>Ga0209515_10000939_pt1 | contig 50308 bp, 44 predicted proteins | sample Subgroupgradi54m_FD_187454 | JGI IMG/M metagenome (GOLD analysis project Ga0209515, IMG submission 187454) | Subsurface groundwater microbial communities from S. Glens Falls, New York, USA - GMW60B uncontaminated upgradient, 5.4 m (SPAdes)... ... | reverse complement strand
TTCCAGGTGATGGAGTTGAGATGGGGAAGGATTTCACTTTATTTGCAGTTGATTCAGGAGTAGTATCTTTTAAACATAAGAGGGGCAAGAAGGTCGTAGAAATTATTAAATTAAATTAAATGATTTATGGATGATCAAACACAAGAGAGAATTTTCGAACTTGATATAAGTTTACTTCAGGCAAATCCTCTTCAGCCTCGTGGAGTTATTTCTCCCGAGTCTTTAAATGAATTAATAGAGTCAATAAGAGAGCAGGGAATCTTAGAGCCTCTTGTTATTGCAAGAACACCTGCCGGGTATCAGATAATCGCCGGAGAAAGAAGATGGAGAGCGGCGAGAATTTTGGGATTGCCTAAGGTGCCGGTAGTTATTAAAGAGGCAACGCCTCAGGGAATGCTTGAAATGTCTATTGTTGAAAATGTCCAGCGAGAAGATTTAAATCCCATAGAAAGAGCACTAGCATATAAAAGATTAATAGACGAATTTGGTCTTGGAACAAACGAAGTTGCAAAAAGAGTAGGAAAGAGTGCTCCTGCCGTATCAAATACAATTAGGCTTTTAACTCTTCCGGATGCGATAAAAGATGCTTTAGTTGCAGGTGTTATTACGGAAGGACACGTTAGACCGCTTATTTCTGTAGGCGATCAGAAGCTAATGATAGAGCTGTTTAAGAAAATGTTGCGAGAAAACAGCACGGTAAGGCAAACAGAAGATATGGCAAGAAGAGCAAAATCAGAGGTTGAGAAAAGAGAACCGCGCACAGCACATGACAGACTTTGGGTGCCTGAGATGGATGAGATGGAAAAAGAGCTTGAAAAAAAGCATGGATTTGCCAAGGTAACAATGTACCAATCAAGAAGTCTTGCCAGAATTGTTATTGCAATAAGAGGAGATATCGATGAAACGACGCCAAAAGTCAAGGAAATTTACGAAACCTTAATGGGAGAAAAATCTAAGGACTCTTAACAATTCCCATTTTCTCCGGAGGCCAATAAACAAAAAAAGATTTTCCTATAATAGATTTTTTTGGAACAAATCCCCACTCCCTTGAATCAGAACTGTATGCTCTGTTATCGCCCATAACCAAATAGCTTTCAAGTGGCACTTCTACTTCCTGTCCTTCTTTTAAGAATGACCCCCCGTAAGTTTTGACATCGGACTTTAGATATTTACTTTCATCAAGTTTCTCACCGTTTAAAAAAACTGATCCGTCTTTTATATAAATCTTATCATTTGGCGCAGCAATAACCCTTTTTATAAAATCTTTTTCAGGATCCGGAGGCGCTTTAAAAACTATAACTTCTCCTTTTTTTGGTTTTTCAAAATTTAAAGAAATTATGTTGGTTAGTATATATTCATTATTGGTAAAATTGGGATACATTGATTCACCATTTACCTGAAAAGGACGGAACAAAAAAACGTAAATAACAAGAAAAACAGCAGCCGCCAAAAGAAGTGTCTCGACAATATCTATTAAAAAGGTATAAATTTTTCGCAGAATCGACATTATTATTTAAATTGTCCCTGATTTAGCTTCTTTTGTCAACAATATTATTTTGTGATAACATATCCTGGGGCGCATAGCTCAGCTGGTTAGAGCGTTGCATTCACATTGCAAAGGCCTCAGGTTCGAATCCTGATGCGTCTACTTACTTCATGATATTCTAAGTAGACTCCCTTACTCTTTCCGATTAGCCTGTTGATGCATGCTAAGTTTTCGCTAAGCTAACATAAACTCCATTTTGCTACAAAAAATGTATAGCCATCTATTATAAAATATGTTCATTGTGTTATTATGAAAAAATGAAAGGTCAAGTTGTAAAAACCATAGCCTACATATCATTAATTATTTTCCTCTATCTTGTATCTTATTATTTATACAACGGAATTTTTATTCAGAAAATTCCTTTGGAAGGAGATAGTATCGGTTGGCATATTCCTATAGCAAAGTCTGTGCTGAATGGGAGCATTCTAAATCCTCACACTACAGTCCTCCCGCAATTTTATCCGGGTGCATCCGAATTAATTCTGTCTCTATTTATGCTGGTTAGTTTGCCTCTTAACGCTTACAATGTGCTTGCCTGGTTTTTATTATTTTTAGGTTGTTTCTTACTTGCAAGGACTTTTGGACTCGAAAAATATTATTCAATACTATTTGCCATTACTGTAAGCACTCAGAATGCAATATTAAGATGGTTGAACTCTCAAATAATTGATATTTGGCTTGCGGTATTTTTTATTTTTGCATTAATATTGCTTGAAAAGCCAAAAAAAGAACTTAGCTATTTTATCAAGGTCGGTTTTTTGCTTGGTATGATTTTAGGGACAAAATATCCAGGTATCTTGCTCGTGTTATCATTGCTCATATTTTACTTTAAAAAAATTATTAAAACAGTATCTTTTCCAAGAGCTTTAGTATTCCTAATTCCGTTTTCGATTTTTGGACTCTCTTGGTATATACGAAATTTTTTGATTTTCCAGAACCCCTTTTTTCCTATAGGATTTTACCCCTTTAGGGGAGTGCACGTTTTTACAAGTAATGTTTTTTTAACTTCATTGAACTATCCACTGCAAATGTTAAATGCTTTTATTGCGGAATATAAGCTTTGGACTTTTGCTGTTCTGGGGGGGGGGTTATTTGTTTTTCACCTCTATCGGAAGAAAAGAACCTTATTTTCGGATATACAAAAATTAATTTTACTAAGTCTTGCGGCTTTTATAACTTATCCTTTTTCCCCGGCATCCTATCAGGAGTGGATTATGGTTTCAAGCATAAGGTACACGTATATAACTTTTACCCTTTTAATATTGGCTATTTTTATTTATGCCGCAAAAATTAATAAGCAGAGATTCCTTGCTTATTTTGCAGTTGGAAACATGATTTTACTTCATCCAATTACTTATTATCCTAAGTTAATCTTTTTTTATCTGCCGACCGCGTTTATAATATTTTTAATACTTGAGAAAAAAATTAAATTTTTAAGAAAGGATTAATCTAATGATCTAAATCATTAGATTAAATAACAGTAGTTCCGTTGTCTAGTCTGCGATACTATTTCGTGAAACTACTTGCGTTCTAATACTGGCGATACGACGACCTACTTTTTATTACTTCAAGTTTTGGCTACATTGATACAGGACAATAATTTAGAGGAAAAGCTTACGCATACTAATAACTAATTTGCGTAAATTGTAACGTACTGTCTCAATTCCGAATTCTTGATAATAGCTCTGATATTCTTGTATAATTAGTTCAAAAGTATCCATATCTGGCTCACCACTGCACATATATGACCATTCTTTTCTTTTCCCGTTTATTTTACCCTCACATCGGAGGAGTTGAGAAGCATGTTTTGGAAGTTTCAAAACTTCTTGTAAAAAAAGGACATTTAGTGACTGTTTTGACAGAAAAGTTTGAAAAAGGTCTTTTGGATACCGATAAGATTGACGGGATTAAAATTTTAAGAATCGATAATGGTAAAGACAACTGGTTTAAGAAATTTAGAGTTTGGAGAAATCTTTGGAAATACAGAAAATTAATTAAAAAATCAGATATAGCCCATGCACATGATGTATTCTTTTGGTATCTTCCATTTAAATTTTTATATCCGTCAAAGAAAATATTTACAACATTTCATGGATATGAAGGAAATAAAATCCCCGGATTTAAATCAAAATTAATGCATAAGATTGCGGAAGTTTTATCAAAGGGAAATATTTGCGTTGGGGATTTTTTAAAAAAATGGTATGGTACTAGACCAGATTATGTCACCTACGGTGCCGTAGAAATATCAAATGTTAAGTATAAAGCAATAAGCATAAACAAAAATAAATTAAAATTTCTATTTCTAGGTAGGCTTGAGGAAGAAACGGGAATAATGGACTATTTATCTGCACTTAAAATATTAGAAAAAAAAAGATACAAGCTTTACTTAACTCTCTTAGGAGATGGCAGTTTGAGAAAAAAGGCTCAAGATTTTTGTTTAGAAAATCAAATTGACGCTCACTTTATGGGTTTCATTAAAGATATAAATCAATATATAACTAATTCTGACTTTGTTTTTACATCTAGATATCTTGGAATATTAGAAGCAGCCTCTTTTAAAAAATTTGTTTTTGCTCATTATAATAATTTAATAAAAAAAGATTATTTAGAAATGACACCATTCGTAAAGTATATTTCAATCAGCAAAGACTATAGAGAGCTTTTAGATCAAATAGAATATTATTTAAAAAACGATCAAAAAAGAAATCAGATGATTGACTACGGATTTAATTGGGTTAAGGTCAAAACGTGGGAGAGCTTGGTAAATCTTTATTTGCGTCTCTGGAGCATCAAATAATTTTTTAGCACATAAATTAAGCTTATAAATAAAATAATTAAGATAAAGACAACACTTATGATTTTTGATAATTTAAATAAAAATATATCCTCAAAGCTTAATGTTAATTTACTATCTCCTTTTGGTAAAGAAAAAGTTATGACTCCATTTTTATCGGGATTGATGTTTATAGGTTTTCCATTGTTTGTAGCCGTCCACCCCGGGAAGTAAAGAGTATCTTCTTTAGCAGTTACAGGACTATAAGCATTCACCACATATTTGTGCTCTATTGATAGTCTTTTTAAATCTATTATCTGAGCTTTTCCGTTTAATATCTCCAGATGCGATGAGGGGATTTGGGAGAACCATGGATGTTTTGGATTAACCCATTTTGGGAGTGCATAAAAATGTGTATCTCCCCATTTTGTTCCTAATGAAATATCTTGCCTCAGTGCGTCGTCGTTTATAGTTGGGATTACTCTTCTTTGACCCCAATTAAGTATTGTTGTTCCAATTGCAAAGAAAATCAGTCCGTACATAATTAATTTCCTTTTACTGTATGTTACAGCTATGTATCCTGCAAAAAGCGAAGTAAAAAATGCAGCAAGAATTAGTAAGCGCTGCGAGCCCGCTTCATTTATCAAGGGTAAAAACCTCCATATAAAAATAGATTGGGGGGTAATAAGAAAAATCGTTCCGAAAAATAAAACAATCCATAAGATTAAGTTATTTTTATATTCCTTTTTTATCTTGTTTTTTAGTAACAAAACTATAACTATTAACAAAGCAAGTAGTTGAGCATAGCCTAGTAAAAAAGAAAGTTCACCTTTTGGACCCTGAAAAAGCAAGCCGAACCTCCAAGGAGCATAAAGAAGGTCTACGATGTTTGGGAAATAAAATGCTTTGCTCGGATCTGTTGGGTGCGCGGTCGTAAATAAATATTGTCTATAGATTAAAGGTGCAGTCCATTGATACATAGATATAAGTAAAGAAACAGCGACTATTCCAAAAGAGTAGAATATTCCCCTAAGAAAATTATTCATTGAAAAAATAACGTAAATAGTAATAACGGGCATTAAAAAAAGACCAACAAATATATGGCTTAACAGTATCGTTCCAAGAAAAAATCCCGAAAGCAAAAGATTAATTAATTTTTTATCGTTCAAAAATCTGAATGCGAAATAAAAGGTAAGAGGAATGAATGTGTAGGCGAGAATTTCCCCGATCGTAATTTTAAAGTGAAGAGAAATTAAGTGATAAGGTGTAAATAGATAGAAAATAGAGGTGCAAAACGCTGCGAGACTATTCTTGAAAATTTTTTTTGAAAATAAATACATAAATGTTCCCGAAAGAACAAAATTAGAAGCAAGAAAAAGTTTTAAGCTTGTAATAAAGGAGAATCCGAAGAATTTAAAAAAAGAAATTATGTAGTAGGGCAAAGTATAATTAAATGCAAATAAAGGATATCCGTATGTGGTATTTAAATCTCCTGCCCAAGTGGGAATAATATTACCCTGTGATAAAAGTTGATAAAATTCTATTGCTCTACGAACGTGGATATTGAAATCGCCGCTTTCATATGTGCCGGTTCTGAAAATACTTATTATAGGAATCCGATCTATTACGATAAGTAGAACAAAGAGATTAATTTTTTTCTTTGGATAAATAAACTTGTAAAAAAGTACTCCACCAAAAAACAAAAGGGAAGAAATTATATTTACAAAAACCATTCTATAAGCGTCTATCACACAAAGATTATACCAAGTTTTTTAAATGTTTTGTTTGATTTAAGTTGAGCAGGTTTGGTACTGGAATAAACAATACATTTTATTTATAATTTATTACTATTATGAGTAAGAAAACGGCAGCAGGGGAAGAAAAAGCATGGGACAATTACTGGACAAAAAAAGAAACAAAAATTCAAAAAATTTATAGAAATATTGCAAGTTTTTATAGGAAACTCATTATTAAAAGAGCTCTGAACAGGATTATTGGAGAAGAGTTTGAAAAAGGCTCAAAACTTCTACATGCAGGTAGTGGATCAGGACAAGTCGACGAAGATATAATTCAAAAATACGACATAACAGCGCTTGATATTTCAAAAGAAGCGCTCAAGCTATACAAACTTTATAACGGAGACAAAACCAAACTTATGCACGCAAGTATTTTTGATATACCTACAATACCTTCGGCTTTCAACGGAGCTTACAACATGGGCGTTATGGAACATTTTACAAAAGATGAGGATATAAAGATACTGAAAGAATTGCGAAGAGTTTTAAAACAAAATGGCAAAGTTGTTCTTTTTTGGCCTCCAAAATTTGGAATTTCTGTAATTTTTTTAAACTCAACGCACTTTATTTTAAATAGCGTCTTGAAGAGAAACATCCACCTTCACCCGGAAGAAATATCTCTTATTCAATCAAAAAGACAGGTAAATGGGATTTTGAGAAAATCGGGATTTAAATTAACAAAATTTTATTTTGGCCCATTGGATTTTTTTACCCACTGTATAATCGTTGCCAAAAAAGTTTAAGTATCATTTTATTGAATAGAGATAATACTGAGTGCCTGAATAGGGTACAGCAGAGAATTTTGATAATAATTTATAATTTTCTTGATTGCAGTTTGCCAAATTTAGTTTGTTACAAAACCAATTAATGTCGCCCCCTTTGATAAAAAATTTTGTTACGCCTTTGTTTTTAAAATTATCAAAAGATAATGTTTTTCTATCAAATATGTAATTAATATCGATGTAATTAAAATCTGCATAATAATATCCAAATATGCCATATGTTGCAACTAGGTCGTTTTTTAAAATAAAATGGTTAAAAGAGTGATTAAAGTCATAATAGCTTGAATTATCTCTCGAAAGAGTTCTTGTTAGATATTTATTTTTATCCGCAATTCCGATTCCGTAAGGCAAAACCAGTGTGCTGTTCAGAAAGTAATAAAAAAATAATAGAAATAAAACTACCGATATTAAATATTTAGGAATCGTATGTTTATATATAAATTTGTATAAGCCCATTGAAGCTATTATTGTTGCAACGGAGTATAATCCCATGAGATATCTTCCGTAGGGATAATTTATAAACAAATACGCTATTGTTAAAAAAATAAAAAAAATTGATATATTCAATTTTCCCAAATTCTTAATATTATCCCTTAATTTATAAAATAAAAATGCAATTCCTAAAAAAAATATTGGACTAAATACTTTAAAATTTTGAGTGCTAAGCAGTGCGGAATTGAGTTTAAAATAATTTAATATACCAAAGTTAATGGAATTTTCCAATAAGATTTTATTTGAAAACGCTGGATATACGGGATTACCTGTTAAAATATATGATCTCAAGAACCAAACAAAAGGAATAATGATTGATGCTGCAGTAAAAAATAAAATTGATTTAATCCAAACAATCCCTGATTTATAGTTTTTAATAATTAAATAAAAAATTAAAGCAATTAGAAATGCAATAGTCCATAGCTTAGTTGAAATCATGGCGCCAATAATGATTCCGGCAAGAAATATATCAGCCGTAGTTAATCTGTTTTTGATTAATATAAATACTGCGAGTAAAAAAAGAAAAATCCATTGAAAGTCAGTATATTGAGAGGAGGTTTCTCGTATTACTTCGGGTGCTGTTGCAAATATTAACGGAGCGATAATCGCAAATTTATATTTTTTATCTTTTGAGAGCGAATATAATAACAGCAAGACCAAGCAGTAAAAAATAAAGTGAATATATCTTGTTGCTTCTTTAGAACCTAGAAATATAGCAATTAAATAATTCATTTCTCCAAGCTGGGGACTTGCAGAAACCATAATGCCTTCTTTAGAAGGCCGCATTATGCCATGATCCTTTAAATATATTACCGGAAGATCGGTGTGATATTGGTCTTCTCGTATTTCGGGAGAAATAAGTTTTATAAAGCCTATGAATATAAATAGAGTTATCCATATAAAAATCCATTTATGAATTTTAAAATCTCCATACAACTCTTTTATAAATCTGCGTAATTCGATTAAATTTTTCTTAAAAGAATTTATGGGCAAAAAGGCTATCAAAATACACAATAATAAATATTCGATTATTATTAAGGGATATAGAAGAGAAAAGAAGCCAATTATTGCCAATCCGCTTCCTATAAATATATATCCAAAAGCAATTTTGATAAAAATATTTTGTGCCAAATAATTTTCTTTTTTTAAGATTATTGATTTTATTTTAGTGCCTATTAAATAGAAGATTAGAATGAGGAAAAGTGATATTAGTACATTAATTATTAAATTGTAAATGATTATTTTATCTAAATGAATGCCTGTATAATCCTGATGAAGGTAGCTATAGTTATTGATTATGTTGGAGATTAGATCCATTTTATATTACAAAAGATTAATTAGTTTAGTGTATTCTAGAATAGAAAGTGATAGAATTTCAATCATTACATGAAAAAAAATAAACTTAGTCTTATTGTAACTGTATTAAACGAAGAAAAATATATAGGGAAACTGATAGATTCAATATCTATTCAGACAAGAATTCCCGGCGAGATTATTATTGTAGACGGAGGAAGTACGGATAATACTCTCAAAAAGGTCAGGGAGAAAAGTTTAGTTTATAAAAACAAACTGAATATTAAATTAATAGAGAAAAAAGGGAATAGATCTTTTGGAAGAAATGAGGCAATTAAAAAATCAACAGGTGACATTATTTTATCTACAGACTCCGGCTGCATTCTCCATAAAAATTGGGTTGAATATATTGCTGAGCCATTCAAAACAAAAAATGCTGATGTGGTTTCAGGGTACTATAGGGGAATTTCAAGAAATATATTCCAAAAATCCCTAATTCCCTATGTTCTCGTTATGGAGAATAAGATAACAGATGAATTTCTCCCAGCAACAAGGTCGATGGCATTTAGGAAAGAAGTATGGAAAAAGGTGGGAGGATTCGATGAAAATTTAAGTCACAATGAAGATTATGCTTTTGCACTAAAGACAAGAGAATCAAAGTACATAATTAAATTCAAAAAAGATGCAATAGTCTATTGGTTCCCTCGCAAAAACATGATAGATTCTTTTGTAATGTTTCTTAGATTTGCATTTGGAGACATACAGGCGAATATTTTAAGATCGAAGGTGATTTTTATTTTCCTAAGGTATATTTTTGCTCTATATTTGATAATACTTAATCTTATAATGAAGTCTTACCCTCTTGTTATCTTCACGGTTTTATTTTTTTTATCTTACGTATTATGGTCAATTTATAAAAACTACAAATATGTGAAATCATACAAAGCTTTTTTTTATTTACCGCTTTTACAGTTTGCATCCGATATAGCAGTATTATTGGGCACTTCTCTGGGTTTAATTAAAAGACTCAATTTAAAATATTTTTTTAATTTAATTAAAAAAAATAAAATTGCGGTTTTAATTATAGCAGTTTATTCTCTTATAGAAATAATATTCCTCTCGTATGGTATTCCAAACAATAATCATCCTTTTGCTTACTTTATGGATGAGTGGCACCAATCTCAGGCAGTTAGGGATGTATTTAAATATGGTACGCCAAATATTCCGGGATCTGCTAACGGATCCATGTTTCAGTTCTTTCTTACAGGGCTGTATTTAATACCGTTCTATCTACTTGGAATAATTAATCCATTTGCTATTAAATCTTCTGTTACACAATTTTCCGTACAGCATAATTTATTTTTAATTCTGAGACTTAATACTCTTCTTTTTGGAATATTTTCCGGAGTGTTAATGCTTTATGTAGCAAAAAAATATTACAAACTCAATACGGCTCTTACTGCATTTATTTTTACCATAAACCCTTTATTTATTATTCTCAGTGGTTATTTTAAATATGATATTGCGCTTCTCTTTTGGATAATTCTCTCATTCTTATTTATTCTAAGATTTTCTTACAGCCCCAGTCTCATAAATTACGTACTTGCCGGATGTTTTTCTGCCCTATCTCTTTCTACGAAGCTTAGCGCGATTCCGCTTTTGCCGATATATTTACTTGTATTTTTCTTATTTTATCCCAAACTAAAAGAATGGCCAAAATTTATAGGATCGGGCTTATTAATTTACCTCTTAACATTTTTGTTTTTCGGTATCCCCGATTTATTTCTAGGCAAAGGGAGCATAGTAGAATATCTTGCCTCAAATCTTATAAGGACGCCGTCTGAAATTTCCTATAACTATAATTTGGGAATGCATTACTTGCTTTTTTTAATTTCGCAGGTTTACCCAATTACGATTGGACGCGTATTTTATTTAACTTTTTTTACCTCAATAATAATTTTTATTTTTTACACTTTAAAACAAAAGATTTATAAAAATGCTCTTTCTATAAATTTTAGATTAAAGAATGCCGGATATATTGTTCTCTGTTTATGTATTTTATTCTTCATAGTAAGCTTATATCCTCTAAAATTTGGGGCTACGGCTAATAGATTATTGGTATTGCTTCCGTTCATTTCACTTACTACAGTAGCTTTCTTAAATGAGATTAGAGTTTTACTTAAAAAGTATAAACTCAACGTACTATTTGTTACGTTTTTAATGATTTTTGTTTTTTTTCAAATCTATGACACAGTTTCTTGGTTAACGACTAAAACCGGCTCCGATCCAAGAGAAAGCTCATCAAATTGGCTTCGAAGTAATTTATCTAAGGGGACAGTAATCGGTGTTGAAAATATACCAATATATCAACTCTTGCCGGATTTGGTCATTAAAGAGTTTTATTTAAATCAATATGATAAGGAGAGAAGTAACAAGTTTGTTTATGAAATTATTAACAGCAGGAGCATTGACTTGCCCAAAACTATTGTTGTGAGCAACGCTGACATAGAAAGTAAATACGCGATTAAATCAGATAAAAAAGACCTCGTGGCCCGTCTAAAAAAAGAAAAATATAGAAAAATTGCAGAATTTAAACCAAATTTTAAATATTTTAATATCTTGAATAATGAATTTGATTTTTATATTTCCGGTTTTGCCGTTGCTCCAAATGAAATTTCTGTATATGAGAAAAATTAGAATAAAAAACAATATTACTGTTGTTATACCATCCTACAGAGAGTTTAAAACAATTCCGTTATTGATTAAAAAAATTAGAAAAATTCTTCCTGGATCAAAAGTCATTATCGTTGATGATTCGCCTAAAGATCAAAATTCAGTCCTTAAAAAATTGCTAAAAGCGGAAAAGAATACAAAAGTAATATCAAGACTCAAGAAACTTGGTAGAGGAAGTGCTGTAATTCAAGGTTTAAGGAGTGCTTTTCATGATTCTGAGACAAAGTTTTTTTTTGAAATGGATTCTGATTTCGCACATGATCCTGTACATCTCAATAGGTTTATGAAGAAAATAGAAAGTGAAAACTTAGATACGATTATAGGATCCCGTAATTTAAAAGGAGGAAAAATAATTGGTGTATCTTTGACAAGAAAAATTTTAAGCTTTTTAATAAATAAGTTTTTAAGAGTTTGGCTTTCCGTTAGAGTATCTGATTTTACGGGTGGATTTCGGCTCTATAATAGAAGAGCTGTCAAGTTTTTAATAAATCAAGAATTTGAATCAAGCGGATTCATCACTCTATCTGAGATTATCTACAAATTAAATATGAATAGATACAGAATCGGAGAAGTTCCAGTTACAATTACAGAGCGAAAATTTGGAAAGTCTAATGTTAGCCTAAGAGAGCTTTTCATTTCCCTGCTATTTGTTCTGAAGATGAGAGTAAAAAAAGTGTCTTTTAGAAAAGATAGAATAAATAAGTTGTTTTTTTTAACTGTTATTATTCTGCTCGCCTTTAGCATAAGGTATGCGACTATAAATAGAATAGGCAGAACTTGGGATGAGCCGGAATATATTGAGCAGGGCTACAAGATGATAGAGCTAATTAAAAAAGGAGATTTTAGCAATAGTTTTTTTTATACAACTTACGATCATCCGCCTCTTGCTAAATACCTGTACGGAATATCTGCTCATCTCGATGTTGAAAAATTTGCAAAAGATGGAGCACCAATTTTTAAATATGATTATACATACTCGAGGCTTTTCTCTATAGTTTTTGCCGTTATTGCAGTTGTTTTCGTTTTTCTTATAGGATGGGAGTTTGTTTCTCCCTTTGTGGGGGTAGTGAGCGGGATTATATTTTCTACCCTTCCTTTTTTTGTTGGATTATCTCAGCTTGTTACAACAGAAAGCCTCCTTATGCTTTTTTTTACCTCGGGAGTATATTTTTTTCTAAAGCTTATTCAAAAATATTATATTAGAAAAGTAATCGTCACGGGAATAATTTTTGGCTTAGCTTTGCTAACGAAACAATCTAATTTTTTAATGGTTCCAATTTTTTTAATAATTTACTTTCTGTGGTTTATTCAGCAAAAAAAATGTGAAAATTTAAGATTTATCAACGATAAATCAATATCTATTTTCTACATAGCGGTAATAGGAATATTTATTTTTGTTGTTTTATGGCCTATGCCATATTTCCACTTAAATGAAGTTTTGGCAATAAATCAAAAATTTTGGGGAGTTAAAACATCCCCTCCCGAAGTTTTTTTTGGTCGTTTAGTATTAGTACCCGTAGTTTATTATCCAGTACTGTTTGCTATAACGACACCACTTCTGATTTTTATTTTTTTTCTTATTGGACTTAAGGTTATAGATGTTAAAAAAAATTGGGTATTTTATTCAATCCTGGCTTGGTTTCTTTTCCCATTTATCCAATCATTTTATCCATGGAGACAGCATGGAGTGCGCTACATAATCGAAATTTATGCTCCGCTTTCTTTAATTTCTGCACTTGGTATCCAGTTTATAACTGAAAAGATTTCAAAAAAAATATCGGTTAAATCGGTATCATTATTTGTTCTTACAATTTATATGCTGGTGATTCTTTATAAAATAAATCCTTATTATCTTGATTATTTTAATTCTTTAGTTGGAGGAATTAATGGTGTATACGAGAAGAGAACATTTCAGATTGGATGGTGGGGGCAGGGGCTAAGAGAGGCTGGTCTATACATAGAAAACAATGCTTCTGAGGGTTCAAGCGTAGGTCTTGCAATATCTCCTCCTCATACTTTTCCGCCTCTAGAAAAACTTAAGGTTAGTAAATACAAGAGGGGGAACAACTATGACTATGTCATTATTAATTACTACAATATTACTAGAGAAGGATTTGACGATTCAGAGATTAAGCGTGAATATATATTAGTTCATCAAGTGCTTGCTGATAAAGCTCCGCTCGTGAGCATTTATAAAAATAATAAATTAAATACCCAATGAGGAATAAGTATTTAACCTTTTTTCGGAGTAAAGGATTTTCCTTGGTAGAGACAGCCTTACCGGTTGTTTCTTTTCTGATTTTCTCCATTTTTATATTTAACGGAATAAACCTGCCGTACGTTGGACCAAATGCAACAAATTTTAACGTATATTCGCTTATTGCGCATAATTTCAATAAGTTTGGTTACTTAGAGACAAAACTAGCTCCGGTTATTTCTGTGTCCAATGTCTTGCCAGAAAAGCCAGAGTATTTTTTTCACCACCCAACATTATTGTCCTTCATGGAGTCAGTTCTGTTTAGAATATTTGGAGAGAGCTTTTGGGTAGGAAGATTTACAGTTATACTTTTTGCTATTGGCTCTTTTATTTTAACATTTCTTATTGGAAGTAAATTAGTAAGTAAGAAATATGGAGCAATCGCGGTATTTGTAACCGCAATAATTCCTGCCTCTACAATATTTGGAAAAATGATTGGGCAAGAACCGTTAGTACTCTTCTTTTGCTTACTTGCATTATATTCAGCTCTTATGTACTTATCCTCTGAAAACAATAAATTTCTTATTTTGTGTTTAAGTTCCATTTTGCTAGGTGTCTTCAGTGATTGGCCAATGATGTATTTTATTTTTTTCTTCATTCCGCTTTTTGCAAATCATAAAAAAACCAAGACAGGTATCTGTCTTGTTTTATTTTCTCTTGCCATATCGGTAATTTTCTTAGTCTATGTTTATTTTATGCGGTCAGGATTTTGGGATCTAAGAAATGCGATCACTTTAAGAAGCGTTAGTGGACTTTTATCCATATCGTTGTGGCCAGTTCGGTGGATTGTAACGATTTTTTTACGATTCATTATTTATTTCAATCCAATCCTATTTTTACTTAGCGTTGTTACTCTATGCAAAATATATATAAGATATATAAAAAAACAACTTTCAGATGTTGATTTAGTTATTGCTGGGCTGTTCTTATTTGGTATTTTCCATGTTTTTCTTTACAGCCAAGCTTCTTTCACGCACCCCTACTTAATTTACTATTTAGTACCGTTCATAGCATACGGATCCTCGCTGATTCTTTTAAAATTTCTCTTAAAAAAAGATTATTTCTATTTTGGTGGACTTGCATTTCTTAGTATAACTTACCTGTTGGTTATCCAAGTATATAAAAATGAACAAGTTTCATCAAATCTTTGGAGGTATGAATTGACTCGTACAGTGAGTCAACACCTTGGTTTGTATGAAGAAGTTCTTCTTAATCCCTCATCGGTAATCGATTCGGATTTACTTTGGTATCCGTTCTTAATTAATAGGAAAATTGCAGACGAAAATACTTCAATAGAAAATAAAGATAAACACAGTCATTATATTTATTCCTGTTTAGGTAGATGCAACTCGCAAAACCTTCGGCTTAATACGCTTAAAAATAAGTACAGTTTTATTTACATTGTTGATTCACATGCTGAAACCTATATTTTTCTTTTAAAGCAGAAAAAAAATCAGAAGACAGGAGAAGAGCAACTGCCAATTCGCGAAATAAATCTTTCAAAATCTTTTGCTACTCAAATTGAGGGCTCACAATTAATCCGACAAATTTATAGGTTTACTGTGAAAATACTAAAAGTACCTCAATTCTAACAATTCCATACTTAGATCTCCGACCGTAAGGTCGTGAGAAATTTATTTGTTATTTTATCTTAAACTATTTCAAATCTTGGAAGTGGAAAAATAAAATGACCGCCTTTTTCAAGATAATTACTCTCTCTTTCTAAGAACTCCTCTTTGAAGAACCAGGGAAGAACTAGCATATAATCGGGCATGTCTTTTCTTGCTTTTTCCTCTGAAATTATTGGTATACCGACTGACGCTATTTTTTTGCCCCACTTTTCGGGATTTCTTTCAACAGCATAATGAATTAGTTTTTTATTCAAATTAAAATACTGAAGAAGCGTATTGCCCCTCGTAGAGGCTCCATAGACATATATCTTCTTGCCATTTCCTACCTCATTTATTATAAAATCTCTTACCTTTTTTTTGTTTTCTCTTATCCTTTTTGCAAAATCCCTGTAAATCTTCTTTTTATTAAAATTGAGTGTTTTTTCTTCATTTTTTAAATTTCTTACAGAATCTGATATTTTTCGCTTATTCTTAAAAGAAATAAAGGTTCTAAAGCTTCCTCCGTTTATATCATTCACTTCTGCATTAAAAACCTCAAGATTATGTTTTTTTAGTAAATTTTGAAGCGACAGCAGGGAATAATATTCAAGATGCTCATGCACTATGTTATCAAATGCATTTTGCTCAAGCATTGATTTTAAATAATTTTGCTGAATAACAAAAATACCATCCTCTCTTAGAATTTTTGCAATGTCGTGCAAAAACTTATTTGGACTATCTATATCGTAAAAACAGGAAATGACAGTTATAATATCAGCTTTTTTATCTTTCAAGACTTTTTTGTAAGACTCATAGCTAAAAAAATCATTTATAGCAACATTGGCATATTTTTTGGCATCTTTGGCAAGTTTTTTTATTGGCTCTACAGCTACTTTGTAAACGTCTTTAGGGTAACCCTTAAGAAGGGTTCCGTCGTTTGCTCCTATATCAACCGCAATTATTTTTTTCTTATGATTTTTTATCTTTCTGATTGATTTTTCTGCAATTTCCTTAAGTTGATTCCTCATTGTTTGATTAATGCCGGATTTATATCCATAGTTGTCGGTATAAAGAAGCGAGGGCGGAGTTGTGTGTTTAAGCTGAAGAAGCGAACAATTTTGGCATAAAACTAGTGCCAGTGGGTACTTCGGCGGTTTTTTATTAGTTTTTAAAAAATCAGAAAGATAGAGGTTGCCAAATGAAATAACATTAAGTAATTTTTTGGAATAGCACGCTCTACATTCTTTAATCGGAACATTGACAGTCGTCATTAGATAAAAGTTGGATCAATTATAGATCAAAAGATGGTATAATTTCAATATAATTTATGGGCTACACAAAAGATACCATAAAGGGAGTGGGTTGGGTTGGTGGACTCAGATTAATTACAAGAATAATTTCTTTTGCAAGAATAGCAATATTAGCAAGGCTTCTTTCTCCAGTACAGTTTGGAGTTTTCGGAATTGCAATGCTTGTTACAGCGCTTCTTGAGGTGTTTACAGAGACAGGAGTAAATGTAATTCTCGTTCAGGAGAAAAATGATATAAAAGAGTACGTTGATTCTGCTTGGATCGTATCAATTATTAGAGGGATTATTATATCAATTGTAATTTTTTTCAGCGCTGCTTTTGTTTCTGGTTTTTTTCGTTCTCCCGATTCAATTTTTCTAATTCAACTTATTAGCATCGTTCCGCTGGTTAGAGGTTTTATCAATCCCTCATCCGTAAAATTTCAAAAAAACTTAGAATTTCATAAAGAATTTTGGTATCGCTTTGTAATTTTTTCTTTTGATGCAGTTGTAGCAATTATTTTTGCATACATAACAAAAAACGCAATAAGTCTTGTGTTTGGACTTATGGCAGGCGTGATAGTTGAAGTTATTCTTTCTTTCTTAGTAATCAAACCAGTACCTCATTTATGTTTCAATAAAGAGTATATATCAAGAATTTTTCATAGAGGAAAGTGGATAACATTAAGTAGTATCTTTAATTATCTTTATCATAATGCAGATAATATTGCGGTTGGAAGAATTCTTGGAACATCTTCTCTAGGATTATATGAAATGGCATATAAAATATCTATACTTCCCATAACTGAAATTTCTGATGTAGTATCAAAGGTTACTTTTCCGGTTTATACAATTATTTCCGATGATATCGCCCGACTTAAAAAGGCTTTTTTAAAAACAACTTTTTTTATAACTTTTATCGCCGTACCTTTTGGATTTATGTTATTTTTGTTTCCGGACGAAATTGTAAGAATTTTACTCGGAAAAACATGGATAGGAATTACACCCGTGCTTAAAGTTCTTGTAATTTTTGGCGTAATTAGAGCTATATCGGGTTCAACATCAGCTCTCTTTTTGGCAGTTAAAAAACAAAGATACGTCACAATTGTTACTCTAGTTAGCATCTTTAGCTTAGCAATTTTTATAATTCCTTTAGTTTTAAAGTTTGGAATAATGGGAGCCGGAATCTCTGCTCTTATAGGAAGCGTTGCTTCTCTTCCTTTTATGATTTATTTTACAGTTAAGGTTTTATATGAGAAGAGTGGATCCTAAGGTTTATACAAAAAAATATTATTTGTCTGACTGCACGGGTTATCAGGAATTTAAAAAGAGTTTTGGAAAAGATTTAGAACCTAGGCTTAGAGAACTGATCAAATTCTTTGATATAAAACAGGGAATGAGAGTTTTGGATATAGGATGTGGAAGGGGAGAAATGGTAATTTTTGCCGCAAAAAATAGCGCAGAAGCCGTAGGTATAGATTATTCAGAAAACGCTATCTATCTTGCTAATTTTGCAAAGAATGGACAATCAGAGGAAATAAAGAACAGAATTAGTTTTAAGGTAATGGATGCGAAAAAACTTTCCTTTTCAGATTCAACTTTTGATATGGTTATCTTAACAGACGTAGTGGAGCATTTATATCCAGAAGAATTGAAGATGGTTTTTAGAGAAATAAGAAGAGTTTTAAAAAATAGGGGATTAGTTATAATTCATACTGCGCCCAATAAATTGTTTAATGATATTTTTTATAGATTTTATTCTTATCCTCTAGGTACGATTGTAGTTTCGCTTTGGAATTTTATTACAAGGAGGAGATATACAAATATTGCAAAACCAAAAGATCTAAGAACAGATTCTCACGCAGTTATGCATATAAATGAACCTACTTATTTTTCTTTAAGGAATCTATATAGTAAATTCAAGTTTAGCTGGATTCTTGAAAGTACAAATATTACCGCAAGAAAGCCTATTTTAAGCTTTAAGGATAGAATTTTTAATTTTATTGTTTTTATTGATCCTTTTTCCAGAAAATTTCCATTGAATATTCTTTGCGGTAGTGATTTTATCAGTATTCTTAAAAATACAAAATGAAGATTGCTTTTTATCATGAACTTCACAAAGGTGGAGCAAGAAGAGCAGCAAACGAATTTGCAAAACAATTAAAGAAAAACCATCAGGTAGATTTATATACAATTGGAGAGAAGAAGGAAGATGAAAAGTCTTCCTATACCAATATATTTTTTTTTGAATTTAAATCGAAAACTTGGAGGGGGGAGAATTGGAAGCTTCGATTATATAAAGATACACTAGAATTACTTAATCTCTTTCTACTCAATAGAAAAATAGCGAATATTATTAACAGTAAAAACTATGATTTGATTTATGTAACATCATCTCAGTATATAGAAACGCCTTTTATTCTTAATTTTATTAAAATATCCAAATTTTTTTACTGTAACGATCCATACTACAGAATGATATATGAGCCTATTCTGTATCAACCCAAAAATCCAAATATTTTTAAAAATTCATACGAAAATCTAAATAGATTTATAAGAAAATATCTTGATAAATGGAATGTTAGTAAAATTGATTTTTTGCTAGCTGCTTCTAAATTTAATGAAGGGAAATTTTACAGAACATATGGTAAACGTGGTAAAGTTGTCTATTGCGGAGTAGATACGGATTTTTTTAAACCTTCTAGGGTCAATAGAGACATAGATATACTCTTTGTGGGTTCTTACGATAACGTCTTGGATGGATATTCTTTTTTCAGCGCTATTTTAAAAGGAATAAAAATGGATATAAAAACAAGAGTGCTTGCATTTGAAAATGAATGGCTTAATGATAAACAAATGCTAAGCTTATACAGAAGGTCCAAGATTTTAGTTGCAACATCATTCAATGAGCCTCTCGGACTAGTTCCTCTTGAAGCAATGGCTTGCGGAACAATAGTAGTTGCGTTGAACGAAGGTGGGTATAAGGAAACTGTAATTAATGAAAAAACAGGGTTTCTTGCAGACCGAGACATCAAGAAATTTGCGGAAAAAATAGAATGGGTTCTAAATAATATAAATAAATTAAATAAATTGTCTAAAAATGCAAGGCAGAAGTTAATAAATAATTGGACTTGGCATGAGAGAGGAAAAGAATTAGAAAGAATTTTAATTTCTAGTTTAAACATGAATAAAGATTAAATAAATTGATCACATTTTAGAATAATAATGATTTCAATAATAATAGTAAATTACAGAGTAAAAGAGGATATTTTAACGTGTATTGATTCAATATATAAATCAAAGCCGAGTTTGACTTTTGAAATTATTGTAGTTGATAATGACGGGAAAAATACAATTGAAGAGAATTTGAAAAAGCAATTCCCTAAAATAAAATATGTCAAAAGTCCTGAAAATATTGGATTTGGTGCAGGAAATAATTTAGGAGCAAAGCATGCCAAAGGAGAATATTTATTTTTCTTAAATCCCGATACAGAAGTCATTGAAGGAGCTATAGATAGCTTATTTAAGTTTATTTCAAGTAAAAAAAATGTTGGAGCAGTAGCCCCTTTACTATTAGATAAAAATGGGAAGATTTCTAGTGTCCAGGGATCAAGTCATCATACGATTATAAATACTATCCTTAGCTTGTCTTTTATTCACAAGCTCTTTCCAAATAATCCAGTCGCCAGAGAGTTTTTTTTGCAAGATTGGGATAAAAAGAATATAAAAAGAGTCGATGTCGTTCCCGGAACCGCTTTTATGATTGGTAAAAATCTATTTGATAAGATTGACGGATTTGATGAGAAACTCTTTTTATTTTTTGAAGAAGCAGATCTTGCAAAGAAAATTTCAACCTACGGTTATAACAACTATATAATACCTCAGGCTAAAATAATTCATCTAGGAGGAGAGAGTACTAAGAAAAGAAGTGATATAAAAGAAATATTTGAAAGAAGCAAGTTTTATTATTTTAAAAAATGGCATGGGTTACTCGGCGCTACTATAGTGCAAATTTTCACCTCTATAAATACAACTTATATTCTATTAGCTACAAATTTACTTGTAGGATTTTTTCTTCGTATATTTAAGCTTAATGAGCTTATGGTATTTATCGGCGATCAAGGATGGTTTTATCTTTCAGCCAGAGACATGCTCTTAACGGGCAATATTCCTTGGGTGGGAATAACCGCAAGTCATACATGGCTTCATCAAGGGCCTTATTGGACATATATACTTGCAATAATTTTTAAGATTTTTAACTTTAATCCGCTCACTCCTGCCTATTTTACAGCTGTTTTAGGTACGGCCGGAATTTTTTTAATTTATAAATTAACTAAAGAAATAATTTCTCAAAGGGCGGCAATATTTGCTTCGGCTCTTTATGCCTCCTCCCCGCTAATAGTTGTGAATGAAAGAATGTCCTATCATACGGCTCCTATATCTTTCTTAACCATTCTTTTAATCTACTCACTTTATAAGTGGACCAAGGAAAATAAATTCTTCTTCCCGGTTTCAATTTTTATCTTAGGTATCCTATACAATTTTGAATTAGCGACAGTTTCATTATGGGGAGTATTATTTATCTTATTAATTTATGGATTGTTTTGCAAAAAAGACTGGGCTAAAAAAATTTTTGAGAAAAGAATTTTATTATTTTCAGCGAGTGGATTTATTTTATCTATGTTACCGATATTAATATATGATCTATCTCATGGATTTTTACAGACTTTCGTATTTTTCTTTTGGATAATATACCAAGGGGTAAAATTTTTCCCGACAGTAATTACATCCGGTGTAACTAATAATTTTAGTACGATTTACTATCTTGCAAAAAATTATTCAAATCTGATTTTCCCATACAGTTTGAATATATCTCTGTTGATTCTTATCCCAATCTTTATTTATTTTTTTTGCATTTTAATTAAAAAAAATAAAGATGATAAAAGTATAAGTTATAAAGTTCTATCAATAATGTTATTAATTCCTTTTTTTGCCTTTTTTATTAATAAAACCTCATCTGATGCATATCTGCCGATGTTCTTCCCTATTTTAATAATTATTGTCTCAACAATCGCCGAGATTAAAAAGAGATTATTATCCATATTGATTGTTCTTTTTTTATCTATAATATTTATATTCAATTGTTACCATCTTGTTTCCAATAACTTTTCTATAAATGGACAAAACTTAATTTTTAAAGATAGAATAAAGGCAGTTGAGAAAATTATAAAAATATCATCGGGGCAAAATTACAACCTTTTAGGAGAAGGGGAAGGGAGCCAGTTTGAAAGTTTTACAATGAATTATGAATATCTATTATGGTGGAAAGGTAAAGCACCTAGCAAAAAGAATGTAAAACTTAAAATATATATATCTGAAACATCAAAAGGAATTATAATCAGGAGAAAATATGATTAGCGCGGTTGTGTTAACAAGAAATGAAGAGAAAAATATAGTAGATTGTCTTGAAAGTCTTTCCTGGTGTGATGAAATTATTGTAGTTGATGATAGTTCAGAAGATCGAACTTTGGAAGTTGCCAAAAAAATGGACGCTAAAGTTTTTACTAGAAGTTTTGATAATGATTTTTCTGCGCAAAGAAATTTTGGGCTGAAGAAAGCAAACGGGGATTGGGTTTTGTTTGTCGATGCGGATGAAAGAATATCTAAAGCGCTTGCTTTGGAAATCTCAAATTTAGTCCGTTCGACAAGCTCAGGACAAATTTCAAATAAATACAATGGTTTTTATATCAAACGGAGGGATTTTATGTGGGGTAAGGAATTAAAATACGGAGAAACTGGAAATATTTGGCTTCTGAGACTTGCAAGAAAAGATGCAGGAAGATGGGTAGGAAAAGTTCATGAAGAGTGGAAGATTAAAGGTAAGGTTGGAAGGCTTAAAAATGAAATCATTCATTATCCTCACCAATCAATAACCGAGTTTTTAAAAGAAATAAATTTCTATACGGATATTAGAGCTAAAGAACTTTTTGACAAAGGAGTGAGTCCAAATTCTATTTCCATACTATTTTATCCTGTTGCAAAATCTCTAAGTAATTATTTTTTGAAATTAGGATTTCTAGATGGATTACAGGGTTTAGTATTTGCAATAATGATGAGCTTCCATTCTTTTTTAGTCAGAGGAAAGCTATGGCATTTATGGAAAACAAAATAAGTTATTTAGCTTTTACTCTGTGGGCTCTTTTTATAATTTGTCTTTATATTCTTAACCTTCTTTGTAGAGGAAATATATGTTTTCGATTGCCATTCTAACTACGTAATTAATAAATCAAGAAACTAAATAATTTAATCTAATTCATGCCAAAGATTAAAAGACATATAGCACTGGAAATTACGCTATTGCTTGGGGCATTTTTTTACTACTTATTTTTTGTAAATAAAGGAATTATTCTTTTTGACGAAGGATACTTCGTACATGCAGCCGAGAGAATATTTCAAGGGGAACAGCCTTATAAGGATTTTGCGCTTCAATACACCCCTTTTTATTTTTACATCCTGGCTTTTTTTTACAAAATTTTTGGTCCGTCAATTCTAGTAGGAAGATTTTTAAGTCTATTTATCTGCATACTTATTATTTACTTTACTTTTCTTATCTTAAATAAGCTCAAAGTAACTTCATATAGGATTATTTTTCTTTCTTTTTTAGGAATTGTAGCTTTCGGATACCCGCTTCTTAATGTCCCTACAATTGTTTGGTCGGTTGTTTTAGTTTCTCAAATGTTAGTTCTGGCAAATATTTACTGGCTTGAGGTAGATAATTGGAAAAATTATATCCTCCTTTTTATAATCGGATTTTTACTAGCGCTTTCCTTATCTCTAAGACAAAATTTAGGGCTGGTTTTTATTCTGATTTGGAATTTTTTAATATTTTTTGAGAAAAGTAATCCATTGGCACAGAGAATAAAAAATCTTCTCGTAATAAATATTACTTGGTTAGTATTTACATTTTGTTGGATGTATTATCTTTTTTTCAGGGATAATATGGTCGGCTTAATAGAATTTATTAATTTTAGCAAAAAATTTGTAACTCAAATTGCTTTTTCCTACCCGCCGCTTTCTTTTATTTTAAAACCATTTGGTATCTTCAAACTTTTGCCATATTATTTACCTCTGATTTTCTTATTATTTATAATTAGATATTTATTCGACAAAAATAAAGATTGGAAAATTATCTCTCTTTGCTTAACGACTCTAACAGGGTTTATTACGCAGATATATCCTCAGAGTGATTTATTACATGCGTATCCCTTTTTGGGACCCATATTGGCTTCGATCATTGTCTTTTTTTTAACAAAAAAGGTAAAATTAATTAATCGAGGGGAATTAATTATTACGTTTGTCATATGTTTAATGATAGGCATTGGATTTTATCTTACGTTATTTCGTGAGTATTATCGCTATAATCCTCCATACCGATTTCAAAATACTCCCCTGAATCTTTCAAGAGCTAAAGGAATTTTAATTGAGAAAATAACAGCTAAAGATCTTATTTCGCTATCGGATTTTATTAACAGACATACTTCTAAAAATGACTATATATTTTCATATCCATATTACCCCATGATATATTTTATTCTTGAAAGACGTAATCCATCTAAAGATTTAATTTATGAAATAAGATTGTGGCATCAGTATGATGACCAAATAATATTAAATGAAATAAAACAAAAAAGAGTCAGATATATAGTTACGTCTTACGGGTACGTTTTTGATTCAGACGTATCTCTTTTTATACAAAGACAAAATATAATTTTTCAAAACGAATCCTTTAAGGTATTTGAAATTCCTACTTCAAAATAGCTTCCGCAAATAAATTGATGTAGGATATATATATGTTTTCGCTTGCCATTTTTATAGGAATTTATTCTTATCTTATTTTTATTCTGGGAACATTGGGCTTGATAGAGAAAAAAAATATCCTACTTCTAACTTTATTTGTTTTATTTTTATCTATAATTTATTTTTTAAAGTCTAAACCCAAAAAATCCATACATTTAAACAATTTATTTAAAGACAAATTAGCCTTTTTTTTGTTATTGCTTCTTTTACTTCAGGTAGCAATTAATTTAATAGGCGTTCTGGGGCCAGAATTAGGTTTTGATGCACTCTGGTATCATCTTACTTTGCCTAGAGTTTATTTACTTAATCATTCAGTTGTTCATATTCCCGGTGGTCTTCTTTATTACTCGGATATGCCAAAACTAATAGAAATGTTATATACGGCATCTTTAGCATTTGGCAATGAGATACTGGCAAAACTTGTTCATTTTTCCTTTGGAATACTATCATGCATTGCGTTATATTTTTTGTCAAGAAAGTTCTTTAATGCAAAGTTTTCGATTCTTGCAGTTTTGATTTTTTACTCAAATTTAGTTGTTGGGTGGGAATCTATAACGGCTTATGTCGATTTAGCAAGAACTTTTTTCGAAGTCATGGCTTTATGGGGATTTATTAACTTCCTCGAGGATAAAGACAAGAAATGGCTTGTAGAGTCCGCAGTAATGGTTGGGCTTGCTGTATCTACAAAACTCTTAGCTTTGGGCTCGATTGGTATATTTTTATGTTTGATTATTTATTTCGGTTTGTCCAGCCACAAAAAAATTACGAAAGTATTTACAGACGCATTAATTTTTACATTTCTCTCTCTTTTAATTCCTCTGCCATGGTTTGTTTTTTCTTTTGTACATACAGGAAATCCGTTTTATCCATTGCTTACTGGTACTTATCCTGTTTCTTTTAGTTTTACTCTTTTGAATCTTTTCAACTTTTTAAAAGAAGTCTGGAATTTACTAATCAGGTCTGCCGATCCAATCTCTCCTATATACTTAATATTTTTGCCATTAATATTAATCTACTTTAGAAAATTTTCTAAAATTATAAAGTTTATTGGACTCTATTGCCTATTCGCTATTCTCGCTTGGTACTTTACACCAAGAACAGGCGGAGGAAGATTTCTTTTACCATATTTACCTGCTTTTTCCATATTATGTGTTCAAATAATTAAAATTTTTGAAAAAAAGGAAGAATACCGGCGCTTGTTTATAGTTTTAGTTATTTTCATTTCCTTATCATCAATTACTTATCGAGGAATAGCAAACGCTAAGTTTATTCCTGTAATTTTAGGAAAAGAATCAAAAAGCCATTTTTTATCAAGCCATCTTAACTTTTCCTTTGGGGATTTTTATGATACAGACGGATATTTTGAAAAAAATATAACTTCAAAAGACACAGTCATTCTTTACGGCTTCCACAATCTTTATTATATAAATTTCCCATTCCTAGATTCTTCATGGGTTAAGAAAGGTAATATGTTTAATTACATTGCAACTCAAAATTCCAATCTTCCCAAAAGGTTTTCAAATTGGAATTTAATCTACTATAATCCAAAGACTTATGTTAGTTTATATAGCTTAGGAGGTATGAAATGGGCATACTGAAGTTACTATTTATTTTTACTATTTTATTATTTACATTTGGAGAAGTTATTAGGGTACCAGTTGCTCTCCTTTCCATAAAATTAATCGACATAGGAATTGTTGTGCTTGCATCTTATTGGGTTTTATTTAGTATTAAAAATTTAAAGAAAGTTAAAATTAGCAAAAAACTGGGTGTGCCTATATTAATATTTTTTGCAATTGCTCTATTATCACTTCTTCTAAACTCGAGATTTTTAAACATCAATGGATTGTTTGTTTCCTCTCTGTATCTTGTTCGGTGGATTGCATATGCTTCTATTTTTTTTATTATACCCATTTTTAATAGTTCATTTAAAAAGAAAATTAAAAATTTGTTAGTATTTGCAGGTTTTTTGATAGTCGTCTTGGGTTACATTCAATATTTTTTATATCCAAATTTGCGAAATCTCTATTATCTTGGTTGGGATGAGCATTTATATAGACTATTTTCTGTTTTTCTTGACCCTAATTTCGCAGGAGCTTTTTTTGTTTTATATTTTCTGTTCGTATTAAATATTCTGATTGATTCGTTCAAAAAACAAGCAAGGTTTTTTTCACTTTTTTTTGGTATTATTTCATTTCTAACTTTGATTGCGATTTATTTAACTTATTCAAGAAGCGCGCTTTTAATGCTTATAACCGGGTCATTTGTATTTTTACTCCTACATACAAGGAAGTCATTTTCAATCTCAATTGTTATAATTTTCTTACTAATAACCTTACTTCTTCCCAAAGTAAATAAAACAGAAGGCACTAATTTTTTCAGAATTGCATCGTCTGAAGCAAGACTTGGCTCTGCAAAACAATCGATTGAAATTTTTAGGCAAAACCCGATTTTTGGAGTCGGTTTTAACGCTTATAGGTATGCAAAAAGTAGATACGGATTTCGCCCATCAATGCTAGAAGAAAGTCACGCAGATGCGGGAACAGATAATAGTTTCCTCTTTTTACTTGCAACAACCGGAATTGTAGGTTTTACTGCATATCTTTATATGTGGTTTAAGATTCTAAAAATAAATATTAGATCAAAACTTCTGATTGCTTCCGTTTCAGCTCTTTTCGTAGACAGTTTATTTATTAACAGCCTTTTTTACTCTTTTTTAATGTTTTGGATGTGGACTTTAGTTGGATTCCTGCCTGCCGGCAGGCAGGTTAGGGAGAATAAGTAACTTTAATTTCCTTTTCTGTTTTGTTTCCCGCCTGATCCTGAGCAACAATCTTTATCGTATTGTCTCCATTTTGTAAAGGAAGATTGTAGGAAAAGCTATTATTTTCATCAATAACCGCCCAGAATCCATTTACGGTTATTCTTACTCCAGAATCTGTTTTACCCAAAACTTTAGCTGTGTTTTGATCTTTTTCAAATTTTTGCCCGTCAGTTGGAGAATCTAAAGATAAACTGGGAGGAACATTTTTATATGAAACGTCGAGTTCATTAGAAAAATCGCTTTCCTTATTGTCTTTTGTGACCTTAGCTTTTATCTTGTTGGCTCCGGTTTGCAAAGTTACTTTAAATGAGAAATTGCCATTATTTTCGGTTTCTTTTCTATCTGATAGCGAATCGTTAACATACAAATCAATCTCCTCGTTTTTTACTGCTGTTCCCGTTATTATGAATTCGGCACTATTTGTGGCATTTGTTGTTTGATCTAAGACTGGTGGACTTAAATAAATCGATGATGCACTTTTTGAAGACTCATCGGGTTTTTTTGAGCCGCTCAAAAATAAACTAAAGTTTACCAAAAGTGGAATACCGAATTTTAAGAGAAGTGCCAAGACTATGATAATGCCTAGTATACTTAAGAAGAGGTTTTTACGAGATTGACTCTCTAGTCTTCTTGAGAGTCTTGATTTATTTCTTTTCATACTTCGATGAAACTCAGTATAGGTTGGTTCGAGAGCCGGAGGTGAGATTCGAACTCACGACTTGCTCTTTACGAAAGAGCTACTCTACCAACTGAGTTACTCCGGCAATGGGCTTATTGTATGAAATTTAACCTCAAAGAGCAAATTGCTTAGATTATTTTGGACTATTGAAACAGATAATTTATTGTAGTATATTGAGAAAGTATAATTCTGCCTCAAAAAAATTTATGCCACAACGGACTGAACTCTCAAGACATCTTGAATTAGGAGAAGTAGAGCCTAAAAAATTCGGGGAAAAATTAGAAAGACTTCAGCAAAGAGCAGGTCCACTTTGCATAGGACTAGATACAAATTGGAGTAAAATCCCAGGAGAATTTAAGGTTTTAAAAAGAGAGGAAGGTACTTTTCAATTTAATAAAATAATTATAGATAGTACGTCTGATTTGGTATGCGCTTTTAAGCTTAATACTGCCTTCTATGAAGATACTCCCGAAGGAGAAAAAGCTCTTGAGAGAACTGTGGAATATATTCATAAAAAATATCCATATATTCCTGTAATTGGAGACATAAAGAGAGCTGATATCGAAAGCACAAATGAAGGACATCTCCGAACTGCTTTTGAGCGTTATAAGTTTGATGCCGTAACTGTTAATCCATGGTTTGGTCAAACGGCTTTGGAGTCGTTTTTAAATATGGAGAATAAAGGAATAATTTTTGTTGTAAAAACGTCGAATCTGGGATCTGATGAATTTCAGAATCTTCCTGTCTCAATCGATGAAGTCACAACAACCAAAGAAGAATTCCTTGAATTGTATAAGGCAGTAGGTAATACAAAAATGCCTGTGTATCTTGCGATGATATGGAGAATTTCTAGATTTTGGAATAAAAATAAAAACTGCTATGTCGTAGTTGGGGCAACATATCCAGAAGAACTTTCTCTGGTTAGAAAAATTGCACCAAGTATGCAAATACTTCTTCCTGGTGTTGGTACGCAAGGAGCAGAAGTTCAAACAACAGTGGCAAATGGTATGGATCAGAACGGACGAGGAATGATTATAAATGCTTCACGAAGTGTTATATTTGCCAAAAGAGAAAAAGATGAGACTGTCGGAGAAGCAGCAAGAAGAGAGGCAACTAAATTAAGAAACGAAATCAACTATTATCGTGGAAATCCCGAAGGAATGACGCAGTCTCAAAAAGAACTTGCCGATACATTATTTGATATAGGAGCTGTGCAATTTGGCAATTTTAAATTAAAACTTCATGAAAAAAACCCAACTGCTCCTCTTTCGCCAATTTATTTTAATTTAAGAGTTTTAAGATCTGCATCCCCAGAAATAAAATTACTTGCCTGTAGGGTTTATCAAGAACTGACGAAGGATTTGCAGTTCGACGTGTTTGCTGATGTTCCAACGGCAATTACTCCTATTGTATCTATTTTATCTCAAATCACAGGAATCCCAATGATTACACCCAGAACCGATAAGAAAACTTATGGTAGCGGGTCGCAGATTGATGGAACATTTAGGCAGGGCGATACCGCAGTTCTTATGGATGATTTAATTACAGAAGGGGATAGTAAATTTCCGGCTATAGAAGTGTTGCAAGAAAACGGACTTAAGGTAAAAGATATTATCTTTTTAATAGACAGAGAGCAGGGCGGAGTACAATTACTTGAAAAAAAAGGATATAAATGTCATGCTTCATTTACGATTTCAAATCTCCTGAGATATTACTTAAGGTCTGGTCGAATTGATCAACAAAAGTATGATGATACAAAAAATTATCTTACTAAAAGTAGATAAATAACAATGAGTAAAGAAGCTCCAGAAAAAATTATAATTCCTGGAAAGCCTGAGGAAGTAGACCTATCTCGAGTTCATGGCGATATAGAAGCAATAATAAGATTCGAGCTTACTGGAGAAGAAACATATTTTGGTCAACTGCCTGATTCGGAGGACCTCAAGAATCATATGAATAATGGAGGCAGGGTATTTATAACAGAGAATGATGATTATCTATTGGTTGATCCGATAGGAGGGAAGCCCAAAAATTCTTCTATGTGACTTAGATTTCTGTCGGTTTTGAGGCTTTTCTTTTATACTTCGTTGCTACCCTCAACTCGGTTATAGCCCTAATAAGGTCTGCTTGAGCCATTCTAAAGTCCCTGTCGCTAGTTTTTTCCGCCATTAGCTTTTCTGCTCGTTTCTGAGCTTCCTGCGCCTTGGCAACTTCTATATCCTCTGCTCTTATTGCATAGTCCGCAAGAATACTGATATGATTTTTTGCTACCTCTAAAAACCCTCCTGTTACCGCAAGAGCTTCTTGGGAATTGGCCTTTCGGATAATTAATTCTCCGGGAATTATTTTTGTAAGGAGGCCGACATGGTTTGGTAGGATTGCAATCTGACCGTTTGTGGTTGGTGCAACCAGTTCATCTATCTCGTTTTTATATACGACTCTCTCGGGTGTAATTATTTCCAAAATTAAATTCATATTAGGATCTTCTTACCACTTCATCAATGGTTCCTGCCATAAAAAATGCAGATTCCGGAATCTTATCGTGCTTTCCCGAAAGGATTTGCGAAAAACCCGAAACCGTATCTTCTATCTTTACATACTTACCCGGCTGTCCTGTGAATATTTCTGCAACAAACATGGGCTGGCTTAAAAATCTTTGGATTTTTCGGGCCCTGGAGACGATAAGCTTATCTTCATCAGACAACTCATCTATTCCTAGGATTGCGATAATATCTTGAAGATCTTTATATCTTTGGAGGACCCTTTTTACTTCTTGGGTAACATTATAATGGTCTTGTCCTACAACATTTGGATCAAGGATTCTAGAAGATGAGGTAAGAGGATCTACTGCCGGATAAAGTCCCTGCTCGGCGATAGATCTTTCTAGGGTTAAAGTTGAATCAAGATGGGAAAAAATTGTTACAGGAGCAGGGTCAGTATAATCGTCTGCAGGAACATAAACCGCCTGAACCGATGTTATAGACCCATGTTTTGTAGATGTAATTCTCTCCTGGAGATTTCCCATTTCCGAAGCTAAGGTAGGCTGGTAGCCAACAGCCGATGGCATTCTTCCCAAAAGAGCTGAAACCTCGGATCCTGCCTGAGCAAATCTAAATACATTGTCTATAAAAAGCAGTACGTCTTCTTTTTTCTGGTCTCTAAAATACTCTGCCATTGTTAAGGCAGTTAATGCGACCCTGAGTCTATTTGCCGGAGGTTCGTTCATTTGCCCAAAAACCATAACAGTTTTGTCCAAGACCTTTGCTTCTTTCATTTCAAGCCAAAGGTCATTTCCTTCGCGAGTCCGTTCGCCCACGCCTGCGAAGACAGAGTGTCCTTTGTGCTCAACCGCAATATTTCTAATGAGTTCTTTTACAATTACGGTTTTCCCGACTCCAGCACCTCCAAAAACAGCTATTTTTCCGCCTTTTGTGAATGGGGTTATTAAATCAATTACTTTAATTCCCGTTTCAAGAATTTGAGGCCTAGTCTCCTGTTCCACAAGCGATGGAGGGTTTTGATGAATTGATTTATACGTAATAGAGTTTTTTTCTATTTTTTCACCGTCTATCGGCTCTCCTAATACATTAAATATTCTTCCCAATGTTTTAGGGCCTACAGGAACTTTTATTGGATAATACGTTCTTTTTACTTTTATTCCTCTTTTTAGACCATCTGTTGGTCCCATGGCAAGTGTTTTTACTTCGTTGTCTCCTGTAATAAAAGCTACTTCAAGAATTAGTTGTTTTTTATCCCAAGTTTCTAAAACCAGAGCCTCGTTAATAGAGGGTGGGTTAACAGGGAATCGAACATCGACAATCGGTCCTTGAATTCTAATAATAAACCCTTCGTTTTTATTCATAAGCAAAAGCGGCAGCTCCTGATCCGATATCAAGAATTTCATTAGTAATTTTCTCCTGTCTCTGTTTATTGTATTCAAGTTTTAGATAATCTATTATCTCTTGTGCGTTTTCCGTGGCTCCCTTCATTGCGATCATTCTTGCCGCCTGCTCCGATGCATAACTCTCCAGTAAATATTGATATAGAACCATTTCAAGATAGTGTCGCAAAAGCGAAGGTAGAATTTCTTTTGGACTTGGTTCAAATAGAGTAAATGGAGGGCTTTCCTGGCTATCCTCGTCTGTTTTCTGCATTCCAATAGGTAATATAGTTTCTACTTTTGGAACTTGAGAAAATACAGTCAAAAAATGAGTGTATAAAATCTTTACATTCGCAATTTTTTTATTTAAAAAATAATCATCTATGATTTTTGCTATCGGATAAACCATATCAAATATTGGCAGAATAGTGCCAAAGCTAAAGGAGGCGACTATTTCTTTTCCAAGCCTAGCTGTTATATTCTCAATTTTTTTACCTACCGTTACATACTTTATCTCTCCGTTTTGTTTGTTTTGATTGATCAATTCCTTTGCTAAATTCGTTATTAGTCCTCCGCAAAGTCCTTTATCCGGTGAAAAAACCAAAAGAAGGGTATCGCTGAGATCTTTTGGTTCTATCATATATTCATTTAAATCATCCTCTCCTAATCTATCTGTGAGTGCTTTTGATAATCCCATCAGTTTTTCAACGTATGGCCGGGCCGAAATTGCCGCATTCTGGGCTTTCTTAAGTTTTGATGTTGCGATCATTTGCATTGCTCGGGTTGTTTTTGAAACATTTGATGCCGTTTGGATTCGCCTTTTTATCGTAATAATACTTGCCATAGCTATTTACTAAAAATTTTTTTAAATTCGTTCGTTGCTTTCCCCATTTTTTTAATTATATCTTCGGTTAACTTTTCTCCTGTTTCTACCTTTTTAATTATGTCAGGATGATTTCTTTCTATGTAGGTATGGTACTCCGATTCGAATTTCCTAGTTGATTCAACCGCAACATCATCCAGATATCCGTTCGTCACCGCCCAAATGCTTAAGATTTGAAGAGACTCCGTCAAAGGCTGGTATTGCGGCTGTTTTAAAATTTCTGTCATTCTTTTTCCTTTTTCAAGCTGAGCTAATGTTATCTGATCAAGTTCTGACCCAAATTGAGCAAATACTGCAAGCTCTCGGTATTGCGCAAGTTCAAGCCGCATTTTACCTGCAGCAGATTTTATCGCAGGAGTTTGAGCGGCTCCTCCAACCCTTGATACAGAATTGCCTATGTTTATTGCTGGTCTTATTCCCGCATTAAACAAATCCGATTGAAGGTAAATCTGCCCGTCCGTTATAGAGATTATATTTGTGGGGATGTAGGCTGAGATATCGTTTGCCTGAGTTTCTACAATCGGAAGAGCGGTAATAGAACCTCCTCCGAATTTCCTATTAAGTTTTACGGCCCGTTCAAGAAGTCTTGAGTGTAAATAAAATACATCTCCGGGATATGCTTCTCGCCCTGCAGGTCTTCTTAAAACCAGAGATATTTGCCTATATGCCCATGCATGCTTAGTTAGATCATCATAAACGATTAAAACATCTTCTCCTTTTTCCATAAAATATTCGGCAATAGCGACTCCCGCGTAAGGCGCTAAATACTGAAGCGCTGCGGGATCTGCTGCTGTTGCAGAAACTACAATGGTGTAGTCCATTGCTCCGACTTCCTTTAATTTTCCAATAACCTGAGCAACAGTGCTTTGTTTTTGTCCTATTGCAACATATATGCAAACAACAGGTTTTAGTTTGGAATTTTTTTGGAATTTTTGGTTGATTATTGTATCAACAGCGATAGCTGTTTTTCCTAATCCCCGGTCTCCGATAATCAGCTCTCTTTGTCCCCGGCCGATTGGAATAATTGCATCTATTAGTTTAATACCAGTCTTCAAAGGGGTGTGTACCGGTTCTCTTTGGATAACGCCGGCTGCTATTTTCTCAAGCGGCATAGATTTCCCGGTTTTAATACTGGGTTTTCCATCGAGCGGTCTTCCGAGCGGAGATACAACTCTGCCTATTAACTTTTCCGATCCCGTTATGCTTAGAATTTTTCCCGTCGTTTTTACTTTATTTCCTTCTGTTATCTTTTCTCCGCTCTCAAAAAGAATTATAGAAACATAATCTTCATCAAGATTTATTACGATTCCTTTTTCTCCATTTTCAAATTCTACCTGTTCTCCCATGAAGGCTTGGGATAATCCCGAGGCAATCACGACTCCATCGCTGTTTTTTTCAACAATCCCAACATTTTTGGTTCTTGCGTCATGAGAAAACGTCATTAAATTCTTCTCAAGTTCTTTTATAATATCTTCGTTTTTAATCATAAGATTGCTTAAGATATGTAATTAAATTATCTAGGGAATCTTTAAGGTTGAACTCATAAACCATGTCGTTATCAATTATTCGCAGTCCTACAATCAAATTTGAATCGCTTACGTATTCTATTTTTTTATTAGGGAAAATGCTTTTAATTTTGTCGGTTATTTTATCTTCAACTTTATCCATGGGTGTAAATACCCAAACTAGTCTTTCATTCTCCAATTTTTTTAAGAACTTTATGTACACCTTTAACTGTTTCTTCCCAAGCAAGTCTATAATCTTTTTTATTTTTTTTACGTCTAAATTCCCATTTGTAAAACTTTGCTCTGCCAGTTTTTTTATTTCTCTTATTTTCATTTTAATCTGCTTTTCTAATCTTTTTAAGGACTGCTTGTGTTAATTCTCTTTGCTGCCTATCGCCAAAAACATCTTGCATCGATTTTTGCAAAAATTCAACCGCTAATTCACTTACCTTAGTGGCTATTCTCTCTTCTGCTTCTCTTGACTCCTGCATCATTTGCTCTCGAGCTTCCGTCATCATGCTTTCTACTTGTTTTTTTGTATTTTCCTCAGCAATCTTTCCAATCTCAATTGATTGATTTTTTGCATCTTCTATTATTTTTTCTGCTATTTTTTGGGCGTTTTGTAATATCTTTTTCTCCTTTTCTAAAGCTTCATCTAAAAAAATTTTTCCCTCCTCAGCCTGTTTTAGGCCTTCCTTAATGGAATCTTCTCGTTTTTTTAATATATCCAAAACCGGTTTGTAGGCAAACCTTTTAAGAATAAAAAGAATTATCAGAAAGTTTATTATTTGAGCTCCCAAAAGAAGAGGGTCAAGCCCAAAGTTTTTTATAATTTCCATAAATTAATCCTATTTTAGAAAAGCTAAGATTAGAGAGTAAATTGCAATTGCCTCGGCAAATGCCATAGCCAATAACATTGCAGGCAATATCCTTCCTGAGCTTTCCGGATTTCTGCCAATAGCCTCCATTGCCTTGCCTCCGATCAAACCAATTGCAAGCGCCGGAAGTGATCCGCCAATCGCAATTATTAATCCTCCAGATACACTAAAATTCATTGCAGTTCACCCCCTTTTGTTCTTTCATAGTTAATTTCTTATATTATGAGAACTGTCTAGCATGTCATGGTGAGGAGTTGTTAGAATTGCCATAAATACCATAGTAAGCATTGAAAAAACAAGTGCCTGAACTAATCCAACTACAACCTCCAGAAGAAGGAATGGTAGGGGAAGCAAGAAAGCAAAAATAGAAAAGACGGTAAGAAGAACGACTTCTCCAGCAAAAATGTTTCCAAATAGACGGAAGGAGAGCGAAACAAGCTTGGTTATTTCAGATACTATTTCTAAAATCCCAATAAAAAGATTAAGCGGATTTAAAGAAAAGTATCTACTCAGATAATCTTTTAAGCCCACTGTTCTGACACTCATAATATGCGTTGCCAGGGCAGACACCAGAGCAAGTCCCAGTGTTGTATTTAAATCGCTAGTAGCACTCCTTAATACAGGTACAAGCTTCCCATTTTTAAAAAATCCGATGCTGTTGACACCAGGGAAGAGTCCGCTCCAATTGGCAAGAAGAATAAAAATAAAAAAACTCATAAAATATGGAAATATTTTTTTAACTTTCTCCTGTGCAACTGATTCGGTTATCTCGTAAAACATCTGTATAAGCACCTCTACGCAGTTTTGAAAAATTCCTGGAATCATTTTAATGTTTTTGGAGATTGAAACGCAGAAAATTATTAAAACGGTGTCTATGAGCAAAGTATCTATTACGGAATTTGTAATCTTGAAAGATCCAATGTAGAACAATACTTCGGATCGGAATGAGAACATCTTATTATTATTTTATGGGTAAAATGAAGTTAAGTCAAGATGAGAAATTTGCATTTACTCCAGTTATTTTTTCTACGATAACAACGGGTTTATCATTCTTAGTGTCGACTCGACCCTCTATGATTATCACAGTATCCTTAGATAAATAACTTCTATATTGTTCAAAAATTTTTGGAAAGATTACGCATTCAACGGCAATGCCTTTTTCATCTCCTATTGTTACAAATGCCATCTCACTGCCTGTTTTTTTTGTAAAAATTCTTCTCATATTCTCTATAATACCTCCAATTTTAACACTGGATCCTTCTGATTCCTCCATGATCAAACGGATTTCATGGGTAACTTTATTTCTTACGGAAGAAAGTTCGTCCATCATCGGATGAGAAGTCAAGTATAATCCAAGAAATTCTTTCTCAAAGCTTAATTTTTCTTTTAAAGTAAAGTCTTCGATATCAATTTCCCTGATGTTCTCTGATCCTGCCGCTTCTTCAAAAAGAGAGGCTTGTCCTTCACTTTCTTCTTTCTTTATCTTATGGGAAGACTGCAGAATTTCCGAATATCTTATTAAAAGAGAAGCTCTTTTGTCAAAAGCGTCCATTGCTCCGGATTTTATTAAACTTTCTATTGTTTTTTTGTTTACAGACCCCAAATCAACTTTTTTGCAAAAATCACCTAAGTCTTTAAAGGGTACGTCTCTTCTTTCTGAAGTTATGCTTTTAATTGCTGCCTCTCCAATATTTTTTATTGCGGAAAGTCCAAATCTTATGCTATTTTTTCCTTCTATAGAGAACTCGCTTTCTGATTTGTTTATATCAGGTGGGAGAACTTTTATATTCAATCTTTTACATTCTGCAACTCCCTCTGCTATCTTTTCGTTTTTCGAAGGTCCGCTTGCGCCTCTTGATTCGGCTGTTAAGAATGCAGTCATAAACTCTACGGGGTAGTGTGCTTTAAGATAGGCAGTCCTATAGGCAATAGTTGCATAACAGGCAGCATGTGCCTTACCAAAACCATACCCGGCAAACGGCTCAAACAAGGTCCATAACTTCTCAGCATTTTTTTTGTTCATTCCGTTTGATACACATCCATCTACAAACTTATCGTGTTGTTGTTTCATTTCGGAGGAAATTTTCTTTCCCACGGCTTTTCTTAATTTGTCTGCTTCAATCCACGAATATCCCGCAACTCTTATTGCCGTTAGTAGCAAATCGTCCTGAAAAGTGATAATTCCATAAGATTCTTTTAGAACATCCTCAAGTCTTTTATCTGGGTACCTTATAAGAGAGGGATTATGCTTTCTTTTTATAAATTCAGGAATATTTGCCATCGGCCCGGGACGGTAAAGGGCAACCATTGCCTGAAGATCGAAAATAGAGGTAGGTTTAAGTTCCTTTATATACCTTCTCATTCCGGATGACTCGAGCTGGAATATCCCGGTTGTCTCTCCAGAGGCCAAGAGTTTATATGTGTCAGTATCATCAAAAGGAATTTTTGAAAAGTCGATGTCTAACCCGCTCTTTTCTTTTACAAATCTTAAGGTCTCCTGAATAATTGTTAAATTTCTAAGGCCTAAAAAATCAATCTTTAGGAGTCCTACACCGTCTTCACCCACAGTATACATATCGTATTGAGTTATAATCTTTTCGCCATTTGGTTCTTTCTGAAGGGGAGTATACTCAGTTAAAGGCTTATCTGCTATTACAACTCCTGCCGCATGAACAGAAGCGTGCCTTGCGATTCCTTCAATCTTTTTTGCCAAATCCAGTAGTCTTTTGGTCTCTGGCTCTGTTTGATATACTATTGCAAGTTCCGGGCTCTGCTCAAGTGCCTTATCAATTGTCATTGCATGTCCCTGCCATCCGAGAGGCATCATCTTTGCTATTCTATCGGGGGTAGAGTAGGGAAGACCTAAGGCTCTTCCAGTATCTCTAACAGAGCCTCTCGCCTCCATAGTTCCAAAAGTAATTATTTGAGCTACTTTATCACGCCCGTATTTTTCAGTTACATATTCTATTACTTCATCCCTTCTGTTATCGGCAAAATCCAGATCAATATCAGGAGGCGAAGGTCTCTCCGGATTTAGAAATCTTTCGAAAGGAAGTTTGAAAAAAAGCGGATCAACATCCGAGATACCAAGCGCATATGAAACAATCGAACCTGCATTAGATCCCCTTCCCGGACCTACCGTAATCCCTTGACTTTTTGCCCAGTTAACAAAGTCAGCGACTATTAAAATATATTTTTCATAGCCTTTTTTAAGGATTGTTGAGAGTTCGTAATTTGTTCTTTCTCTTATTTCTTTTGTTATTTTTCTGTATCTTTTTTTGAGGCCTTCTTCTACTTCTTCCTGGATAAATTTTGCCGGGGATTTTTTATTGGGGACATCAAATAGAGGCATTATCCATTGTCCGAGAGCAATCTCAACGTTACACATGTCGGCAATTTTTGATGAATTTTCAAGTGCTTGCGGAACATTTAAAAACATTCCGGTCATTTCTTCTTTGCTTTTTATGTAAAAATCAGGAGAAGAAATCATTGTAAGCCTTCTGTCTTTATCGTTTAATGTTCTCTGCGTTTGAATGCAAAGAAGTGTCTCCTGTGCCTCTGCGTCCTGCGGATAGATATAGTGATTATCATTCGTTGCAACAAGCGGAATGCTCAGTTTCCCGGATAAATCTATTAATTTTTCATTCAGAATATCCTGTTTATCGATGTTTATATGTTTTTGGATCTCAAGATAAAAATTCCCTTCCCCAAATATCTTAGACAGTGCTTTGACTCTTTCTATTGCCGTGTCTTCCTGTCCTTCAAGAAGTGGTTGCGAGATAAATCCGCTGACGCACGCAGACAAACAAATAATGCCTTCACTGAATTCTTTTAAAAGATCTAAATCGCTTCTGGGCCGGTAGTAATATCCTTCAAGATTGGCAACGGAAATTATCTTCATTAAATTTTTATACCCTTTTTGGTTTTTTGCAAGCAGAATTAAATGATTGGAGTCTGTGTCAAGACCAGCCTCTTTATCGTGTCTGGTTCTTTTGCTTACATACATCTCACAGCCTATGATAGGTTTTATCCCTTGCCCAACACACTCCTTATAGAATTTAATCGTTCCGTACATATTTCCGTGGTCTGTTATAGCAATTGCTTTCATACCTAATTCCTTAGTTCGTTTAACCATTTCAGGAATCTTGGATAATCCGTCCAGTAAGGAATACTCTGTATGGTTGTGAAGGTGTACAAAATCCGTCATATTATGCCGCCCGTTTCAATATTTTTCTTACAAATCTTATAATTTTAGGTGGCTTATCTTCCTCCTGCTTTTTGTTGGCTCTTTTTTCAATATACATTTCTTGATCGGCCATTTTTATAGACTCATCTACGTTTTTCAGGTCAACAGGCGATAGTCCAATGCTAGCTTTTACGTTTCTAACTTTCATTTCCTCTAGAGCTCTTTTTTTCCACGCATCGGCTAGTTCGGGGGTTGTATTTACTAAAAATACATGAAATTCGTCTCCTCCTACTCTAGCAGTCAAATCCGTTTCTCTTGATATCATTTTTAACACTTGAGCTGCTGTTTTAATATAGTTATCTCCAGCTTCGTGCCCATTGGTATCGTTCATTTTTTTTAAATCATCTAAATCTATAACCGCAACTGCTACTGGTAAATTTTGCTCTGTGGCCTTTTTTATCGCGTCTGTTCTTTGTTTACCATATCCTCTTGAGTTTAATAATCCGGTCATAACATCGTAATCAGATTCCATTTCCCTGCGCAATTGTTCGCCTGCTGCATTAATAAGCTCTCTGTTTGTGGGAGTTGTTCCGCTTTTGTCAAAGATTCTTTTTTTTGCCCCTGGCATTCTTTCTCTAATTTGATGTCTTATATGCCTAAAGGTTTCTTTTGTAGGATGATTGCTTGGTTTTATATTATTTTCTATAGCTGTCGAATTTTCTGCCATTATTTTAATTCCTCCTTAATTATTTTTCTTAAAATTTCTGTATCTATTTTCTTTCTTATTATATACATTACTTGACCTATGGCAAACTGAATAACTGAATTTTTGCCTTTTTTGTAATCTTTTGCAATTTTTGGATTATCTCTTAATACTTTTTTTATAATTTTTCTTAAGTCTTCATCGTTGACCTCGTCTGTTTTACCAGCTGAGACAACTTGTTCAATAAGTCTTGCAGGCAGGATTTTTTCAATATCAATCTTTCGATTGATAATGAAGTTGGCGATTTTTTTTGGGGTTAGTCCATGCTTTTTGCCTAAAACAACAGTTTCTTCAAAGTAATCTGCCAATGCCTTTTCTTTAGTCAATATCAAGCTGTCATAATTGGAAAGTATGTAGTTTTTTTCAAATCTTTTAACCTTTTTATCTGGGAGTTCGGGTATAGATTTCCTGATTTCATTCAATTTGTTTTGATCCCACCTAATGGGTGGTATATCCGGTTCTGGAAAATATCTGTAATCGCTAGATTCTTCTTTTACTCTCTGCGTTACAGTCTTTTGCTTTGCTTGGTTCCATCCTCTTGTTTCCTGAATTGGCCTTACGCCTTCTTTTATAAGGTTTGTTTGTCTTTTTATTTCATAATCAATAGATTTTTCTACAAACCTGAAGGAATTTATGTTTTTAACTTCTACTTTGTAATCAGGGGCCTTACCATCTGTAGAAATTGAAATATTTGGTTCAAGGCGCATATTTCCTTTTTCCATGTCTGCGTTTGAAATATCAAGATATCTTGTGATCTGTTGAAGTTTTTTAAGATAATCTATAACATCTTTTGCATTGTCAAAATCCGGCTGAGTAACTACTTCAACCAAAGGAACTCCCGACCGGTTAAAATCAATAAGAGTTACATCTTCTCCCGCAATGGTTTCGTGAATTAACTTCCCCGTGTCTTCTTCCATATGGACTCTTGTTATTCCAATTGTTTTTCCGCTATCGAGTCTTATTGAGCCTTTTAAGCTGAATGGTTCATCGTACTGGCTTATCTGATACCCCTTGGGAAGATCGGGGTAAAAATAGTTTTTCCTGTCAAATTTTGAAAATTGGGGAATATCGCAGCCCAACACCATTCCCAACAATACACACCATTCAATTGCCGTTTTATTTGGCACTGGTAAGGCCCCGGGAAGGCCTAAGCAAACAGAACAAGTATGAGTATTTGGTTTTTTGCCAAAATAATCCGCAGAACAACCGCAAAACATTTTTGATTTAGTTTTTAACTCCACATGAACTTCAAGTCCAATTATAGGCTTCATATTTCTTTCGTATTTTCCCAAGCTTTTCCAACTTGAAATAGTTTTCCTTCGGAAAAATGCGGTCCTAAGATTTGCATACCTACGGGCAAGTTATCAATAAATCCTATTGGTACGGAAAGCCCGGGAATTCCCGACAAATTTGCAGTTACTGTATAAATATCAGAAAGGTACATCATAAGCGGATCGGAAGTTTTTTCTCCAAGTTTCCATGGAAGAGTAGGAGACACTGGCGTAATAATCACATCGACTTTTTTAAAAGCGTCATCAAAATCTTTTTTAATCAAAGTTCGTACCCTCATGGCACTTTTATAATAGGCATCATAATAACCGGACGATAAAACATACGTTCCAAGCATTATTCTTCGTTTTGCTTCATCGCCAAAATTCTGCCTTGCAGAACCATATCTTATTCCGTCATATCTTGCGAGATTTGATGAAACTTCAGCCGGCTGTATTATGTAGTAACAGGCAGTAGCATATTCGGTATTAGGAAGAGAAATGGTTTCGATCCTAGCTCCTTCTTTTTCCAGGGATTTTACGGATTTTTCTATTTTTTCTTTTATTTCTCTATTAAGACCAAGTGCAAAATATTCCTTCGGAATTCCAATTTTTAAACCTTTAATGTCCTTTTCTAAGTAACTTTCATAATCTTCAACGCTCTCATTTGGCGTAGTTGCATCATTTGAATCTTTTCCGGCGGTAACTGACAGCATTAAAGCAGAATCTTCTACGTTTTTAGTAAAATGCCCAATGGAATCAAGTGAAGATGCCATGGCAATTATTCCATATCTTGAAACTCTACCATAGGTTGGCTTAAGTCCAACAACATTACAAAAGCTGGCAGGAAGTCTTATTGAACCACCCGTATCGCTTCCCATAGCAGCAAAAGACATATTTGCAGCAACAGAAACCGCAGAGCCTGAACTTGAGCCTCCCGGCACATATTCTTCATTCGATGGATTCTTAGTGGGTCCGTAATCAGAATTTTCTCCGCTTGATCCGTGTCCCCATGCGTCACAGTTGGTTTTACCAATTATAATTGCGCCCGCATTTTCGAGCTTTTTTACAACTGTTGCACTATATTGGGGGATATAATCTTCGAGGACTTTTGAGCCAGCAGTTGTTCTAATTTCTTTTGTAAGATAAATATCCTTTAAAGAAATTGGGATTCCTAGAAGAGGCAAGTCAGCTCCATCTTTTATTTTTTTGTCCGCTTCTCCGGCATTTTCGAGGGCTTCTTTCTCACAAACAGTAATGAAGGCGTTTAAATTTTTCCTTTCTTTTATTTTCTCAAGACAGGCTTTTACAATGTCCAAAGACGAGAACTGTTTCTTTTTAAGACTTGCTTTTGCTTCTTTTATTGAATAATTTGAAGAATTTAAAGGCATCAGAGTATTTTTGGAATTTTAAACATACCGTTGTGATTGCTTTTCGAATTTGATAATGTTTCCTCTTGCGTTAGGGATAAAGTCTCTTTGTCTTCTCTTGCCACATTTTCAAGACCTGTAATCTGGGTCGTTTCCTGAACTTTTTTTACATCTTTCTTATTTAATTTTTCAACATAAGAAAGTATTCCGTCGAGTTGTTTTTCGAACTTTTTTTCTTCTACCCTCGAAAGAGACAGATTTGCGAGTTTTGCAATATGTTTTACATTAATTTTCATGCTTCAATTATATTCGGCTTTGGTAATTTTCGCAATGATTGAACTTAAAAAGAGATAATTTTTTGGAGTACAGATTTCCTTGCTTTCTGTTCGAAGGAGTCATTAAGTTTCTCAAGTTTTATCTTTTTTCGATATTTTATTCCTAAAGCTTTTTCTATAAGAAAATCTGCTATTTGAGGGTTTTTAGGAAGAATTGGACCGTGAAGATAAGTTCCGATACTGTTTATATAGATTGCTCCTTCTGTTTTATCCTTTCCGTTATTTCCAAATCCTTTTAGGACTTGTCCAAACGGTTTTATTCCTTTTCCCAAATATGTTCTTCCGCCATGATTTTCAAATCCAACAATGACATTGCCATCAGTACTTTTGATTGCAATATTTCCAATAAGCCTTTCATTTTCTTCTTTGGGGTTTTCGGTGAAAAGATCAAGAATTCCAAGTCCTTTTATTTTAGTTCCGTCTGCTTCTTTATAGTATTTCCCCAAAAACTGATACGCGCCACAAATATAAAGTCCCGGCGTGCCATCTTCAATCTTCTTTTTTAAAGCTTTAATTTTTTTTGATGTAAAGTCTTTAGAAACAATCTCTTGTTGGGTATCTTGTGCTCCTCCCATAAATAAAATGTCGATATCTTTTAAAAGTTTTAGATCAAATCCTTCGTTTAGCTCCAGAACCTGAGCATTGATCTTTCTCCACTCACATCTTTTTGAAAGGACAATGACATTACCCCTATCGCCATAGGTGCTCATAAGTTGCGGGTATAACCAGCCAATCGTAAGAGAATATCGACGATTGACCATTGGCGATTGACGATTTTTCATAAAATTGATTTTCCTGTCAGTATTTTTCTTAAGTCTAGCATTGCTGAGTAAGTCGGAAGGACATATAATGTCTCGTATTGCTTGATACTTTTGATAGATTCTTCAACTGATTTCTTAAGATTTTCATAAATTTTAACATTTGAGTTGTAATTTTGAATTGAGTATTTCAAGCGGAGTGCCATATCGTACTCTCTATCTCCAGATACGGATATATTCTCAAAGCCTCTAGTAAGCAATTCGAAGTCAATATCCCATATCCATGAAACATCCCTTCCATCCGGAATTCTATCATTTAAAACTATTAGAATATTTTTACCGCTGAGATCTTTAACCGTTTGAAGAGATTGATTAAAGCTTGCAGGGTTTTTGGAAAGAAAGATTTGAATATTTTTATCATTAACTTTAATAATCTCCTGTCTTCCAAACGCGGGCTTAAAATCCTTCAGCGCATTCTTGATTTTACCGTCGTTGATGCCTAAGATTTTTGCTGTCAAAACCGCAGCGTGGATATTGTATTTATTGTACAAACCCGGCAGAGGATACTTACTAAAACTTTCGATGTCTGACTTTGGTTTTTTGAGTTTACAATTTGAACATTCCCAATCTCCAAGATGAGAAAAGGTAGTAGTTTTATAATTTAACTTATTTCCGCATTTTGGACAGTATGTTGAGTCAGAGGCGTGTTCGGTCTCTTGTGATTTTCCACTATCTACTCCAAAATATTTAATTTTGTTTTTGACCGCATAGCCTAGGTACGCAATTTGCGGATCATCTGCGTTTAATATTAAACTAGTTTTCGAGTCTAGAGAAACGAACGCTTCTTTCCATCTTTTGGAAATTGCATTTACCTCGCCATATCTATCCAACTGATCCCTGAATAAATTGATGAGAACTATAATTTCCGGATTAATATTTTCTAAAATCAAAGGTAAGGTATTCTCATCAATCTCAAATATTGCATAGTCAAAATTTATTTTCCCATTAATGCTAGAGAATCTTATAAAGGATGATGCAACTCCGCTGAGTAAATTTGCCCCTGCTGTATTTTGGAAAACTCTTTCTCCCGACCCTTCAAGTATTGTTTGTATTAGCTTTCCCGTGGTTGTTTTTCCATTCGTGCCGGCAATCAAAATAATTTTTAATTGCTTATTTTTTTTTAGGATATTTTTAGTAAAGTTTTTATTCGCATTCAATGTAATATGCCCTGGCCAAGTAGAACCGTTTCCAAGGTTTAAAATTTTGCTAACGAATATCAATATTTTCCCGAAAAGGATTAGGAGAAGATTCATAGAATGATTATACTAATTTCAAACAGAAAATCACATTGAGCGGAGAATTTTTATTCTTTCTTCAACAGGAGGATGAGTGTCAAAGAGTCCTGAGAACCAGTTCTTTACTTCTTTACCCTTGAATGGGTTGACTATATACAAGTGGGCAGTTGCATTATTGGCGGTCTTAAGCGGTTTAGGGTAACTTGAAATTTTTTCAAGAGCATTTGCCAATCCTTCCGGATACCGTGTCAATAGAACTCCTGATGCATCTGCTAAGAACTCTCTTTTTCGAGAAACCGCAAGCTGAATAAGAACAGCTGCGATAGGGGAGAGTATCGCAAAAATTATTCCAACTATCATAAATATTCCCTGCGCAGAAGAGTTTCTGTCATCACCACGGGAGCCGCCAAACCATAAGCTTCTCATAAAGATATTAGAAATTATTGCTATAAATCCTACAAGAATAGCAACAATACTCATAAGTCTTGTGTCAAAGTTTTTCACATGTGAGAGTTCATGAGCAATCACCCCTTCAAGTTCTGTTTTTGACATTGTGGTTAAAAGTCCTGATGTGACACATACAACAGCATGCCTAGGATCTCTTCCTGTGGCAAAAGCATTAGGGGAGTTATCGTCAATTATATAAATTTTTGGAGCTGGAAGGCCGTCTCCGATACATAAATTTTCAACCGTACTGTAAAGTTCTCGGTTGTCTTTCTTTTTTATTTCCTTGGCTCCCGACATTGCGAGAACTAATTTATCTGAATAATAATAACTTCCTATACTCATTGCCCCAGATAAAATAAGTGCAATTCCCACAAACGATAATCCGTATCCTTGGGCTCTTGAGAATACATAAACAACAGTGGAGATAAAAACAACAAATAAAAACATTATCAGCCACGTCTTCAATTTATTCGAAGATATAGAAGAATATATTTTCATATCTAGAATTTAACCTCGACCTTCTCTTTGTCCTTTGGATCTGCCTCAAAAAACTCTGCTTCTTTAAAATTTAAAAGCTGCGCGAAGAATATATTTGGGAAAACTTTAATTTTGGTATTATAATCCAGCACGCTTGAGTTGTAAAACTGTCTTGAGTAGGCAATTTTATTTTCGGTATCCGAGAGCTCTTCCTGTAACTCCAAAAAATTCTGGCTTGCTTTAAGATCCGGATAATTCTCAGCAACTGCAAATATAGATTTTAATGTTTGGCTAAGTTGGTTATTGGCCGCTGCTTTTTCCGCTGTGCCTTTTGCTGAAATCAGCGCAGTTCTTTCTTTTGTAACTTTCTCAAACAATTCTTTTTCGTGAGTTGCGTAACCTTTCACAGTTTCTACGAGATTGGGTATTAGATCTGCTCTTCGTTTTAACTGCACATCAATTTGAGATAGCGCCTCACTGACTCTTAGCTTGGCAGTTATCAAGTTGTTGTATATAAACCATAGAAAGACAAGTATAACTGCAACTGTTATTACGATATAAATCATACAATCACCCCCTTATTGGGAATTGACCCATTTTATAAAACTATTATATTCTAAAGTGTTTAAGATGTCATCTTTTGTTGCCCAGCCCCTTCTTGCCATTGCAACGCCGTATTTCATGTTATCCATTTGATAAGATGCATGGCTGTCTGTGTTTATAATCATTTTGACTCTTAAATAGACAGCTTGTCTTATTATTTGATCAGACAGATCAAGTCTTGTCGGCCATGCATTAATCTCGAGTGCTTTATTATTGTCTTTGCAAAATTTAAAGATTTTTTGCCAATCGAGTTCATATCCGGGTCGCTGGTTTAAAAGTCTGCCCGTTGGATGAGCAAGAACTTTTGCTTTAGGATGGGAAAGTCCTTTTATAACACGTTGGGTCATATTAGCTTTGTCTATAGAGAAAACGCTGTGAATCGAAACAATTGCAAAGTCCAAAAGACTTAAGGATTTATCATCAATTGCTAAGCCTCCATTGGGTAATATATCTACTTCGAGTAGTTTTAATACTCGAATACTTTTTATACTAGATAAAATGTGATCAACTTCATTATTTCTTGATTTAATTAAATTATAAATTTGTTCTTTTGTATGCTTAGAAATACTTGGATTGTGTTCCGAAAAACCGATGTAACTATAGTTAAGAGACGCCGCTTTATTTATCATTTCTTTAATAGAATTATTTCCTAAGTCATGACTTGGTTCAATTGAAAAATTTGAGTGCAAATGAAAGTCTCCATTTATGTCCCCAATCTCTACTAATTTTGGTAAATGATTTTTTGCCGAAAGCTCTACTTCTCCTGTGTTTTCTCTTATTTCCGGTGGGATCCATGCTAGGCCTAGAGTTTTATAGAATTTTTCTTCCGAATCGATTTGTTGAATACTTGATTCTTTATTTTTTAGATACTTAATTCCATGCTCTGATAAAGACATACCCTTTTTAAGGGCGAGTTCCCGCAACGCAATATTATGATTTTTGCTACCAGTAAAATGTTGTAGTAATGCGCCAAAAGCTTTAGGAGGTTGGACCATTAGATCAATCTGCCTCCCACCCGAAACAAGTATGGAAGCTGTCTCCTTGCCTTTTTCTATTATTCTTTCTATGTATGGATATGATATAAAATGGTCTATTACTTCTGCGGGTTTATTTGAGGCCACAGCGATGTCTATGTCTCCAACAGTTGGCACCATTCGTCTTAGGCTGCCAAGAGTACGGGCATCTGCAACACCGGGACATTTTCTCAAGTACTGTATAATTTTATCGGCAATCTCTGAGGCGAATGGTAAGACCATTCTTGTAGTTTTCCCTTTGCCTTCTTTAAACTCACGAATCGCCCGCAAGATATCGTCTTGAGACTTTTGCCCAAACCCTTTAAGCTGGGCAATTTTTCCTTTTGCAGCAATTTTTTTAAGATCTGCAACTGCAGTTTTTGGATCTTTCAGGTCGAACTCTTCAGCAAGCCTATAGGCTTTTTTAGGACCAAATGAAGGAATGTTCATTAAAACAAAAACTGACTCCGGTATTCCCGCAAGGGCCCAATCAAAATACTTAACTTTTCCGGTCGAAAACAGCTCTTCAAGGTGCCCTTTAATTGATACCCCTATGCCGGGAATATTTTGAAGATTACCTTCTTTATAATAATCCGCAAGTTCAATTGAGCTATTCCCTATGGAGTCTGCTGCTTTCTGATAGGCAACAATCTGAAAATGAAATTTTCTCTCATCTTTTATGGTGTATGCTGCAGCGACGTTTCGAAGAAGCGATGCAACCTGTTGATTACTCATTCAAGGCAATAGTATCAAAGGATTGACTATAATTCAATAATTTGTTAGGATAAGGCGAATTGGGCTCGTAGTGAAGAGGCCTATCACGTCTCCCTGTCACGGAGAAGATCGCCGGTTCGAATCCGGTCGAGCCCGCCAGAAAATACCTGCCTAAGCCTCAAAATCTTCTGTCCGGAAAGGAGGTATATGCCAAAAAATAAAAAAACAACAGTTAAAAAGGAAATTAAAAAAAAGGGTTTCTTTTCTCAAATTAAATGGGACGAATCATATGTTAGTCTTTTAATTGGGTTTATCGTAGTTGTGGCAATTGCAGGGTTCGGAATATTTTTTGCAAAATCTCAAAAGATTGTCCAGACAAGCTCAATTCAGCTTAATCCGTCAATCCAAACGCAAATCAATAAACCAGAAGAAAAAGCAACTAATGGTTCTCAAAAAACATATACTGTAAAACAAGGTGACAATCTTTGGAGCATATCGGAAAATTTTTATAAATCGGGATACAATTGGGTAGATATAGCAAAGGCAAATAATCTTGAAAATCCGGGAATGATTCTTACTGGTAACAAACTCACAATTCCTAATGTTGAAGCAAAAATTATAGCCAAAGAGTCGATGAGCCAAAATAACAGTGTAGGTCAATCAATTGCTGGTAATTCCTATACAATTGAGAAAGGCGATAGTCTTTGGAATATATCGGTGAGAGCATATGGAGATGGCTATTCTTGGACAAGAATTGCACAGGCAAATAGTTTAACAAATCCAAACTTAATATTTTCCGGGAATGTTTTAAAAATTCCGCGATAGTTTTGATATTATTAAACTAACGCGGGTGTGGTTTAGTGGCAAAATGCTTCCTTCCCAAGGAAGAGATTGTGGGTTCGATTCCCATCACCCGCTCCAAACGGGATAGCACTCTCTTTAAATGTGCGAATAGCTTGATATATCGGGCTAATCAAAGATGCGCGAAAAATCTGTATTGTCCCCATCTCCAAAATTAGCACTTCTCTAGGCTCAAAATGGGTTCGATTCCGCTCCTTGGTCGTGCTCTACTTTGATATAGATGCAACGTGCTATTGACAAGTTTCTAATTTTCTGATATTCTGAAAATATGAAAACAGTAAGTATTATTCGAGATCGAGGACAACTCACTATTCCTGAGTCAGTAAGGAAAACTCTTCATTGGGTTGCTCCTATGTCAGCTGTGTCCATCTCCGTGATAAAACCAGATGAAATTGTTATTCGTCCTCATCAGTATCAAAATGCAGTTGATTGGGATAAATTATGGAAGAAGATTAAGCGGGTGCGTGCTTTTAAAGGTCAAGGCAATCTTTCAGCATTTATAGCAAAAGACAGGCAAACGAGAAGATAATGAAACAAATTGTAGCGGACAGCTCAGTTATAGTTAAATGGATAAACCAGATTGACGAGAAACTTTTGGAACAAGCAGACAAACTTCTCACCGACGCTCAATCCGACTCAATAACTCTTTTAGCCCCGGAGCTTTCAAAATATGAAATTGGGAATGCTCTTTTAAAAAAGAAGTTGGATTTGCCCTTGGCCTACGAATCATTAGTTACTGTTTATTTGCTGCCGATAACATTTATTCCTGAATCAGAAGAATTGGCCAAGGAAACTTATCGAATCGCACAACGAGCAGGAATCACCTACTATGATGCAAGTTTTATCGCATTAGCAAAACAAGAAAGTGCTTCTCTTGTTACTGATAATCCTAAGCATCAAAGTAAAACTACAGAAGTTAAAATTAAACCTCTTTCAGATTATTAAGCTTCTTCATTTTGATAAATTTCCATTAACTTGCTAAAATGAGCTATAATCAAGAGTACAATTAGTTCAAAATAATTTGCGTCCTGCTCCAGTAATAAATTAATTTCCCCATGTCAGACAAGAATAGAAATGTCACCCCCCTATGGCTCAGTTTTATGATGTTGTCTCCATGGATGATTTAACGGCGGTTTCCAGTT
>Ga0209515_10000938_pt1 | contig 50316 bp, 42 predicted proteins | sample Subgroupgradi54m_FD_187454 | JGI IMG/M metagenome (GOLD analysis project Ga0209515, IMG submission 187454) | Subsurface groundwater microbial communities from S. Glens Falls, New York, USA - GMW60B uncontaminated upgradient, 5.4 m (SPAdes)... ... | reverse complement strand
AAGCCGGTGGGCCTCGTCTGCCTGGGGCTGTCGGACGGCCGGCGGACGCGGACGTTGCAGCGCCGCTTCTTTGGCGACCGGCTCTCCATCAAGGCGCAGGCCGCCCAGACCGCGCTTGACTGGCTCCGCCGATACCTGCAGTCCGAAGTCCGTAGACCGAAGTCCGAAGCCGGCTGATTGTATGTAGCTTCTGACTACCGACTTCCGACTACGGACTCTTGAGTGGAATCTCCATCAGTACGTTGTATGTTGGCCCGCCAGAGCTCAGCACGCTCTGATACAGTGTCACGGCGGTCACGGTCCACAGTGCTGGCGGCGTCCAGTCGTTCGTCTGGAGCGCGCGGGCCAGCGCGCCCAGTCCACGCGGCGAGCGTACGCGCCCCAGCGTGACGTGCGCGGCGAACGGCCGTTCTTCCTTCCGCAACCCCAGCCCCACGCAGTCCTGCTCAAGCCGCTCTGCCAGGCGAACGGCACGCGCCTTCCCTTCACCTAATCCGAACCACACCACGCGGGGCGACGAGAGCGAGGGAAACGCCCCCACGCGGTCGAGGCCAAGCGCGAACGCCGTCTCACCGCGCGCCACTTCCCCAAGCCGCTGCTCGACCACCCGGCGCTGCTCATCGGTGACCTCGCCGAGGAACTTCAGCGTCACATGCAGGTGCTGTCGCTCGACCCACTTGATGTCGGCGCCGGCGTGCGCGAGCTCCCGCTGGAACAGGCTGAGCGATCGGCGGACCTCGTCAGGAAGGGTGAGGGCCAGGAAGACGCGCATCAACGACACCACAGAGAACACAGAGAGGAACCACCACAGAAACACAGAGAAAACTGGAAAATCACTCTCTGTGCTTTTGTGGTGTGATGGGCTCTTCCTCCGTTTTTCTGTGTCTCTGTGCCAGCACCGTCCGGTGCCGCCAGAAGAAGGTCGTGCCGGACGCCACGGTCAGCACCAGCGTCACCAAGAGACAGCCCCGCACCGTCCAGTCGAGCAGGCGCGCCATCTCCGGGGAGAGGCCCGGCAATGGTGCCCACTCCTTTGCCAGCATCACCGCCAGCACGACGAAGATCGTCACCATCTGCGAGACGGTTTTGTGCTTGCCCTCCTTCGCCGCCGACAGGATGACCTGGCGGCTCGCCGCGAAGAGCCGCACGCCGGTAATGAGGAACTCCCGCAGCGCAATCACCAGCACCATCCACGCCGGGAGCAGCCGCAGCTGCACGAACGCGAGGAAGAGCCCCAGCACCAGCACCTTGTCGGCGATAGGGTCCAGGAGGGCGCCGAGCGGGCTCGTCTGGCCCCAGCGCCTGGCGAGCTCGCCGTCCAGCCAGTCAGTGGCGGCGGCGAAGAGAAAGAGACCCAGCGCGGCCGCCTTCGCCTGAGGGCCCGGTACGAAGAGCAGCCCCATGATGACGAACGTGAGGACGATACGCAGGCAGGTGAGCTTGGTCGGAAGGGTCATGCGATGGCTTCATCCGGTTGGCCCGTTGAGCCCGTGAGGCCCGTTGGGTTACCGGAACGGGAGCATGGATAACGGGCACAACCGGCTAAACCGGCTGAACGGGCTCAACGGTTTCGCCGACCAGGTCGTACTCGTAGCTGTCGGTCACGCGGACGGACACGAAATCACCCGGCGAGAGGTGCCGCTCGCTGCGCACGAAGATGGTGCCGTCCACCTCCGGACAGTCCGCGCGGGTCCGGCCCACGTACTGCCGGGGGTCATTGGCATCCCCCTCGTCGATGACGACCTCCACCGTGCGGCCGACGGCCTGGGCGTTGAGCTCGGCAGCAATGGTCTGTTGGAGCCTCATGAGCCGGTCAAAGCGGCGCTGCATGACCGCCGGCGGAACCTGGTCCGGAAACCGGAATGCGGCGCTACCGTCCTCCTGGGAGTACGTGAAGGCGCCCAGCCGCTCAAACCGGACATCGCGCAGGAACTCAAGGAGGTGCTCGAAGGCCGCGTCGGTCTCGCCGGGAAAGCCCACGATGATCGACGTGCGCAGCGCGATGCCCGGCACCTCGCAGCGCAGAGTCTCGATGCGCTCGCGCAGCCTGGCCTGGGTGATCGCACGGTTCATGCGCGCCAGGACCCCGTCGTCCGCGTGCTCAATCGCCATGTCGAGGTATTTGCAAATCGTGGGCTCGTCCCGGATGGCCTGGATGAGCTCGTCGGACACGCCGCGCGGATGGCAGTAGAGGAGCCGGATCCACCGCACCCCATCGAGCCTCGCCAGGGCGCGCAGCAGCTCCGCGATGCGGGGCCGGCCGTAGAGGTCGATACCGTAGTCCGAGGTATCCTGCCCGACAACGATGAGCTCCTTGATACTCCGTTCCTCGACCAGCGCTCGCGCCTCGTCGACCACCGCCTCCAGCGGGCGGCTGCTCAGCGGCCCCTTGATCTTCGGAATGACGCAGAAGCTACACCCCTTCAGGCATCCTTCGGAGACCTTCAGGTAGGCGTAGTGCGACGGCGTGAGCGGCTCACGCGGCCGGTCGCCCCGGTGCGGCACCTGGGGGCGGAGGCGGATGCTCCGGGGCTGCTCGCCGTGGAGTGCCTTGCGGACAACCGTTTCAATGTCGCCGAAGCCGTCCACACCGACGAACCCGTCCACATCGGGCAGCTCCTTCACGAGGTCGTGCTTGAAGCGCTGGACGAGGCAGCCCGCGACGATCACCGCCTTCAGCTTACCTTGCTTCTTCAGCTCGACGGCGCGGAGGATGGTATCCACGGACTCCTTGATGGCGTCTTCGACAAAACTGCAGGTATTGATGATCAGCGCGTCCGAGTCCGCCGCCTCCTCCACCACCTGGAAGCCAACCTGCTTGAGCCGGCCGAGATACAGTTCGGAGTCCACGAGCGTCCGGGGACAGCCCAGGCTGATCAGGCTGACGCGTGGCGCAGCAGGGGATTCAGCCATGTCGGTCGTTGCGAGAGGCGCTGAGTCCTAGTCTTGCAACTCGTCGGGCAGCGGGGTCACGCCGCGATGCGTGATGAGGAGCCGGCCTCGGTGAGCGATCGCGAAGGGGCTGATGGACTGCCCGTTGAGGATGAGCTCCACTTGCGAGGGCTTCGAGATGACGATTTCGAACTGTTTCTTGGCGCTCCAGTGCTCGTTGGCCCCTCGGGCGAGCCGCTGCTGGGTGAGCAGTTTGCCGTCCGCCCGGATCTTGATCCATGTCGTCCGGTTGGCCGTTACGACCAGCTCCAGCGGCTCGACGGAGACAGGGGCCGGCACCGGAGGAGGAGGCGGCGGCGGCGACTTGAACGCCTCGCCGACTGGCGCGATGCTGGCGCTAATCAGCTTCGGCGCAGCCGGCTTGGCCTCCTCCACGACCTTGACCGTCTGGACCTTGACCGCAGCGCTAGAGGCAGGCTTCTTGGCCGTCTGCTTCTTGGCGGCCGCCTTCTTCGCCCCCGCGTCGGTCTTGGCCACCAACGGCCGGCTCAGCGTGGGCCACGGAATCTTCTTCACGTACTGGAGCGGCTTGACCGCCAGGACCAGCGCGACGACGCCGGCAAGCACTACCGCCCGTCCAACCCTCTGCAGCACCGGCAACGGGATGCGCGGCAGCCGGAGCGTGGGCAGCTGGAGCCGCGGCAACTTGAACTCCGGCACTCGGAGTATCGGCACCTGGAATATCGGGAGCCCGCGCTTCGGCCGCGGAACCGGCACAGCGACCGGTTCCTGAGCCCCGGACTCCTCCACCTCATCGACCTGCGACCTGGCGACCGACACCTTCGGTGCCACCATCGCGGTCGGCGCTTCCGCCACCGCGGTTTTCCGCGCGGCGACCGCCGCCTGCCTCACGATGACGGGAGCGCTCGGCAGCTCCTCCTGCTGTTGCAGCTCTCTGCCATTCGGGTCTGGCGGCTGCGGCCACTGGAGGCCGGCCACGAGCGGGGCCGGGTCCAGCTTCAGAAACCGGGCGTAGGTCGACAGGAAACCCTTCACGTAGACCGCGCTCATCAGCTCGGGGAGCCGGTCCGATTCCAGCGCCTCCAGCACCCAGGGCTGGATTTTCGTCGCCGCCGTCACGTCGGCAAATGAGAGCTTGCGATTCGCGCGCACCTGCTGCAACTGCTGGCCGACCGTCATCGTCACTGACCTCCCCTTGTCTCGCGACTCACGAGAATCTCCCGAGGCCGGCTTCCCTGCGGAGGTCCGACCAAGCCTTCTTGTTCCATGAGATCCAGGATCCTCGCCGCGCGCCCATAGCCAAGGCGCAGCCGACGCTGCAGGAGCGACGTCGAGGCCTGGCCGGTGTCGAGGATGAGCTGCTTGGCCATTTCGTAGAGCTCATCCTTGTCGCCGAGGACCATGCCTTCCGGCTGGCGTGCCCGATCGAGCAGCCGTTCGTCGTAGGCGGGCGGCCGCTGCTGCTTGAGGAAACCCGTAACCTGTTCAATTTCCGCATCGGTAACGAAGGCGCCCTGGGCACGGATCGGCTTGGCGGTGCCGGGCCGTAGGAACAGCAGGTCCCCGCGCCCCAGGAGCTTGTCGGCGCCATTCGTGTCGAGAATCGTCCGAGAATCCACTTTGGAGGCAACCTGGAACGCAATGCGGGCCGGGAAGTTCGCCTTGATGACGCCGGTAATCACATCCACCGACGGCCGCTGGGTCGCCAGAATGATGTGGAGCCCCACCGCGCGTGAGAGCTGTGCCAGGCGCGTGATCGCGCTCTCGACGTCCTGCGAGGACACCATCATGAGATCGGCAAGCTCATCGATGACGATGACGATGTACGGCAGCGGCCGTCCATCATCCCGCGGCTCCTCCTCTGTGCCCGCATCGCCGAGCGTGGGTGTCTCCGGCGGCGGAGGCGGCTGCGAGGCCAGCCGCTTGTTGTAGAGCTCAATGTTGCGCACGCCCGCTTTCGCGAGGAGCTGGTAGCGCCGCTCCATCTCCTCGACCGCCCAGTAGAGCGCCGTCGAGGCCTTCTTGGCGTTCGTCACCACGGGGGCGACGAGGTGCGGGATATCGTTGAACATCGCCAGCTCGACCATCTTCGGATCCACCATGAGAAACTTGACCTGCTCGGGGCTGGCGTGCATCATGATGCCGATGAGCAGGCTGTTGAGGCAGACCGTCTTGCCCGAACCTGTGGCGCCGGCGATGAGGAGGTGCGGGCACTCGCGCAGATCGGTGACGATGGCGTTGCCCGACACGTCCTTGCCGATCGGCAGCGCCAGCGGCGAGACGCTGCCCGTAAACTCGTGCGCCGTCACAATCTCCTTCAGGTACACCATCGTGGAGGTGCTGTTCGGCACATCGATACCGACGCGGCCCTTGCCCGGAATGGGTGCCACGATGTGGACGCTCGCCGCCTTCATGACGAGCGCTAAGTCATCCGCGAGCGAAACGATCTTCGTCAGCTTGACGCCGGGCGCGGGCGTCAACTCGTAGCGCGTCACCGTCGGTCCGCGGTCGATGTTCACGACGGTCGCCTCGACGCCAAACTCCCGCAGCGTCTCCTCAAGAATCCGGGCGTTCGCCTGGAGGTCTTCGTTGATTTGCCGCTCGGCCAGCGGCGGCGGGTTAATCAGCAGGTCCAGCGGCGGCAGATGAAAGCCGCCGGGCATGTGGCGCCGGGGCGGCGTCGGAATCGTCTTCGGCTTGGGCTCGATGGTGGAGCGGATGCGGACTCGCGCCGGCGCACCGAGTGCCGGTGGGGGCAGCTCGAGCGCATCGTGGTCCTCAGGCGTCGAGGCCCGCAGTCGTCCCCGCATCGGCTCTGGGCGGGCAGCCACCGCGCCCACATGCACCTCCGCCCTCGCCGGCCGTCGGGAGAGACTCGTCAGCGCCTGGCCAACGCGACGCGCCAAACCCGAGCCGACCTGACGCAACCCCTGACCGGACACGACCAGCCAGGACAGAAATCCGATGCAGGAGGCGGCCAGGAACGTCCCGACCGTCCCGAGATAGTAGGTGCCGCGGTCCGCCAGGAGGAAACCCACCATGCCACCCAGGCCAGCCTGCAGCGTGTCGCTCGACATGGGGAGCGCGAGCAGCGTGCCAACACTGGTCAGCAGCGCGGCCGATGCGATCATAAACGAGGGCCCATAGAGCTCGACCAAGTGGCCGCGCCACAGCCGCCAGGCCCACAGGAGCGTCAGGAAGGGCATGAGCAGCGAGGCCCAGCCGAACCCGCCGCGGCCGAGAAAGCCCAGCCAGACGCCGACCGTACCGCAGAGGTTGGCGATGGGCATCTTAGGCGGATACGTCAGGAGGGAAACGTCACGCGGACTGTAGGTGAGGAGGCAGAGCGCGAGGAACAAACCGGCTGCGGCAAGCGTGATGCCGCCCATACGGGCGGTCCACTGATGAGATGTGCTCATCCGGTGAAGCCCCACGGGTGAGCCCGCGGGGCGGAATCCAGAGCGAATCCCACCGGGATGAGCCGAGGGATCATCCGGCCAGGCCGCCGGGGCCCGGGTCAGGATGTGCCGTCTTTCGCGTCTTTCGGCTCAAGCGCCCGTTTCCGTGACAGGTTGATGCGCCCTTGTTCATCGATCTCGATGACCTTGACGCGGAACTCATCGCCGATCTTCACGACGTCTTCCACCTTGCTGACGTACTTATCGGCGAGCTCGGAGACGTGGACCAGCCCCTCCTTGCCGGGCAGGATTTCGCAGAAGGCGCCGAAGTTCATGATCCGTTTGACCTTGGCGTTGTAGAGCTTGCCGACCTCCACATCCTCCGTCAGCGTCTGGATGATCTCGATCGCCTTCTGGGATTTCGCCGCGTCCGACGAGGCGACGGACACGCTGCCGTCATCTTCCACATCGATGGAGGCGCCCGTTTCCGCGATGATCTTGCGGATAGTGCGGCCGCCCGGCCCGATGACGTCTCGGATCTTCTCCGGATTGATCTTAATGAGCGTGATGCGCGGGGCGTACAGGGAGAGCTGTGGCCTGGGCCGCTCAATGGCGGCGGCCATCAAGTCAAGCAGGGTCATGCGCGCCGGGTTCGACTGGTGGATGATCTTCCCGACCAGGCCGAGGTCGAGGCCGTGAGTGAGCTTGACGTCGACCTGGAGGGCGGTGAGCCCGAGGCGCGTCCCGGCGAGCTTGAAGTCCGTGTCGCCCGAGTGGTCCTCGAGGCCGGAAATATCGGTCAGGATGGCCGCCCGGTCGCCCTCCTTCACCAGCCCCATCGCGACACCACTGACGGCAGCCCGGATCGGCACGCCCGCATCCATGAGGGAGAGGGTGCCGGCGCAGACCGTCGCCATGCTGGAGGAGCCGTTCGACTCCAGGATGTCTGAGACAACCCGCATGGTATACGGAAACTCCTCCTTAGACGGGATCATCGGCTCCAGCGCCCGTTCCGCCAAGGCACCGTGGCCGATCTCCCGGCGTCCCGGGCCGCGGATGGGCCGGACCTCATTCACGCTGAACGGCGGGAAGTTGTAGTGGAGCATGAACCGCTTGTACGATTCCCCTTCCAGCGACTCGATGAGCTGCTCATCATCACTGGTTCCGAGCGTCGTCACGGCGAGGCTCTGCGTTTCACCGCGGGTGAACAGGCCCGAACCGTGCGTACGCGGCAGCACGCCGACCTCGCAGCTCACCTCGCGCAGCTCGGTGTACTGCCGGCCGTCCATGCGGAGTTTCCGGTCGAGGATGGCCTTCCGCACCTCTTCGTGGTCCACCACCTCGAACGCCATGGCGACCTCTTCAGGGGTGATCGTCCCGTCGGCCGTGAGCTGGGGTGTCACGGAAGCCAGGACCTCGGCCAGTGCCACGCGGCGCTCGCCCTTCTTCTTCGGTTCGTTGACGCGCGCGAGCGGTCGTACCGCCAGCTCCCGTACCCGCGCGACCACCTCAGGGGTGGGCTTGCGGATGGTCAGCGACTCGTTCTTCGGCTTGCCCGCCTTGGCCACCAACTCCTCCTGCATCACCAGAACGGTCTTGAGCTGTTCGTAGCCGAAGGTGATCGCCTCGAGGAGCTGCTGCTCCGTGACCTCCTTGAAGCCGCCCTCCATCATCAGGATGCCATGCTTGGTCCCGGCCACGATGAGGTCAAGGGGGCTCTGGCTCAATTCCTGGTAGGTGGGGTTGATGACCGGCTTGTTGTTCACCAGCCCCACGCGCACCGTCCCTAGGGGATCGGGGAACGGAATCGAGGAGAGGCGCAGCGCGCAGGAGGCGCCGAGCACGGCCAGCACATCGGGATCGTACTCGCCGTCAGAGGACAGGACGGTGGCCATGACCTGCAGCTCGTGCATCAGCCCCTTGGGAAAGAGCGGCCGCAGAGGCCGGTCCATGAGGCGGGCGGTGAGGATCTCTTTCTCGGTCGGGCGGCCCTCGCGCTTGAAGAACCCCCCGGGGATCTTGCCGGCCGCATAGGTCTTTTCCCGGTAGTCGCAGGTCAGCGGCACGATATCGATCGCTCGAGTCGTCGGCGTGGAACTACAGACCGCAGTCACCAGCACCACCGTCCCGCCCTGCTGGATGACGACGGCACCGTCCGCCTGGCGGGCCCAGAGGCCGGTTTCAATGGAAAGCGGGGCCTCGCGGAATTGCGTGGACACCCGGGTGCTCATACGGGGCTGCCTGATGGCGGGATCCTCCCACCACCGGTCGGCGTCTGCCGCAGGCAGACGGTTCCAGTCTTCTGCGCTGTGAAGCCAGACGGACTGGAACCAGCCTTCGGCTGACCGGCAGGTGGGATCATTTGCGGAGATTCAGTGCATCCAAGACGGAACGGTAGGCGGTCTCATCGCAGCGTTTGAGATATTCGAGGAGGCTGCGGCGCCGGCCCACCATCTTCAGGAGGCCCTGGCGGGAATTGAAATCCCGCCGGTGCGTCTGGAAGTGAGCCGAAAGCTGGTTGATGCGCCCGGTCAACAGGATGATTTGTACCTGAGGAGACCCGGTGTCCTGCTCATGCAGCCTGAGCTTCTGGAGGACGGCCTGCGTCTCCGTGGGCGAACTCATCGTCGTCGATACTGACATGCACACTCCTCTGCGGCGTCTGAAGTGGGAGTATCATACGCCCCCACCGGTGGATCGTCAAGCCCAGATCAAGCTGCGCGTTGACGCACATGACATGTGACCGAACAAGACCGAACAAGGATTCGTTGACGCATCATCCCTGTGACCGAAGCCAGGGAGGGGATCATGAGTCCAGTGTCGAGGAAGGAAGCTGTTCAAGCGATTGTCGAGCGATACCACCAGGCGGGCAGGAAGGAGAAGCAGCGGATTCTGGATGAGTGCTGCCGGATCTGCGGGTATCATCGCAAGCATGCCATTCGTAAGCTCTCCCAAGCCAGAAGGCGTCCTAAGCGGCATCGTACGCCGGGCCGGCCTTCACGTTACCGCAAGCCTGAGATCATGGCTGTGCTGCAGCGCATCTGGCAGACCGCCCACTATCCCTGCTCCAAGCGCCTCAAAGCTATTCTAGCCTGCTGGATTGCGCCTTATGAGCAGCACTTCGGTGTGCTTCCGGTCTGGGTCAAGCAGGCTTTGGAGAAGATATCTCCCAGCACCATCGATCGGCTGCTTGTCCACGAGCGGCTTCGCGTTAAACGCAGAGGGCTCTCCACCACCAGGCCCGGCACACTCCTCAAGCACCATATCCCGGTTAAGACCAACCAGTGGGATGAGACCAGGCCTGGGTTCCTTGAAGCCGATACCGTTGCGCACTGCGATGACTCTATGGCTGGAATGTTCGTCTTCACTCTCGAGGTTACCGACATCGCCACCGGCTGGACTGAACAACGAGCCGTCTGGGGAAAAGGAGAACGCGGTGTGTCCGAGCAGATGGTCTCTGTCGAAGCTTCCTTGCCCTTCCCCATCCTGGGTTTTGACTGCGATAACGGCACGGAGTTCCTCCAGTGGCATCTGGTCAAATACTTCCAGGATAGACCTCACCCTGTCCACTTCACCCGATCCCGACCCTACAAAAAGGACGACAACGCTCATGTCGAACAAAAGAACTGGACCCACGTCCGCCAGTGGCTCGGTTACCAACGCTTCGATAACCCCAAGCTCGTTGAACTGCTCAATGAGCTCTACACAACCGACTGGCGGCTCTTCCTCAACCTCTTCCTGCCCTCTGCCAAGCTCCAGTCCAAAGAGCGCCGGCGTTCCAAAATCCTCAAGGTCCATGATGATCCCAACACCCCTTACCAGCGCATCCTGGACTCAGAACACATCCCTCAGCGCACTAAAGACACACGCACTGATCTCTATCAAACGCTCAATCCCTTCCAACTCCGAAAGGCTATCGATGCTAAAATCGCTCACATCCGAAAGCTCGGACGGTAACACCAATGATGAGTCCACGAATCAACCCTTCGGTAACATTCTATTCTGAGTCAACGGGCGTGTACTCGTCCGCCGTCGGGTTTATTTTATCGTATCACAGACCTATAGGCCAGACTATGGGGACCAACGGTGAGAAACAAAACGGTGCTAGAAGAACAGGAGGCGCAAGCGCGACAAATACGATCACGTACGGGAAATTTCTTCAAGTACTCGTCACATATAGCAAACAAGATGACGAACTGCCCATCTCCTACATGAGTACTTCGGATACCTCGGTAATCATGCCCCGCTCTCTTCTCGCATAGTTCTGTGCGATACCGGGGGTCCTGAAGCACTCGCTTGATAGCATTTCGGATTTTGTTTCGAAGTTGGGAGTACTTGGCTATTTGGTTGAGGAATTCAGGCGAGTAAGCGGCAACATACATAAAACCTATTCGGCGTCACCTTCGTCCTCATCACCAAATACATCCTTCTCAGTCAGAAGCTTGCCAGGCTCAAGACGCTCAATCGCGCGCTCCAGAGAAGCTAGCAACTCTGGATTGGCGATGATGCCATCAGTAATAGTAAACGTGGCGGTGGCATCTTCGACTTTTGTGGTAACAAATTTTACGCTTGCATACTGAAAAGTGGTTGTCCGAGTCAATTCAGGAAACGCAGATACCCGCCTGAGCAAATCCTCATTAACTCCCTGTACCCCCGTAACTGTGAGTGTCGCTGTGGATACGGTCATTATTGCGTCCCCTTTCCCTGAGTGGACTCTAGCGGGGAAACGGTGAATGGTACAGTGTATTTGGTTTCTCCGTTCACCAAAATCTTAAATGCATAGTCATCTGGTTTTGGAAACACTACTCCACTCAACGGAAAACGATGATTGATCCGTACTTTCTTGCCAGGAATTCCTCTCGGAACAGTAAATTGTCCACGAATCATAAGCAAATCTTTACCGTCGCTATCTTGTAAGTGAATTTCTACCTCCTTCACTTTCTCAGCCTCTGCTACGTCTGCTTCAAACGCTATAACCAATTGCATTTGTGGGTGGCACGCGGGAAATTTTCCAGCAGAGATATTATTGAAAATACCAAAAATATTGAGTTTTCCCTCAACAGAGACATTGGCGGCATCAGCTAGAACAGCGAGAGGAACATCCATGAGAAGCATCAAGTATACCTCTAGACCTATCGCCCTGCAAGCGGTAGTGTCTCAGTTCGAGGATACTTGATAACAGGCTGAAAAGACAAGGGTTCCAGTAAATCAGGACACTATCGTCTGGTCGGTAGTGGGTCAATTTGACGGATCCTGCGACCGAGGCGGAGCGGGTGGCACGGCCCGCGAGCGAGCCGGGCGTTAGGAGGCCGGCGCAGCCACGGTGTCCCGCCACAGGCGGGGCGAGCGCCGGCCGACGCCCGAGCGACGGCCCGCCTCGGTGGGGCGGGCCGAGCGTCCCGGCGAGCTGCGGGCCGTGCGCCGACCGCCGCGCGGCGGTCGGCACTTCCCTCGGCGACCCCCGCCGCTTGGCTTCGCCAAGCGAAGCCGCGGGGGTGCCCGCCTCGGTCGCAGGACCCGCTCCGAGCGAACCCCAGGCGAGCCAGGACCCGCCACGCAAGTGACTCACTTTCGACGGGTCTGGAACATGCGGCGGAAGCAGAAGAGGCACAGGCCGATGATGAAACCCCAGGAGACCGCAAGGAAGACCCAGCCGGCCGGGCTCATGGCCTCAACTCCTGGATGCGCCGGCGGCCTCGCAGGGCGGTCCGCATACTCAGGGCAAGCACGATGAACAGGCCGATGAGCAGCCAGCGGGTCGCCAGCACGTACGGCCGGTCGGCCGCCGACACGCCGCTCATGGCGATCGTCGCCTTGGCGCTGTCGTAGAGCCAGAAGGCGAGCAGGAAGAGGAGGTAGGCCGGCGTGACGTACCGGATGATCACCTTGAAGACGGGATGCAGCTTGACGAGCGCCCCGCGGTGGATCTCCCGCCAGCCGCGGTCCATCCCGAAGATCCAGCCGAAAAGAAGGACCTCCATCGTCCCGAACACGACGAGGCAGAACGTCCCGCCCCAGAAGTCCATCTCGTCCACGGCGCCATGTCCCAGCCACCAGATCGCCGGCTGGCTCAGCACGAAGCTGGTCAGGCCAAAGACGGTCACCGCCTTCGCGCGGGTCCAGCCGTAGACGTTCTGGAAGAAGGCGACCACCGGTTGCGCAAGCGAGATCGACGAGGTGATGCCTGCCAAGAAGAGCAGGAAGAACCACGCGCATCCGACGAGGTGGCGAACCGGCATCTGGTTGAGGACCAGCGGCATGGTGACGAACCCCAAGTTGAAGGCGCCGCCCTTGGCGATAGCGGTCATCTCCCCGGACCCGAAGAAGGCGTAGGCGGCCGGGATGACGAGACAGCCCCCGAGCATCACCTCGGCGAACTCATTCATCCCGACGGCGGAAAGCGCGGAGAGCGTCACATCGTCATCCGGCCTGAGGTAGCTCGCGTAGGTGACAATGGCGCCGATCCCGACGCTGAGCGTAAAGAGGATCTGCCCGGCGGCGGCCAGCCACACGTTGGAGTCGCCCAGCACTGAGAAGTCAGGGTTCCAAAGGTAGCCGAGGCCATCGAGGACCCGGCTGTTCCAGCCCGGGTCCGGTTGGGCCCCAAGCACCCCGAGCCAGAAGATCTGTACCACGAGCAGCACCGCGAGGACGAAGAGCATCGGCAAAAACACCTTGGAAACGAACTCGATGCCCCGGCGGATGCCGCCCGCCAGCACCACGAGATTCAGCCCGAAGGTCACGAGGAAGAAGAAGTACGCCGTGCCGATGTTGGCGAACCTGTCGTTGGGTGCCAGGCCCTGGAACGCCTTCAGGAACGCGCTCATCGAAACGGCGTCAGTGGAGCGGTCGTAGAGGCCGGCCAGCGAGAAGTAGCTGAAGGCGAGCGTCCAGCTCTCGACGTAGGTGTAGTAGAGGAAGATCACCCACGGGCCGAAGACCCCGAGGAGACCGAGGTATTTGGCGCCCCGCCAGCGCCACATCGCGGCGAAGGCGCCGGCGGCCGTGTTGTGGCCGTGCGTGCCGCCGTACCGGCCGATCGTCCACTCGACGATGGAGAGCGGGATGCCCAGGAGGAGGAGGGCGACGAAGTACGGGATCATGAAGGCGCCGCCGCCGTGCTGGGCCGCCTGCACCGGGAAGCGCAGGAAGTTGCCCAGGCCCACAGCACTCCCGGCCACGGCCAGGATGATGCCGAGCCTGGACCCCCAGCGCTCGGCGCTGCCATGGTGGCCGCGCGCGTGCTCAGCCATCCTCCCACCTGTGCCTCACGGCGGCCGCGACGCTGACTGAGGAGAGCCGCCGTGATGACGATCGTACTGCTGCCTGCTTGATCGCTTTCGTCAGGCCTGCCGTGGGCAGGCCGGCACAAGTGGTGGGACCATCGTGCCGTCCATACGTGACCGACACCAGGACCAGTCCCTGGGGGGGTGCCGTGGTGCCGGCCAGCCGCCGGTCGCCCATCCTGAGCATGCGGCGCACCGTGCCCTCGGGGAGGCGCCCCCGCCCGACGTCGATGAGCGTGCCCGCGATGCTGCGCACCATCGTATGGAGGAAGCCGTTGCCCTCAAGCTCCAGGTGGAGCTCACTGCCCCGCTTCGTCAGCCGCGCATCCGTGATGGCGCGGATCGTCGTCCGCCCTGCGGCCTGCCGCGGCAGTCGCGCGAACGCCAGGAAATCGTGCCGGCCGCGCAGCGCTGAGAGTTCCCGCCGCATCGCGCTCACGCGCAGGGATGAGCGCACGTGATGGACGTAGAGCCGGGTGAACGGAGGCACGACCGGCCCAGTGAACACCCGGTAGCGATAGCGCTTGCGGTAGGCGTCAAAGCGGGCGTGGAAGGCGGGAGCCACGTCCTCGAGGCGAGTGACGGCAATGTCCGGAGGCAGCAGCTCATTCAGCGACCGTTGGAGCCGGGCGCACGGCATGGTGGAGCGCGTCTTCACGTGGGCGACCTGCGCCAGCGCATGCACGCCGGCATCGGTCCGCCCGCTCCCCACGACTCTGACGCGTTCCTGGAGGATCTGGCGCAGTGCCTGCTCGATGGCCCCCTGAATCGTCGGTTTCTGCCGACTGGTGTCTTGAACCTGCCAGCCGGCGTAGTGCGTGCCGTCATAGGCGACCGTCAGCTTGAGCGTCCTCATCGAAGTGGCAGAGTGGCTGAGTGGTCAGTGTCAACGTGGGTTGACCGGTCACCAACTCGCTTTTCTCACCTTGCCACCTCGCCACTTCGCCACTTCGCCACCGAAGAGGAGTTCGGCGATCTGCACGGCGTTCGTCGCGGCCCCCTTGCGTAGGTTGTCGCCACTCACCCAGAGCACGAGCCCGTTGCGCACCGATTCGTCTTTCCGGATGCGGCCCACGAGAACGTCATCCTGCCCCGCCGCATCCAGGGGCAGCGGGTAGCCACCCGCGGCGGGCTTGTCAACGACCCGCACGCCGGGCGAGGTCCGGAGGATCCGGCGCGCGTCCGCGACCGACAGCGGACGCTCCGTCTCCACCCAGACCGCCTCGGAGTGCGCGACGAAGACGGGCACCCGCACGCAGGTGGCCGACACCGGCAGGTCGGGCGCTTCGAGGATCTTGCGCGTCTCGTGGATCATCTTCATCTCTTCCTTCGTGGAGCGGTTCTCGAGGAACGCGTCCACCTGGGGAATGACGTTGAAGGCGATCTGGGCTGGTAGAACGGGTTGGCCCGTTTTGCCGGTTGAGCCCGTTAGCCGGTTGCTCGGAAACGGGCCAACGGGCCAACGGGCCAACGGGCCCAACCGACCCATCGCGTCTTTTGTCTCTTTCCAAAGCTGGTACATCGCTTTGGCACCGGCGCCGGAAACGGACTGGTAGGTCGACACGACGATCCGCTTGATGCCGGCCGCCCGGTGGAGGGGAGCCAGCGGTAAGAGCAGGAGAATGGTCGAGCAGTTGGGGTTCGCGATGATTCCCTCGTGCCGGCGCAGCGCGTGAGGGTTCACCTCGGGCACGACAAGCGGTACCTCCTCGTGCATCCGGAAGGCGCTGGAGTTGTCGACTACGAGGGCGCCCCGGCGGACCGCTTCCGGCGCGAACTCGAGGCTGCGGCCGGCCCCGGCGCTGAAGAGCGCGACATCGATGCCTGTAAACGAGCGGCCGGAGAGCGCCTCAACCGTGTGGGTCGAGCCGTTGAACGGGATGCGCTTCCCCGCAGAGCGCGCCGAGGCGAGCAGCCGGATCCCCTTGACGGGAAACCGGTGCTCCGCCAGTACGCGCAGCATTTCGGTGCCGACCGCACCCGTGGCACCGACCACCGCAACGTTATAGCGTTTCTGTTTCATCGTGCTCTTTCATCTATATAGAGCCGCTGGGAGGTACGCGGGTGCCGGGCCTCGATGGACATCGAGTCGCGCGGCTGCTCGGAGGAGGAGCGGCAGTAGATAGCGCAGCTAGACGTCATTTTGGTTGTATCCCTCTCTACTCAGACCGTTCTCTGCCTTTCAGGTACTCCTTGACGATTTCCTTAACGTAACCGGGAATATTCTTCTGCAACTGCCCTGTTTTTTGTTTGAGCAGCTCGTAGTCCGCCACCTCCCCCTCGCTCCAAAGGATATCTGCGCGCCGCACTGGGCGCATAGCAACGTGCGTATAGCTTTCCGGGTAGGCCCAATAGCAGGTTCGGCAAATCTCGGGCTTCTTTACTTCACGCCAATTGACGCAGTGCTCGCAGGACCACGATTTCGCTCGATTCGCCGACCCACAGAGCAGCATGTAGTCTTCAGCGTTGGCAACCGCCTTGGGATCATCACCGGCCACCTCGAATGGAATTCTGTGATCGATCTGCAGCTCGCGTTCTGGGAACGGAACGCAATAAATGGCGCACCTTGCGCCATAGCGCTCGACAAGCGATTGCTTCAGCTCCTTCGAGAGCACAGTCCGCCCAAGCTGCGTCCCCATACGCAACTTTGCCGGATCCCCGAACTTGTATGCTGCTATTTTTCGCCCATCGCTACCTGTGACCCGAAACATCACAATGGGGATACCATGCTCCTTCACGTCGCGCACGGCCCGTGGCGGGTGGTTGTAGCCGTATTTGTCCTTTAGTTCCTGCGTGGTGATAAAACCACGTTTCAGAATGTGCTCGATCACGGTCTTGGGACGTTTAGCCGTGACGCTCTTGCAGAGCCGAATGAATTTATCAGGCAGCTTTGGTCGCTTCAATTCCCCGCCTCCAGTAAGACCAACTGCTCCTGTTTTTGCTCGGCATGCCTGCGGCAGGTTCGGAGCCGTTCTTCCAGCGCTGGAGACAGATAGAGCGATTCGTAGGTCACGGCCGCTCGACCCAACAGCGTTTCCTGCGAAGATCGTCCCGCATCTAGTTCAATGTGACGAAGCTGCAAATTAGGCGGCAGCGCGTGCCCGTGAACCTTGTCACCCGTGCGTCCGTCGTAGCTCACGATGTAACTGATGTCGCACGAATTAAGGTCGCGCAACGCTTCGACGAACTCATCAAACAGTACCCCTTTGAGGTAGCGAGGGTCGCGGGCGCCGCAGACTCCTTGATAGGGGGGGTCCATGTAAATGAGATCCTCGGGGCGGGCGCGTCGCACGATGGTTCTGTAATCCTCCGAAGCGCACTTCGTCTTGCCCTTTAGCAAATGGGACGCCCCGAGGATATGATCGCGCATCGTTGTAGGCAAGGCTCCCATCCTTCGGTTGTCGGGACTCTGGTTGAATTGACCATTCGAGTTATACCGAATAGAAGCCTTCACGCATCGAGCAAGAAGATAGAGGAAGTGGTGGGGTCTGCGCGCCTGGTTAAACTCGTTACGAATCCTGTCGTAGTATTCCCGTCGGTCGCCGTGCTGGTCACGCCAAATCTTTTCGTACTGCTTCGATAGTTGATGCGGCTCTTCTATAATCATCCGCCATAATTCCACAAGCGGCGCGTTTAGGTCGTTCAAATAGTAGCGGTCAGCCAAACCGCGTGCGGCGGCAGCGAGAGTAATGGCGCCCGAGCCAGCAAACGGTTCAATGAGAGTGTTAATGCGCTCAGGAAAATGAGCCAGAATCTGCGGTGCCAGATTTCGCTTGCTGCCTTGATACGGGATCGGATGAGGAACCTTCATGCCCTCAGCGTCGAACACAATCGCGGCTCCAGAAATATTACCTGTCGCCCAGGCTGCGTCCTCTGCGTTCAGTCGAAAAGTCTCCCAGACCCTTAACCTCGCCCCTTGCGACGTTCTAAGCCGTTTCATGACATATCCTCTGGTATTTGAGATCCTTCGCCTTGAGAACTTCAGCGCGAATGAATAAGATCGCTGGGTCGCCCACAGCGGCATTCCTTCTCCCCGTGTGCGGGTTATAGTTCGTCCAGAGAACCTCGATACGAGTACCCTTAGTGGAGTGAATTGTTCGCTTCGGTCCAATGACTACATGGGTATGCCGCCCCGCTCTGCGGGGCGGATGAAGGCGCGAAGCTCTTTGGTTCAGAACGACTCAACATCAGCACAACGCCTCATATCGGAAAGGATGTCACTTTCGTCCAGTAGTCGGCCTCATAATTGGAGGCGGTGTGCCACGTCGTCTCGATATCACCTGAACTGCCCCATTCTGCGCCTTCATTTCTGATCGCCCAATGCCTATGGACTGCCCAACGCTTTCACGACAAGATCCCCGACTTCGCTCGTCGAGTAGCCCATCTTCCCGGCGGCGAGGCTCTTGAGCTTCGTCGCGGTCACCTGCATCACCGCCCGTTCCAGCGTCTGCGCCGCCTGTGCCTCGCCGAGGGAGTCGAGCATCATGCCGCCGGCACAGATCGCGGCCAACGGATTAATGACCCCCTGGCCGGTGTACTTGGGTGCCGAGCCGCCGATGGGCTCGAACATCGAGACCCCCTGCGGGTTCAGGTTGCCCCCGGCGGCGATCCCCATGCCGCCTTGGATCATCGCGCCGAGGTCCGTGATGATGTCGCCGAACATGTTGTCGGTCACGATGACGTCGAACCACTCCGGGTTTTTCACCATCCACATACAGCAGGCATCCACATGCGTGTAGCCGGTCTGGATGTCTGGATATTCGGCCGCGATCTCGGTGAAGGCCCGCTGCCACAGGTCGTGCGCGTAGGTCAGCACGTTTGTCTTACCGCAGAAGGTTAGCTTTTTGTGCTTGGCGCGCGTGCGGGTGAACTCGAAGGCGAAGCGGATGCACCGCTCGACGCCGTGGCGCGTGTTCACCGACGTCTGGAGCGCGACCTCGCCCGGCGTGCCCTTGCGCAGGAAGCCGCCGACGCCGGCGTAGAGCCCCTCGGTGTTCTCGCGCACGACCACGAAATCGATCTGCTCCGGCGTTTTGTCCTTGAGCGGCGTCCAGACCCCCGGGTAGAGCTTGACCGGCCTGAGGTTGATGTACTGGTCCAGCTCACATCGCAGCTTGAGCAGAATGCCCTGCTCCAGAATGCCCGGCTTCACGTCTGGGTGGCCGATGGCGCCGAGGTAGATGGCCTTAACCCCGCGCAGCTCCTTGAGGACCGCGTCCGGCAGCGTCTCGCCGGTCTTCAGGTACCGCTCGCCGCCCAGGTCGTAGGCCCGCCAGTCGAAGCGGAATCCATCCCGCCGGGCCAGGGCCTCCAGCACCTTGCGGCCCTCAACGAGGATCTCCGGCCCGGTGCCGTCACCGGGGATCATGGCCACGCGGTAGGTCCGGCTGGTGGTACGCGGCGTGATCGGTTGTATGGTCGGTTGACGGCTCATGACGCCCGCGGGTCCTCTCTGGCAGCGGGTGAGTGCAACGCTTGCAAGAGACGCGCCGCCTCAACGTGGTACGGGTTGGCTCGCAGGGCGCGCGTCAGCTGCCGGGCCGCCTCTTCCCGCCCACCCAAGCCGAGGGCCACGCGCCCGAGCCCGTAGTACGCGTCGGCGCTCTTCGGCGAAACCGCCAGAGCCTGCTGGAACCAGGGGAGCGCATCCTGCCAGCGCTGCTGCGCCAGCAGCGCCTCGCCCATCAAGAGCGGCATCGCCACCTCCGAGGGGAACGCCGAAACACCGTAGCCGCTAATCTCTTCCGCCTCATGCCACGCGCCCAGCTCCTTCAACGCCTTCCCGAACGCCAGGATGAGCCCCGGACGGATTCCTCCGCCCTGCGAGAGTGAAGAGCGGTAGTATTCGGTCGCGAGGCGATACGCCTTGCGGGAGGCGAAGAAATCACCCAGCTCAGCCGCCAATGGATCGGGCGGGGGCCCGGCGAGAGCGGCCTGCTCATACAACCGCTGCGCTTCGTCCGGCAGGCCCTGTTGCCAGCGCAGCCTCGCCAGCAGACGGCAGGACTCAGCATCCTGCGGCCGGAGCGTCACCGCCCGCTCGAGCGCCGCCTCGGCACGAAGCGGCCGATGGGCTCTCAGCGAAGCCTGGCCCAGCCGCATCCACGCATCAGCCGCGAGCGGGTCCAGGACGACGAGTCGCTCGTAGGCCTGCTGCTCCTTATCAAACTCCTCACGGGCACCCCAGAGCTCCGCGAGCGAACGGAGGAACTCGCCGTTTTCCAGCGCCGGATCGTAGTCCGGCGCGATCAGTGCGGGAGCGCTCTTGAACCCCTCGAGCCCGTTGTAGTTGAGCTGGAACGCGCCCCCAGCGTAGAGCGACCGCGGCGCGTTGAACTCCACAGAGGGCTGGTCATCCTCATGCAGCCAGACGATGTCCTGCGTCAGCTGCTCGACCTCGCGGTTGCCCATCCAGAAGAGCTGGAGCAAGAGTTCCGGTCGATCGATCTTGATGGACGCCAGCGCGTCCCTGACGGCCGGGTCCGCCATCCGTTCGCGCAGCCGCTTGACACTCGTCGTGTGCGGCTCCATCGAGCCGATGAGGAGGAGGTCGCCGGGGACGGAGGACCAGACGGACACGTACGGGAATGCGTCGTGGAACGTCTTGAGCATGAGCTTCGCATCGCCCGGAAAGATGCCGTAGAGCTGCAGCCACTGGCACATGACCCCGCCCGGAGCGAGCCGCCGCTTGGCCAGCCCATAAAATTCCCGCGTAAAAAGGTACGCGAGCCCCGACATCCACGGGTTGGACGGCTCGGAGATGATGACGTCGTACTGCTCTGGGCTCGCCAGCAGGACGTTGCGGCCGTCGGCCGCGAAGATGCGAGTGCGCGGGTCATCGTGGATGCCGTAGTTGTAGTCCCTGAAGAACCGCGCCCCCTCGATCACCGCCTCCTCAATCTCGGCGCAGTGCAGCGTCGACACCGGGTAACGGCCGGCGTGGCCGAGCGTGACGCCGCTCCCGAGCCCGATGACCAGCACGCGCTTCGGGTCCGGATGCAGCAGCATCGGGATGTGCGCCGAGAGCACCTGGGTGCCCATGTCGATGCCGTTGGAGGCGTCGGTCTTGCCGCCCACCTTCAGGAAGAGGGTCTTACCCAGCCGGTGGACGCTCACCGTCGCGTTGAGGCTGTCTCGATAAAAGAGCAGCGTCGCTTCCGCCACCCCGTTTGCAACGGAGGTGGCGCGGAACGCTTCCGGGTTGAGGAAGGCGCCGGCCGCGAACACCTGGCGCTTCCACGACGGCACGATGACCAGGACGCTCAAGGCACCCGCCATCCCCAGCGACACGGCCGCCGTGGCACTCCGACTGATCGGACCGGGATGAGTACCGAGCCGGACATGGACCAGGAACGCCGCCAGCAGGTTGACGAGTGCCGCGCAGACGATTGCCCACGGCAGGCCCCAGCGCGGAATGAGGACGAAGCCGCTGAGGAACGAGCCTAGGATGCCGCCGAACGTGTTGATGGCGTACGCGTTCCCCAAGCGCTGCCCAAGCCGGGCGAAGCGGTTGGTGACAAGATCGCTGACCACCGGGAACAAGATCCCCATGAGGAGTGTCGGGATGAGGATTGCGACGCTGCTCAGCGAAAACTGCAGCCAGGAGACCGCGTCGAACGACTCCTGGGTCAGCGGCCAGAGTGTGACGAGCCACTCGGGCAGCTGGCTGAAGAGCGGGATGGAGAGTAGGCCATAGATTCCGAGTGCGAGCTCGACGGCGATAAAAAATCCGACCGTGCCGCCCGCGCTCCGGAGGTGCTGGCGCGCGAGGCCGCTGCCGAGCGCCATGCCGCCGAGAAAGGTCGCCAGTATGATGCAGAAGGCGTAGGTCGAGCTGCCCAGGACGAGGCTCAACGCGCGCGTCCAGGCCACCTCGTAGACCATCGCGGAGAACCCCGAGAGCCCGAAGGCGAGGAAGAGCCAGCGCAGGGCACCCGGGACTTCAACGGCCACCCCAGTGGCTTCGCTCGGCGAAGCCGAGCGGCTGGGGGCATGGAACCCAAGCACCTGCAGGTGGCGGTCGAAGGTGAGGCAGAGTATGCCGATGCCGAGGTTAAGAATGCCCGCACACTGGAGCGTGCGCGTCAGCCCCAGCACCGGCAACCCGGCGTAATAGACGAAGAGCGTCCCCGCCATGGCACCCGCCGTGTTGATGCCGTAGAGACTGGCGATCTTGACACCGCGCTCGCCGCTCGTGCGGATGAGAAAGCGGCTCAGCAATGGAAACGTCCCGCCCATCAAGACGGTGGGTAGGAGCAGGATGGCCGACGAACAGGCAAACGACGCCCCGACCAGCACCCTCGGCGAGAAGCCCGAGTCGCGGAAGATCGGGATGTACACCTGCTGGATTGCGTCGAAGAGCGGCAGGGTGATGAACGCATACACACCGATGCCCAGCTCCAGCAGCGCGTACCAGCGCAGGCCGGCGTCCGGCCGGCGGCGGTCGATGAGCCGGCCGAAGAGCCAGCTGCCCAGGGCGAGGCCACCGAAGAAGACGGTCAGCACGGTGCTCACGGCATGCACGGTACTGCCGAACACGAGCAGCAACTTGCGCAGCCACAGCACCTGGTAGATGAGGCCCAAGGCCCCGGAGAGGAAATAACAGACGTAGACGTTGCGCAGGACGCCGCGCAACTCCACCGGGTGGACGCTCGCAGCACCCGCCGGTGCGACCGGTAATGGAACCTCAAGTTGCAGGCTCATGGAGTTCCGCCGACGAATCGATCCACGGATGCGACTGGAACTTCGTGGCGGGATGGGCGGACCGGCCGCGTGACGAGCCCCTCGGACGGGGTGGACGCGGCGGCGTAGGGTTTCTTGGGGATCCGGCCGGCCTCATAGGCCAGCCGGCCCGCTTCGACCGCCAGCCGCATCGCCTGCGCCATCTTCACCGGATCTCGGGCGAGCGCGATCGCGGTATTCATGAGCACCCCGTCCGCACCCAGCTCCATCGCCACCGAGGCGTCGGAGGCGGTGCCCACACCCGCGTCCACGATGACCGGCACCGACACCGCTTCGAGGATGAAGCGGATGCTGAGCGGATTGACAATCCCCTGCCCTGAGCCGATGGGAGCGGCCAGCGGCATCACGCACACCGCACCCGCGTCTTCCAGCTTCTTCGCGACGATGGGATCCTCGTTCGTGTACGGCATCACGATGAAACCCTCCTTGACCAGCACCTTGGTAGCCACCAGGAGCGCTTCAGTATCAGGCAGCAGCGTCTTCTGGTCGCCGATGACTTCCAGCTTCACCAGGTTCGATAAGCCCGCTTCACGGCCCAGACGCGCGGTCCGGACGGCATCGTCCGCGGTGTAGCAGCCGGCGGTGTTGGGCAGCAGTCTGATCCGAGAGCGGTCCAAGTGATCGAGCAGGCCCGGTTCCTCGGGCCGATCGAGGTTGAGCCGGCGAACCGCCACCGTGACCATGTCGGCCCCCGAGGCCTCGATCGCCGAGCGCATGAGCTCCAGACTCGCGTACTTGCCCGTCCCTACGATGAGCCGCGAAGCGAGCGCGAGCTCACCGATCCGCAGCCCCTGAGCACTGTCCATCCTGTGAGTGGCAAAGTGGCTAAGTGGCACGGTGGCCATCTCGCTCGGGCAGCCTTAGGACGGAGCAGCCGTTCGGCCACTCAGCCACTTTGTCACTTCGCCACTCCACTGGCGTTGTCATGTTCCAATGAGCGACTCAGCCGGCCGGGGCTCCTTGATGACGGTGCCTTTCGCGACCACCACGATACCCGATTCGGTCACCTGGAACTGACGGCGGTCCTCCTCGAGGTGGTAGCCGATTTCGGCGTAACGCGGAATCACGACGTCCTTGTCGATGACGGCCCGGCGGATTTTCGCGTAGCGGCCCACCTCAACGTGCTCCATGAGGATCGAGTCCTCCACCTGCGCGTAGCTGTTCACCCGGACGTCCGGGGAGAGCACGCAGCGCAGGACTTGGCCGCCGCTGATGATGCAGCCGTTGGCGACGAGCGAATCGAGCACCGACCCGACCCGCCCCGTGGCCTCGTCGGAGAACACCGTCTTCGCCGGCGGCCACTGCTCGTGGTAGGTCCGGATGGGCCAGTCGCGGTCATACAGGTTGAACTGGGGCGTGACCTGCACGAGGTCCATGTTGGCCTCGTAGTAGGCGTCCAGCGTCCCGATGTCCCGCCAGTACTTCGACCCCTTCTTGTTCTCATCCTTGAAGTTGTACGCCATGACCTTGACGTTGCGCGCGGCGGCCGGGATGACGTCGCGGCCGAAGTCGTGGCTGCTCTCTTTCCGCTTGGCGTCGCCGATGAGCGCGTGCTCCAGCAGCTCGCGGTTGAAGAGGTAGATGCCCATCGAGACGTAGCAGCGCTCCGGGTACCCCGGAATGGTCTTCGGGTACGCGGGCTTCTCTTCGAACCCCACGATCCGCCCCTCCTCGCTCACCTCCACAATGCCGAACCCCTTGGCCCGCTCCCGCTCCATTTCGATGACGCCGACCGTCACCTCGGCCCGGTGGGTGTGGTGGAAGGCGACCATCTCGGCGTAGTTCATCTTGTAGACATGATCGCCGGCGAGGATGAGCACGTGGTCCGGCTGTTCCTGCTCGATCGAGTAGATGTTCTGGTGGATGGCGTCCGCCGTGCCGCGGTACCAGTGGTCGCCGGTCCGCTGCTGGGCGGGGATGACGTCGATGTACTCGCCCAGCTGCGGGTCGAACAGGTTCCACCCCATGCGCAAGTGCCGCTGGAGCGAGATCGACTTGTACTGGATCAGGACGTGGATTTTCCGAATGCCGGAGTTGATGCAGTTGGAGAGCGTGAAGTCGATGATCCGGTAGATCCCGCCGAAGGGCACGGCCGGCTTGGCGCGGTCCTTCGTCAGGGGCAGCAGCCGCTCCCCTTTACCTCCGGCCAGCACGAAGGTCAACATTCGGCGCATCGTCGCCCGTTAGCCTCCCTTGCGCAGCACCAGCAGCACGCCGTGCCGGATGAGCATGACCCCGAAGGCGGTCAGGATAAGGCTGAAGATCTTCGAAATGACCTGCGAGCCCTCGCGACCGACCCACCGCATCAGCCGCTCGGCACTACTCAGGATCACCCAGATGACCGCCATGTTCGCGGCCAGTGCCGCCAGCGTCACCTGCCAGCCGTAGTGGTCGCGCACGAGCAGGATGGTGGTCATGACCGCCGGCCCCGAGAGGAGCGGCACCCCGAGCGGCACGACCCCAGGGTTCGGCGAGTCCGGCTTCGCGGGCTTTTCCGGCAGCAGCAACTCTCTCAGGCAGAGGACCATGAGAATGAGGCCGCCCGCGATCATGACGTCGGACACGGTCAACCCCATCAGGCTGAACACGAAGCGGCTGACGAGGAGGAACACCACCGCCACGATGGCGGCGGTGATGACCGCCTCGGTCACCGCCTGCCGGCGCTTGGCCGGCGTCAGCCGGTGTGAGAGCGCCCAGTACAGCGGCAAGAGCCCCACGCCGTCGAAGGCGACGAACAGCGGGATGAAGGCGAGCCAGAAGAGATCCATCTGCAACCCATTATGACAGTTCAGCCTGGAGGCTTCAAGCAGGAGACTGGAAGGGTGATGAAAAGTTGTGAGGAGGGGGGAAAGGGAGGCGGAATGACGGGGTGTGGAGGTGCGGCTCAATCACTCACCCCTTCTTTGCATCAGCCGCGAGATGCGGACGACCCCGACTATCCTTGGCGTTCGTCCACCTTCTCATGGCCTCCAGCGAGAGGGTTTTTTCCGATCGGCGCCGCTCGATCATTCGCCAAAACGAGGGGTTCGTTTGCAGGGCGAGGGTCTCCCAGTCCGTCCCTTCGACGCCGATAATCAGGGCGGTGGGGATGCCATGGCGGGTCACCACCACACGGCCTCGTTGCGAGGCCTTCACACAGCTACGAACATGCTTTTGAAGTTCCCGAACGTTGATGGTTTTCATAGCATCTCCTCACCAGCACGGATTCGCTCCGCGGGGGCCCGTTGCTCGGCGTACCGAAACGAAAACTCCTCCCATAATTTGGGAGTGGCTTGCTGGTGAGAAACGGGAGCGACGGGTCGTTCTTGGAACCGAGAATAGCTCACCCCGTGAGCTTCCTGATGACGTCTTGAGGGCGTTCAAGGACTGGTGCGCCTCTCCGGAAATGCAGGTACTATACGCCAGCTTCCTGCCGCTACTGACCTCAAACTGACTCATGCCACAACATTGCATCCTGCGGAAGACGCCGCTTGCGATGCATTTTCAAGCACACGCCAGAAGCTCTCTAGCTCCTTCTCCCAGAAAACCTGAGCCATCTGTGCCTGGTGTCCGGCTCCTCTTAACCTCCTGACGATTTCTTGAGCCTTATTCGCCCACCGGCGGTCCAAGAGCAGCACATCGCAGTAGGCCAGCGGGATGATCATGTGGAAATAATCTCGCCAATCCTGTGACGACATGTTGATCCTGTCACGCACCAGGTATCTTCCTGCCTCCACATCAATGTATCGCGTGGCGTGCTGAATGTGGGGTCCCAAGGGCACTTCCTTGATCCGTGCCCCCAATACAGGATTTTGCTGGGCCCTTTGGCGAGAGTTCTCGACAACTTCTTTGAGCTCAGCCATGAAGGACTGGCACATCTCCACAACTTTCTCTTGCTGGAAATCTCTCAGGAATTCGACAACGCTGAGAGGATCCACAGATTTCCGTCTGTGCACAAGGAAAGCCTTCAGGAACTTATCATCGGCATGAGGAGCGATGACCTTGCCGCTTTGTAGAATGCTATTTTCTCGCTCAATGACGCTCTTGGGGATGACTTCGATGAAGAACATGTGCGGAGCCATCCGCTGAAGAAACGTCGCAACTCGCATTGCTTGTGATTGATCGGAGAGCTGAGAAAGCTCCATAAAATGGATCCGAGAGAGAGCTAGGGTGCCGCCCTTGCCGACAAGTGCCTGGACGAATCGGTCGCCCAGGGAATCATCCAGAGCGAAGTCCATTAAGGCCCAGAGATCGAGATAAACGGTGGGGTTCGTGCAGAATTGCTTGCCAATAATTTCCCCTTGTCCATCGACAGAAATTTCAATCATCCACACTTCCTGAAAGCTGCCTGGGCAGACATTTTAGCCTTTCCGTTATGTTTGGAATGTTGGAAAGGGAAAGGTGCCAGCTACCGTGGTGCCTGGCACCGAGGGGACAGGCATATTCTAGGACGAAAACGCCGGCTGCGGCAAATCGTAACGGCGTTCTCACGAGCAGTTTAAGGATGAGAACGGGGGCGATAGACTCGAACGTCGCTCGGCCTCTGGCCTCACTCCATAGGAGGGAAACCTACGGTTCCATGGCGGGGGGCCGATCCGCCATCGCGGATCGACACTTCCTCGCCACCCCGCGCGGAGCGCGGGGCCCCCGGCTCGGTCGCGACCGGGGCTCGAACACCTCTCCCCTTTTCCGCCACTCATCACCCTTCACCCCGTACCACGCGGAAGCCCCGCCTATCAAGGCGGGGAGGAACAGGGCGCTTTTCCCGAAGGGTCAGACCACAAAGCCACGGCTGTGAAGCCGTGGTACGGGGTTCACCACCCCTTCTCACCCCTCATCCCTCCCTTTTGCTGTTGCTGCCGCATCCAGATCCAGCTCGGCGCTGCGGATGAGGAGCTTGGTGTAGCGCTGGGCCGGGCGGCTCAGCAGTACATCGATGGGGGCCTCTTCCACGAGCTTCCCTTCCCGCATGACCGCCACCCGCTCGCAGAGTGCTGCGACGGCGCGCAGGTCGTGCGAGATGAAGAGCAGGGCCGTCCGGCGGCTCCGGCACAGATGCCGGAGCAACTCGAGGATCGCAGCACCCACCGACACGTCGAGCGAGGCAATCGGTTCATCGCAGATGAGCGCCTCAGGCCTAGTGGCCAGGGCGCGGGCAATCCCGATGCGCTGGCGCTCGCCGCCGGAGAGCTCCCGCGGCAGCCGCCGCAAGTACGCGCTGGACAGCTGGACCGCCTCCAGCAGCTCGACGATGCGGGCCCGACGCTCCCGTCCCCGCGCAAGCCGGTGGATATCCAGCGGCTCGCCGAGGGTGTCCTCCACGCTCAGGCGGGGGTTGAGGCTGTTCATCGGATCCTGGAACACGAACTGGACCGCCCGGCGCGCCGCCAAGAGGCGCGCACCGCGCAGCCGGCTGAACCGTTCGCCCCGGATGAAGATCTCGCCGCTCGAGGGCTCCAACAGCCCGATGAGCAGCTTGGCGAGCGTGGTCTTGCCGCAGCCGGACTCGCCGACCAGGCCAAGCGTCTCGCCCGCACGGAGCCTGAGGCTGACGCCGTCCACCGCGGCCACCTCGCCGAGGGACCGGCGCAGCAGCCCGCCACGGCGGGGATACCGCTTGGTGACCGCAACCGCCTCAAGGATCGGCGTACGGCCGATATCAGATGCCATTTTGAAGAAAACTTCCGGAAGAAGGTATCTGATATCGGAAGCGCGCATCAGATACCATCTTCATGGAGACTCCTGGGAAAAGGTATCTGATGTCGGGAGAGGAGGCAGGCGGGCGCGGATGAGCTCCTGCGTGTAGGGGTGGGCCGGCTTGTTCAACACCTGCGCGACCGGGCCCCACTCGACGAGCCGGCCCCGCTGCATCACCCCCAACCGGCCAGCCAGCCGTTCCACGACCGTCAGGTCGTGGGAAATCAGGAGCACCGAGAGACCCAGCTGCCGCTGGAGGTCGCGGATGAGCCGCAGGATCTGAATCTGCACGGTCACGTCGAGTGCCGTCGTCGGCTCATCGGCGACCAGGAGCGACGGGTTGGCGGCGAGCGCCATGGCAATGCACACCCGCTGCTGCATTCCGCCTGAGAACTCATGGGGATACGCGTTGAGCCGCTCCCCGGCCGATCCGATCCCCACCCGGGCCAGCCACTCGACGGCAAGGCACCGCGCCTCGGCGCCGCGGACATCCGTATGGAAGAGCACCATTTCCATGAGCTGTTCGCCGACCGTGAGGACGGGGTTGAGCGAGGAGGCGGGATCCTGGAAGATGTAGGCGATGTGGCCGCCGCGGACGGCGCGCAGCCGGTCCTCCGACGCATCGAGGAGGCTGCTGCCGTTCAGTCGAACCGTCCCGGCCACGACGGCGCGCGGCGGCAAGAGGCGAGTCAGGGCCAGCGCCACGCTCGACTTCCCGGACCCGGACTCCCCGACCAGTGCTGCGATCTCGCCCGGCTCGATCGCAAACCCCACATCGTCGACCGCGCGGACGGCACTCCCCTCGTGCGAATAGGTGACGCAGAGATGTTCGACTGTTAGTAATGCCATGGTATTCGCTAAGTCAAAAGGCAAAACTCAAAAGTCAAAACCACAATTCAAAAGTCAAAACTCTCCACTCCAAAACACTTTTGAATTTTGCCTTGTAGTTTTGACTTTTGCCTTTTGAGTTTTGACTTTCCTACTGTCGGTAGATCCGCTCGCGAATCCCTTCCCCCAGCAAGTTGAACGCGAGCACCGTCACGAGGATGCACACGCCCGGGGCGATGGTCAGCCACCAGGCCACGCCGAGCGCCACGCGGCCTTCGTTGAGGATGTTGCCCCAGCTCGGCGTCGGCGGCTGAACCCCCAGCCCCAGGTAGCTGAGCACCGACTCGGTGAGGATGGCGCCTCCCACGCCGAGCGCAGCACTCACCAGCACCGGCCCTGCCGCGTTGGGCAAGAGATGCGTCGTGATGAGCCGCCAGGGCGAGGCCCCCAGCACCCGCGCCGCCAGCACGAACTCTCGCTCCTTGAGGCTGAGGATCTCGGCGCGGACGAGGCGGGCCACCCCCATCCAGCTCATCAGCCCGATCACCGCCATCAGCACCACGATCTGCGGATCCACCGCGGCGAAGATGGTCCGGAACATCGGGCCGGCAACCGGCAGCGCGCCGAGCGCCGTGAGCCGCTCCCCCGGGTCCATCGCGATGACCGCAAGGAGCAGAAAGATCGTCGGGATGGAGAGCAGCGTGTCCACCAAACGCATCAGCACCGCATCCACCCAGCCCCCATAGAACCCGGCAGCAGCACCCACCGCCGAGCCGACCAGCACAGCGATACCGACCGCAATGAAGCCGATCGTCAGCGAGATTCTCGCGCCGTAGAGCAGCCGGCTGAGCACGTCCCGCCCGAGCTGGTCCGTGCCGAGGGGAAACAGTGCAGAGGGCGGCAGGAGTGCTGCCGGCAGGTTCACCTGCAGCGGATCGTGGGGCGCGAGCCACGGCGCCGCAATGGCGGCCAACGCCAGAAGCGCTAACAGGATGCCGCCCGCAAGAGCCAATCGATTAGACCGCATCTTCGCTCGCAATCACCACACACCAAAGAAATGTGGTGACGGCTTTCATGTTGGCCTTCCGACGCGGATGCGCGGATCCGCATAGGCGTACGCGACGTCGGCGAGGAAGTTGCCCAGCATCGTCAGGACCGCACCCACCGTCACGAGCGCCATCACCACCGGGTAGTCTCTCGACATCACCGCCTCGTAAAACAGCCGTCCCATGCCGGGAATCGAGAAGATCGTCTCCGCGATGACGCTGCCACCGATCAGGTCTGGTAGCGCCAGGCCAAGGATCGTGATGAGCGGCAGGAGGCCGTTGCGCAGGCCGTGATGGAACAGCACCCGGCGTTCCGGCAGCCCCTTCGCGCGGGCCGTCCGAATGTAATCCTGGCGGAGCACATCCACCATGCTCGCGCGCATATAGCGGGAGAGGCCCGCCAGGCTCACGAAGGCCGCAACGCCGACGGGCAGGACGAGGTGGCGCGCGGTGTCCCACCAGCGCGACAGCCACCCCATCGCGTCGGCGTCGAGCGAGTGCAGGCCGGACACCGGCAGCCACCGCAGGGTCACGCCGAAGAGCGCCATCCCTAAGAGGGCGATCCAGAACGAGGGCGTGGAGTAGCCGAGAAAGACGAGCACCGTCGTGAACCGGTCGAAGCGGCCACCGGGTCGGACCGCCGCCGCGACCCCCAGCGGCACCGCGAGTCCCAAGATGAGCAGGAACGAGGCCACGTTGATGCTCAGCGTCACCGGCAGGCGCTCCGCGATCTTGTCCCCGATGGGCCGGTCATCGAGGAATGAGCGGCCGAAGTCGAGCCGGATGAGCCGCCCCAGCCACTTGAGGTACTGCTCGTGGAGCGGCCGGTCCAGGCCGTAGAGCTTCTCCATCCGCTGGCGGGCCTCCAGCGACACCTTCGGGTTGAACGACATCGCCGCATCGGTCGGCTTGCCGGGTGCGAGGTGGATAATCCCAAAGGAGATGACGGTGATCCACAGGAGGACAGGAATCAATGCGAGGAATCGGCGGAGAAGATAACTCGTCATTTTTTCCGCACACGAATTTTAGATTTTTGATTTTGGATTTTGGATTCTTGGCCGCACCTACTTCCGGTCAATCTAAAATCTAAAATCCAAAATCTAAAATCTCGCCTCATTGGACCAGTCGTTTGTACCGCTGCTCTGCCAACGGGACGTACCAGTCGATGACGTTATAGCCGATGCCGATCGGAGTGGGGATGATGTTGCGCAAGCGTGAGGCCGCGACGGGCAGCGCATCCGCCACGTAGAGGAAGGTGTACGGCTGCTCCTCCGCCAGCTTGCGGTGCACCTCCTGGTAGATGCGCCGGCGTTCGTTCTGGTCGAACGTGCGCCGCCCCTCGACCAGGAGGCGGTCGACCTCGGGATTGGCGTACCCCCCGAAATTGTACTCTCCTTCCCTGGTCTTCGAGGAGTGGAAGAGGTCGTAGAGATCCGGATCGCGGGAGAGGTTCCAGCCCAGGAGCACCGCCTCGAAGCGGCGCTTGTCGATGAACTCGTGCACGAAGGTGCTCCACTCGATGACCCGGATCTTCACGTCGATCCCGATGCGTCGCAGCTGCTGCTGCACGATCTCCGCCACCTGGCGGCGGACTTCATTGCCCTGGTTCGTCAGGAGCGTGAACCGGAACGGCTGGCCGTTCCGGTCGAGCCAGCCGTCGCCGTCGTGGTCCTCCCAGCCCGCCTCGCGCAGCAGCGTCTTCGCGACGTCCGGATCGCACGACGCCGGCTGGATGGCTGGGTTGAACGCCCAGGACTCCTTGGGGTAGGGCCCGGTCGCCACCGCACCCAGGCCGAACAGGACGCCGTCGAGGATGGCCTGCTTGTCGACCGCGTGGTCGATCGCGCGGCGCACGCGGACGTCCGCAAAGCGCGGGTCCTGCAGGTTGTAGCCGATGTAGGTGAAGCCGAACGAGGGGTAGCGGAACTTCCGGTAGGCGCGCTCGACGAAGGCGCCCTGCGTTTGCCGCGTGTACTGCAGCGGCGTCAGGCCGGCCAGATCCACCCCCTGGGTCAGCAGCTCCAGAAAGAGCGTGGCCTCATCCGGAATGATCCGGAAGAGGTAGCGGTCGAGGTAGGGCCGGTGCTCGAAGTAGTCCGGGTTAGCGGCCAGCTCGATGAGCTCGCCGGTCTTCCACCGCACGAACCGGTACGAGCCGTTGCCCACCGGCCGGCGGAGGAAGGCCGCGGTGTTGAGGTCTTCGTGCTCGAGCAGGTGCTTCGGGATCAGGCCCATCATCCAGCTCTCGAGCGCGGGGGCGAAGGGCTCGCGGTAGCGGACGCGTACGGTGCGCGCATCGAGCACCTCGAGCGACTCGACGAGTTCGTAGCTGCTTGAGAACGGCGTGCGGACGGCGGGGTCGATGAGCTTTTGGTAGGTGAACTGGACGTCGGCGGCGGTGACGGGGGTCCCGTCATGCCAGCGGACGTTGGGACGGAGGACAAACGTGAGCTCAAGACCGTCCGGGCTCACCGTCCAAGACTGGGCCAGGTCGCCGACGATCTCGAGCCGCTCGTTGTACTTCAGGAGCCCGTTGAACAGGAGCCCGACGATCGTGCCGGAGGCACTATCGCTGGCCAGGATGGGCAGCAGGCGGCTGGCATCGCCGATAGAGCCTTCCACCAGCGCGTCGCCGGTGGTCGGCTGGGCGGGGAGATTGGCTGGGAGCACGCCGAGGAGCACGGTGAGCAGACCCGCCCGCCGCAAGCATGTGTGCGATCGGTCACGCCTCACCTGATCGCCCGTGAGCTGCCTACGGCGTCGCCGGGGCCGGAACGGTCGCGTTCGACGGTACGGGTGCGTTGGCTGGAGGAGCCGGTTCCGGCCTGCCTGCCCCACTGGGGCGGTCGGCAGGCGCGGACGGCTGCGGTTCTGGCGTACCTCGGCCTACGGCCTCGGTATGGCCGTCGCCGACCTTGCCTGCGGCTGGGTGCCCCGGCTCGGCCACCGGCAGCGTGTCAGGTGTCGGAAAGCCCGGCAGAGCACCGGGCAGCGGCAGCCCGCCGGACTTAATGGGGAGCCGGTCGATCACGGAACGGCCGAGAGCGGTCGAGAGCGCGGCGAGCGAGAGGCACGTCACCATGAAGAGCCCGGCCGCCACCGCGGTGATCTTGGTCATCACGGTGTTGGCCCCGCCGCCGAAGAGCGACTGCGCCGCGGCTCCGCCGAGCGCTTCGCCCAACCCACCCCGCCCTCCCTGAAGGAGGACGACGGCGATCAGGAAGAGCGCCACAATGACGTGGATGATCAAGATCGGCACGTACATGACGACCCTGCAGATTGCGGAATGCGCCCGCCAGAGGCGAGTCCGCCTTTGGCGGAGATAGCGAATGGATCCATGACGACCTCCTTGAACCTCATCCTGCTTTCTTCCCTGAGAAAGCGGATGTGGCGTCGGCGGCGGCTTTGACGATCGCCGAGAACGCGTCCGCGTTCAGGCTGGCACCCCCCACCAGAGCCCCGTCCACATCCGGCTGCTGGAGGAGGCTCGCCGCGTTGGCCGCCGTCACGCTGCCGCCGTACTGGATCCGCAGCGATTCAGCTGCGCGCTCCCCGAACCGCTTGGCTGTCCAGCGACGGATGAACGCCTGGGCCTCCTGCGCCTGATCGGGTGTGGCGTTGCGGCCGGTGCCGATCGCCCACACCGGCTCGTAGGCCAGGATGAGCGGCTCGACGTCCTTCAACGCGATCTCCGCCAACGCCCCCTCGAGCTGACGCGTCAGCACCTCGAAGGTCTGGCTCGCCTCGCGCTGGGCGAGTGTTTCGCCAACGCAGACGATGGGGAGCAGACCGTGCTGGCGCACCGCGGCCAGTTTACGCCGGACCGTCTCGTCCGTTTCGCTGAAGTGCATGCGGCGCTCGGAGTGGCCGATGATGACGTACCGGCAGCCGGCATCCGCCAGCATCCGCGGAGAGACCTCGCCGGTGAAGGCGCCCTGCGGTTCCCAGAACACGTCCTGCGCCCCGAGGCCGATGCGCGAACCGGCCAGCAGCGGTACCACTACCGCCAGCGCGGTGAACGGAGGACACACCACGACCTCAACGGCGTCCGTCTCGCAGGTCGTGCGCAGCTGTCGGACGAGAGCAGACGCCTCCTCGCGCAGGACGTGCATCTTCCAGTTGCCTGCAACCACCGGGCGGCGCATCAATCGGTTGGCCCGTTGACCGGTTGGCCCGTTGACCGGTTGCACCATGCGCTAGAACAGTTCGGTAACGCTCTGTCACATCGGTCGTGTCTCATCATGTCACGATACACGGGCTCAACGGGCTAACGGGCAAAACGGGCCAACGGCTTATCGTTAAGAACGGCGATGCCCGGCAGCACCTTGCCTTCGAGGAACTCGAGTGAGGCGCCCCCACCAGTCGAGATGTGCGTCATGCGGTCCGCAAGCTTAAACTGCTGGACGGCGGCCGCGCTGTCGCCGCCCCCGATGATCGTCGTGGCCTTCAGATTGGCCAGCGCTTCGGCGATGCACCGGCTGCCGTTGGCAAACCGCGGGTCCTCAAACACGCCGACCGGGCCGTTCCAGACCACGGTCTTTGCATCCGCCAGCGCCGCGACGAACGTTTTGACGGTCTCCGGGCCGATGTCGACCCCCTCCCAGCCGTCAGGAATCTGCCCGACCGGCACCGTCTTCACCTGGCTGTCCGGCTTCAGCCCAGTCGTCACGACGTGATCCACGGGCAAGAGCACCGTGACGTTGCGCTGGGCGGCTTTCTCGAGCAGCTGTTTCGCCAGCTCCACCTTGTCGGCCTCCAAGCGGGAGGAGCCGATCGCGCGGCCCTGCGATTTCAGGAAGGTGTACGACATGCCGCCTCCGATCAGGAGACGGTCCACCCTGTCGATGAGCCGGGCGATCACGCCGATCTTGTCAGCCACCTTGGCCCCGCCGAGGATCGCCGCGTAAGGACGGACGGGATGGGCCAGGGCGCCGTCGAGATACTGGATCTCTTTCTCCATCAGGAAGCCGGCCACGGCGGGCAGATGGTGCGCCACTCCCTCGGTCGAGGCGTGGGCGCGGTGGGCGCTGCCGAATGCGTCGTTCACGTAGATGTCTCCGAGCCGGGCGAGCGCTGAGGCGAAGGCGGGATCGTTCTGCTCTTCCTCAACATGGAAACGCAGGTTCTCGAGCAGGGCGACCTCGCCGGGCTTGAGCGCCTTCACCCGTGCCTCTACGGCGGCCCCGACGCAGTCCTCCAGAAAGATCACCGGCCGCTTGAGGAGCTCGCCCAGGCGCGTCGCCACGGGGGCGAGCGACATGGATGGCACGTAGGCGCCGTCCGGCCGGCCCAGGTGGCTCATCAGCACGGCAGCACTCCCCTGCTCCAGCACGTAGCGAATCGTCGGCAGACTCTCGCGGATGCGCGTGTCATCGGTGATGGCGCCGGTCGTCCCCGGCCTGCCCTCAACGCTGGCCGGGGCGGGCTTGTCGAGCGGCACGTTGCAGTCCACACGGATGAGCACGCGCTTCCCACGAATATCGATGTCCTTAATCGTCTGCTTCATTGTCTTCTGTTCGCTCTAGGCTCTAGGTTCGAGGCTCTAGGCAATTGCCTACAGCCTTGAACCTCGAGCGCAGTTACGCGGCGACGGCGGCTTTTGCTCCAGATGCGGTGGACGAGCCGAGGCCCTGCTTTGCGATGTACTCGATGAGGTCCACCACGCGGTTAGAGTACCCCCACTCGTTGTCGTACCAGCCGAAGGCCTTCACGAGCTGCTTGTCGATGACCGCGGTCATCGTCGAGTCGAAGATGCAGGAGTGCGGGTTGCCGTTGAAGTCTCTCGAGACGAGCGGGTCGGTGCTGTACTGGAGGATGCCCTTCAGCGGCCCCTCCGCCGCCTGCTTGAAGACCTGGTTGACCTCCTCCACGCTCGTCGGCGTCTCCACCTGGCAGGACAGATCCACGATGGAGACGTTCGGAGTGGGCACGCGGAGCGAGGTGCCGTCGATGCGTCCCTTGAGCTCGGGAAACACGACGCCGATCGTCTTGGCGGCACCGGTCGTGCTGGGGATGATCGAGAGGGCGGCCGCCCGCGCCCGGCGGAGATCCTTATGCGTAAGGTCCAGCAGCTTCTGGTCGTTCGTGTAGGAGTGAATCGTCGTCATGTAGCCCCGCACGATCCGGAACCGCTCGTGGATGATCTTCGCGATGGGGACGACGCAGTTCGTCGTGCAGGAGGCATTCGAGATGACGTGGTGCTTGGCCGGGTCGTAGGACCGCTCGTTGACGCCCAGCACGATGGTGATGTCCTCGTTCTTGGCGGGGGCGGTAATGATGACCTTCGCAACACCCGGCGCATTGAGGTGCCCCGCCGCCTTCTCCTTGTCGGTAAAGGCACCAGTGGACTCGACGACGATCTCCACCCCCAGCTCGCCCCAAGGAATCTCCGCGGGGCTCTTCGAGGTGAACATCTTGAGCGGCTTGCCGTTCACGACGACCGCGTCGGCCGAGGCCTTGACGTCGGCGCTGAAAGTGCCGAGGATCGAGTCGTACTTGAGCAAGTGGGCCAGCGTCTCCGTCGGGGTCGGCAGGTCGTTCACCGCCACGAACGCGAGGCCCGGCCGGTTGTAGCCGGCGCGGAAGACATTGCGCCCGATGCGCCCAAATCCGTTGATACCGATGCGAACGGTCATGGAAGCCTCCTCGTGTTCGGTGGGTCTGCGGGTATAGAAGGGGTCAGACCCCGCAAGATATCGATGCCTCGGTGGGGTCTGACCCCTTTCCGTCGGCAATTAGCATAGCGGAGATTGCCTCGGCGGTCAACAGGAGCGGGGTCTAACCCCTACGGCAGGGCGATCTCGCGGAGCAGCTTGGCCGCCAGCTCCGGCGAAGTCGGGTTGATGTAGAAGCCGGTGCCCCACTCGAAGCCCGCGATCTTGGTCAGCTTGGGGATGAGCTCCAAGTGCCAGTGGTACTCCTCCCGTTGCCGGGTCTCGATGGGGGTCGAGTGGATGATGAAGTTGTAGGCGGGGTTGGAGAGGGTGGTCCGGAGCCGCCGGAGCGTCTCCTGAAGGATCCGGGCGAAGTCGCCGATCGCCTCCGGGGTGATCTGCGCAAAGTCGGCGCCATGCTCCTTCGGCAGGATCCAGATCTCGTAGGGGAAACTCGACATAAAGGGACACACGACGACGAAGGAACGGTTGTCGGACACGACCCGCTCGTGCTCCTGGATCTCCTGGCTGATCATGTCGCAGTAGGCGCAGCGCTCATGGAACTCGAAGTACCGTTCGGCGCCTTTGAGCTCCTCCTGGACCCGCTTGGGAACGATAGGCAGCGCGATGAGCTGGGAGTGGCTGTGTTCGAGCGAGGCACCCGCCGAGAGGCCGAAGTTCTTGAAGATCAGCGTGTACTTCAGGCGCCGGTCGCCGCGCAGATCGAGCGAGCGGCCTTTGAACGCCGCGATGACGTTTGTGATCTCGGGGAGTGCCAGGTCAGCCGTCTGGCGCTGGTGGTCGGGTGTTTCCACGATGACCTCGTGGGCCCCCACGCCATTGCACAGGTCGAAGACGCCGATGCCCCGGCGGTCGAGGTCTCCCTCGATCTTGAGCGCGGGGAACTTGTTGGCCACGACGCGCAGCGACCAGCCCGTCGAGTTCGGGGCGGTGGCCATCGGGCGGACGGCGTAGATCTCCGGCGGAGTCATCGGCTCGTTGCCGTAGCAGAACGGGCACTTACTACCGCTCATCGCATGCTCGTTCACCTCGAACGCCCCGGGCCCCGCCGGCCCCTCGGTCTCGATGATATTCCAGCGCCCGATGATGGGGTCTCGTCGAAGTTCAGACATTGCGGAGGACCTGCCGACTGCCTGCTTGCCTATCACGACCGATATCAGATACCATCTTCAGGAAGACTCCCGGGAAGAGGTATCTGATATCGGAAGGGCCGTGGGCAGCGCGGCGTCACGGAGGTACTTGGCCGACTCCTCGGGAGGCGTCGGGTTGATGTAGAACCCGCTGCCCCATTCAAAACCGGCCACGCGTGTCAGCCGCGGGATGAGCTCGAGATGCCAGTGGTAGTCCTCCTGAATCGTCCGCCAGTGACCGACCTTCAGGCGGGGATGCCGGAAGGGTGCGGTGTGGAGCAGGGCGTTGTACGGCGGGTCGTCGAGCGTCACCTTCAGGCGGGCGAGAATCTGCTTGAACACCACGGCGAGGTCTGAGATCTCATCCACGCTCATCCGGGCGAAGTCGCAGCTGTGCCGCTTGGGCGCGATCCACAACTCGAAGGGGAACCGGGACGCGAACGGGCAGAGCGCGATGATGTGGGTGGACTCGATCACGATGCGGGTCGTGGCCTCCCGCTCCTGCGCGAGGAGGTCGCAGATCAGGCACCGCTCTTTGTCCTCGAAGTAGTGCCGCGCGCCGACGAGCTCCTCCTTCACGCGCAGCGGTGTCACCGGGGTGGCGATGAGCTGGGAGCGGCTGTGCTGCACACGACCCGCTCCGGCGATCGACCCGTAGTTCTTGAACCACAGCACATACCGGAGGCGGCGATCCCGCTCGAGGTCGGTGATACGGCTCATGGCGGTATGGAACGAGGCGTGGATCTGGTCCACGGACAGGTCCGCGGCGTTGGCGACGTGCTGCGGGGTCTCGACGATGACCTCGTGCGCCCCGATGCCGTCCATGAGGTCGTACATCCCCTTGCCGCGCCGGTTGAGCGCGCCCTCGATGCGCAGGACCGGCTTGATGCTGGGGATCACCCGGACCTGCCAGCCCGGCGCGTTCGGGACCGAGCCGCTGGCGCGGACGGCGAAAATCTCCGCCGGGGTGTCCGCTTCCCGCCCCTCACAGAAGGGGCACTCGTCCTTCGGCGAAACCTTGTCGCGGGACGCGATGAAGTCCACCGGACGCTTGGCGCGCTCCGTAGCGATGATGACCCACCGGCCGATCAGGGGGTCCTTGCGTAACTCAGGCATACCGCTCCTCTTGAAACATGGGACGGGAGACGGGAGACAGGTGGTGGGACACAGGCCGCTCGACGCATGTACCGCCGGCGCTTTTCATGTCTCCTGTCTCCTGTCTCCTGTCTCAAACCGGTCGCCTACCTTGACTCGATGGCCGGCGAGGAATTCCCGCACGCCGACCCGCCGACGCCCGGCGGGCTGCACTTCCGTCATCTCCAGCGTCCCGTCGAGTGCCACGACGACAAGCCGGTCCGGCTCTACGCACACCACCGTTCCCGGCATCTGTCCCGCGCGCGGCGTCCCGTTGCCGACGGCCGCGCGCCAGATTTTGAGCGGCGCGCCACGATACGCCGTCGCCGCACCCGGCCACGGGCTCATCGCCCGGACGAGGCGCGCAACCGCCTCGGCCGGCTGCGCCCAGTCAATGCGCCCCTGTTCTTTCGTCAGCTTCGGAGCGTAGGTCGCCTGCGAGTCGTCTTGGGGCTTCAGGCCCGCGCGGCCCCCGGCGAGCGCGTCGAGCGCGCGCACCAGTGTTTCCGCTCCGAGCAACGCCAGCCGTGCCGTGAGGGCCACGGCGTCCTCCTGCGGCTCGATGGCGACCGGCTCTTGCAAAATCAGCTCGCCGGCATCGAGCCGTTCATTCATCCGGAAGATCGTCAGGCCGGTGCGCGTCTCTCCGTTGAGGAGCGCCCAGGCGACCGGTGCCGCCCCACGGTACTTCGGCAACAACGATGGGTGGACACCCACCATGCCGTGTGGGAAGGCGTCGAGGATGTCCCGTGTGACGAGCTGGCCGTAGGCGGCGACCACCCCGACCTCGGCCGCGCGGCCCTCGCACACCCGCGTGTCCAGCCGCTCAGGCTGGACCAGCGGAAGGCCCAGCCGCTCAGCCGCCCGCTTGACCGGCGACGGCTCGTGTCGCAGTCCCCGCCCCTGCGGACGGTCCGGTGGCGTCACGCACAGCACCACTTCGTGGCTCGAGCGCACCAGCCGCTCGAGGCTGGGCACCGCAAAAGCCGCTGTCCCAAAGAACATCACCCGCATCGCTGTTGAGCCCTCACGGACCAACCCCGATCAACATCACAGGCGTTCAAGGTTCAAGGCTAAAGGTTCAAGGGGAAGATCGTGCCTGGAGCCTTGAACCTCGAACCTTGAACAGCGCGCCACGGGTCTTTTCGTGAAGCGCTCTTAGTGTCGACAGCGCGCGGCGCTTCCGCAGCCACGACAGCCGGTCGATGAACAACCGCCCCTGCAGATGGTCGAACTCATGCTGGAGGACGATCGCCAGCAAGCCCTGCGCCTCAAGTGCTAGCGGCCGGCCGGCCGCGTCGAAGCCGCGCAGGCGGACGCGCGCGGAGCGCCGCACGCGGTCCCAGACCTCGGGCAGGCTCAAGCATCCCTCGATGATGCCGGTGCGCCCTCCGACCGCCTCCATCGATGGATTGACGACGACGAGCTCCCGGCCCCGCTCCTGCGACGGATTGGCGACGAAGACCTGCAGGTCGGAGCCGATTTGGGGCGCCGCGAGGCCGATGCCGTCATTGGCGAACATCGTCTCGATGAGATCCCGGACGAGGCGCTGGAGGTCCCTGGTGAACGCCTCGACGGGCCGCGCGAGAGCGCGCAGGACCGGGTGCGGCTCAATGCACAGTGGACGGACGGCCATTCCCTGCTATTCTACGTCCGACGGAGAAATTTGCAACGACAGACACACGAAGGTGGTGTCTCAATTTGACGGGTGACGCGCAGCCGGGGCCCCTCCCTCGCCGAGGGCTCCCGATCGGGAGCGAGGGACACCCAGCGCGCAGCCGCCGGTCGAGGCCCGCAGGGCCGAGGCCGCTGTACAGCGGCCCGACGGCGAGCACTGCCGTGGGGTGGCGCAGCGGCAGACCCCGTCACATTGAGACATCACTACCCACACGAAGCCACAGCAGCCCTCCTCCACCGGCTGGTCGCAGAACCGCTTGATCCGCACCTCAGTCGCAGGTCGCCACAGAGACCTGAGACCGACTGGTGCCAGACCGACGCTGCGACCGGCGACTGACAGGCGTCTGGCTGGTGTTGCAACCGCATGGGGTCGGATGATTATGGTATCATGCTCTTCATGGCGAAGACGGCGGTGGTGCCGACCGACCTCCAACCCTATTTCGACAAGGGCATCCAGGCCTATACCCAGGGCAGCTACGAATACGCCGTCGATCTCTTGACGCTGGTCGTCAAGCACGCCCCGGACGCCACGGAGGCACGGCGGTACCTGCGGCTCGCCATCCAGAAACGGTTCACCGACCAGCCGCCTTCAGCGCTCTCGCGCCTGGGCGTCTCGCTGCTCACGCTACCCGTGCGCTGGTGGGCGATCGTCGCTCAGCTGCGCGACGACACCCGTTCCGCGATCAACCTCTACGAGTGGCTCATCAGCCTGAACCCGCGCTCCCGCTCCCTGCTCATGCGGCTGGCCATGACGCTGACGCAGGCTGGGATGCAGGACGCCTCGCTCCAGACCTACGAAGAGCTGCTCGCCGTGGACCCCAACCACCTCGGGGCCCTGCGCAAGCTCGCACGCCTGGCGATGAAGCGGGGCAACGATGCGAAAGCCCGCCAGTGTTTCGAGCGGATCATGAAACTCCATCCGGGCGATCTCGAAGCCCAACAGAGCCTCCGCAACCTCGACGCGCTGGGCGCGATCAAGAAAGGCTTCTCCGCCTAGTACCGTTCCAACTCGTTCCACCAACCGATCACAAGGGTACCACCGGACGCGCAATGTGCCATCCTGATTCTGGTCGCGTTCGGCCGTAAGAGTTGGAACGGCACTAGCATGGGTGCCCCCTGCGGTTCACGTGACAATTCGTACCCTATCGGAGATGAGACCACCAGTTGCCGCAAGGTACGCGCCTGCCTTGACAGGAAACAATGTACCACGTCGTCATCCCGAAGGATGTGCGACGTCAGGTACCGCTACGGACAGGACAGAAGCTCGCTATCGTCGTGAAGGAGGGGCTGATTACCCTGTTGCCCGACCGGCCCGTGGCGTCGTTCAGGAGATTTCTGAAGGGCGTGAAGACCGGAGAGATCCGGGAAACACGTGATCGGTTCTGACCACCCACTGACCCCAGACATTCTATGCAAGCCGTCACCCCCTACTGCTCGTTGATTCTTCAGGATGGCTGGAGTTCTTCATGGACGGGCCGCTTGCTGGCACCTACGCGCAGCACTTGAAGCACCCCAACGGCATCCTGACCCCCACCATCGTGCTGTATGAAGTCTATCAGGTCATCAAGCGCCAGCGAAGCGAGGAAGAGGCGCTGACCGCCGTCGCTCAAATGGGCAAAACCCAACTGGTCCCGCTGACCGACACCATCGCCCTAACCGCCGCGGATGCCAGCCTGACCTACCAACTTGCCATGGCTGATGCCATGATCTACGCAACGACGCTGACGCACCGGGCCAGACTCGTGACGAGTGACACCGATCCGGCTTCTCTGCCGAGAGTCCTGTCTCTCAAGAAATAAAGAAACCACCGACTTCAAATCGTCAGATTTTCAGTCTGTGTCCTTCCCTAACCTCAAGCCTTCGCCACGCCCGCCCACCGGTCGCTGTCATCGGTTGAGTCATGCCGCTCTTCCCCATTTCTGTTCAAGATTTAAACAAAACAGAAGTATGCCACATGAAGAAAGGAGGTGATGTATAATCGGGGCGGGTAGCCAACTGAGCTAGACGGAACCACCTAGGCACCTGCACATTCGGGATGGTTCCATGTCCCCCGAGCAAGCGAAGCGCGTCGAGGGGTGCCCCTTCGACCCTGCGACGCCGCTCAGGATCGTGGTGAGCCGGTCGAACCACGACGTCGCTCAGGGTCCATGCGCCATCCTGTGAAGATCCACTCGTGGGCGCATTTAGGGTACGACCGTCGGATGAGATATGGCGAAGACAACCAACGACCGGGTCATCGGAGTGCTGTTGGTCGGTCTCGGCTTGCTGGGGGTGCTGTGGCTTCGATGTGTGTGGATTCAGGTCGTGGTCTCACCCCGCTACACCGCGGTGGCGGCGAGCCAGCATGAGTCACGGCAGACCCTTCCCGCGCGTCGCGGCGCCATCTATGACCACACCGGACGGCTGTTGGCGGTCAGCATCCCGGCGCCATCCGTCTTTGCCAACGCCCGGCAGGTCTCGGCCAAGCAGGCAACGGCAAAGCGGCTGGCGGGTGTCGTGGGGCGGGATGCGCGGATGATCCAGCGGCAGCTTGAGCGGGACAAGGGATTCGTGTGGGTGGCGCGCCAGGTGGATCGTTCGCTCGCCCCGCAGATTTTGACCATGGGCTCAGACGGCATCGGCATCGTTGAAGAGTCGAAGCGGGTCTATCCCCAGGGTCGGCTGGCCGGCCATCTCCTGGGCTTTACCAACATTGACCAGCGGGGGCTGGAGAGCCTGGAGCTGGCCTTCAACGGCGCCTTGGAAGGACAGGACGGGTGGCGCTCCACACTGCGGGATGCCCGCGGTAAGCTCTTGATCGGCCCGTGGACGACCGGAACCGATCCGGAGGACGGCTACGATCTGGTGCTGACGATTGACAGCGTCGTCCAGCAGGTGGCCGAAGAGGCGCTGGAGTGGGGGGTCAAGAAGTACCACGCCAAGGGCGGGTCGGTTGTCGTGATGGATCCAGAGACCGGCGCCATCCAGGCCATGGCGAACGCCCCCTCGTTCGACCCGAACGCCCCGGCCGGCTCGCCGGCGGAGAACCGCCGCAACCGCGCGGTCACCGACCTCTTCGAGCCCGGGAGCATCTTCAAGATCGTCGCCGCCTCGGCGCTCCTGGAGGAGGGGCGGATCACGCCGGACGAACCGATTTTCTGCGAGAACGGCGCGTACCCAACCGTTGCCCACCACATCCTGCATGACCACCAGCCGCACGGGACGATGCCCTTCCACGACGTCATCAAGTACTCGTCGAACATTGGCACCGCCAAGGCGGCCCAGCGCCTTTCGCCCGACGAGCTCTACCGGTACATCCGCGCGTTCGGCTTCGGGCGCAAAACCGGCATCGATGTGCCCGGAGAAATCAACGGCCTGCTGAACCCGCCGGCGAAATGGTCGAAGCTGTCCCCGTACATCATCCCGATCGGCCAGGAGGTGGCCACCACGCCGATCCAGTTGGCGGTGATGACGGCGGTCGTGGCCAGTGGCGGCCTCCGGGTCCGGCCGCATGTGATGGACCGCATCCAGACCTCCGACGGGCGGGTCGCGCGCACCTCCGGCATCGAGAATCCCATCCGCGTGATCAGTCCCAAGACCGCTGGGACCATGCAAACAATTTTGCGAAGCGTCGTCGAGTCAGGCACCGGCCAGCTGGCGAATGTCCAGGGCCTCACGGTGGCCGGTAAAACCGGGACGGCTCAAAAACTTGAGCCAACCGGCCGCTACTCCCACAGCCGTTTTGTTGCCTCCTTCGTCGGCTTTGGGCCGGTGCCTGACTCACGCTTCGTGATCGTGGTAAGCATTGATGAACCGCGCCCCCTCTACTTCGGGGGCGTCGTCGCAGCACCGATCTTCAAGCGGATCGTGGAGCAGCTGGTGAGTTACTGGGAGTTGGACCGGGTCGCGGCACAGCAAGTCGTGCAGTTGCCCTGAAGCGCTCCCCCGGGTAGTGCGTCAGCACGTAGTGATGGAATGATGAATCTGCGGGATCTGCTCCACGGCGTGACGGCTGAGCCGGTGGCTCCGGTGCCCGTCGCCGGCATCGCGTGCCACTCGAAGCAGGTACGGCCGGGGGACCTCTTCGTCGCCATTGCAGGCGCCTCGACGGACGGCCATGCGTTCATCCCCGAAGCGATTGCCCGTGGGGCTGCCGCCGTCGTCGCCCAGCGCCTGCCTGCCGTGCTGATTGGCGGCCCATCCGGCCCCGTATCGGCACGAGGGTCGGTAGTGCGTCTCTCCAACGGCTCGCTTCCGCCGGCCGCCGCCCGGGCCTGTCCGTGTGTCGTCGTACGGGACAGCCGCGAGGCGCTCGTCGCGATCGCGCGGCGATTCTACGGCCACCCCTCCAGAAAATTGCGCCTGATCGGCGTGACGGGCACCAATGGGAAGACGACGACGACGTACCTCTTGAAGGCCATCCTCGAAGCGGCGGGATTCCGCGCGGGGCTGCTCGGGACGATCGTCTACCAGATCGGCGGGCGGGTTGTGCCCTCCACCAACACCACCCCCGGCCCGCTCGAGTTACAGCGGTACTTCGCCCAGATGGCGGGGGAAGGGCTGCAGTGGTGTGCGATGGAAGTCTCCTCGCACGCGCTCGCCCAGGGGCGCATCGATGGCTTGGAGCTGGAGGCGGGGATCTTCTGCAACTTCGGCTCGGACCACCTCGACTACCACAAGACGCGGGAGGCCTACGCGGCCGCCAAGCGGCGCCTCTTCGAGTACCTGCGCCCGGGCGGGTGCGCGGCCGTGAACGTCGATGACGAGTACGGCCGCGTGCTGGCCGAAACGCTCCCGAATCGCTCGGTCGTGACGTACGGCATGGGCCGCTCCGCCAAGGTGCTGGCGAAGGACGTCGTCTGCTCATGGCAGGGGACCAGCCTGGTGCTCGAGAGCGCTTGGGGCACGCTGCCGCTCAGCACGCCCCTGCTGGGCCGGCATAACGTCTGGAACGTGGCGGCCTCGGCCGCCACGCTGCTCGCGCTGGGGGTCCCCCCCGAGGCCATTCGGAGGGGGCTGGCCGACATCGAGCAGGTGCCCGGACGGCTGGAGCGCATCCCGAACGATCTGGACGTGAACATCGTGGTCGACTACGCGCATACCGCCGACGCGTTGCGGCTCGTCCTGCTCTCCCTGCGCGAACTGACCCGAGGGCGCCTCATCGTCGTCTTCGGCTGCGGTGGCAATCGGGACCAGACCAAGCGGCCGGTCATGGGCAAGATGGCCAGCCTGCTCGCGGACTTCGTCGTGCTGACTTCCGACAACCCGCGCGGCGAGCAGCCGATAGACATCGTCCAGCAGATCAAGGCGGGATTTCCCGCGGACTTCAGCCAGTTCGACGTGGTGCCAGACCGCGAACAGGCGATCGCGGCCGCGCTCGCCATGGCCCGGCGCGACGACACGGTGCTCATCGCCGGGAAGGGTCACGAAGCCTACCAGATGTTCGACCATATTACGGTGCCGTTTTCTGACCGCGACATGGTGGAACGCTGGGCGGGGGCGCGTCACACGGTTCCGGTGTCATGACAAGTGCCAACGGCTCACGCGGGTCGCAGGACGGTCCCCTCTGGACCGTCCGGCGGCTCCTGGAGGCGATGGGCGGCGAGCTGGTCCGTGGCCATCCCACCCAGGCGGTCAGTGGCATCAGCATCGACTCCCGACGGCTCGAGCACGGCGAGGCGTTCGTCGCGATCCAGGGCAAGCGGTTCGACGGCCACCGGTTTATCGAAGAGGCCACCCATCACGGCGCCTCCTGCCTCGTCGTCTCTCACGTCCCGGTGGCCAGCAACGGCTCCTCGTCGCTTCCGCTCATTCTCGTCGATGACACCGCTGTGGCCCTTGGGGACCTGGCCCGGTTCCACCGTCGCCGGCTCGGTCAACCGGTCATCGCCATCACCGGCTCCTGCGGCAAAACCACCACGAAGGAGCTCATCGCGCATCTCTTGGGCGGCCCCGGCGAGGTGTTGAAGACGACCGGCACCCAGAACAACCACATCGGCGTGCCGCTTACACTGCTGCGCCTCACCCCCGCGCACCGCACGGCGGTCGTGGAGCTCGGCTCGAACCACCCGGGCGAGATCGCCTACCTCGCATCCATCGCCGAGCCCACCGTGGCCGTCCTGACGAATATCGGGCCCGTCCACTTGGAGTTTTTCGGCTCGCTGATGGGGGTGCTCCGGGAGAAGATCTCGCTCCTCGACGCCTTGCCGGAAGATGGTGCCGCGGTCCTGCCGGGCGACCAGCTCGAAATCTGCCTGGAGGCGCGGAATCGGATCCAGATGGGGACGCGGGTGGTGACCTTCGGCACGACGGACCGCTGCGACATCCAGGCCTTGGACACGCAGCGCTCGGTGGAGGGGATGCTCGTGCGCCTGCGGGACCACCTGGCGCAGTGGATGGTGCCGCTGGTCGGCTACCACAACGTCGAGAACGCGCTAGCCGCCGTCGCCTGCGCGTGGGCGGCGGGTGTGCCGCTCTCCGTCGCGCGGGAGCGGATCGCGACCTTCGAGCCGGTGCCGATGCGCTCCCAGGTGGTGCGGTGCAACGGCCTGACGATCCTCAATGACTGCTACAACGCCAACCCCCTCTCATTTGCCAGAGCGCTGGAAACGCTGCGTGATCTGGCGGTGCGGCGCACGGTGGCGATCGTGGGCGATATGCTCGAGCTGGGCGACTACGCGCCCTCCGCCCACCAGGCGATCGGCCGGATGGCGATGCGTCTCGGCATTGACGCGGTGGTCGCCGTCGGCGAGTACGCGGCGGATGTGGCACGGGGGGTCCGGGAAGCTCGGCCGGGTACGGTGACGACGTACCGGACCGTTCAAGAGATGATGCAGGAGCTGCCGGCGATGCTGCAGACGGGCGACGGCCTGCTGGTCAAAGGCTCAAGAAAGCTCAACCTCGAGCAAGTGACCGACTTTCTGGTTCGGCACTATGAAGGCGGTGGTGGTGATCGTGAACGCTAGAGTTGCCCCCAGCACCTCCCGCCCCCGCGCGGGGCGCAATGGCGAGTCGCGCGAGGCGCGAGGAGGATGGCGTATCAGGATTCCAGATAGGCCGACGACGAGCAACGATGCGCGGCAACGCCAGTCCGCCCCGCCCTTCGGGTGGCGGCGGCACGCGGGGTGCGCGAGGTGATGGGGGCGACTCTTGGTGACGCGGCACTGGCCGTCCTGGTCAGCGCGGCCGCGTCTGTGGCGTGTGGACGGTTCGCGATCCCCGTACTGGCCCGTGCGCAAGGCTTGGCCCCCAGACGGTATGACGACTGCCCGCCGCTGGCGGAGTACCAGGAGTCCAAGCGCCGCACCCCCACGATGGGCGGGGTGTTCGTGCTGGCCGCGGCGGCCGTGGCGGCGGCGCTGGACGGCGGCCTGCGCCATCGCGACGGCTGGCTGGTGCTGGGCGCCATGCTGGGGCTGGCGGCCGTCGGACTCTATGACGACTGCCTGAAATTCCGTGGCGAGAATGCCGTCGGCCTGCGCAGCAGGCCGAAGCTCGTGGTGGCGCTGGCCATCGGGGCGGTACTCGGCATGATCATCACGACCGAGCCCGGCAGCTACAGCACGCTGGAGCTGCCGTGGCTGCGGAGGACCGTCGAGCTGGGATGGGGCTGGGTGCCGTTCGCGATGGTGGTCGTCGCGGGCTGCGCGCACGCCGTGAACCTGACCGACGGGATGGACGGCCTGGCGGCGGGCTGCGTGGCGATCGCGCTCTCCGCCATCGGCCTCTGGGCGATGCAGCCGGGCGACCCGCGCAGCCGCGTGCTCGTCGTCTGGTGCGCGAGCCTCTCGGGCGCCTGCCTGGGCTTCCTATGGTTCAATAGCTTTCCCGCCTCGGTGTTTCTCGGCGACGTCGGTGCCTTGGGGCTGGGCGCGGCGCTGGCGGCGCTCAGCCTGCTCACCCACACTGCGCTGTGGCTGCCGGTGATCGGCGGCGTGTTTGTGATCGAGGCGGTGTCGGTCATGCTCCAGGTGGCCTCGTACAAATGGCGCGGGAAGCGCCGGGCGTTCCGCGTTGCTCCGCTCCATCATCACTTCCATCTTGGGGGCATCAGCGAGCCCAAGCTCATCGTCCGGTTCTGGATCGTCGGCGTCGTCCTGGCTATGGTCGGGCTGACGACGGTGTTGCAATGATCCCCCCACCTGATGGGCGTCACCGCTGGCGACGCGGTCGCTGGCTCTCCGAGCACCGCTGGTCAGCCAGCGACCGGCCTCCGGCCAACCAGCAGGTGGGGGGATGATCCCACCATCTGTGCCGGCTTGCCTTGGGCTCGCCGCAAGAACGAGATCGAACGAGGGCGATCCCATCGTAGCGTTCGACGTGTTGCTGACAGCGGCCCCCTGGGTTGGCGTCGCCGGCCGCCCTCAGGCGCAGGTGGGGGGATGAGCCGCACCCAGGCCTCCGCGCGTTCGACGGATGTCTTCGGAGATTCGTGGGCGGGACGTCGGGTCACAGTTGTCGGCTTGGGCCGCAGCGGGCTGGCGGCCGCGCGACTACTGTGCCGGGTCGGTGCCCGCGTCTCGGTCACCGAGGCGCACGACACGCCGGAGCTGCGGGCCGCCGTGGAGGCACTCCTCCCGCTCGGCCTCCGGGACGCGGAGCTTGGAGGACACAGCGACCGGCTCACGGCCGACGCTGACATGCTGGTCGTCAGCCCCGGCGTCCCCGAGCACGAGGGGCCGATCGCCTCGGCCGAATCGCGCGGGCTTCCCATCCTCAGCGAAGTCGAGTTGGCGTTCCGGTTCTGCCCCTCGCCGGTCATCGCCGTCACGGGCACCAACGGGAAGAGCACCGCGGTGACGCTCATCGCCGAGGTCGCGCGCTCGTCCGGGCGGAAGGCGGTGGCGTGCGGTAATCTCGGCAACCCCTTTTCCTCCTCGCTGGACGGGCTCACGCCGGAGACGCTCGTGGTCGTGGAGGTCAGCTCCTTCCAGCTGCTGCGGTGCGACCGGTTCCGGCCGAAGATCGGTGTCTGGTTGAACGTGGGCGTGAACCACCTGGACCGGCACGGTGACCACGCCGCCTACGTGGCGGCCAAGGCGCGGCTGTTCCAGCGGCAGACGCCGGAGGACTGGGTGGTGCTCAACGGCACGGATCCGGCCATCGTCGCCGTGGGCGAACGGCTGCGGGCCCGGTGCGCATGGTTCGGGGACAACCGCGCCAATCCCTTGGCGCTCCGGCTGGCGCCGGAAACCCAGCGCGCCCTGAGCCGGAACTGGCAGGCGGTGCTCCAGACCTGCCGGCTCCTGGGTCTGCTGGATCCGCTGACCTGGCAGGTGATGCGGTCCTTCCGCGGCCTGGAGCACCGGCTCGAGCATGCCGGCGTGGTCCGCGGCATCCACTTCGTGAACGACTCGAAATCGACGACGCCGGACAGCACGCTGTACGCCCTCTCGCAGACGCCGGGCCGCGTCGTGGTCATCATCGGCGGGCGAGACAAAGGCATGGCATTCGGCCCGCTCTTCGAACGGCTGCACGATGACCGTGTGCGGGGCGTCGTCTTGATGGGCGAGTCGCGCATGCGTCTGCGGCCGCTCCTGAACGGCAGCACACAGGTGCGGGAGGCCGCGACGCTGGAGGAGGCGGTTGGCGCGGCGGTCGCGCTGGCTGGTCCCGGCTCGACGGTGCTGTTCTCGCCGGCCTGTGCCAGCTTCGACTGGTTCCGCGACTTCGAAGACCGCGGCCGGTCATTCAAATCTCTTGTCCTCAAGTTAGCTGAAGGCTCGAGGCTCGCCCGCCCCGGCCAACGTGACAGTGAAGGGCGGGCCGGGGAGGCTCGAGGCGGTCGTGTCCAGCCTCCCCGGCCCGCCGACCACATCAGTCTGGGCCGGGGC
>Ga0209515_10000937_pt1 | contig 50354 bp, 55 predicted proteins | sample Subgroupgradi54m_FD_187454 | JGI IMG/M metagenome (GOLD analysis project Ga0209515, IMG submission 187454) | Subsurface groundwater microbial communities from S. Glens Falls, New York, USA - GMW60B uncontaminated upgradient, 5.4 m (SPAdes)... ... | reverse complement strand
AAAGCGGAGGAAAGGAGATTGACAGATGCCGATCCCAAGCATCCCCGCCGCGCAGGCGGCCAAAGCGATCTTGACAGACAGGGTCACTGAAACCGGAGTGGAATCGGTGGGCGGATCAATGTACATCGTTTTGACCAGCACAAGGTAGTAATAGAGGGAGATCACCACCGCGGCAGCGCCGACGATGGCCAGCCCGAGATATCCTTTTGAGACCGCGCTGGCCAGCAGAAGAAACTTGCCAAAGAAACCCACCAGGGGCGGGACCCCAGCCAGAGAGAGCAGGCTTAAGAACATCACTGCCGCCAGGAATGGGGACCGGCGGGACAGTCCGGCGTAATCGCTCATTTGATCGGAGCCGGCCTGCTTGGAGAAAGCGGCGATGACCAGGAAGGCCGCCAGGTTGGTCACGAGGTATCCCCCCAGATAAAAAAGGACCGCGGTGCTGCCGATGCTGGAGGCAGCGGCGATTCCGATCAGGATGTAACCGGCGTGACCGATGGAGGAGTATCCGAACAGCCGCTTGATGTTCGTCTGCGGAATGGCCCCTAAGTTTCCGTACAGGATGGTCAGCCCCGCCAGCCACATGAGGAGCCAAGTCCACTGGGCATTGGCCGGGAGAAACAGCTCGATCAGAACGCGCAGAGCGACCAGGAAGCCGGCCGATTTTGACCCGACGGAAAGGAATGCAGTGACCGGGGTCGGGGCTCCTTCGTAGACGTCCGGCACCCAGAGGTGAAAAGGGACCACAGCGGTTTTAAACAGAATGCCGGCCAGAATCAGGAGCAATCCGAAGAAGCATCCGGGAGAAAGAGGCGCCTGCTGAATTGCCGCCCGAATGTCCGAGAACTGGAGCGAACCGGTGGCGCCGTAGAGATAAGCGATCCCATAGAGGAAGCAGCCGGAGGCGATCGAGCCGAGGATGAGGTATTTGAGGCCCGCCTCCAGCGACCGGCTGTCCGCCTTGAGATACGCCGTCATCACATAGAAGCTGATGGTGATCAGTTCCAAGGAGACAAACAGCATCAGGAAGTTTCCGGCGGATGCGGTGAACAGCATTCCCAGGGTGGCCGCCAGGATCAGCAGATAAAATTCCCCATGGCTGCCGCTAGAGGAAGCGGCACCACTTGTAATCTCTGAGTCGTGGCCCTGCTCGAAGGAGTTGGAGAGCTCGCGGGTGATGAGGACCACGATGATTGCGGTCGCAATGAAAATGGTTTTAAAGAAAAGGGCGGTCGGGTCAATGCGGTAGAGGCCCCCGAAGAGTTCTGTCGTGCAGAGGGATTTCTGCCACAAGAGCAGCGGGAGGGCCGGCAACAGCCCGATGGCCGAGATCAGCCCAAGGGTCGAGTGGCGCTTTCCTTGCCACATGAGATCCAACGTTAAGACAAGGGCGGCCAATCCCCCGATCCACAACTCCGGTCCTAAGAGGAGCCAGTCCATAGGAGTATTCATCGTTTATGCGACCGTCATGAGCGGGGCCAGATGCGCCAGGATCGCCCCGGTTGAGGAGCTGATCACCGCAATCAGGAGACGCGGCCAGCAGCCCACCAGGATCAGTGCCGCCATCAGAATAAGGTAAGGAATCCGCTCAAACCGGGTGGCATCCTGGAGCGAGTTCCAACGAGGGTTCAGGGGTCCGAAGAATCCGGTCCGCACCGAGCGCAGCATGTAGAAAGCGGTGATCACAATTCCAAAGACGGCCGCCAGCGCCGACCAGCGGTAGCTGTTCCAGGAGCCGAAGAAGACGAGGAGTTCTGCGATGAAGTTGGCGAATCCCGGCAGGCCGCTGGAGGCCATGGCCGCCATGGTGAACATCGTCGCGATAAAAGGAATCTGGCGGGACAGGCCGCCCCATTCGCTGGTGACGCGGGTGTGCGTCTGGTCGTAAACATGGCCGACGGCGGCAAAGGCCAGGGCCGTCATCAGCCCGTGCGCGAACATCAGAAGCACGGCGCCGTTTATGCCGACCGGGTTCAGGCAGGCGATCCCCAGCAGGACGTATCCCATGTGGCTGGAAGAGGAGTAGCCGATGATGAACTTGATGTCCTTTTGGGCCATGGCCACAAAACCGCCGTAGACGATGTTCATGATGGCCAGGGCTGCCACCCACGGCATCCAGGCGTAGGCCCCTTGGGGAAGAAGCGTGATGGCGACCCGCAGGATCGCGTAGGAGCCCAGTTTCATGAGAACGCCGGCGTGGAGCATGCTCACCGCCGAGGGGGCCGCTGCGTGACCGATCGGCGACCAGGAGTGAAGCGGCCAGATGGGCGCGATCACCCCGAAGCCGATCAGCAGAAAAGGAAAGAGCCATTGCTGCACCGGCCCGGGGATCGGGTTCTGCGCCAGGTAGCGCTGCAGAAAGATCAGATCGAAGCTCTGCACGCCGCTCATCACGTAAATGCTGAGCAGTCCCACCAGGGCCAGGACCGCGCCGGCGGTCAGGTAAAGAGTCAGCTTCATGGTGGCGTAGACCTTATCCCCGGAGCCCCACATCCCGATCAACGGGAACATCGGGATCACCGCCATTTCGTAAAAGAAATAGAAGAAGAAAAGGTCGAGCGAGGTAAAAACCCCGTAGACGCCGCCGATCAGCAGAAGATAAAAGAGATAATATTCCTTGATCTGCTCCCGGATCCGGTAGGAGATCAAGACGCCGGCGAAACTGCACAGCGCATGCAGCAGAACCAGCACCACGCTGATGCCGTCCACGCCGACCTGGTAAGAGATTCCCAGGGACCGGATCCATTCCACCCGGTCCACCCACTGGTAGCCGGCGATCGTCCGGTTGTAAGCAGCGACCAAAAAGATGGCCAGAAGGAGCGGGATACCGGTTGTGACCGCGGCCACCCGGCGAATCCAGTCAATCCGCTCCTTCGGGATCCCCAGGATAACAACAGCCCCGACCAGCGGAAGAAGGAGAATCCAGCTTACCGGATGCATTGCCACCCCGCCGCGAGGTAAATCAGAAGGGCCAGCCCGGCCAAAAAGGTCAACGCGTATGCCTGCACCTTGCCGGATTGGGAGCGCCGTACCACATTGCCGCACAAGCCGGTTGTCTTGGCGATGCCGTTGGCCCACAAACCGATAATGACGTAGCGCTCGAACAGTCCCAGCAGGACCGCCAATCGCTGTTGGACGTTTTGGTTGATCCAGGCGTAGATCTCATCAATGAAATATTTTCGGGCCAGAACAATGCGAATTTTTTGGGTGACGGCCAGCAGGCCAGGGGCCGATTGCCACTTTCTTTGATAAAGTCCATAGGCCAGCGTGAGACCTGCAATGGCTGCCAGAGAGGAGCTAACGGCGACAATCCAGTTGAACTCCAGATGGCGGGATCCCTCGACATGCCCGATGAAACCGGGCAGCCCCAGTCCGCCGAAAACCGAAAGGAGAGCCAACACCACCAGCGGCCCGGTCATCGTGGCCGGCGCTTCGTGGCTGCGGCTAAAGGAAGCCGCACCAGGCGTTTCTGCGCTCTGCGCGTGATGTTTGTGTGAGCGGGGTTCTCCCAGGAACGCCACCGTCCAGAGCCGGCCCATGTAGAAGGCGGTCATTCCGGCCGTGGCGGTGCCGATCGTCCAGAGAATCGGGCTGTAGGTAAAGGCCAGGGTGAGGATTTCATCCTTGCTCCAGAATCCGCTGAAAGGAAAGATTCCGCAGAGCGCCAGCATGCCGACCAGAAAAGTTTTCGAGGTGACCGGCATCGCCCGAAACAGGCCACCCATCTCCCGGATGTCGTTGGTATGAAGGCCATGGATCACGCAGCCGGCTCCCATGAACAACAGCGCCTTGAAGAAGGCATGGGTGCTCAAATGGTACATGCCGGCGGTGTAGCCGCCCAGCCCCAGCGCCATCACCATGTAGCCCAATTGGCTGAGGGTGGAATAGGCCAGGATCCGCTTGATGTCGTTTTCCACCAGGGCCAGGCTTGCCGCGAAGATCGAGGTGAAGGCGCCGATCCAGGCGATCCAGTCCAGGACGTGCGGAAGCCCCGCAAAAAGGAAGAAGACCCGGCAGAGCATGTAGACGCCGGCGGCCACCATGGTGGCCGCGTGGATCAGCGCGGAGACCGGGGTCGGGCCCTCCATCGCATCCGGCAGCCAGACATGCAAAGGAAACTGCGCCGATTTTCCCATCACGCCGCAAAAGATTAGCAGCCCGATCAAGCTCAGGTTGGTTGGAGAGAGGGCCCCGTTGGCCGTCAGGAGCCGGATTCGTCCTTCCAGCTCCAGGAAATTGAGCGTGCGGGATTCGCCTCCCAGACCGGAGAGGGTCCAGAGCATCAGGATGCCGATCAGGAATCCGAAGTCAGCGATCCGGTTGACCAGAAACGCCTTCTTTCCGGCGTCAGCGGCGCGCGGGCGGTCGTACCAGTACCCGATCAGCAGGTAAGAGCTGGCCCCCACCAACTCCCAAAACATGAACAGGGTAACGAAGTTGTTGGCCAGCACAATTCCCAGCATCGAAAAAGCGAACAGGGACAGATAGGCGAAATAGCGGCTGAAACCCGGCTCCCCGGACATGTAGCCCATGGAGTAGATGAAGATCAGGAGGCCCACGCCGGTCACCACCAGGGTCATCAGCACCTCCAGGGAATCAAGATGAAGGCCAAATTCCAGCGAAAGACCCGGCAGGCTGACCCAGGATAGGGTTGATTCGATGTCGCCGGCTTTCCCTCCGATAAAGTGAGTGAGGGTGATGAGGGCGGAAAGAAAACTTAAGCCCATGCCCCCGACGGCCACTCGCCCGCTCATCATCCTCGATTTCCAGGTGCCGAACAGGATGACAAGGGAAGCCGCCAGCGGAGAGAGAAGAGTGACCCAGGCCAGCGCGCCGATCACCCTTTCATCCCTCGGATCTCATCCGCGTTGATGGTGCCGCCCTGGCGAACCAAAACCACGGCGATCGCCAGCCCCACCGTCACTTCCGCCGCCGCAACGATCATCACAAAGAAAACCATCATCTGCCCGTGAATGTCTCCGAGGGCTCGGGAGAAAGCGACAAAGGCCAGGTTGGCGGCATTGAGGAGAATCTCCAGGCTGAGCAGGATCATGATGATGTTCTTGCGGGTGACGGCTCCCACCAGGCCGATGGTAAAGAGGATGCCGCTTAAAATCAGAAGATGGGAGAGGGTGATGGTCATCGTTTCTTCTTGGCCAGCACGACCGCGCCGATGATTCCCACAAACAACAGCAGGGAAGCCAGTTCAAACGGCAGGGCGTAGGTGGTAAAGAGAAGTTTTCCAATCTCAGCCGTTGTTCCGGAAAGCGGGGGGGATGGCGGCGTCTGGTGAAGCACAAAGCATCCTACGGCAATGACCAGTTCGCAGAAAAAGAGCAGCCCAACCAGTGTCCCAACAAACCGAAGCGTGGAACCCTTCGTTCGGGAAAGGGTCTCCGGCGCGATGTCCAGCAGCATCACCACAAAGAGAAACAGCACCAGGATGGCGCCGGCGTAAATAAGCACCAGGATCATCGCCACGAAAAAGGCCTGCAGAAGGATGAAGATTCCGGAGAGGGCGAACAGGGTGACGACCAAGCTCAAGACGGCATACACCGGGTTTCGAGCGAGGATGACGCCCAAAGCGCCGGCGATGCTCAAGCTTGCCAAAATGATGAAAAAAATCGGCTGGATCATCACAATCCGGAAAATGGATGCGCCATTATAACAGAGTTGTCATTCCCTTGAAAGCGGGAATAGCTCTTCGTCATCCTGAGGCCGCCAGTATGCCCGTCATCCTGAGGCCCGTAGGGCCGAAGGATCTCGTTCTTCGTTAATCGAAAGTTAGCTCAGTAAAATATGTTTGACGTTCGGTCTTCTTCCAGCTATAGTTATCCCCGCAGTTTAACAAAGCCCAAAGGAGACCTTACGTGAATAATCGCCTTTTCTCTATACGCACCGCCGCCCTCTTCCTTATATCAGCTCTTTGCGCCCCTTCTCCATCCTTTGCTTTGCATACCGAGGCCCCTCAGGAAACCCCTGTCCGCGTCGGCCTGGAAGAAAGACTGCGCACCTCCGGTTCTCCTGCACCTGTCAAACTTGTCCTGCCCAAACCCTTCCTCTTCTCCGCCGGCCTGGAGGAGTGGCAGGAGATTTCAGTAGGACGGCTTCTTCCCTATGTTTCTGCCAGCACACAAAAATGGAGCCGACTCCTGAAGCTTGTTTCCTGGCCCGATGATGTATGGACTGAAGACCCCCTGCCTGCAGACATATCTTCTATAAGGGGAACCCTTTCAACTATCCTGAACCGGTTGGGAGTCTTCCATGTGGAGACAATCTGGGTCAAGGTGAGTTTGCGGGATCAGTCCATCTACCTGCTCAGACCCAATCAGGGAGAGATTGTGAAAGGTCTGGGTTCTACCGTAAGCTTTGTTCCCAGTCGATTTTTGGGTAGACTCTCTGAACCGCCGCCGCTAACCGCCTCAGAAAGGGCTAGACTTCATAGGATTGTAGCGGCAGAACGCAAGAAAAAATCTAAAGAAAGGCGGGGAACCTCTGACAATGAATCCACCGGCCTGGAGGAAGCCATCGCTAGAGTCCGCGAATGGGTTATGTCTGAGAAGCAATCTCCCCCGGCCATCGAGGCGCGGGAGGTGGATGAGTTTATTCAAAGGGAATTTCCGCAAGGGCATGTTCCGTCATTATCGTTGCACATCGGGGAAGCCATGAGAATCCTTGGGTACGAATTTGTTGAGAGCGGCAAACAGGATCTCTGGATCAAAAACACTTCCACCGGCTTGGAAGAAGGACAGCAGGCACGGAGGGTGGCGGCGGATGAGGTAGCGGCGCAGTTTCGGGAGAAAGTGCGGGATGCGTTGGCAGGAGTAGACGCTGTTTCCATGAATGTGAGTGGTCGCGGCGTTATTCTGGATGGTCGAATTGGGCCGGGTGTCCTGACAGTAGCGGCGGCCCTGAAGATGGTGGAAGTTCCTGTGGCCGTCGTGGAAACGGATCCAAGCGCTCGAGTAGTCGCCGCAAAAATGCTCAACGGGAAGATCCCGGTGGTCGGGAACTTTGAGGAAGCGGAAAAGGATTTGTGGGATCTTGGGGCCGTTGACTTGGTGCGCCTGACACCGGAAGTGACTCCCACCGCGGGTGATCTTCTCAGGTATCTTCAGGAAATCCGACTCCTGCCGCTGGGAGATTTGCAGCCTCTCCTAACGACCGGCTTGGAAGAGGGGAAATACCAGAAGCAGGTCGAGCAGTATCTGTAAAGGCGAGATCCTTCGCTGAGCTTGCGCTGCATGTGCGCTTCGTCCGCTCAGGATGACGAGAGGCCGACTCCTTCGGGTTGACGCGGATTCGAAAAATCGGTATCATCCCTCTGTCATGGTTGCCCCCCAAAAAGTATCCCCCGCAGAGCTCCCTGCGATTGCCAATGAAATCCGCAAAGAGATCATCCGGATGCTTGGAACCGCAGGTTCTGGGCATCCGGGCGGCTCGTTGTCGGCCACCGATATCCTGACATCGCTTTACTTCCAAGTGCTACGCCACGACCCGCAGAATCCCCGTTGGGAGGATCGGGACCGATTCGTCCTCAGCAAGGGACATGGCTGCCCGGTCCTCTATGCGACTCTCGCTCAGGCCGGCTATTTTCCTAAGAGCCAACTGGCCACTCTGCGCAAACTCGGTTCTCCACTTCAGGGACACCCGGACCAGCGGTTCATTCCTTATTTGGAGGCCTCCACCGGTTCGCTGGGGCAGGGGCTTTCGGTTTCCTGCGGGATTGCGCTGGCCGGCATGCTGGACAAAAAGGGCTACCGGATCTACTGCCTGATGAGTGATGGGGAGATTGAGGAAGGACAGACCTGGGAGGCGATCGCCTTCGCTGGGTTCCATCAACTGGATCACCTGATTGCCATCGTGGATTACAATGGATTTCAGCTCGATGGCGCCATCAAAGACATTCTGGATTTGGAGCCGATGAAGGCCAAGTGGGAATCGTTCCGGTGGCACGCGCAGGAAATTGACGGCCATAACATCCCGCAGATCCTGCAGGCGATCCAGCAGGCACAGGCGACTCCGGGGAAACCGCACGTGATCATTGCACACACGGTGAAGGGTAAGGGGGTTTCCTTCATGGAGAACAACAACTACTTCCATGGAGTGGCGCCGACTGCGGAGGAGACTGAGGCGGCTTTAAAGGAATTGGACGGCGATCCCTCCTTATCGCAGGCGCTCGTGGCTGCCGGTAAGATCAAAAAGGGAAGCAAGTGAGTGTTTCTACCTCGCTGATGGAAAAAAAACTGGGGTTAGCCACACGGGATGCCTACGGCCAGGCGCTTCTTGAGCTTGGGCGGAAAGATCCGCGCATCGTTGTTTTGGATGCCGATCTTGCCGTCTCCACCAAGACGGCTGTTTTTGCCAAAGAGTTCCCGGACCGATTCATCAACGTCGGCATTTCCGAGGCGAACATGGTGGGGATGGCCGGCGGGCTGGCCTCTTCCGGCAAAGTCCCGTTCATCTCCAGCTTCTCCTGCTTTCTGACATGCAAGGGGTACGACCAGCTTCGGATGGCGGTGGCCCTGCCACATCTCAACGTGAAAGTGGTGACATCGCACGGCGGGATCAGCGTTGGAGAGGACGGTAGCTCCCAGCAGTCCATTGAAGATGTAGCGCTCGCGACCTCTCTACCGGGATTTACAGTGATCCTGCCGTCAGATGAGTTTGCCACCCGCGCTTTGGTGACCGCCGCCGCTGAGATGAAGGGGCCGGTCTACATCCGGACCGGCCGGCCCAAGGCGCCGATTGTTTATGACCCGTCGAGCGCCTTTAAGGTCGGGAAAGGCATCTTATTAAGGAAGGGGGCGGACATCACGCTGGTTGCCAACGGCCTGCTGGTGTTCGAGGCGCTTTCGGCGGCGGAACAGTTGGGACAGGAAGGGGTTTCGGCGGCGGTGGTTGATATGCATACCGTCAAACCGATCGACGCCGAGCTGATCCAAGCACAGGCGCAGGCCACCGGCGCCATCGTGACGGCCGAGGAGCATCAGATTTGGGGCGGGCTCGGTTCCGCGGTGGCCAAAGTGGTCGCGGAGCGCTGCCCGGTTCCGATGGAGTTCGTGGCGATTCAGGACACCTACGCCGAGTCCGGAAAACCGGATGAGCTTTTGGCGAAGTACGGCCTGACTGCGCGCAACATCGTTGAGGCCGCCCGCCGGGTCCTCAAGAGAAAATGAGATCCTTCGCCCCGCTTCGCGGGGCTCAGGATGACGGTTGCTCATGAAACTTTACTTCAAGCAGATTGAGCTCGGCCCGCTACAGAATTTTGTTTACCTGATCGGCTCGCTGGAAACGCGGGAAGCGGCGGTCGTGGATCCCGCCTGGGATGTTCCTCGAATCCTTGAGATCGCCCGCCAGGATGAAATGCGGATTACCACAGCGATCATCACCCACACCCATTTCGATCACATCAACGGTGTTGGAGATCTTTTGAAAGCGACAGACGCCAAGGTGGTCGTACACAAAAAAGAGTTGAATGATGTCCCGGTGTCGGCCTCCAACCTTAAAGGGCTCGAAGGTGGCGATGAGATCTCCATCGGGCCGATCAAGCTGTCTGTCCTCCACACGCCGGGCCATACCCCCGGCTCGCAGTGCTTCCTTTTAGGGGACCGCTTGATTGCAGGGGACACTCTTTTTATCGGCGGATGCGGCCGGTGTGATCTGCCCGGCGGAGATGCGGAACAGATGTACCACAGCCTTTCTCGCTTAAGCCGGATGGATGATCAGGTGATCGTTCATCCCGGCCACAATTACGCTCCGAAGCCGACCTCCACCCTCCAGGAGGAAAAATCGTACAATCCTTTTTTGAAGGCCAAGACGGTGGACCAATTCCTTCTTCTTGTCGGGGCGGCGAGAAAATAGTTGGATAAGGTTTTGATCAAAGCGCTCCAGTGCATGGCCCACGTGGGCGTTCCGGAAGAAGAGCGCCGCCGGAAGCAAAAGGTTCTGCTCGACTTGGAGTTGGAGCTCGATCTAAAAACTGCGGGGCGACAGGACCGGGTCGAAGCAACGATGGATTACGCCGCTGTGGCTGCGCAGGTCCGGCAACTCGTGCAGCGGCGGTCGTTCCGTCTGGTGGAAGCGTTGGCCGAACAGGCCGCCGAGATGATACTCAAAAAGTTTAAGCCGGATTCGGTGCGGGTGCGGGTTCGAAAGTTTTCCGTTCCGGGTGCTAAAAGCGTTGGGGTGGAGATTACCCGCGGTAAGTTGCGAAGGAAGTAGGGGTTTCCCAGAACCGGACTTCGCTCACCGGAAATCCCTGGGCCTTGGCGTAATCGAAGATCATCTGGGCAAGAACTTCAGCGGTTGGGTTTCGATCGATCGTGATGATCGACTCTTTGTCCGCTTGAAGGTGGCTTAAGACGGGATCGGCTTTATTCAGGAGCATCTTGTGATCCCAGGTGGCATCGATCCACTTTTGGAGGCGCTGCTTGACCTCGACGAAGTCCATCACCATGCCCCGTTGGTCTAAGGCATTGGCGGTCAGCTCGATCTCCACCTTGGCGTTGTGTCCGTGGAGAAGACGGCATTTCCCATCGTAATTGAGGAGCCGGTGGCCGTAGGAGAAATGGATTTCTTTCGTGACCTTATACATCGGACGGATGTGATCATACGATGACCCATAAAAAAGATCAAGCGCTGGCTGCGGCTAGAGGAAGCCGCACCAGGCGCTTCGGCGCTCTCGCCGTGCTGGTGAGCGGCGGTGTGGAATCAGCCGCCATGGTGGCGGAGGCCTTGAATCGGTACGAGCGGGTCTATCCCATTTACATCCGAAAAGGGCTTTTGTGGGAAAAGACGGAGCTGGCCCACTTAAAGAGATTTCTGAGTGCGTTCCAAACCGACGGCCTGGCTCCATTGACGGTCTTGGAGGTGCCCCTTCAAGGAATCTACGGCCATCATTGGAGTTTAGGGAAGGCGGCCACGCCGAGCTCCAGAGCGCCGGATACGGCCGTCTATCTGCCGGGCCGGAATCTTTTGCTCTTGAGTTTGTCCGGACTTTTCTGTAGCATCAGGAAAATTCCCGGTTTATGGATCGGCGTTTTAAAAGGGAATCCCTTCCGAGATGCCCGGACCGGAGCGATGAAAAAGATCGAAGGCCTTCTGGAGGAGACGCTGGGGTCTCGGATCCGGATCATCGCCCCTTTCCGGGGATTGGATAAAGGCCAGGTGATTCGGCGCTGGTCCGATCTTCCATGGGAGAAGACCTTTTCTTGTCTGCGGCCAAAGCATGGCCGGCACTGCGGCCGATGTCAGAAATGCGCGGAGCGCAAGATCGGCTTTCGGGCGGCCGGCGTGCCGGACCCAACGAGGTATGCATAACAAGATGAGCATTTATCGTGGTGGAATCGGGCAGTGGGCCTGGATCCTGCACCGGATCACCGGTGTGGCGGTCCTTGGCTTCCTCTTTACGCATATTCTGGACACCGCCCTGATCATGGTCGGGCCGGAATGGTACAACAAGATTATCCAGCTGTACCGGATGCCGATCTTCGGAATCATGGAGATCGGCCTTTTTGCGGCGGTCTTGTACCATGCCATCAATGGGGTGCGGATCATCCTCATCGATTTTTGGCCCGCCTCCACGATCTATCATAAGCAGATCTTCATCGCGGAGATGGTCTTGTTCTTCATCGTCTTTCTGCCGGTGGCCTGGATCATGCTGGGGCATGCCCTGCAGGGAGTGCACGGATGAGCGGCTCATACGACTCAGAGATTACAAGTGGTGTGGCTTCCTCTAGCCACAGCCACGGGGCGCATCCTCGCCCATCCGGCGGACCGGAGCTGGCCGCCTGGATCTTTATGCGGATTTCCGGGATCGTGCTGCTGCTGCTGGCATTGGGGCACCTGTTCATCATGCATGTCTTCAACAGCGTGCATGTGATTGACTACGATTTCGTGGCCCGGCGCTACCTGCAGCTCTTCTGGCGGGGGTACGATCTTCTGATGCTGTGGCTGGCGATGATCCACGGGCTCAACGGCCTGCGGACGCTGTTCGATGATTATCTGCCTGAGAGGGTGCGGGGCGTTGCTGTCAAGGGGGTGTATTTTGTCGGCATCGCTTTTCTGATTCTTGGGACTTGGGTGATCATTGCCTTCCAGCCGGTCGTCGGAAAGGGAATGTGATGGCGGTTCATCAGTTTGATGCGGTGATCGTCGGCGCCGGCGGGGCGGGATTAATGGCGGCCCTGCAGGCCACGCAGGGACTGTCCCTGAATGGGACTGTCCCTCGAGTCGCGGTTTTGTCCAAGCTGTATCCGACCCGCTCGCACACCGGCACCGCTCAGGGCGGCATCGGCGCGGCGCTGGGCAATCTGGAAGAGGACCACTGGGAATGGCACATGTTCGATACGGTCAAAGGGGGCGATTATCTCGTGGACCAGGATGCCGCGGAGATCATGTGCCGCGAGGCGGTGGAGACGGTCTACGAACTGGAGCATATGGGGCTGCCGTTTTCCAGGACGCCGGAGGGAAAGATCGCCCAGCGGCCGTTCGGCGGGCATACCCGGGAATTCGGCAAGGCCCCGGTCCGCCGCTCCTGCTACGCGGCCGATCGGACCGGCCACATGATTCTGCAAACGGTCTATCAGCAGTGCATCAAGCAGGGGGTCACCTTCTTCGATGAATTCCATGTGGTGGATCTGCTGATTCATAACGGGATGACCTGCGGAGTGGTGGCGATCCAGATTGCCACCGGGGAGCTGCACACCTTCCATACAAAAGCGGTTTTGTTCGCCACCGGCGGATGCGGGCGGATGTACAAGATCACTTCCAATGCGCTGACGCTCACTGGCGACGGGATGGGGGTTGTTTACCGGCGCGGCCTTCCTCTGCAGGATATGGAGTTCTTTCAATTTCATCCCACCGGCATCTACAAGATGGGAATCCTGATTACTGAAGGAGCGCGCGGGGAAGGGGGAATCCTGCGCAACAACTCCGGCGAGCGGTTCATGGAGCGCTACGCCGCCACCTTGAAAGATTTGGCCCCGCGCGACATGGTCAGCCGGGCGATCTATAAAGAGGTTCGGGAAGGGCGCGGGATTGATGGGAAAGATTATGTTTATTTGGACCTGACCCATCTGGACCCCCAGGTGATTCATGACAAACTGCCGGACATCACCGACTTTGTGGAAACCTATCTGGGCATTGATCCTTCGAAGAAACCGATTCCGGTTCAGCCGACGGCCCATTATGCGATGGGCGGCATTCCCACCAACATCCACGCGGAGGTGGTGATCGATGAAAAGAACAGCGTGATGCCGGGGCTTTACGCCGCCGGGGAATGCGCCTGCGTTTCGGTGCACGGGGCGAATCGCTTGGGCACCAACTCCTTGGTGGACATCATCGTCTTCGGGCGCCGGGGCGGGAAGGCCATCGGCCAATTCGTTCCCAAGGCCGCTCTGCCGCCGTTGCCGTCGGATCCGGAAGGGGCCACGCGCGAGCGAATTCAACGGCTGCGTCAAGGAAACGGTTCTGAGTCGGTGGCTCGGATTCGGGAAGAGCTTCAGCGGGAGATGATGGACAAGGCCTCTGTTTTTCGAATTCGGCCGGACTTGGAGAAAATGCTGGAGATTCTTCGGGACCTCAAGGGGCGATACTTGAACATCCGCCTTCAGGACACCGGAACGCAGTTCAATACGGAGCTGTTGGAGGCGTTCGAGTTGGGACACCTGTTGGATTTGGCAAAGGTGACCGTGACCTGCGCGTTGGCCCGGGAAGAATCCCGCGGGGCCCACTCGCGCGAGGATTTCCCGAAGCGGGATGACCCGAATTGGCTCAAACACAGTTTGGCGTGGCAAAATGGGGAGGGTGTGAAGCTTTCTTTTAAACCGGTCAGCATCACCAAATTCAAACCGCAGGAGAGAAAATACTGATGCTGGTAACATTCAAGCTGCTTCGGTTTGACCCGGATAAAGATGACAAGTCCCACTGGGAAACCTACCAGGTGGAGTTGGAGCCGACCGACCGGGTGCTGGATGGGTTGGAGGCGATCAAGGGCCGCCTCGACGGCACACTGGGCTATCGTCGCTCCTGCGCGCACGGCGTCTGCGGGTCCGACGCCATGCTGATCAACGGGCGAAACCACTTGGCCTGCAAGACGCTGGTCAAGAACGTCAAACAGCCGATCACCATCGAGCCGATGCGGGGTTTCAAGGTGCTCAAAGATTTCATCGTGGACATGGACGGGTTCTTCCAGAAATATCGGCACGTCCAGCCGTACCTCATCGAGAAATCGCCAAGGCCGGAGAAGGAACGCTTGCAGTCTCCCGAGCAACGGGAGCGGTTCGACGACACTACCAAGTGCATTCTGTGCGGCGCCTGCACAACGAGCTGTCCTTCTTTTTGGGCGAATCCGGCCTACATCGGTCCGGCGGCGATCGTCCAGGCGCATCGCTTTATTTTCGACAGCCGGGATGAAGGGAAGGAAGAGCGCCTGAGCGTTTTGAACACGAACGAAGGGGTTTGGCGCTGCCGGACGATCTTTAACTGTGTCGAGGCCTGCCCGCGTGGCATCAACGTCACCCGCGCCATCGGCGAGGTCAAGCAGGCGATCCTGAAGGGAAAAGTGTGACGGTCGAAGGCAAGGACCAACGGCAACCCGTTCGCCCTGAGCTCGTCGAAGGGGAAACGGCTGTTGATCCAATGCAGCGCCATCGATATTGTCCCACCTGTAGCGCCAAGCTGTTCAGTCGCTCCTGCAAGTGGTGGTGCCCGACCTGCGGGTACCACGAATCCTGCGCCGACGGCTAATGCAATGGAATCAGCCCAATCACCTTATCTAAAGCACATCTATATCTGCCTCAACCAGCGCCCGGCCGGTGAGGCCTGCTGTGCCGCTCGGGATGGAGAGGCGATTAAGGAGAAACTGAAGGCCTACGTCAAGGCCAACGGTTTGAAAGGGACGGTCCGGATCAGCGGTTCCGGGTGTATGGATCTCTGCGCGCAGGGCCCGAACGTGATGGTTGAGCCGGATCATCAGTGGTATCGCCAAGTGAGTCTTGAGGATGTGGATCGAATTATCGAAGAGCATCTGGCGCCATTAGTCATTGTGAGCGAAGCGAAGCAATCTCGTTTTAAAAGCGAGATTGCCACGGCCCCTTCGGGACCTCGCAATGACGGACAGCCGATCGAGGCCTTCCTGTTCGACCTGGGCAACGTGCTGGTTCGGTTCGATCACCAAATTTTGGCCGACAAGGTGACCGCCCATGGCGGGATGGATGCCCAGCGTCTTTTCCAGGTTTTTTTCGATTCCCCATTGGTGGCGGCGCACGACGAGGGGAGGATATCGGCGCGGGAATTCCATAAGGGGCTTCAGCAGGAGGCGGGACTTTCGCTGGATTTTAAGCAGTTCATGGCCTGCTGGAACGGCATCTTCTCGGAGAACCAAGAAATGGTCAACCTGCTCCGGCAGCTGTTGAAGCGGTATCCCTGTTTTCTGATGTCAAATACCAACAGGGCTCACTTTGAGTTCTGTCTGAAGGAATATCCTTTCCTGCAGGAATTGACCGGTTGGGTTCTTTCGTATGAGGTTGGATTCCTCAAGCCGCATTCGGCCATCTACCGGCGGGCTTTGGATTTGGCCCGCGTGCCGCCGGAGAAAATCTTTTACATTGATGACCGGCAGGATTTGGTTGAGGCCGCTTCCCGCTTGGGCTTCCAGACGCACCGGTTTACGGGTGAGATGACTCCTCTGTTGGCAGAATTAAGGGCCCGGGGGATTCAGTAGCGCTCGATTTGCGTCAGAAGAATGTAGCTGAGATAGTCCCCTGCGGCGATCGCCCGCAGGGCTCCCACCTGTCGGCGTCGGAAGGCGTAATGACTGATGCCGGTTGTCTCTAGGACGGCTTCCTCACGATAGAATTGCAGGTAGTACAAATCAATGACTTGGCGGTGGGGGGGCGGCAGATGTTTGACCACAGCCAGGACCCGCTGGTGGTGGTAATCGTTGAGGAATTGATATGGAATGCAGCGCAGGTAAGAGTAGCCGGTCAACAGCCGCTGCTTCGGGTCCGCAGGGGTGTCCAGCTCTCGGTAATTTTTCAGGATCGTCGGCCAGAAATTCCTGCGAAGGTGCCATCCGAAATCAGCGGTCCGGCCTGTTTGAGCGCAGGCCAGAAGGCACTGCTTGAAGGCCCGGTGGACGAAGGACTGAAAGTCGGTCTCTCCGAAAACCCGGTAGTCTCCCCGGCAGTAGTGCTTCTCTTCCAGGGAGCGGGGAACAAAGCGGCAGCCCTCCGTGGAAAGCAGGTATTCCCAGCAGGAGAGGGCCCATTGGATGTGGGGGCGGAACTCGGCGACCAGCTGGCCGTAGGCCTTGCCAAAGCCGGGGCCGTCTTCGGCCTGATAAGCAGTCAGGGCTTGCGCGACAGCTCGGCGGACTTGGGGTCTTCTCTTGGAAAACGAGGGGGCGGCGGGCCGGCGATAGACGCGCGGGAGGGCGATATCGAGCGGCGGCGCTGTCTCTTCACTGAAGATCGGTGTATCCAACAGTTGGATCATCGGTCGCCTCGAGCGTACTATACCACAGCTTGGTAACATTGACAGCACACTGCTCCTCGGGTAATCTATCAACACGGTTTTCCCGTCAATATCATGTCGAATCCAGATCCCAACCTGACAGCTTTAATAAAACTCCTTTCGGATGATCATCCCACCATCGTTGATGCGGCCCGAAAGAAACTGCTTGAGTTAGGAGCCGTCGCCATTCCTATTCTGAAGCAGGCGGCGGAGTCCGATCCGGATCCCAAGGTTCGAGTGGAGGCCAGGCAGATCTTGGAGCAGGTCCGCCTGGAGACAATCGGCAAGGAGTGGGAGAAGGCAGCCGCCCTGCCGGACGAGAAGATGGATTTGGAAACAAACGCTTTCTTGTTGGCCAAGGTTTCTTACCCGGACCTGGATCCTGCCCTCTATCGTCAGCGTCTCGATCAATTGGCGGAGCAGATTCGGCCGAATTTAAAACCGGCGGCGACACCGCAGGAGCTGCTGCGTATGATTAACCGCTGCCTTTTTAAGAAGGAGCGGTTTCGCGGGAACTGGGACAATTACTTCGACCCTCAAAACAGCTATTTAAATTGCGTGCTGGACCGCCGGCTGGGGATTCCCATCAGCCTATCGGTTCTCTATCTTTTGGTGGCCTGGCGCTTAAAGATCCCGGTGCAGGGAGTCGGGATCCCGGGCCATTTCATGCTGAAGTACATGGATCAGGAAACAGAGCTTTACGTGGACCCCTTTAATGAAGGCCGGTTCTTGACCCGCGCGGAATGCCTTCAGTTCGTTGTGGAAGCCGGCTATCCTTACCAGGCGGATTTCATGGAGGGGGTGGGGCCGCGGGAGATTTTGGCCAGGATGCTTCGGAATCTCATCTTGATTTACGTGGATCGGCAAGAAGTGACTTTGGAGCGGATCCTCACCCGTTTCCTGAATCTGCTGTATCCTGCGGACGCAAACGAGGAAGACGAAGGAACATCCGAAGGGGAGATCGGATGGGTCGGATGAACATACGAATCGGTCACAGCCCGGATCCGGATGACGCCTTTCTTTTTTACGGGCTCACCCACGGCAAAATTCCTTTGCAGGGAATGACGATGACCCACTGCATGGAGGGGATTGAAGAATTAAACCAGCGGGTCTTGAAGGAAAGTTTGGAGATGACGGCGATCTCCCTGCATGCTTATCCCTACTGCGCCGATCGTTACCTGTTGTTGACCGCCGGTGCTAGCGTGGGGGAGGGGTACGGGCCGCTGATCGTCAGCAAGGAGCCGTTGATGGTGGAGCAGCTGCGGAAAGTCCGCGTTGCTGTGCCCGGGCGGCTGACGACGGCATCGTTGCTGCTGCGGTTGGCTGTGGGCAAGGTGGAAACGGAGATCCTGCCGTTTGACCGGATTCTGCCGGCGGTTCAGGAAGGGAAAGTGCCGGCAGGGCTTTTAATTCATGAGGGACAGATGACCTACGCTCAGGCAGGGCTCAAGAAGGTTTTGGATTTGGGAGAATGGTGGAAAGGCAAAACGCAATTGCCGGTTCCGCTGGGGGTGAACGTGGTGCGGCGCGATCTTGGCCCGGCATTGGTGCGGCAATTGGCGGCGGCGTTTAAGGCCAGTTTGGATTATGCCTTCGCCCATCGGGATGAAGCGTTGGCCTATGCCCAGCAGTACGGCCGGGGTTTAAGCGCATCGCTGACCGATCGGTTTGTGGGGATGTACGTGAATCGCTGGAGCGTTGATTGCCGGCCGGATGGGGCGACCGCGATGCAGCGCCTGCTGGATTGGGCTGCGGACGAGGGGCTGACGCCTCGCCGGGTTTCTCTGGAGTTCGTCGAAATATAAGATGGGTGCTCGGGAACGGGGGCCTAAGTTTTTTACGCTGGGAGAAGCAAACCAGATGCTTCCCAAGGTCCGAGAGATTTTAGAGGGCGTTCGATCCCAGCGGGAGAAAATCCGGAAGGCGGATCAGCAAAAGGCGGTGGAGGAGCTGTGCTGGCTGGATGAAGATGGCACGGTAAGTCCCAAGGCCAAACAGCAGGTGAGCCATTTGGAAGAATTGCTCGAGAAGGAAGTGAAGCTCTTTGAACAGCACCTGGAACAATTCGCCGGCCTCGGTGTGGAGTTGAAGGATTTGGACGAGGGACTGGTGGATTTTTACGCCGTCCGAGGGGACAAACTGGTCTATCTTTGCTGGAAAGAGGGAGAGGATCAAATCCGGCACTGGCATGACCTGGAGTCCGGATTCGGCGGGCGGCGCCCCATGGCGGAGTTTTAATCATGCGGCTTAAAGGCAAGGTTGCCCTGGTGACCGGCGGGGCCAAGCGGATTGGGCAGGAGATCGCTTTAGGGCTGGCTGCGCGCGGCTGTCATCTGGCGATCACCTACAACCGGTCCCGCACGGAAGCCGAAGCCGTCGTTTCCAAGATCCGGAAGCATGGAGTCAAGGCCGCCGCGTTTCAGGTGGATCAGCGGCATTCCGCCGCCATTCGAGAAGCAGTCCGGGAGATCTACGCGGAATTTGGCCGCATTGATATTTTAATCAACAACGCCTCCTCTTTTTACCCCACGCCGTGGGATCGGGTGACCGATCTGCAGTGGGAGGACCTGCTGAAAACCAATTTAACCGGGCCTTGGTGGTTCGCCCAGGCGGTCGGCCCCATCATGAAGCGCCAGAAGGCCGGGAAGATCATCAACATGGCCGACGTCTCTGTTTTTTCTCCCTGGACGGATTACCTCCCTTATTGCGTGGCCAAGGGTGGAGTGGTCACCTTGACGAAGGGCTTGGCCAAGGTGTTGGCGCCCCACGTGCAGGTGAATGCCATTGCCCCAGGCCCGATCCTGCTGCCGCCGGACATTTCCCCTGCAGAGAAGAAGCGGGTGATCCAGCGAACCCTCTTGAAGCGTGTCGGCGATCCGCAGGACATTGTGCAAGCGATCCTTTTTTTTCTTGAGGGTTCCGATTTTGTGACCGGCGCGCTCTTGCCGGTGGACGGAGGGCGGCTTCTTGCCTGATGCACGGCCCGCGCCCCAGAATTCGGGACCGCTGGATGTGGCGGTCGCTGTGATTGAACAGGAAGGACGGTACCTGATCAGCCAGCGGCTCCCTGAAGATTCCTTCGGCGGTTTTTGGGAATTTCCAGGAGGGAAGTCGAACCCGGGTGAAACATTGGAAGCCTGTCTTATTCGGGAAATTCAGGAGGAATTGGGCCTTGAGATTGCCGTCGGGTCGAAACTCCAAGTGGTTGAGCATCGGTACCCGAGAAGAATGATTCGCCTTCACTGTTTTTCCTGCCGGGTTGTGGCGGGTGAGCCGCGCGCCATTGAGTGCGCCACTTGGCGCTGGGCCTTGCCGGATGAGCTTGCGAAATTTAAATTCCCGCCGGCCAGCGCCAGAATCATCGCAGCCCTCCAAAAATCGTGACGACCTCCGCACATTACCTTTCGGTGGCCGTGGATGCAGCACGGGCAGGGGGCCGGGTCCTGCTGAAAAATCTAGGCACCCTCAAACGCTCCGATGTCATGGAGAAGGGCAGCTCCGACTGGGTGACCACCATTGACCATGCCTCCGAGAAGGCCATCATCCGGATCATCAAGGAATTCTTTCCCCAGCATGCCATCAAGGCGGAGGAATCGGCCCCGAAAGCGCGGGCGGCCGCCTATCAATGGCTGATTGATCCGCTGGACGGCACGGTCAACTTCATTCATTCCTTCCCGATGTTTTGCGTTTCCATCGCCTTGATGCAGGAACGGGAATTGGAAGTCGGGGTCATTTACGATCCGGTCCGCAAAGAGCTGTTCACTGCCCGGCGAGGTCAAGGGGCTTGGCTGAACGGGCGCCGGATCCATGTCGATAGGCGGCCTACGTTCAAAGGAGCTTTATTAGCCACCGGTTTTCCGTTCCGGGCCCAGGAACAGTTGGATCCCTATTTGGAATCCTTCCGCCGGATTTTCTTGAAGACCGGAGCGATCCGGCGGGCCGGTTCTGCGGCGCTGGATTTGGCCTACACTGCCTGCGGACGGTTCAGCGGTTTCTGGGAGATGGCCCTGTCTCCCTGGGACATGGCGGCGGGAGCTCTTTTGGTGCAGGAAGCAGGTGGAAAGGTTTCGGACTTCTTCGGGAAGGATTCTTACCTGAACGACGGCCACATCGTGGTGGCAAATCCGGCGCTCCACAAGCAGTTGACCGCGATCCTCGCGCCGATCTTCCGCGGGAAACTGTAGAATCGGTCATCGTGTATAATGAATCCATGGAAAACGTCATTATCTTAGGATCCGGCTGCGCCGGCTTCACCGCGGCGATCTATGCCTCCCGCGCCAATCTGAATCCCTTGTTGATTGAAGGAACACTGCCGGGCGGCCAATTGGCCATCACCACCGAGGTGGAGAATTTTCCCGGCTTTCCGGAGGGAATTCAAGGCCCGGAGCTGATGGAGCTCATGAAGAAGCAGGCGGCCCGGTTCGGAACCCGTTTCATTGCCGGCGATGCCGCCAAGGTGGATGTCACCAGGAAGCCGTTCACTGTTGTGGTGGAAGACAAGGCCATACAGACTCGGACCCTCATCGTGGCCACCGGCGCCTCCGCGAAATTCCTCGGGCTGGAATCGGAGCGGACACTGATTGGTCATGGGGTTTCCGCCTGCGCCACCTGCGATGCTTTTTTCTTTAAAGGGCAGGAGGTGGTCGTTGTCGGTGGCGGAGATACCGCGATGGAAGAGGCCACCTTCCTCACCAAATTCGCCAGCAAGGTCACCATCGTCCACCGTCGGGACAGCTTGAAGGCCTCCAAGATCATGCAGGAGCGGGCGAAGGCCAACCCCAAGATCCAGTGGGTCTGGAACTCCACCGTCACGGAGATCCATGACCCCGGCAAGAAGAAGGTGACCGGCGTCCGGCTGAAGAATCTTCAGACCGGCAAAGAGTCAGAGATGGCTTGCGGTGGGGTCTTCATCGCCATCGGCCATGAGCCGACCACCAGTTTCTTGAAGGGACAGGTGGACTTGGACGAGAAGGGCTATCTTCTTTTAAAGAAAGGGACGCAGACCTCCGTCCCCGGTGTTTTCGGCTGCGGCGACATCCATGATGTCCGGTACAAGCAGGCGGTCACCGCCGCGGGCTGGGGCTGCATGGCGGCGATTGACTGCGAGCGGTATCTGCAGGAGCAGGGAGTCCATTGATGGCAAACGACCATCTCTTCGATCTAACGGATAAGGCGGCGTTGGTTACCGGCGCTTCCCGAGGATTGGGCAAGGGGATGGCGCTTGCCTTGGCCAAAGCCGGCTGCCAGGTGGCGCTCAACGCCCGAACGGCCGAGTCGCTGAAGGAAACCGCCCAGGAGATCCAGCGGCTTGGACAAAAGGCGCTTGTGGTCGCCGGGGATGTGACGGATGAAACGCAGGTCAAGGAGATCGTGGATTCCGCGCACAAGGCCTTTGGGCGAATTGACATTTTGATCAACAATGCCGGCGTTTGGGAGGGGACCTTTTTCTTCCGGTTATCCAAATCGGATTGGGACAAAGTTCTCTCGGTCAACTTGACAGGGACGTTCCTGGTCGCTAAAGCCGTGGCCCGGATCATGATGAAACAGCGCTCCGGCAAGATTATTCAGATGTCTTCTGTGCAGGGGCTTCGGGGCGGCCCGGAGGCGTTTGCCTACAGCGCCGCCAAGGCCGGCATCATTCAGATGACTCAGGTGATGGCGATTGAAATGGGTCCCTTCGGGGTCCAAGTCAATGCGATCGCTCCAGGGCTTTTCTATACGGACATGACGAAAGAATACATCGCCGATGAAGAGGCCTTAAAGGCTTATCTGGCCCGGGTGCCGTCGCGCCGCTACGGACAGCCGGAGGATCTGGCCGGGTTGGTGATCTTTCTGGCCTCCAAGGCCTCGGATCACATCACCGGTCAGACGATCGTAATCGATGGCGGGCAGTCGCTTGTGTGAACCTGTACGTCATCCTGAAGCCACGAGGGAATTTTCATGACTGCGTTGACCGGCAAGAAGGTGTTGATCGTGATTGCATCCAGCCAATTCCGGGATGAGGAGTATCAGAAGCCTCGGGCGATCCTGGAGACGGCCGGCGTGAAAGTGACCGTGGCCTCTTCCAGCTTAAAGGAAGCCACCGGGATGCTGGGGCTCCAGGTCAAGCCGGACATCCTGCTGAAGGATGCTCAGATGCGGGAGTTTGACGCGGTGCTGTTTGTCGGCGGGATGGGGGCGACGGAGTATTGGGAGAACCCGACCGCGCACGCCCTGGCCACATCGGCCTACCAGTCCGGCAAGCCGACATCCGCTATTTGCTTGGCCCCGATGACCCTTGCGAATGCCGGCTTACTGAAGGGAAAGCGAGCGACCATCTGGAAGGACGCCGTGGCCGATTTTAAAACCAAGGGTGTCGTCTATACCGGCAAGGCGGTGGAACGGGACGGCCAGTTGATCACCGGTTCCGGTCCGGACGCGGCGGAGGAATTTGGAAAGGCGTTGGTGGAGGCCCTGAGGCCGTCTTCGACGAGCTGAAGGATCCCCGGTTCCTCGCTGGGATGAAAGAGTTTAACCAGCGCAGGTATTTTCAAGCCCACGAGTTGTGGGAAGCGCTTTGGATGGGAATCCGTGGGCCGGAAAAGGAATTCTACCAAGGGCTGATCCAGTTGGCTGTAGCCTGTCATCATTTAAGCCGGGGAAATCTCCAAGGAGCGCGAAAGGTTTTTACCACAGCGCAGAAATATCTTCAGCCGTTTCTCTCCACTCACCCTGGTTTTGATCTGAATGCGTTGATCCATCAGATCGGCCAATGCATTGATCAGGAATCCTCAGCGGATCTCCCACTTATTCCTGCGGCATGAACCCTTTTATCCTTGCCATTGACCAAGGGACCACCGGGACCCGCGCCATCCTATTCGATCGCTCCGGCCGGTTGACTGCCCAGGCCTATCAAGAGATTCACCAGCATTTTCCCAAGCCCGGTTGGGTAGAGCACGACCCTGCGGAGTTGTGGGGCTCAACCCTTCGCGTGATCGGCCGGTGCATCGCCCAAGCGCGAATAGGTTCCAATGCGATCGCAGCCATCGGGATCACCAACCAGCGGGAGACGGCCATCCTCTGGGACCGCGCAACCGGCAGGCCGGTCCATCGGGCCATCGTCTGGCAGGACCGGCGGACATCGGAGATGTGCCGGAAGCTGAAGCATCAAGAGCGGGACGTCCGCCGCATCACCGGTTTGGTGCTGGACCCGTACTTTTCCGGCACGAAGATCGCCTGGCTTCTGCGCCACCAGTCTGCGGTTGGCCGGGCGGCCAAGGCCGGCCGACTTGCTTTTGGAACGGTGGATTCCTGGCTCCTCTGGAAACTGACAGGCGGTCGGGTCCACGCCACCGATGCCACCAACGCCTCCCGAACGCTTCTGTATGATTTGGCCGCGGGGGCTTGGTCGAAACCGATGCTCCGTTTGTTTGGCATTCCTGCATCCCTGCTTCCAGACGTTCACCCATCGAGCTACTTATTCGGGAAGACCGTTGCTGGTGGCTCATTGCCGGCCGGCATTCCAATCACCGGCATTGCAGGAGATCAACAGGCAGCCCTTTTCGGACAGGGATGCGTAAAGCCCGGCCAAGCCAAGAACACGTACGGGACGGGATGCTTTCTCCTGATGCAAACCGGTCAGCGGCTGATCCACTCCAAAAACGGGCTCATCACAACGGTGGCATCTGATGCGCAAGGGAAACCATCCTTCGCCTTGGAAGGATCCGTCTTTATCGCCGGGGCGGTGGTTCAGTGGCTGCGGGACGGGTTAAAGATCATCCGGCATGCCTCTGAAACAGAGGTAGTGGCCCGTTCGGTTCCGGACTCGGCTGGCCTCTATGTCGTTCCGGCCTTTGTTGGATTAGGAGCTCCTTATTGGAGACCGGAAGCGCGCGGGCTGATCTGCGGTCTGACCCGCGGAGCGGGACGCGCTCATCTGGTCCGGGCGGCGTTGGAATCGATCGCTTACCAGTCGCAGGAACTCGTGCAGGCGATGGAAAAAGACAGCAAGATTCGTTTGCGCTCTCTTCAGGTGGACGGCGGCGCGGTCAAAAATAATTTCCTCCTGCAGTTTCAGGCGGATCTGTCCGGAGTGCCGGTCATTCGCCCGAAAATCATTGAGACCACCGCTTTGGGGGCCGCGCAGTTGGCCGGCATAGGCGTTGGTCTCTGGAGTCAGAAGGATTTGGCTCGCATGCGGGGAGTTGACCGAATCCTTCGGCCTCGCTGGAACTCCACTCGGCGTGCGGCCGCCATGATCGGTTGGCAGAAGGCGGTCCAGCGAGCGCTGTGACCCGCGACCCGTCCAAACTCACCCAGCGGACCTTCGATCTTCTCATTGTCGGCGGCGGCATCATGGGGGCCGGCATCGCTTGGGATGCATCCCAGCGGGGTTTTTCCTGCGCGCTGGTGGAGCAGGGGGATTTTGCCAGCGGCACCTCTTCCAAAACAACCAAGCTGATCCACGGCGGCATCCGTTACCTGGAGAATTTCGACTTCGGGCTTGTCCGCCAGGCGATCCGGGAGCGCAAGACTCTGCTGAGGCTGGCTCCTCATCTGGTTCAGCCGCTGTCGTTTCTTATCCCGGTAAAAGGGAACGCTCCCCGACCATGGCCGCTTGTCCGGTTGGGGGTGGCACTCTATGATCTTCTGGCCGGGTCCGCCCGAATTCAGTCCCACGCTTTTCTGAATCGAAAACAGATTTCCGAGCAGGAACCTCTGCTGGCACAGGTCGGCCTGCGGCACGGAGCCCTTTACTATGATGCGCAGATGGATGATGCCCGATTGGTTCTTGAGGTCCTTCAATCTGCGGCGGATTCAGGAGGGGTCGTTGCCAATTACATCAAGCTGGTGCGTTGGAAGATGGCGGGGGGCCGTCTCACCGGCGCAGAGATGGAAGACCGTTTGAGCGGCACAACCATTTCGGTAAAGGCCCGAATGATTCTCAATGCCACCGGTCCTTGGGCGGATCGGGTTCGCCGCCTTGCCGATCCTGCGCTGCCTCCGATTGTTCGGCCCTCCAAGGGAATCCATCTGGTCTACCCGGATCTGGGGCTGAAGCACGCCTTGGTGCTTGCTTCCCCGGCAGATCAAAGGATCTTTTTCCTGATCCCTTGGCGGGGCGTGACGCTCATCGGAACGACCGATACCGACTGCGATGAAGATCCGGCCGACGTCCGGGCGGAAAGTGACGAGGTGGATTATCTGATCCAGGGAGTCAACCGGCTCCTGCCTCAGCTTCACCTGGAAAAGACGGGGGTGATCTCCACCTTTGCCGGCGTGCGGCCGCTGGTGGCCCAAGAAAAAAAGGACCCCTGGGCGGTGAGCCGCTCTCACTTGATTCACGAAGATCCGAATGGCTTGGTCAGCATCGTGGGAGGCAAGTTCACCACCTTCCGGGCCACCGCCCAGGAGGTCGTTGATTGGGTCGGCCGGTGCTTTCCGGATAAGAAGTTAGAATTGTGCCGCACCAGCAGTTCCCCCTTAGGACCGCAAGCAACCAGTTGGCGGACGCCGGAGATGAAAGAAAAACTTCAATCGCTCCTTGCCGGTGGGGATCTGTATCCACCCCTTGTCTCCCGGTTGGTCCACCGGTACGGGGCGCAGGCAGTGCACCTTCTGGAGTGGATTCAGTCCGACTCCCGTATGGCCGAACCCCTGTGCCCGCACCACCCGTTCCTTAAAGCGGAAGTCCGCTACGCCCTGGAGCAGGAAATGGCGGTGAGCATCGGTGACATCTTCTGGCGGCGCTTCGGAATCGGACATTCTATTTGTCGGGGATTGGATGCTTTGGAGCCGGCCGTTCAGGTTGGAAAAGATGTTTTGGGATGGCCTCTTGCCGAGGTCCAGCGTCAGATCAGCGAGTACAGATCCGAGATTGCATTACAGTTTCACGTAATTTCCTGAGGGGTCTTTTTCCCACTTGCCGATTTTGCTTTGATTTGTATCATCGGTGATGATCGAACCGCCGGTCGGCCCTTCGTCCGGCCGGAAGATGGCTTTCACGAAAGCGCCGTTCTCCATGAAAGATCCTTTCCCATTCGAGGGGTTTACTACCCCGATGCCGCTACCATCCTTGGTTTGGAGAATAACCGGGGCAATGTCTTCCTGCTGGTCCCAGCCAGGTTGAGGATTAAAGGAGGCGGCTTGGGCCTGCATCTTTTTTAGCTTGTTGTCTGAAGAATCCGGAGGGCTTTGCGGGGCGATCCCGGCGTCGGAATCTCCTCCCCAAGGGATTCTGTTTTCATCCGCTTGAACCTGAGTCGAGAAGCCTAAGCTTAGGAAAACAGCTGTCAAACTGAGCGCAACCCACCCGCGTGCCATTTTCTCCCTCCTCTTCGGTTCTCAAGGCTGAGTATGGCTGACTCGGGGAGCCCCCAAAGAGAAAAATCCCTGATGGATTTGTGCGTTGGTTATTTTGTGCTTATGCCCATATGAGACCGGCTCTAGGGCAGAGGGATTCGATGGGGCAGACACCGCAGGTAGGTTTCATGGCCTTGCAGATCTGACGGCCGTGGAAGGTGATGCAATGCGAGGCCTTTGTCCACTCGGATTTTTGGAAAAGTTTCATAAGATCCTGTTCAATCTTGTCCGGATCTGTTGCTTGGGTCAAGCCCATCCGGAAGGCCAGGCGCCGGACATGGGTATCAACGACGATTCCTGGAACGCCGAAACAGTTTCCAAGCACAACATTGGCAGTTTTGCGTCCGACGCCGCGCAGAGAGACCAGTTCCTCCATGTTCTTGGGAACTCGCCCGCCATAGTTCTCCACCAGTGCTTGGCCGATTCCTTTGATGGACCGCGCCTTCTGCCTGTAAAACCCGGTGGAGTGAATCTCCCGCTCGAGAATTTTTAAATCCGTTCGGGCATAATCTGCGGCGGTTTTGTATTTCCTGAAGAGATTCGGGGTGACCTGGTTGACCCGTTCATCCGTGCACTGGGCCGCCAGAACGGTGGCAACCAAGAGTTCCAGTGGATTCTTGGAATGGAGCGCGCAGGTAGCGTCCAGATAGGTTTTTTTCAGGATCGCCAGGATTTTCTTCGCCCGCCTTGCCGTATCCATGCTTACGCTTTTTGAAGCAGGTGTCTCAGGGCTTCTTCAAGATCCTTGTAGCGGAAGCGGTAGCCGGTTCTTAAAAGCTGGGCCGGCTCGACACGCACACTGGCCAGCAATACCTCGTCCGCCAGTTCCCCGAACATCAAGCGGAGCGCAACGGCCGGCACAGGAAAGATCGTCGGGCGGTGAAGAACGCGTCCCAAAATCTTTGTGAACTCAGCATTGGTCACAGGATGAGGGGCGACACCATTCACCGGGCCGCGAAGGGGGTCTGTGATCAGGAGATGGTGCAGGGCTCCGATGATGTCATCCAGCGCGATCCAGCTCATGTACTGTTTTCCGGAAGCCAGCCTGCCTCCGATCCCAAGTTGAAATGGGGGAAGCATCATCTTGAGGGCCCCCCCTTTGGGGCTGAGCACGACACCGATGCGCAAGTAAGCCACCCGGATGCCGGCGCGCGCAGCCGGTTCCGCCGCGGCTTCCCACTGCTGACCCACTTCAGCGAGAAATCCAGTTCCGGCGCGGGATTCTTCACGGAGCATCTCATCCCCCCGATTGCCGTAGTAGCCGATGGCCGAGGCACAGGCCATGACTTTGGGAGGGCGACTCAGGCGGGCAAGTGCCTCGGCAAGGAGGCGCGTTCCTTGCGTACGGCTCTCTCGTATGTGGGCTTTCTTCGTGAGAGTCCAGCGCTCGGTGGCGATCGGGTCTCCTGCCAGGTGGATCACCCCGTCGAACCCCTCAAGGGCGGATTGATCGATGCGGCCGGCGGCAGGATCCCAGAAGACCTCTCTGGGGTGCGGCGTGGAACGAACAAGGCGGGTCACCGGATGCCCTTGCGCTTTTAGAAAAGGAATAAGTGCTGAACCAATAAAACCGCTCGAGCCGCTGACCAGGATTTTCATGAGGAGCCCTCCTTGTGGCCCGATTGTAGCAGGGCGGATGTTATAATGACAACCGTGAAAGCTGTTCTTTTTGAGTCTCACGGAGGTTTAGAAGTCCTCAAGTATGCCCAGATGCCGACGCCTCAGGTCAAGGAAGGGGAGGCGTTGATCCGTATTCAGGCCTGCGGTTTGAATCACCTGGATCTGTGGGCGCGCCAGAGTCTTCCGGGAGTTTCGATCCCGCTTCCACATGTCCTCGGCTCTGAGATTGTCGGCACTGTTGCCGCCATTGATTCGGGATCAACTCGATTTAAAGCAGGAGATCGAGTGTTGGTCGCCCCCGGAATCAGCTGCGGCAAATGCCCGGCTTGTTTGAAAGGGCGCGACAGCCTGTGCCGGGAGTTTAAGATCGTCGGGCTGCAGGTGAACGGTGGATATGCAGAATTTGCGGTTGTTCCAGCGAAGAATCTGATTTCGCTTCCGGAGATCCTGGAGTCAGAGGAGTGGGCCGCCGTGCCGCTGGTTTTTTTAACCGCCTGGCACATGCTGATGACTCGCGGTGGCCTGCAGAGTGGAGAAACAGTCCTGATCCAGGCGGGGGGATCGGGTGTCGGATCCGCGGCAATTCAAATTGCCAAGCTTCACGGGGCCAAGGTTTTTACGACCGTCGGGTCCGATGCAAAGGTAAAGAAGGCGGAGGCGCTTGGGGCCGATGTCGTGCTGAACTACAACAAGGTTGATTTTGCCCAAGAAGTTCTGCGTTTGACGCAGGACAACGGCGTGGATCTGGTGCTTGAGCACATCGGTCCGGCGACGTGGAATGGAAGCATGCGGTGTTTAGCCCGCGGCGGACGGCTGGTCACCTGCGGGGCGACCACCGGCCCAAAGGTGGAATTGGACCTGCGCTTTTTTTTCACCAAAGAGCTGAGTGTGCTCGGCTGCTATATGGGCAGCCGGCGGGAGTTGGATCAGGTGGTCCGCTTGGTGGCTGAGGGGCGATTAAAACCTGTCGTCGACACCGTTTTCCCCCTTCAAGATGCCGCCAAAGCGCAGGCCTGCATGGAAAGCCGGAAATTTTTCGGTAAGCTGGTACTCAAGGTGTAAGACAAGGGAGATCGGGATGCCTGGGGTTCGGAATACTGTTGCGGTCGCCAGCGGTAAGGGAGGGGTCGGGAAAACCACCACCGCGGTGAACATCGCGGTGGCTTTGGCCAAGAATGGGGCCAAGGTTGGCTTGATGGATGCCGACATCTACGGCCCCAACGTTCCTCTGATGATGGGGCTCACCGGCCTGCCGCCCTTAAAAGATGGCAAGATCGTTCCGGCGGAGAATTTTGGGGTCAAAGTGGTTTCGATGGGATTTCTGGTCAAACCGGAAGATGCCGTGATCTGGCGCGGGCCAATGCTGCACGGGGCGGTGAACAAGTTCCTCAAGGAGGTTTTGTGGGGGGACCTGGATTATCTGGTGGTCGATCTCCCCCCGGGGACGGGCGACGTCCAGCTTTCCCTATGCCAATCCATCCCATTGACCGGCGCCCTGATTGTGACCACCCCGCAGGACGTGGCCCTGCAGGATGTCCGCCGCTCGATCGCCATGTTTGAGAAAGTGAAGGTCCCAATTCTTGGCGTGATCGAAAACATGTCCACATTCATCTGCCCGCACTGCCAGAAACCAACCGACATCTTCGCCAAAGGTGGCGGGGCGCGGGCGGCGGAGGCTCTCAAAATCCCATTTTTAGGAGAGATCCCGCTGGTCACGGATGTCCGTACCGGTTCTGATACGGGACATCCCATTGTTTTGACCCAGCCGGACTCTCTTGCAGCACAGGCCTTTATTCAAATCACCAAGAAACTTGCCGCTCAAGTGAATACCCTCGCAACGCAGGAGGGTGACCGAATGAAATCGGTATGGAAAGTGTGAAATTGGATTGCTACGGCCTTGTGTGCCCCATGCCGGTTCGGAAAACCGCGCAGGCCATCGAACAACTTCAGCCAGGCCAAGTGCTTCATGTCATTGCTACCGACGAATGGTTCGGCCCGGACCTCGAAGCTTGGCTGCGTTACCATCCGCATGAGTTATTGGCCATTGAGCAGGTTGGCCCGGAGTTTCACGCCTATCTTCGGAAAGGCCGCTTGCAACCTGTCGGCAATCCGATACAATAAAGTTTCATATGTCTGTTCGTCGAATCCTGATCGATACCGGCGGGTTGACCTGCCCGGCCAAAAGTTCCAAATCTGTTCTGGAGAAACTGACCCGGGCAATTAAGAAAGCGGGATTGGAAGGGCAGGTGGAGGTGGTCCCCCGGGGGTGTTTCGGGCTGTGCAACCTGGCTCCCAATCTGTACATCGAGCCGGATGGGATCTGGTATTCGCGTTTTACGGTCAAGGATGTTCCGGTCATCGTTCGCCAGCACTTGGTCAAAGGAAAACCTGTTGAACGCTTGATTCATTACCCGGACCGCCGGGCATTGAAACAGAAAAAAGGAGGCTTCACCGTGTCTGAAACATTGGTTGCCAAGGAAGTGGAAGTTGGAGATATCGCCCCGGATTTTACCCTGAAGGATGAAAACGGGAACGAAGTGAGCCTGTCCGGTTTTCGCGGGACAAAGAACGTGGTACTGGCCTTCTATCCTTTTGATTGGAGCCCGGTCTGCACCAATGAGAACTGCGCCATCACCGAGGATCTGGATAAGTTTCAGGCCAAGGGTACGGTGATTTTCGGGGTCAGCTGTGATTCCCATTTTTCCCACAAGGCCTGGAAGGAAAAATTGGGCCTGAAGCATTCGCTCCTCAGCGATCTCAAGCGGGAGGTTTCCAAGAAATACGGTCTCTACCTGCCGGATTTCAACTGCTCCAAGCGGGCCACGATTGTGGTGGATAAGTCGGGCAAAGTGGTTTTCAAGAAGGTTCAGGAGATCAAGGTCGCTCGAAGCAACCAAGAAATTCTTGCCGCCTTAAAATAGCCGAACTCCAGTGGCTGAGTCGAACGTTCATCTGAATAGGACGGAGGACCAGATCCTGGAGCAGGAGGTCCGACGGCATGTGCTGATCACGCCGTGGGGCAAGCTTCTGGAGATGGTCACCCCGATCTACAATTGGGGCCGGCGGAGTTCTATCTGGCCGCTCCAATTCGGGCTGGCCTGTTGCGCCATCGAGATGATCTGCACCGCTGCCAGCCGTTTCGACATCGCCCGTTTCGGCGCCGAGCTGTTCCGCGCCTCTCCCCGCCAGGCCGATCTGATGATTGTCTCCGGCACCGTCACCAAGAAAATGGTTCCGATGATCGTCCGGCTTTACAACCAGATGCCGGAGCCGAAGTACCTCATCTCGATGGGGGCCTGCGCATCCGCTGGCGGCCCCTTTAAGGAAGGATACAACGTCGTCTCCGGGATCGATAAGTTCCTGCCGGTGGACGTTTATATTCCAGGATGTCCTCCCACACCCCAGGCGCTGCTGCACGCGCTGATCACCCTTCAGGAGAAGATCGACAAGCAGTCGATCCAAACGGTCCGCTGGTACAACAAAGAAGCGGGCGCCGAAATTCCGGTCCCGGAACTGGGGCCGGATCTGCTGGATCTCCGTCGGGCGGAAGAGATCAAGGGCATGTGCGCTTCTCCGAAGAAGCCGGCTGCGCCGCCCATTCTGCCGCCGATGATCCCAGCCCCCAAACTGATCGCCGCCGAAACGCAAGGGGCTTATCCGAAAGCGATCGAATTGGCCAACCGGCTGAACCAAGCGGTCGCAGGGCAGGCGGTTTCAGTGGCCGGTGGGACGTTGGTTGTTGAGCCGCAGGCGATCCAGAAAGTCGGCCAATACTTGAAGCTTCAGCCGGATTTGGACTTTAAATACTTGAGCAACTTGACCTGCACGGATTATCAGGACTGCTACGAAGTCGTTTACAATCTCTACTCAATCACCAAGCCGGGACCATCTGTCACATTAAAAGTTCGGGCTCAAAAGGGAAACCCTGTCGTTCCTTCTGTGACGAAGATCTGGCCTGGCGCCGATCTGCAGGAACGGGAGGTCTGGGACCTCTACGGCGTTCGGTTCGACGGCCACCCGAACCTGAAGCGGATCTTGATGTGGGAGGGATTCGACGGCCACCCGATGCGTAAAGATTACCTGGAGGCCTACTACGAAGCCCCCGGGAAAATATTTCCCAGCCGTTGGAAGGAAGGGCACCACAAACGGGCGGAAGAATGGGTGCCCTTCTCTGACAATGTCAAATACCCGGCCGGTTTCGATCCGACCCAATTCGTTCCGGCCCGGGAGCACACCGCTCCGGTGACCTCAACCTCCGTGGAGTCGCTGAAGACCGATACCCTGGTGGTGAACCTGGGGCCCCAGCACCCTTCCACCCACGGGGTTTTCCGGATGAAGGTGGTGGTGGATGGAGAGAAGATCCTGGCGCTGGAGCCGGTGATGGGCTACATGCACCGCAACCACGAGAAGATCGGGGAGCGCAACACCTACCTGATGAACTTCCCGTACACCGACCGGCTGGATTACATCTGCTCGATGGCCAATAACCTGGGCTACGCGGTGGCCGTGGAAAAAATGCTCGGGGTCAAGCCGCCGGAGCGGGCCGAGTACATCCGGGTGATCATGGCGGAGCTCACCAGGGTTGTCAACCATTTTTGGGCCATCGGATTTTTGCTCAACGACCTCGGCGCTTTCTTCACACCGGCGCTATATGCCATCGAGGAACGGGAGCTGATCCTGGATCTGTTTGAGATGGCTTCCGGGTCACGGATGATGTGCAACTACATGCGGTTCGGCGGCGTCACCAACGACCTGCCGGAAGAATTTCTCCCGATGGCTGCGGCGTTGGTCAATGGCCGTTTGCCAAAAGCCATTGAGCAGGTTGACCGCTACCTGACTCACAACGAAATTCTGCTGAGCCGCTGCCGCGGGGTGGGGGTTCTCCCGAGGGATGCGGCCATCGCCTTCTCGGCGGCGGGCCCGGTCCTGCGTGCATCCGGGGTGCCCTACGACGTTCGCCGCGCCGAGCCCTACTCCATCTACGACCGGTTCAACTTCAACATTCCGACCCGGTCCGAAGGAGATGTTTACGCCCGGTACCAGGTTCGGATCGCGGAGATGTGGGAATCGCACAAGATCCTCAAACAGGCCTTGAAGGAAATTCCCGGCGGAGAGATCCAGGCCGGCAAAAAGCTGTGGAACATCCGTGTCCCGGCCGGAGAAACCTACGGCCGCGTGGAAAACCCAAAAGGGGAACTCGGCTTCTACATTGTGAGCGATGGGACAGACCACCCCTATCGCTACCATATCCGGGCCCCTTCCTTTATAAACCTGACGGCCTTGGAGTTGATGTGCAAGGGCCACCTGGTGGCGGATGTGGTGGCGATCCTCGGCTCGATTGACATCGTGTTGGGAGAAACCGACCGATGAAAATTTATGGGCTTGAATTAATCAGAGGTCTCGGAATCACCTTCGGGCATTTCGTCACCAGCTATACCGCCGGATTCCGCCGCGCCATCCAGCAGGGGCGGAATCGCGGGCAGGTCCGTCAGCAGCCCGGCGAGAAGGGAATCTTCACCGTTCAATACCCGGAGGAGCGCTTGAAGGTGCCGGAGCGGTTCCGGGTTCTGCCGGTCCTGATCTATGACGGCAAGGATGGGGATAAGCGGACGCAGCAAACGGAACGCTGCACCGCGTGCGGGATTTGCGCGAAGGTCTGTCCCCCGCAATGCATTTGGATTGTGCAGGAAAAAGATCCAACCGGCAAGCCGATGGCAAAGGCCTCCGAATTCTTCATTGACGTGGATGTCTGCATGAACTGCGGGCTGTGCGCGGAGTTCTGCCCGTTTGATGCCATTAAGATGGATCAGAACTTCGAGCTTGGGGGAGGAGAACGGCAGGCCTCTCATATTTTCGATATCAACAAGCTACACGTTTCCACCGAGTATTACGCCCGGACGCATCCCAAGGCATGGGCAGAGGAAGAGGCCCGCCGCAAGGCCGAGGCAGAGAAGAAGGCGGCCGCAGCGGCCGCGAAGAGTACTGCATGAACTACAATCTCAACTACCTATTCCTGGGGCTGTTTTTAATCGGGGCATTGGTCGTGCCGCTGCTGCCGATTGTCCTGGCCTGGTTCATCGCCCCCAAGAAACCGGGGCCGATCAAAAACGAACCTTATGAGTGCGGCATGCAGACGGAAGGGGATACCTGGGTTCAGTTCCGGATCCATTACTACGTTTTTGCCATTCTCTTTGTTGTCTTCGATGTGGAAGCGCTGTTTCTTTTTCCATGGACGGTGATCTTCAAGGAGTCTGGGCTGGGCGGGCTTCTGGCCATGGGGATCTTCCTGGCGGTACTGGCGGTTGGGCTCGTCTATGCCTGGCAGGAAGGAGCGTTGGAATGGGAATAATTCTTCCTGCGTGGATCGCGGCCGTTCTCTGGGCCATCTTGAAAATGACGGTGATCCTGGTTTTGGCCCCGGTCGGCATGATGTATCTGACCTGGCTGGAGCGGAAGGTGATTGCCCGCATCCAAGACCGGTTCGGCCCGAACCGCGTCGGGCCTTACGGGCTCTTTCAGCCGCTGGCCGATGGAATCAAGATGCTGACAAAGGAAGATCTTGTGCCCACCGGCGCGGACCAGCTCTGCCATCTCTTGGCGCCCATCTTGATTGTCATTCCGGCCCTCTTCCTCTTTACGGTGCTGCCTTTCGGGCCTCGCCTGGTTGCAGCTCCATTGACCACCGGCCTGCTTTTCTTCGCCGCCATCGGCTCTTCGGAAACCCTGGCCATCTTCATGGCCGGCTGGGGATCGCGGAACAAGTTTTCACTTTTGGGGGCCATCCGGACGGCGGCCCAGCTCATCGCTTACGAAGTCCCGTTCCTGCTCGCCATTGCGGTGGTCCCGATGATTGCCGGCAGCTTGAGTCTTCCGGACATTGTGCAGGCACAGCAGCAGTCAGGATGGTTTGTCTTTACACCCTGGGGATTTGTCGGATTTCTGTTGGTGATGACGGCCGGGTTGGCCGAGGTGAACCGGACCCCGTTTGATCTGCCGGAGGCGGAATCGGAGATCGTGGCCGGGTTCCACACCGAGTACAGCGGGATGAAGTTCGCCCTCTTCTACATGGCGGAGTTCTTAAGCGCCTTGGGGCTGGCCGGACTGCTCTCGGTCCTTTTCCTGGGCGGATGGGGCGGCCCGCAGTTCGGATTTCTGCCTCCCATGTTGTCGGACATCCTCTGGATGGGAGCCAAAACCTTCTCTCTTGTCTTTGTGATGATCTGGATTCGGGGAACCTTCCCGCGATTCCGGATTGATCAGCTGCTCGGGTTCGCCTGGAAGGTGATGATCCCCATGGCGTTGGTCAATCTGTTGGGCGCGGCGCTCTGGAGCTTCTGGCCGGGGATCGGAGGAACACTGCTGTCCCTGGGATTGCCTGCGGCGGCCTTCCTGCTGACGACCCAGCTGTGGCTTCAGCCCAAACCGGTTGTGACATCGAAATGGGCGGAATATGTTTGACAAAAAAGTTGGGTTTGTGGGAAAGTAAATCACCACGAGGAGAATTCGATGGGTGCGTTTGTCAAAGTTGCTGAGGTTTCACAAGTCCCGCCGGGACAGGCCGCCATGGTTGAAGTCCAAGGCCGGCAGATCGCTCTTTTTAATCTTGATGGAAACTTTTACGCGATCAACAATGACTGCACCCATGCCGGCGGTTCGTTATCCGAGGGACTGATCGAAGGGGATCAGGTGGAGTGCCCGTGGCACGGCGCCCGCTTCAACATCAAGACGGGCACCAAGCTGCGCGCTCCGGCTCCCGCGGATGTGGCGGCGTATAAATGTCGGGTGACCGGAACCAGCGTGGAAATAGAACTGTAGCTTTTCTCTGAGGGAGGAAACGATGTCCTACGTCATTACGGGAAAGTGTTTGGGGGAGCAGTACGCGTCCTGCACCGAGGTCTGTCCGGTGGACTGCATTTATCCCGGCGATTACAAGGGCGAGAAGTTCATGGTGATCGATCCGGAGATCTGCATCACCTGCGGCGCCTGCCTGCCGGTCTGCCCGATCGGCGCGATCGTCGAGTCCGAAGACTACGACAAAGAGTTCGCCAAGGTCAACGCCGAACTGTCTCCCCAATTCAAAGGGAACCCAAAGATCGCCCCTCGGCCTTCCAACGATCCGCCTCGCAAGCCGACCAATAAATTGGTCTAGCCTCTTTTGCTGCGGCTGAAAATCGCTGGGGGGACTCTCACCTCCGCCCAGGTGCGGGTTATTGCCACAATAGCCGCTGACCGGGCTGGGGATTGTGCTGATCTGACAACCCGCCAGGAGATTCAGCTCCATGGAATGGCGGATGCGGGTCTCCCACAGATCCTCAACGAGCTGTCGGCTGTCGGACTTTCCACGCAAGATTCCAGCTCGGACGGCCCTTTGGCCGGCCCGGATGAGGAGGATCGCATCGGGGTTCACGAGCAGAACCAGCCGGGGCTTTTTTCCATCGGGGTCCCTGTCGCGGTAGGCCGGCTCACCGGCGCTCAGATGCGGAAGATCGCCGACCTGGCCGAGCGGCACGGCGCCGCGACCATCCGCCTGACGGCGCAGCAGAACATTCTGATTCCCAACATCCCAAAAGAAAACGTCGCCGCCGTTCTGGAAGGGTTGGGTGTCGTCGGATTGAAGGCCAGCGCATCGCCGATCTCCTTAGGGCTGCTGGCCTGCGTAGAAAGAGAGTTCTGCCGCGAGCTGATTCAGCACCTTGAAGGACGAATCCTTCTCGAGGAACCGATTCAGATCCACGTCAGCGATGGTTCCGGCACGTGTGCGCACTCGGCCGCCGCCCAGATCGAACTGCATGGAAATTCATCCGGGTTTGACATTTCCATCGCCTCCAGTGCTCCGATTCTCTGCAATGTGCCGGCCTCAGAGGTGAAAGTTCGTTTGGAACAGCTGCTTGTGGGCTATAAGAAACGGCGGAAAGCGGGCGAATCCTTTAATCAGTTCTGCCGGCGCGTGGGCGACAGTCATCTGGCTCGGATTTTGGAACCGGTGTAACTTTTCGATGCGTGTCGTCGTTGTCGGAGCGGGAATCATTGGGTTGGCGGTGGCGGATGAGCTCAGCCGGCGCGGCGTTCAGGTGGATCTTTTGGAAAAAGGCCCGGCCGTAGGCCAAGAGGCTTCTTCTGCGGCCGCCGGGATTCTCTCGCCGCACGGAGAACTTGACCGCCCGAGTCCTCTGTTGGATTTAGTGCAGGCGGGGTTTCAACTCATCCCGGAGACCGTCAAGAGGTTGGAATCCCTCAGCGGCCTGGACCTGCATTATCGGGCCAGCGGCTCCCTGGCGCTTGCCGTCACCGAAGAGGACGAGCAGGAGATGGCGGTTCAACTGGAGTGGCAGGAGAAGGCCGGATTGAGAATGGAGCCTCTTACGGCCGCCCAGGTCCGATCCCTGGAGCCTGCCGTCAACGGCTCCATCCGTTCTGGGGTTTGGTGGCCCCAGACAGCCCACCTGGACAATATCCGCATGGTGGCTGCGTACGAGCGGGTGATTCAACAGCAGGGAGTCGCCACGCATACGCAGACAACGGTCAGCCAGTTTCTTGCGGAGCGGGATTCTGTCCATGGAGTGGAAACCTCGCGCGGGCGGTTCGAAGCGGATTGGGTCGTTAACTGCGCTGGTTGCTGGGCCCAGTTTGATACGGCGCTTCCCTTAACGGTTCCGGTGATTCCGGTCAAGGGGCAGATGCTGCGGGTTCAGACAAAATCGCCGTTGGTTCAGCGGGTGATCCAGTCTCCTCGGGCTTACCTGGTGCAGCGTTCGCCGGAGCAACTTCTTATAGGGACAACTGTGGAGCGTGTCGGGTATAATAAAAAGGTTACTGAGGCAGGGCGAACAGCGATTCTTCAAGGGGCTCGGGAGATTACCTCCAGGTTGGATGCTCTCACGGTTCAAGAAACCTGGGCCGGCCTGCGCCCGGGAACCCCGGATGGCTTGCCTATTCTTGGGCCGACCCCCTGGAAAGGACTGCTCTGTGCCACAGGGCATTTCCGAAATGGTATCTTATTGGCTCCCCTGACGGGAAAGCTGATCGCGGATTGGATCCTGACAGGATTCTGCGGTCTGGACTTATCGCCATTTAGCGCGATGCGATTTACAAAGGAGATTCTCACATGACAGAAACAGCTGCAATTGGACAGAAGATTCCGGATTTTGAACTGCAGGCCTTCCACCTGAACGATATTCAGTGGATTCGGCTTTCCGACTACAAGAACAAGTGGCTGGCGCTTGTTTTCTATCCGGCCGATTTCACCTTTGTCTGTCCTACCGAGCTGGAAGAATTGGCCGGCCTTTACGAGGAGTTCAAGAAGGCGGGGGCGGAGGTGTTGAGCGTCAGCACCGACACCGTCTACGTGCACAAGGCATGGCACGACCAGTCGCCCTCCATCGCCAAGATCAAGTTTCCGATGGTGGCCGACCCGGCCGGCAAGCTCTGCCGGGCCTTCGGCACCTACTTGGAAGACCAGGGCCTGTCGCTTCGGGGCAGTTTCCTCATTGATCCGGACGGCGTCTTGAAGGCCGCCGAGATCAACGACAATTCCATTGGCCGAAGCGGGAAGGAGCTTTTGCGCAAGCTCCAGGCGGCCATTTTTGTCCGGGAGCATAAAGGGGAAGTCTGCCCAGCTAACTGGCAGCCCGGTAAGCAGACCTTGAAGCCCAGTCTGGATATGGTGGGAAAGCTGTGATATCCTAGCCCGATGGCAAAATCAATCGGTTTTTCCTGGATGATCGGCGGACCTCAGGGGTCCGGCGTGGATTCTTCCGCCACCACCTTTGCCAGAACGTGCGCCTCGGGCGGCCTTTACGTCTTCGGCAAGCGGGAGTACCACTCCAACATCAAAGGGGATCACTCCTACTTCCAGATTCGCGTCTCTGAGGAGCCGGTCCGGTCTCATGTGGATGAGGTCCACCTGCTGGCCACCTTCGACAAAGAAACGCTGGAAGTCCACAGACACGAGGTGGTCAAGGGCGGCGCGATCCTTTACGATCCGTCTCTCTTCAAGCCGGAGGAGATCCAGCGCCCCGATTGCTTGCTGATCCCGGTCTCGTACGGCGAGATCATTCAGGCCACGGCCAAGCAGTTCAACCGGGAAAAAGACGTCATGAAACTGCAGATCATGAAGAACGTCATCAGCGTGGCCGTTTCCTTGGGACTGGTCGGATTTGATTTTGCGCTTCTGAAGAGCACCCTGGAAGGGATCTTTAAGGGTCGGCGGGCCGCATTGGCACCCATGAACATCTGGGCCGCACAGCAGGCCTATGATTTCGGCGCCAAGAACTGGCAGGCCAAATACCTGCATCAGCTCCGTAAGGTTTCCGTTCCTTCAGGTGAGAAGCGGATCATGATCACCGGAACCACCGCCACGGCGTTGGGCAAGGTCGTGGGCGGCTGCCGGTTCCAAACCTATTACCCGATTACCCCTGCCAGCGATGAAAGCGAGTACCTGGAGTCCCATCCGGAGTTCGGCATCACCGTCGTCCAGAGCGAGGATGAAATCGCCGCCATGACCATGGCCGTCGGCGCGGCGATGACCGGCGCGAGGGCATCCACCTCAACGTCCGGTCCAGGTTTTTGCCTTATGGTCGAAGGGATCGGTTGGGCGGGAATGAATGAGGTTCCGGTCGTTGTCTTCAACTACCAACGGGCCGGGCCGGCGACCGGTCTTCCCACCCGGCACGAGCAAGGAGACTTGAAGTTTGTTTTATCCGCCAGCCATGGGGAATTCCCCCGCCTTGTTCTTGCCCCGGCCGATCTGGAAGAGTATTTCTACGATGCGATTGACGCCTTCAACTATGCCGAGCGGTACCAAACACCCGTGATTGTGCTGGGGGATAAGGCGGTCGCCAACTCCACGCAGACCATTCCCTGGTACGATCTGGGCGGGGTGCACATTGACCGCGGGCTTCTTTTGTCGGATGAAGATCTGGCGGTGTTGGTCGCCAGCGAAGGCCAATACAAGCGTTTTAAGTTCACCGAATCCGGGATTTCTCCCAGAAGCCTGCCGGGCCAGAAGGGCGGCATCTTTTGGCTGACCGGCGATGAACACAATGAGGTCGGGCACATCACGGAAGATCCGGATAACCGGACCCGGATGATGGTCAAGCGGATGCATAAACTGGAAGTGGCCGCCCGCGAGATCCCGATTGAGAAAAAGGTGAATTTCTTCGGCGAGCGGGACGCGGATGTGACCCTGGTTTCCTGGGGATCCTCCAAGGGCGCCATCTTGGACGCCATGGATGTCCTCAAGGCCGAAGGCATCCGGGCGAATTTCCTGCAGGTCCACATGATTCTGCCTTTCCCGACGGACTTCGTGGCGCAGATCCTCTCCAGGGCCCGGCGCCGGGTCAATGTAGAGATGAACTTTTCAGGACAACTAGGGCAGGTGATCCGGGAGAAGACCGGATTCACCATGGATGCCTCGATCCTCAAGTGGAACGGGCGGGCCATCTCCCAAAATGAAGTGATCGATGGAGTCAAGCGGATCGTCAAGGAACATGAATCCAAGGTGGTGTTGACCCATGGAACTTAAAGCGGCCGATTACAAGACAGACACGCACAATGATTGGTGCCCCGGGTGCGGGGATTTCGGAGTTCTCAACGCCATCCAGCAGGCATTGGCGGAGATGCATCTGCCGCCGGAGCAGGTGTTCCTGTTTTCGGGGGTGGGCTGTTTTGCCAAGACGCCGCATTTTGTCCGGACTTACGGATGCCACACCCTGCACGGCCGCTCCCTTCCATTTGCCGTAGGGGCAAAACTGGCGAATCCTGAATTGACCGTTATCTCTTTGGGAGGCGATGGCGACGGTTACGGCATCGGGGCGGGGCATTTCTTAAACACCGGCCGCCGGAACGTGGACATGCTGTACATGGTGTTCAACAACGGCGTCTACGGGCTCACCAAAGGACAAGCCTCTCCGACGCTCAAGCGAAATGTTCAGACAAAATCTCTCCCCACGCCCAACATCAACGATGCAATCAACCCGCTGGCAGTGGCTCTGGCGGCCGGCTACACCTTCATTGCCCGCGGGTATGCCTACGACGGCAAGGGACTGCGGCAATTGATTCAGGCCGGAATCAACCACCGAGGGCTGGCCCTGCTGGATGTCCTTCAGCCCTGCCCGACGTACAACACCGTGAACACCAAAGATTGGTATGAAGGAATAGAGATGAACGAGGAGACCGGCGTCAAAAAATCGCTGAAGCCCCGAATTTACCGGCTGGAAGACGAAACCGGTTACGATCCGGTCGTGCACAATCCCGACGACCTGGAGGAGGTGTCCAAAAAGATGCTCCAGGCATTCCTTAAATCCCAGGAATGGGGGGAGAAAATCCCAACCGGCGTCTTCTATCAGATCAACCTGCCCACCTTTGAAGACCGGCTTAAAGAACGTGTCTCGGCGCGCCAGAAATATACTCCGGCCAACATGCCGATCTACGATCCGGCGACCGGAACCCCCAATTTAGACATCTCCGAAGCTCTGGCCGAGCTGCGCGTCTGCTGATTCCTCTCCCCGCCCATCCGCGGTAGAATAGACCGATATCCAAAACAATTAACCAAGGGGGTTCATGATGAACGCACCTATACCGGTCCGACAAATCAAAAAGGTATGGAAGCAGATCCCGACCATGGAAGGGGCCGGGGTTCGCCTGAAGCGGGTGTTCGGTTTCCATCAGGTGCCGCAGTTGGACCCGTTCCTGCTGCTGGATTGTTTCCATTCCGACAACCGGGATGATTATGTCCGCGGGTTTCCCTGGCACCCGCACCGCGGCATCGAAACCATCAGCTACGTTCTGGATGGGGACGTGGAGCACCAAGACAGTCTGGGCAACAGCGGCATCATCCAGCCGGGCGACGTGCAGTGGATGACGGCGGGCAGCGGGATCATCCATCAGGAAATGCCCAAGGGAGACGCCAAGGGACGGATGTGGGGATTCCAATTGTGGGCCAATCTTCCCCGAAGCCAGAAGATGATGGACCCCCGGTACCGGGAGGTGAAGCAGGGGCAGATCCCGGTGGTCAAGACCGCCGATGGGGCGACGGTGCGGATCATTTGCGGGAGGATAGGCGATGTGCAGGGTCCGGTCCGGGAGATCGTCACGGACCCGGAATACCTGGATGTGTCGCTGCCCGCGGGAAAGACATTCACGCACTCGGTCAAGCCGGGGTACACTCTGTTCACCTACGTCGTGGAGGGGGAAGGGTATTTCGACGCGGGGCGGAATCCTTTTGACCGCGAGGCCGTTGGCGAGAACTATTTCGACATGAAGCCGTCGTGCGTCTGCAAAGAAGGGGATATCGCCCTCTACGAATCCGCCGGGGATACCGTGCTCGTGAGCACCGACAAGAAGCCGGTCCGCTTTCTGCTGGTTTCCGGCAAGCCGCTCAAGGAGCCCGTTGCCTGGTACGGCCCGATCGTCATGAACACCCAGCAGGAGCTGCAGACGGCGTTCAAGGAGTTCGAGGCGGGAACGTTCATCAAGCAGGGCGAAACATCGGGGAAGAAATAACGGACGGTTCCGATGTCACCGGACCGAGTTTGCGGTACTCGAGCGTTCCTGATAGATCACGGCTGGATCAATTTTAACCTGGAGGTTTATCATTTGATGAGAGTCCCCGAGTTTGTGCGCCGATTTTACTTCCGCTTCTTTGGTTCTTATAAACGGCAATGGGATCTTTGGGCACGGAATCCGGTGGCGGCACGGGTTGCCATTGCGCCCGGTGCCCGCACGAGCGAAATATTTGATGAGTCGGGGAAGGAGGTGGCGGCAAAACTCCTTCACCATATTGGTGCCAACGATAGGATTCTGGAGGTGGGCTGCGGTATGGGACGCGTGCTCAAACACCTCGCCCCGCATTGTCTTGAAGCCCATGGAGTGGATGTCTCCCCCCGCATGGTTGCCCTCGCACGGAAACACTGTGCCGGTTCCCCCCGCATTTTCATTCAACGATGCAACGGTTCCGACCTGTCCAATCTCAGCAATTCCCATTTCGATATGGTCTTTTGTATTTATGTTCTTCAACATTTGGAGAGGGAGCATGCCGTCCAGTATCTCTGGGAAATGGCCCGTGTCCTCAAGGAGGGCGGGGTTCTCATTTGCGAAGTGCCCAATCTTCTTTTTCCGAGAAATTTGGAAACGTATCTGACTGGGTGCAGAAAATCCCGTCATTTTTCAATCGCCAGAAGCCGTTTTTACACGCCGGATGAAATAAGGGCGGTTGTCAACGGAATCGGTTTTGAGGTAGTGACATGCGCTGTCGATTCAGAGGTCTTTTGGGTTGCTCGGAAAAACACTGCTGTAAAGCTGAGTCCTCAAAATATTTTCGAAAGCCAGACGATAGAAAAATAATCAAGTGGAAGTGCTAAAGAGATTTGCTGGGTGAGCCGTTCACGACCACAGCTGTTTAATAAGGAGGGGCTTATGCGACAGTGGGGAGTTATCGTAGTGTTAATCGGAGTGCTGGGCATCGCTGGTGTTGGCGTCGCGCATGAAGGGGAGGGCGAACATCATGGAGAGATACCGGCGGCGATGAAGGCACTCAAGGAGAAGTACCAGGCACGCGAAGAACAGCTGCGTAACGAATGCAGGCAGAAAATGCAGGCGCTCGAGCAAGAGGAACGCAGTGAACTCCAGACCGCCATGAAGGCGGAGCACGAGAGGCACATGCAGGAGATGCGCGAAAAGTATGAGCAGCGGATGAAGGAGATGGAGGATAAGTATCAGCAACACATGCAAGAAATGCAGAAGAGAGAGGAGCCTCATCAACCGTAGACTGAGCTCATTACAAATCAGGCAGAAGTTAAACAAGGTTCCAGAAGTGACATTTTACTTCTGGATCATTAAGGTTCTGTGTACTACGGTTGGTGAGACTGCAGCAGACTATCTGAATACAACACTTCATTTTGGGCTGAACGGAACATCGCTGGTAATGGGCGCACTACTTGTCGTCGTTTTGTCCTTTCAATTCAAGACGAGAAAGTATATCCCATCCATCTACTGGCTTGCAGTCGTTCTCATCAGTGTTGTTGGCACCTTGATTACAGACAACCTGACAGACAATCTCAAGATTTCTCTGGAGACGACCACCATCGTATTCTCCATTGCGCTCGTATTGACCTTCGCGATATGGTACGCGATTGAGAAGACGTTGTCCGTCCACTCCATTGTTACGACTCGCCGTGAGGCCTTCTACTGGCTGGCTATTCTGTTCACGTTCGCTTTGGGTACTGCCGCAGGCGACCTGACTGCAGAAAAGTTTGGTCTTGGGTATTTGACGTCGATAGGCATATTCGCGGGCCTCATTGCGTTCGTGACAATCGCACACTATGGTGTTAAGAAAATCTTGGCTGTGGAACATAGGCACCAGTCTACGAACGCGGTACTTGCTTTTTGGCTGGCTTACATCTTGACTCGGCCACTCGGCGCATCTATTGGCGACTACCTTTCACAGGCTCGCACTGACGGCGGCCTGGGTCTGGGGACGACTACAACAAGCGCACTCTTCCTCATCACGATCTTGGGCCTGGTTGTCTACCTCACGCTTACGAGAAAGGACGAGATTCCTCCCGAAACCGTTCGGACAGATGTGACCCAGTAATACTGGATGACGTAAATGCTGACGATACCAGCTACCCGGGGGACACGTTGAAGAAGCTTCTTGTGGTGGCGAAATGACAACGCCTCTTATTTTCCAAGATCTCTTTTACGTCTGGCTGGTTGGCCTCGTGGGAGGATTGTTGGCTTACGCCGCCAAACAGCCGTTATTGTTAGGTTATATGCTTGGCGGCATTCTCATCAGCCCGTTTACTCCTGGGCCTGCTGTTCAACATGTGGACACGATTCAGCACTTGGCCGATTTTGGCGTGATTCTGCTGATGTTCAGTCTCGGTTTGGAACTGGCACCCATCGGCCTTCGGAGAGTAGGGCGGGTCAGTCTTGCCGTTGGGACGCTGATGCCCCTGCTGGTAGCAGGGACGTGGGTAGCGATTGCGCGGGGACTTCTGGGTTGGTCGCTGGTGCAGAGCATCGTGGTTGGGTTCGCTCTTTCAATTTCCAGCACGGCGGTCATCACGAAAATGCTCATGGAACGCGCAGAACTTAAGACGGATTACGGGCAGATATTGCTGGGTATCGCGATCATCGAAGACTGCTTGATCATGGGCCTGCTCCTCTTTTTGCCGATGATGGCCGATCCCTCGCAACGGCAGCTTGGTTCTGTCCTCTGGGTGTTGGCCAAAACCATTACATTGCTGGTTTTGATTTTCATGCTTGGCTTGCGCGTTGTGCCACGCTTGTTGCAGTTTGTAGGCCGAGCCCATGATCCAGAGCTGTCCATCCTTGTTCTCCTCGTGCTCGCAATGGGGATCGGCGTGTTAGGTGTTTGGAGCGGATTGTCCCTGGAGCTCGGCGCCTTCATGGCGGGGCTCGTTCTCAGCGGGTCAGAAATGACGAGTAAGGCGATGGGACGGATGTTGCCGATGCGTGACCTGTTTGTTGTGACGTTCTTCGTCTCGCTGGGAATCCTGCTCAACCCATCCCTTGTCGCCTCACATTGGCCGTTGCTGGCGGGGATCTTGGGGATTGTGTTGGGTTTTAAGATGGCAGTCGCCACGGGTTTGTGCCTGTTCTTTAAATGCGGATGGGCTGTGGCATGGCAAGTAGGAGTTGGTCTGTCGCAGATCGGCGAGTTCTCGATTGTGTTGTGTACGATTGCGAAGTCACTGGGACTAATTCGAGGCGAGTTTTATCAAATTATTGTTGCGGTATCGTTGCTGAGCATCTTGGTGAATACTTTCGTGTTTAATCTGCTTGAGCGGACCCCCGCGATTCCTTCGGTAATCCGCGCCCATCCCAATCCATGAAAAAACTTTTCCTTGAAACATACGGATGCCAGATGAATGTAAGGGATTCGGAGGAGGTGACTGGACTTCTTCTGGATCGCGGCTATTCGTTGACACCCAGCGAGCAAGAGGCGGACGTTATCCTCTTCAATACCTGCTCGGTTCGGGAACAGGCCGAACATAAGGTCTGGTCCAATATGGGCTCCCTCAAGAAGCTGAAGAGCCGGCGGCCGGAACTGATCATCGGCCTGATGGGCTGTATGGCCAAGGCCCAGAGGGAGACCATCTTCGCCCGAATGCCGCACGTGGATTTTATCTTGGGGCCTGCACAGCTTTACGAGGTGCCGGAGCTGATCGAAACGATCTACGAAGAGCGCCGGCCGATGAAGGCGATCCGGGAGAAGCGGCGCAAGGAGTTCCAGACGATCTCCTATCACGCCGGAAAAATCTCGGCGCTGGTGACCATCATGGAAGGGTGCGACAAGGTCTGCAGTTACTGCATCATCCCTTACACGCGGGGACCGGAGGTGAGCCGGCCGGCGGAGCAGGTGGTAGGGGAGGTCCGCCAGCTTGTGGGGCAGGGATATAAGGAAGTGATGCTGCTGGGGCAGAACGTCAACTCCTACGGGACAAAAACTGTTCGCTCTTCGACCCTTCGACAGGCTCAGGGTGAGCGAAGCTCAGGGCGAACGGAGTCGAAGGTCACATTTTCGGATCTGCTGGAGCACGTCAACGCTATTCCTGGAATTGAACGGATCCGATTCATCACGTCTCACCCGTGGGACGCGGTGGAATCTCTTTTTGAGGGGATGCGGGATCTGGAGCATGTCTGCGAGCATCTGCATCTGCCGGTGCAGTCCGGCTCTGACCCGATCTTGGAGAAGATGCGGCGGGGCTACACGGCGCAGAGCTACTTGGAGAAAGTGGCGCTCCTTCGTCGGTATGTTCCAGAGGTGGCCGTAACGACGGATATCATCGTCGGGTTTCCCGGTGAGACGGAAGAGGATTTTGAGGCGACTGTCCGGCTGATGGAACAGGCCCGGTTTGATTCGGCCTTTATCTTTAACTATTCGCCGCGGCCGTTCGCGGCCGCCTCTCGCTGGGCGGATGACGTGCCCCAGGAGGTGAAGGACCAGCGCCTGCAAAGATTGTTAAAGCTGCAGGAGGGGATTTCGCGGGAAAAGGAACGGTTGTGGATTGGACGGACTGCTGAGGTGATGGTGGAGGAGCCGGGAATGGGCCGGACCCGGACAAATCTCAAGACCTACTTCCCACCGCAGAATATTCAACCGGGTCAATTGGTCCGGATAAAGGTCAACGGAACTCGTGGTCATAGCTTACTGGGAGAGATTATTAATGGCACCTAGAGTAAAAACGAGATTGCTACGTCGGCCCCTTTGGGGCCTCCTCGCAATGTCATGCTTTTCTTTTTTACTCACAACTGTTTTTGCGACAGAGGATCTGTCTTCTGTCCAGGGGACTTTCTTAAAGGGTGATTACAAGGCCGTTGTCCTGAAAACCATGCAGTTGATTCCGCGTGCCAGCGCGGCCCAGCGGGATGAACTTCTTTATCTGCAGGGTGTGTCCGCTTTGAAGCTTCGGGATTTTGAGCTGGCCAGGTCGAGTCTGGAGCAGTTGTTAAAAGATCATCCAAAGAGCCGGTTTACGGCTCAAGGGGCCGTCGCACTGAATTACGCTAGGCAGCAGCCAGCCAAAGCGGCCCCTCCACAACCTGAGGAGTCTTTCTTTACGGTTCAAGTCGGCGCATTCTCCACGAGGACGAATGCCGTCCGCCTGCAGAAGGAACTCCAGCGGAAAGGCTACGATGCGCTTGTCAGCGAGTCGGCCGGCGCGGAGAATACGCTTTATCGGGTCCGCGTTGGGCGGTTCGCCAACCGGCAGGAGGCGGAAAAAACCTCTGACCGGCTGCGCTCGGACGGGTTCCCGGCGCAGGTGAAGCCCTAAGTGGAAGAGAAGAATCTACTGGCCATTGTCGGCCCGACCGGCATTGGCAAGAGTGAAGCCGCCATGGCATTGGCCCGGACCACCCCTGCCGAGATTGTGGTGGTGGATTCGATGCAGGTTTATCGAGGGATGGATGTGGGAACGGGCAAGCCGGATCATTCCACGCGGGCCGAGGTTCCTCACCATGGGCTGGATCTGGCGGATCCGGAAGAAGAATTCAACGTTGCCAAGTATGTTGAGCAGGTTCGCCCGGTTATCGAGCAGATCCAGGCCCGAGGCCGCCTGCCGATCCTGGTGGCCGGTTCCGGGTTGTATCTGCGGGCTCTTTTAGATGGGCTGTGCCCGGCACCGGGAGAGAATTCGGCGCTTCGAAAAGATTTGGTCGAGGAGGCAGGGCAGATCGGATCCCCCACGCTGCATGCCCGCCTGCAGGAAAGAGACCCCATCGCCGCCGCCCGCATCCACCCGAATGATCTTCGCAGAATCATCCGGGCGTTGGAGGTTCACTCTCTCAGCGGCCAACCCTTGAGCGTTTGGCACAAGGAAACCTCCGGTCTGCTCGACAGCGGATGGAAAGGCCGGCTTGTCGGATTGACCTGCGGCAGGGAGCCGCTCTATCAACGGATCGAGTCCCGGATTGACGGCTGGCTGGCCGGCGGATGGGTGGAAGAGGCCAAAGCTCTTTTCGGCAGGACATTAAGCAAGACTGCCCGTGAAGCATTGGGTTATCGTGAGCTGTTTGATTGGCTGGAGGGGAAAGCGGATTGGCAAACAACCGTCCAGCGGATCAAACAGAACACTCGCCGTTATGCCAAACGGCAATGGACCTGGTTTAAAGCCGACCCCCGGATTGAATGGAACGAGCTCTTCTCGTCAATATCCACCTAACCCAGCCCTCCTTCCGGGATTCCTGGCCGGTGGAGGAGTCCGCTCGCGAGCTGAACGAGCTGGTTCAATCCAGCGGCGTCACTGTTCTGGAGTCTATCATCGTCAATAAAGATCGCCCCACTCCTGCTTACCTCGTTGGCAGCGGCAAGGTGCAGGAACTTCACCAGCAGAGTCATGCCCTGGGGGCCAATGTGGTGATCTTCAGCGAGAATCTCAGTTTCATCCAGCAGCGCAACCTGGAGGAAATTCTTGGAGTCAAGGTGATTGATCGGACCCAGCTGATCCTGGATATCTTTGCGCAGAGGGCCCGGTCTCGCGAGGGAAAGGTGCAGGTGGAGTTGGCGCAGCTGCAGTACCTGTTCCCGCGCCTGGCAGGCAAGGGAATCATGCTCTCCCGGCTGGGAGGCGGCATCGGGACGCGGGGGCCTGGAGAGCAAAAGCTGGAGGTGGATCGCCGCAGGATCCGCCTGCGGATTAGCCGTTTAAGAAAAGAGCTGCAGGAGGTACATCAGCGGCGAGGGGTCGCCCGGCAAAAACGCCAGGAAGAAGACGTCCCGACGGTTGCCCTGATCGGCTACACGAACGCCGGGAAGTCCACGCTCATGAACGCCCTGACCCAGGCAGGGACCGCCGCAGAGAACCGCCTCTTCACCACCTTGGATCCGCTGACTCGCCGCTTGATCCTTCAAAATCATCAACCGATCGTCTTGGCCGATACGGTCGGGTTCATCCACCGCCTGCCGCATCATCTTGTTGAGGCGTTCCGGGCGACGTTGGAGGAGGTGACCGGCGCCCATCTGCTGCTTCATCTGATGGACGCTTCCCATCCGATGCTGGAGGAACAGGCGACGGCTGTCAATGAAGTTCTTGCCTTGTTGGAGGCCGAAACGAAACCGATCCTGCCGGTCTTCAATAAGATTGATCGGTTGGATTCAAACGCCCTTGGCCAGCTCAAAAGACATCATCCTGAGGGGGTTTTCATCTCCGCCAAGACCGGGGAGGGAGTATCTGTTTTGGTGGATCGGTTGGGGGCTTCCTTGGATCATCTCACCAGAACGGCGCTCATTCGGGTTGGGCACAACAGCCAGCATTGGGTGGAGCGGATCTATAAGGAAGGAAACGTTCTGCATCGAAGGGATTTGCGTTCGGTCATTGAGCTGGAAGCCCGGATTCCTCCTCGGCTTTATG
>Ga0209515_10000935_pt1 | contig 50386 bp, 44 predicted proteins | sample Subgroupgradi54m_FD_187454 | JGI IMG/M metagenome (GOLD analysis project Ga0209515, IMG submission 187454) | Subsurface groundwater microbial communities from S. Glens Falls, New York, USA - GMW60B uncontaminated upgradient, 5.4 m (SPAdes)... ... | reverse complement strand
TGCCACGCGAGCCAGCCGCCGACCGCGGCCGCGCCGAGCGCCAGGCCGATTGCCAGCGCCGCCGCCCGCGCGCGGCGCGACGCCGCCAGCGGCGCCAGCTCGGACTTGTCGAACACCTCGCTCGCGGCCTTGTCGACGATGTCCCGGTCGACCACCGGTTGGTCGCTCGAATAAGCGCCCAGCAAGGAGCGGTCGCACAGCAGGTTGATGCGCCGCGGCACGCCGCGCGACAGCTTGTGGATGCGGCGCATCGCATCGCGGTCGAACGGCAGCGCGCGCTTCAGCCCGGCCACCGACAGCCGATGCCGGATGTACTGCGTGGTCTCGGACTCGGACAGCGCCTCGAGGTGAAAACGCGCGATGACCCGCTGCGCCAGCTGCTCGAGCTCGGGCCGCGCCAGCATGCCGCGCAGCTCGGGCTGGCCGATCAGGATGATCTGCAGCAGCTTGCGCTCGTTGGTTTCCAGGTTGGTCAGGAGGCGCAACTGCTCCAGCACCTCGGCCGACAGGTTCTGCGCCTCGTCGATGATCAGCAGGTTGTTCTGCCCGACCGCGTGCATCTTGAGCAGGAACTCGTTGAGCGGGTCGAGGTAGTCCTTGACCGTGGCGGTGCCCGGCCCCTCGTGCGCGTAGGGGATGCGGAACTCGTCGCACACCGTCTTCAAGAGCTCGGTCACCGTGAGCTTGGGGTTGAAGATGTAGGCGACGTTGCAGCGCTTGGGGATCTGCTCCAGGAAGCACCGGCACACGGTGGTCTTGCCGGCGCCGATCTCGCCGCTCAGCAGCACGAAGCCGCCGCCGCCGTTCACGCCGTACAGCAGGTGCGCCAGCGCCTCGCGGTGGCGCTCGCTCATGAACAGGTAGCGCGGGTCGGGAGCGATCGAGAACGGCTCCTGTATCAGCCCGAAGAATTGCGCGTACATAGGTGCGGAGAATAGCTTGGCAGTGGGAGAGCGCCTACAAGCGCTTACGCCGTTGGCTGATTCCTCCGCCGGCGGCTTCGCCGGATGCTGTGGCCACAACCCGGAAGGCGCCCGCGCGCATCCGGCCATGCCACTCACCGGAGACGCATCGTGCTCTACACCATTGCCCTGGTCCTGTTGATTCTCTGGGTTCTCGGCCTCGTGACCTCGTTCACCGCCGGCGGTCTGCTCCACATCCTGCTGGTGGTCGCGATCGTCGTCGTGATCTACCAACTGGTCACCGGCCGCCGCGCCTAGCGTTTGCCACTCCGGCCCGCCCGCGCGCGCCGCGGGCGCTTGTATTTGCCCTCTTTTTTTTGGAGCGTCGAATGAATGCCTTGTCCATCCAATCACGCACGGCCATCGCTGCCATCGCCGTCGCCGGCCTGTTCGCCGGCTGTGCCTCGACCATCAAGGCGAGCAAGGCCGAATTCGCCCTGAGCGGCAGCAACGAAGTTCCTGCGGTGGTGACCCCGGCATCGGGCACGGCCTGGTTCACGGTCGACCGCGACTGGACCATCAACGGCAAGGTGCAGACCACCGGTATTGCCGGCACCGCCGCCCACGTCCATGAAGCGCGACAAGGCCAGAACGGCGGGGTCATCGTGCCGCTGGCGCGCACTGCCGACAACGAATGGTCGGTGCCGCCGGGCACGCGCCTGAGCGAAGGCCAGTTCAAGAGCTACCGCGAAGGCAGCCTGTACGTGAACGTGCACAGCGTCGCGTACCCCGGCGGCGAGATCCGCGGCCAGTTGACACCTTAGGACTCGGGCCATGAACACCCGATTCGAATGGCGGCGCGGGGCTGTCCTGTGTTCGATCGCAGCGGCGCTGATGAGCGCCGGTTGCGCGGGCTTGACCCAGAACGAGGCGGCGCCGAATGTCTGGTCAGGGACCATGGAGTCCAAGCGTGTCGTGCTCGAAAAGGTCACCCACAACACCGGCATCGAAGTCCAGCGCACCAAGGACAACCAGCTGAAGGTCAACGTGCCGAGCGACTTCTCGTTCGACACCGACAGCGCGGAGATCAAGCCCGACATGCGGCCGGTGCTCGACCAGTTCGCCGAAGGGCTGGAAACCAAGCCGCTCGCCCACATGCGGGTCCACATCGTCGGCCACACCGACAGCCGCGGGCCCGATGCCGTCAACGACCCCTTGTCGCTGGCACGTGCCGACAGCGTTCGCAAGCACCTCGTGGCCAAGGGCATCGCGCCGAACCGGATCGAAGTCGAAGGGCGCGGCGAGCACCAGCCGCAGGTCGGCAACGACAAGAGTTACGGGCGCGCGCTGAACCGGCGGGTCGAGATCTTCCTGCGCGAACCGGAACGCAGGTCCTGAGTCACCACGGCAACTTCTGGAGCGGCCATGAGCCAAGCAGCGCGTATCAACGGGACGGTCGAGTACCGCGAGGGCGACGGCGCATCGATCGCGATCCGCCCGGGCCCGTGCGAGGTCGAAGCCACCGAGCTCGACGTGACGATCAGCTGGACCGACGGCGACACCCACGGCTCGGCCGCCATGCCGCTCACGGACTTCAAGCGTTTCGTGGCCAGCGGCGCCATCGAGCTGCTCGCGACCGCAGACGCCGATCAAAACGCCTAGGTCGGTTGCATGCAGGCGAACCCTGTGGCGTATGCAGCCACGGGGTGCGAGCATGGGCAACTCACGCCGAGGAGACAAGCCCATGACTCCCTCCTGCATCGCTGCCGTCGCGCTCACATTCGCCGCGCTCGCGGCTCCGTACGCGCAGGCGCAGCCCTGCCCCGACAAGAGCCTGATGTACTGGCAGGCCTTCCCGCCCGGTGGCGAGTCGGACCTGTCGGCGCGCCATCAGCAGATGGTGCTGAAGAAGAAGTGCCCGGCCATCGAGACAGTGATCCAGTACAAGGCCGGTGCCGGCGGGGCGCTGATGTGGAGCCAGATCAACACGCTGCCCGGCGACGGCGTCAACATCGTCGGCGTGAACCTGCCGCACATGGTGTTGCAGCCGCTCGAAGGCAACGTGCAGTACAAGACCGACGACGTGACGCCGGTCTTCTGGTACCACTACACACCCGACGCGCTGGTGGTCTCCGAGGCGAGCCGGCTGAAGACCTTTGGCGACTTCCTGAAGGCCGCGAAAGACCAGCCCGGCAAGCTGAACCTCGGCGGTTCGGGGCTCAACTCGGCCAACCACGCGGCGCACCAGCGGCTGAACCAGGCCTTCGGCATCACGACCACCTACGTGCCGTTCAAGGGCACCGGCGACATGACGATGGCGGTGCTGGGCGGCCATGTCGACGCCAGCATCACCTACACCGCGTTTGCGATCAACAACAAGACCAAGGCGCGGGCGCTGGCGGTGGCGATGGAGGCCAGGCACCCGCTGCTGCCCGACGTGCCGACCTTCAGGGAGCTCGGCGTCGATTGGGTCGATGGCGCCTACCGCGGCATCGGCGTCCCGAAGTCGACCCCGCCCGAGGCGCGCCGGCGCCTGTCCGACTTGTGGGCTGCGCTGAACGCCGACCCTGAGATGAAGCAGCTGGCGGAAAAGAGCGGCTTCGAGCTGGTGAACGTCGGGGTCGATCGGATGGACGGGTTCATGCGGGAGCGAATCAAGGTCTACACCGAGATGGGCCGGCAGATGGGGCTGGGTACCAAGTAGCGGATCGCGCCGCCCAGTGCGCCTTGCCCTTTGATTCGTCTTGCCTCCACCACGTTGAGGTTGCCAAGCGCGCCGTCGTGTGGATCATCGGCGGCTCGTGCCATGACAGAAGAAGACGAGCAACCCATCGCCTGCGAACTGCCGGCTTTCGACCCGGCCTGCTACCCGCGCAGCTACCGGCAGGCGCCGATCTGGCGCGTGCTGCAACTGGCCGCCGGCGTGGCACTGCTGGCCGCGGGCATGGTGCTGCTCGCCGCCGCCTTCCCGCCATGGTCGGCACGCCTGCCGCAGACCTGGCAACCTGCTGCGCTGCCTGCCGGGCTCAGCCTGCTCCTGTGGGGCGGCCTCGCCGGGGCCCATGCACGCCGCCTGCGCGTGGTCCTGCACGCGGATGCCATCGAGGTGCACGGCGTGTCGCGGGTGCGCAGTGTCATGCTGGGCCGCATCGCGGGCCGTCGGCGACAGGCCCAGGGCCTGGGCTTCGTCCAGACCTGCCTGGTGCTGCATCCCGGTTCCGGCCGCAAGCTGTGCCTGCCCTCGACCCTGGCCACGGACGGGGCCTTCCACGTCTGGCTGGACAGGCTGCCCGACCTCGACGCGGTCGAGCGCGAGGCATCGCTGCAGGCGGTGCTGGCCAACCCGCTGCTCGGCCGCACGCCCGAGCAGCGTTTGCAACGCCTCGCCTGGGTCAACCGGGTTGCGCAGCTCGGTCTGCCGCTGGTGGTGGCGCTGCTGGTCTGGACCATGCTCTCCGCCCGCGCCCCGATCGCTGCCGTGCTGGTCATCGGGTTGTTGCCGTGGCTGATCGTCGCCGCAGTTGCCGGGGCAAGGGGTGCGCTGCGCCTCGATGGCTCGCCGCACGACGTGCGGCCCAACCTGCTCGGCGTGCTGGGCCTCGCCTGCGTGGCATTGCTGCCGCGGCTGCTGGCTGAAATCAATCTGCACAGCTGGGCCGCGCTGGTGCCGGCGGCGCTGGCGGCCGGCGCCGCCATGAGCTGGTGGGCGTTGCGTGTGTCGGCGCGCCACGGCCAGCGCAGCGCGCGGCGCTGGGCCATGGTGCCGCTGCTGTGGGTCTACTGCGGCGCAGCCTTGGCCTGGCTCAATGTGCTCGCCGACCAGCGGACCACCCGGGTCGACCCGACGGTCGCGAACTTCAAGCACTGGGGCGGGGGACGCCGACTGACGTTTGCGCTCAGGCTCGAACCGTGGGGCGCGCTGCGCGAAATCCAGTCGCTGCAGGTGAGCCAGGCGGTCTTCAACAGCGTGAGCCCGGGCGAACGGGTCTGCGTTCGCGAACACCCTGGGCTGTGGGGCTGGCGCTGGACCGATGTGGCGCCATGCCCGGAGGATGCGCCCGTGGTCACGAACGGCATGCCAGCGCCGCTGTACCGCGCCCTGAAGCTGCACGCCTACGGACCCGAGCGGCGCGGCCCGCACCTGCGCCTGCTGGTTGCGGGGCAACATGCCGAGCTCGACGCCCAACTCGGCGAGTTGCAGCGCCGCTTCGAGCACGGCGAGGTCGGCTCCGAGCTGCTGCTCGTGAGTTACCGCGACTTCTACGACCCCGACCCGGACCTCGACACCTTGTTCGACGGCTGGATCGCGCGCTTCCCCGGCTCCTACCCGGCCCGGCTCGCACGCGGCATTCATCGCAAATTCCAGGCCGAAGGGCTGCACGCGGCGGGCTTCGAGCGCTGGGTCTCACCGGACGCCAACGTCGAGCTCTACGCCGACCGCCAGATCAAGGACCTGGAGCGCTCCACGAAGCTCACCGCCAAGCCGACGCTGTCGTACGTGCACCTGATGGACGCCGCCATGCACCGCGGCGAGCGCACGCAGATGCGCCAGTGGTTGGAGCGCGGCCTGAGCGCCGAGCCGGAGAGCTTCGCGCTGACGCGCAAGTATCTGGCGATGCTGCGGCCGATGTACGGCGGCAGCCTGCCGGAGATGGAAGCCTTCGTCGCCGAATGCCATCGCAACGGGCTGCCCGCCAATGTCACAAACACGCTCGACGCGATGCTGCTCACGCAGCGCGGCTGGGCGAGCCAGAGGGAAGGGCATGAGGACATCGCGCTGACGCAGTTTCGCGAGGCCGCGGCGCTCGACCCCTTCGGCGAAGACCTCAACATGGCGTTGCGCCAGGAAGCCGACATCCTGGTCCGGCGCAAGCAGTTCGATGCTGCCATCGCGGTGCTGCAGCGCGCACTCCAGGCCCAACCCGACGAGGCCCGCACCCATGGCATGCTGGGCTATGCGCTGCATGGAGCGGGCCGCAAGCCGGAGGCGATCGCCGAATACGAACGTGCCGCGCAACTCGGCGACGGCTGGTCACAGGCCTATCTGGGGCGGCTCTATCTCGGCGGCGGCCACGGGGTGGCGCGTGACGCCGTGCAGGCGCAGCACTGGCTCGGTCGCGCGGCAGCGGCCGGCAATGAAGACGCCAGGCGAGCACTGCGCGAACATCCGGAGCTGCGCCCGCGCTAGTCTTCGTTCAGGGCGGCAACGCGCTTCGAATTCGTGCCACGCGTCGCGTCAAGCGACGAATCTCCAAGGGTCGACGATCGAGAGTCCGCACGCCTCGAAGTCGCTGACGTTGCGTGTGGCGAGCTTGTTCCCATGATGCAGCGCGATCGCCGCAATCTGGGCGTCGAACTGCGAGATGGGCCGCCCGGCTGCCCGCCGGCTGCTGAGCACGTCGACATAGGCGGGTACCGCAGCGCTGTCGAAGGGCAAGATGCGCTGTGCGAAATCTTCCTCGAACATCGCCCCCAGCGCGCGCTCGAAGGCCTGGCGCCGCTTGCCGGCGGGGAGCAGTCGCGCGCCGAGCAGCATCTCGGCCTGGGTCACCGAACTGACACAAAGGCTTTCCGCCGGTTGCGCTGCGACCCATGCCGAACTGTCGGGCCGAGCGCTTGACAACCGATGCGCGGCGGGCACGATGGCGCCCATGAAAATCATCTGCCTGTTCCTGGGCTCGGCCTTCGCCGCTGTCGCCACTGCCGCACCTGTCGTCTACAACATCGACCCCGAGCACACCTACCCGAGCATCGACGCCGACCACCTGGGCCTGTCGATCTGGCGCGGCAAGTTCAACAAGTCGGCCGGCAAGGTCACGCTCGACAAGGCGGCGGGGCGCGGCTCGGTCGAGGTGACGGTCGATGTCGCGAGCTTCGACGTCGGCCATGACCTGGTCAACAACTGGGCCCGCACGGCCGAGTTCTTCGACACCGCCAAGTACCCGCAGGCGGTCTACAAGGGGCGGCTCAACGGCTTCGTCAAGGGCGCGCCGGCGCGGGTTGACGGCGAGCTGACGCTGCACGGCGTCACGCGGCCCATCGTGCTGAAGCTCAATTCGTTCAAGTGCATGCCGCATCCGCTGTTGAAGCGCGAAGTCTGCGGCGCCGATGCGCAGGGCACCTTCAAGCGCGACGACTTCGGGCTCGACGCCGGGAAGCCCTATGGCATGAAGATGAACGTCACGCTGCACGTCCAGGTCGAGGCGATTCAGGCCGAGTGAGGCTTCGCGCAGTCGCGTGCACGTGCCAGCAGCAGCTCGCGCTCGCGCAGGTTGCGCGTCAGCGCCGCGGCGTACTGAACTCCGCGCAGGCTTCGTCGGTGCGCCCCAGCTTCGCGAGCAGGTCGCCGCGCACGGTGGGCAGCAGGTGGTAGCTCTGCAGCGATGGCTCGCCGCGCAGCGCGTCGACGAGTGCCAGCCCGGCTGCCGCACCGAACGCCATCGCCACCGCGACCGCACGATTGAGCTCGACGACCGGCGACGCGGCGAGCTGCGCCAGCAGCCAGTCGTCGCCGGCGGTCGCGGCATAACCTTCGTTGAAGACGAGGTAGATGACTTCGAGCACCGACGCCAGGCGCGGCGCGAGCTCGGCAGTGCGTGGCACCTCGAACGGCACCCGCGCTTCGGCGAGCGTTCGCTTGGCGCGCACGATGCGCTGCGCGATCGTGGCCTCGGGCAGCAGGAAGGCGCGCGCGATCTCGTCGGTGGCGAGGCCGCCGAGACAGGCGCAGGGTCAGCGCCACCCGCGCATCGGGTGACAGCACCGGGTGGCAGGCGGTGAACACGAGGCGCAGCAGGTCGTCGCCGACATCGTCGACCTCGGCCTCGGCGATCGCGGTGGTGATGTCGGGCACCACGAGCACCTGCCGCCTCGGCCACACCGACATCGCGCACCATGCGCGCGACCACCGCGATGATGCGCGCCGACTCGATTGCGCTCTCCTTGAGGTTGGGGTCGGAGTCGAGCTCTGCTCGGCTCTGTCGACACGACGAACGAGGCGCGCCGGAATCGACAAGTTCCGCGCGCGATTCTGTAAGTGCCTGTGGCGCGCGGCTCAGAACGCGCGGCTGAGCTGCAGCCAGGCCGAACGCGGTGCCATCGGCAGGTCGTTGGGGATGGCGGTGCCGGGCGCGAGGCTTGGTTCGCGCACGTCGGCGTTGAACAGGTTGCGCACGCTGGCGGAGACTTCCCAATCGCCCGGGCCGCGACTGCTGCGCACACCGAGGTCGATGCTGGTGTAGTCGGCGACCGGCGGGCGCTTGTCGCCGGCGGCGCGCTTGCGCCCGACGACCCGGTTGAGCTGGGCGCTGCTCGACCATGCGCCGGCGAAGCGCCAGTCGGCGCGGGCATACAGGTGGTGGCGCGGTGCGTAACCCACGTCCTGCCGGGTCGACTCGTCGATCGAGCGCTGGTACGAATGGTTGGCGCTCAGGCGCAGCTCGCGGCGCGGGTTCCACTCGAGCTCCAGTTCGGCGCCCTGGCCATGCTGCTGGCCCACGTTCTGAAAGGTGGCGCCGGGCGCCGGCGCGGGGTTGGGCACGGTGCGGATGACGTTGCGCATGGCATAGCGGAACGCGTTCAGGTTGACCTGCATGTCGGGTGCGACCTGCCATTGCAGCGCGGCCTCCAGCGTCCGGATGGTTTCGGCCTGCAGGTCGGGGTTGCCGTTGGCGACCGGGTTGATCGCGTATTGCTCGGCCAGCGCCGGGGCGCGGAAGGCCTGGCCGTAGAGCAGCTTGGCGGTGAGGTCTTGCGCGGCGTCCCACACCAGGGCCAGGCGCGGGTTGGTGGTGCTGCCGAAGTCGGAGTAGCGGTCGTGGCGCAGGCCGGCGGTGAGCGCCCAGTCGCGCGCGAAGCGCCACTCGTCTTGAACGTAGAGATAGTCGTTGAAGCGCCGGTGCGGTCGGATGTGCGGCTGAATCTCCGAGTAGTTGGTCTGCGGCCCGGTCGGAATCGGCACGCCGGCCGGGCTCAGCAAGTAGTTCTTCCAGGTTTCGGCCTTGTAGAGGTTCAAGTCGTCGTGGCCGACGCCCAGGCGCAGCTGGTGGCCTGCGCCACCGCTGTAGAGCGCGTAGGCCGACAACCTGAACTGCCTTTCCCAGCGGTTCGGGCCGCCGATGACGCCGTCGGGAAAGGTGCCGGTGGGGAAGGTCGCGCCGGGCGGGAACAGCACGATGCGCGGGTTGATGTCCGCGAAATGAAGGTAGCTCGCAACGGCGCCCAGGCTCCAGTGGCTGGCGAACTGCGGCTCGGTCCACGACAGGTCGCTGGTCACCCACTCGCCCCGGGACGCGCCAGTGGCGGCCAGCGCGGACGAAGGCCCGGCCCCGGCTCCGGCGTGATCGCGCAGCTTGTATCCGATGCGCCAGCGCCATTGCCGGCGGGCCAGATCGAGTGTGGCGTCGACCGAGTCGTGCCCGGTGCTCACCGGCCCCGGCGCCAGGCTGGCGTGGGTACCGAAGAGGGCGTCCAGGCGGGTCTGCGCATCGGCGCTGACGATGCGCTTGAAGCCATCGGTGCTGCCCACGCGCAGGTAAGCCGCCACCTCGACAGGCCCGAGCTTGCCGCCGTGAAGCAACCAGCCGTCACGGGTGTCGAACGAGCCGGTGCGCGCTCCCGCCTGGGTGCCCGGTGCGTCCGCCGCGGTCTTGGTCACGATGTTGATCACGCCGGCGTAGGCGTCGGCGCCGTGCAGCGCGGACCCGGGGCCGCGGATGATTTCGATGCGGGCGACGTTTTCCAGCGGCAGGCCGGCCCAGATGATGCCTTTGTCGCCGGTGTAGGTCGTCGTCAGGGGGACGCCGTTCTGCAGCAGCAGCACCTGCGGGTTGAGCACGTTGCCGCCGCCGATGCCGCGGATGATGTAGTGCGACGCGTAGCTGCCCGCCTTGCGCGAAACATGCAACCCGGGGACGGTCTCCAGGACCTCGTCGAGGTCGGTGGCGCCGATGGCGGCGATGTCTTCGGCGGTGACGACCGTGGCCACCGAAGGCGCGCGGCGCAGCGGCTGCGGCGACCCGGTGGCGATACTCACCATGCGAGGGTCGCCATAGACCGCGGCCAGGGCTTCTTCGTCGGTCAGGGCGGCGCCGTCGACCTTGCCGAGCAGAATGCACGTGGCAATGAACGACGCGGCCCACGAAGATCGGCGCATGTTGTCCCTGATGAAGTTTTCCGCCGCCGGTACCCGCGGTAACTGTATACGCATGGGCGCGAGATTGTCGGGCTTCGCTATCATTGACGTTTACGTAAACGTCAGACGGTGCGCGCTCGCACCCCTCGAATGGAGACCCACGCGATGAACCTTCCAGGCCTCGACTTCCAGCTGGGCGAAGACATCGACGCACTGCGCGACGCGGTGCGCGACTTCGCCCAATCCGAGATCGCGCCGCGCGCCGCCGAGATCGACGCGAGCGACCAGTTTCCGATGGACCTGTGGCGCAAGATGGGCGAGCTCGGCGTGCTCGGCGTGACGGTGGCCGAGGAGTACGGCGGCGCCGGCATGGGCTACCTGGCGCACATGATCGCGATGGAAGAGATCAGCCGCGCCTCGGCCAGCGTCGGCCTGAGCTACGGCGCGCACAGCAACCTGTGCGTCAACCAGATCAAGCGCAATGGCAACGAAGCGCAGCGCCGCAAGTACCTGCCCAAGCTGATCTCCGGTGAGCATGTCGGCGCGCTCGCGATGAGCGAAACCGGGGCCGGCTCCGACGTGATCGGCATGAAGCTCAAGGCCGAGGACAGGGGCGGCGTCTACCTGCTCAACGGCAGCAAGATGTGGATCACCAACGGCCCCGACGCCGACACGCTGGTGGTCTACGCCAAGACCGAGCCTGAGCTCGGCGCGCGCGGCGTCACCGCGTTCCTGATCGAGAAGGGCATGCGCGGCTTCTCCATCGCGCAAAAGCTGGCCAAGCTCGGCATGCGCGGCAGCCACACCGGCGAGCTGGTGTTCAACAACGTCGAGGTGCCGGCCGAGAACGTGCTGGGCGCGTTGAACGGCGGCGCCAAGGTGCTGATGAGCGGGCTCGACTACGAACGCGCGGTGCTCGCCGCCGGGCCGGTGGGCATCATGCAGGCGGTGATGGACAACGTGGTGCCCTACATCCACGACCGCAAGCAGTTCGGCCAGAGCATCGGCGAGTTCCAGCTGATCCAGGGCAAGGTCGCCGACATGTACACCGTGCTGCAGGCGGCGCGCGCGTTTTGCTACACGGTCGGCAAGAACCTCGACCTGCTGGGCAGCGAGCATGTGCGCCAGGTGCGCAAGGATTGCGCGAGCGTGATCCTGTGGTGCGCCGAGAAGGCGACCTGGATGGCCGGCGAAGGCATCCAGGTGTTCGGCGGCAACGGCTACATCAACGACTACCCGCTGGGTCGGCTGTGGCGCGACGCCAAGCTGTACGAGATCGGCGCCGGTACGTCGGAGATCCGGCGCATGCTGATCGGGCGCGAGTTGTTTTCGGAGACGATGTAGCCCATGCCCCCTCACCCCAACCCTCTCCCCCGAGTACGGGGGAGAGGGAGTGAATTGCTCCCTCTCCCGCTCGCGGGAGAGGGTTGGGGGCGGAGCGGGGCTTTCGAGCCGCATGCGGCGAGCCCGCGCAGCGGTTCCGGCTTGCAAGCCGGAACGCGCACTGCAAGTGAGGGGTCAACGTGAGTCAAGCTCAGCTTCGTCGCTAGTCAGGTCGTGCGATCACCTCGTTCGGCGTCGGCGCGTTTGGGCGGGCTGAGCGGGCATGTCGGATTCGTCCACACCTTCTCAGGGCTTGGCCGACTTGTCGGGGTTGTCCTTCGGATCGACGTAGTTCAGGTCGAGCGGGCCCTCGCCATGCACCTGCACGACGGTGGGCACTTTGCTGAACGCGTAGTGCACGGTCTTGCCCGGCAGGAAGTGGAAGCCGCCGGCCGACAGCGCGTGCGCCTTGGCCATCTCGACCTTCTCGCCCATCCCCAAATAAAGCGTGCCGGAGAGCACGGTCAGGTTCTCGGACTGGGTGTGCGTGTGTGGCGCGATCTTGTAGCCCGCTGGCGTGCGGATGCGCAACGTGAAGGGGCCGGGCTTGCTCGGGTCGCCGCTCAACACGGCAACCTTGGCCCCTTTGGGCATGCTGGGCGGCGCGTCGCCCCACTTGATCGCACCCGGATTCACCATGCTCATCTCGTTGCTGGCGTCGGCGGCACCGGCAGGCGACACGGCCAGGGTCGAGATCAGGGCGGCTGCAGCCGCCGCGCTCATCAGCGTGCTGTTGAGTTTCATCGGAACCTCCTGTGGCAATGCGGCAGCGCGTACACGGCTGCGCGTAGGATCCTACGCCGCTGCAATCGAAGGACAAAGTCCATGAACCCACCCGGTGTCGACAGGATCTTCGCCGGCTCCATCCCGGAGCTCTACGACAGCGTTCTCGTTCCGCTGATCTTCGAGCCCTACGCCGGCGATCTCGCGAGCCGGGTTGCGGCGCTGCGTCCCTCGCGCGTGCTCGAGACCGCCGCCGGCACCGGCGTCGTCACCCGCGCGATGGCCAGTGCGCTGGCCTCGCCGGCCGAGCTGGTCGCGACCGACCTGAACCAGCCGATGCTGGCGCGCGCGGCGGCCATCGGCACCGAGCGGCCGGTGCAGTGGCAACAGGCGGATGCAACCCGGCTGCCGTTCGACGACGCGAGCTTCGACATCGTCGTCTGCCAGTTCGGCGTGATGTTCTTTCCGGACAAGGTCCGCGCGTTTGCCGAAGCGCGGCGCGTGCTGCGGCGCGGCGGCACGTTCCTGTTCAACGCCTGGGACCGGATCGAAGAGAACGAGTTTGCCCACAGCGTGACGCTGACGCTCGCCGAGCTCTTCCCGGCCGACCCGCCGCGCTTCCTGGCCCGCACGCCGCACGGCTACTTCGACCGGGAAACGATCGCGCACGACCTGGCCAGCGCGGGGTTCGGCGCCGTGCCGCGCATCGAGACGATCGCCGCGCGCAGCCGCGCCGCCTCGGCGAGCGCACCGGCCATCGCCTACTGCCAGGGAACGCCCTTGCGCAGCGAGATCGAGGCGCGCGCCGGCGCCAGCCTGGCCGAGGCCACATCGGCGTGCACCGCCGCGGTCGCCCGCCGCTTCGGCGCGGGCCCGGTCGACGCGAAGATCCAGGCGCACATCGTCAGCGCCGCCGCATGACGCGGCTCACAGCCGTCCGGCAATGATCGCGTTCGACAGCAGCCGCTGGACACCCCATTTGTGGAACGGGACGATGAAGAACAGATAGACCTTCCCGAATCGGTTGTGCACGGTGCAGATCGTGGAGACGACGACGTTCGCTGCCTCGCCGTTCGTTTCGCGCAGAACCGAGAGCCTGAAGTCCAGATGCTTGTTGTCGCGGCCTGCGACGAGCTCGGTGTCGGTCAGAGCGAAGATCGGCCAGACGCCGATCTTCTCGCCGACGCGGTAGCTGCTCTTGACTTCGACGTTGATGATCTCGGACGCGGTGGGCGCATCGAGACCGAACAGCGAAACAACTCGATTCCGTGCAATCAGGGCGATCTTCATCCACATCGGGTGATGCGCGAAGATGCCGACGAAGATCTCGACGATACCGGCCCGCGTGTGGCTCAAGGGTGCGCGGTACGAGTCGCGAAAATAGGCCACCTCGATGGTGCGGCGGTCCAGCACGCTGGCGCAGGGGATGTCGCATTTCATGACGGTCATGGTTGCCGAGTATCTGCCACAAGCATGCACGAGTACCCCACCCGCTCCCCCGAGTACAGGGGAGGGGGAGCCCGAGTTCGCTCCCTCTCCCGCTTGCGGGAGAGGGTTGGGGGGCAGCCCGGTGCCGGACCTCAGGACATCGACCGGACGAGTCCCTGACGTTCAGCGCAGACCATGCCGGTCGCGCACGGCGCTCATGAGGGTGCGGAAGTCGTCGACAAAGTGACCCACAGCGACAGTGGCAGGCGCAATGGCCGGCGCCGCGAGGCGCGGTGAGGCCACTGCCGCCCGGGCTACCGGCTTGGCGGCCAAGGTTGCGGCGCCGGTGCCCGTCGCAATGCGCGGTGCGGACAGCACGTTTTCGAGGCCGTTGGCACGATTCACGCGCTCGCCGAGATGCGGCGGGTTGGCGTGCAGGAAGCGCGTGACGATGGTCTTCAGTATCGAGGTGTGATCGAAGCTCATGTGGGAGACGCCGCGCCTCTGCACCCAAGGCGACACGATGAACGCCGGGACGCGCGGACCGCGGAAATGAACCGGCACGGGGTGGAATTGCCCCGGCGGCGCCTGCTCGGGAAACTCCGGGTCATTGAACATCGGCGCGACATACTCGGGATCGGCCGGGTCGCTCACCTCGCGCGGTAGTACGTGATCGTGGAAGCCGCCGTATTCGTCGTAGGTCACCACGAGCAGCGTCTTCTCCCACAGCGGGCTCGATGCGAGCGCATCGTAGACGCGCTTGATCAGCCGCTGGCCAAATGCCATGTCGGTCGGCGGATGATCGTCGTTGCCGGCCGGTATGTCCGTCAGATCGGGATCGATGAACACCACCGAGGGCAGCGTGCCCGCGCGCGCGGCGGCCTCGAGCCCTTGCAAGGGATCGTCGATCTGCACGATGTTCGGATGACCGAGCGTGTAGTCGGCGAACAGGCGCAGCATGCACATGTCATGCTCGTAGTAGCGCCAGGTCACGTTGCCGGCGTCGAGATGGTCGAAGATGTTCTTCACATGCACCGGCGTGAAGTCCTGCGGGTCGGGCGTGCCGATCTCCGGGAAGCCGGCATGCGGGTCGTGCGGCGCCTTGGGGGCGAGATTGCCGGTGAGCGTGACGAACCGATTCGGCCAGGTGTTGCCCGGATGGGCCGCGAACCAGTGGTCGCAGATCAGGAAGTTCTCGGCCAGGAACGAGTACATCGGCACGCTGGCGGGCAGGTGATAGCCCATGATGTCGGTCGCCTTCGCGCCGTAGTTGCGCGAGGCATCGTTCAGCTCGGCCTGCGAATACTTGCCCGCGAGCTGCTGCGCGTGGGCCAGCACGAAGCCGCCCATCGGCGGCACGGTCACGTCGGTCGACGCCGGGTTGTCGTCGTCAGGGTCGGGGTCGCCTTTGGGCTTCGGGCTCGTCGTGTGCCGCAACACCAGCTTCTGCCCGCCGCGCTGGATCTTCTGGTCCGAGAAGCCGTGACCGGGGTCGTAGCCGAACAAGGTCGCAGGCGGGTGCGTGAACGGAAACACGTAGGCGCGCGAGCCGTCCGACTTCAGATTGAACTCGGTCCCCTTGAGCCCGTTGACCTCGGTTCGACCGAGGCCGCCCAACGAGGTCGGCAGGCTCAGGTGGCCGAGCGCCTGGTCGAACGAGCGGTTCTCCATCATCAGCACCACGATGTGATCGATGTTGGCCAGCAGTCCCGGGTCGGGCAGCGGCGCGTCGGGAGCTTGGTCGTCGCCGGTCGTCAATACATCGCCCAGCGGCCGATCGCCGGCGAAGAACTGGGTGATCTCGCTCGCCGACTGACGCGTGATCTCCGGCAGGTCGCGGCCGAGCAGATAGTGCCCGAGCGCGCTCCAGATGGTGTGCGCGATGGCGCGAAGCTTCGCGAGCCTGTCGTAGGCGGGGTTGCCGAAATCGTAGGCGCGCCCGAGGAAGCCTTCGACCAGGGTCGCCACCAGCATCGTCAACGTGGGCGACACGTCCTCGAGATCGATGTAGGGTCGCACCACGATATCGCAGCTGTCCGGCGGGCCCTCGAGCCCGGACAGCGACCCGTCGCGCATCGTGAACATGATGTCCGCCGACAGCGTCTTGATCTTCGCCTCGCTCTTGCCGACCAGCATGTTTGCCAGCTGATCGGCCAGGGCGTTCGCGATCGCCGAGAGTGCGCCGCTGATGACGTCCGGGAGGACGCTGCTGCTGAGGGCAGGTCCGATCGCCGACGCGACCAGACCATTGACGAGATTCTCGATCAGCAGCGTCGTGCCGTAGGGGAAGTCGATGCGCGTCTTGAGCGCCAGGCGCCCGTCGTTCACCACCAGCCTGACCTTGAGCGGCGCCGATTCGTAGCGCTGGCCCGGGTTCAGGTTCAGGATCTTCATGCCGAGATCGAATTCGTGCACGCCGAACTGGCGCTGCATGTCGCGATTCGGCAGCACGATCAGCCGGGTCGTATCGATGCTGAAGTGGCCACCGTAGTTGTGCGGCCGGTTCTCGAACGCGACCGTGATCGGCGCCGAGCCGGTGACGACGCGGCAAAGCAGGTGATTGAGGGCGTCGAGGTCAAACGACTTGCGCAAGATCGGCCGGTTGCCGACGAAGGTCGCAAAGACCCGGCCGCTTGCGTTGACCGTGGTCGTGTTCGTGATGCGCAGTTTCCAGTTCGGTGCGTCCCGGCCGAACGCGACCAGGTCGGGAAAGCGCGAAGGCTTCGCTGCCGGCAAATCGAACAGCAGCGGTGCCGGCCCGGCTGCGACCGCCGCCGCCCCTGCGCCGGCCGGCAGCAGTTCGATTCGAAAAGCGTTCTGCGGCAACGCCCCGCCGCCGCCGGTGCCGCCGCCACCGCCGGTGTTGTTCGTGTCGAGAGCGCTCACGCCGCCGGCTGCACCCGTCGTGCCGCCCAAGCCTGTGGCGAGCCCACCGGCGCGTCGCGCGAGCTGCACACGCGGTGCCGGCGCTGCGGCCAACGACGAATACATCTCGACGGTGACGATGCCGGGTCCGGCATTCGCCGGGCCGAACACCAGCTCCACCGATGCGTTCGCCGCCACCGTCAACTGCAGGATCTGCTGGTCGGTCGCGAAATCGCTCTGCGAAGGGTCGCCGCAGGGATCCCGTGGGCCATCGAGCACAACGACCTGCGCGTTGATGCCCGTGAGCACACCGGTGTGCAAGCCCGTGAGCGCGCCCGTTGCGAGGCGCGTGGGAAGGGCCGGCGAAGCGGCCTGTGCGCTGGACGTCGGGACTGCGGACCGGTCTCGCCCGACGGCCCGGGCAGCCGATGTGCGCGCGATGACTGGAGCCGCGCCCGCGCGGGCACTCGCCGGACTGCTTGCCGACAGCGCGGCCAAGGTCCTGGCGTCGACCGAGCCAGTCGGATCGAGTTTCTGCTGCCTCTGGAACTCGATCACGGCATCGCGTGTCGACGGTCCGAAGAACCTTCGCTTGAGTTCCTGGACGGAGACCCGAAGACCGTGCTGGGCCAGCGTCTGGTGAAGTCGGGCGACAGCGTCGCCAAATTCCCCGACGTGCAGGTTTGCAGTAGGCATGGCAACCCTTTCGCCGTGCGGTTGGCGCAGGGCCCCTTAGTCGAACTTGAATTTGAGCAGCACCAACGCCCGCGGATCGCGCGCGACGAACTGGATGCGCTCGACGACGCGGAAGAAGTACTTCGAGCCCTCCTTGCGCACGAACTCGGTCGTCGCTTCGCGTCCGACGTAGATCCGCGTCGGGTCGCCGGCAAGCGCAACCAGCAGGCCCCTGTCCTGCGGCAGGGTCACGGTGTCCTGGAAGCCGCCTTCGACCAGCGGCTTGATGCGATCTGCGGTCGTCACGAGGCTGGCCTCGCTCGACGCGACGAAGGTGTCGGCAAACACCTTCACGGGCAGGAACAGCGCGAACTTCGGTGCCTGCGCTTTCGCGGTGAGCTTCGCGATCCCGTCGGCCACTGCGGTGAACACGTTCTCGCCGAACAGCAGCCCGGCACGCCGGCCGGCAACCCGCGGCACGACGATCGGCACCGAGACCTTGAGCGGATCGTCGTCGTTGGCATCCTTCGGATTCGCTTCACCGAGCAGACCACCGCCCGCGGATTCGAGCAGCTCGGCCTTGACGCCCGCGGGCAGCTTGCCGCTCGTGCCCTGGAACAGCACCGTGTCCTCCGCAAGCGCGACGGACTTCGCCGCCATCTGGGCGAGCGTGCGGCAGGTATTGATCTGCGCCTCGTTCATTGCCTGCGCGCTGGTGAGCGTGAATTCCTGGAAGATCTCGACGAACGACTTCGTCTGCCCCTCGCGGATGGAGAGGTCGGAGAAGTTGATCAGGTCGTTCGCAATCTCGGTCGGGCTGGTCTCGAACTGGGTTGCCGGAAACACCTTCTGCGCGCTGCGCACGCGACCCATCTCCGTCACGACCGTATCGTCGATGTCCTTCCAGATCGACGCGTCCCAACCGAGCTCGTTCGCGCTGTTCATCGGTTTCTCCCCGCTGTGAAGGCGATTCGAAGGCTACGCCCGCCAAGCGCTGCGCGCCAGGGATCGGCCCCCCTAGTTCAACACCGCGCGGCGAGGCTGATGACCTCTCATCCCTAGTCTCGTACTTCACTCGGGCGCGGGCCTGTGTCAAGCTCGCCGGTGAGTTGCATTGGAGGTGCTGGACATGCCTCTGCTCGAAGTACTGGGTCTGCACAAGCCCAAGGTGGCCGCACCGTTGCACGCGTCGGCACAGGGAGATGGCCCGCAAGCAGCCCCGCCGCAACAGGTCCCCGCGCCGGCGCTGAACCGACGCCCCGAATACGAGACCAAGCGCCAGGAATGCGTCAAGATGCTCGGCATCTTCAAGCGGCTCAAGCCCGACCCGGTGCTGCAGAACATCGAGACCGAGCTGGCCACGATCGACGCGGATTTCAAGGCCGGGCGGCTCGACGCCGCGCGCGCCATCGCACGCGTCGACGCGATGCGCCTGAACTTGGGGGTGAGCTTCGCCAACATCGCGGTCGCCCAGCCCACGACCCGGCTCGTGATGCTGAAGAAGAGCCCTGCAGCAGGGTTTATGAAAGCCGACATCGAGCAGCTCGAACAACTCGGCAACGAAGTGCGCGACGCGGCCAACAAGGGCGAGTATGCGAGAGCCCTGCTCGGCGCCAAGCAGTTGCGCAGCTGGGTCGAGACCGCCGAAGACGTGGCGCAGCGCCGCTCGGCGTACGACACGCAGAGGAGCGCCGCCATCGCGGCGCTGGCAGCGCTGCGCACCTACCCGGTCCTGCAGGCGCAGGTCTCGGCGATGGACCAGCAGGTGGTGGCCGCCGATGCACTGGCCGAGCGTGCCACGATGCACTTCGAGGCCGGCGTTGCCGAGCTGCAGAAGGTGCTCTCGCGGGCCAAGACGCTGCTCCAGTTCTCGAGCGCCGGCGACGCGCTGGCGAAGGAGCGCGCTGCCGCCGACCAGAAGCTCGCTGCCTTGCGCAAGCACGCCGCGGCCAAGGCCGTCGCCGAGCCGCTCAAGGCCATCGATGACCTGCTCGCGCAAGCCTCGCAGGCAGCAGCCGGCGCCGCGGCTGCCAACGATCCTGCGGGCGTCGAGGCGGCGCGTGCCGGCGTCGGGCGCGCCGTGTCTGATCTGGCTGCGCTGAAGACGATGGCCGACGGCCTGGCGCCGGCATTGGGCGCGCTCGGGCCGGCCGGCAAGGGCAAGGCGGGCGCCGCGCTCGTGGCGAAGGCCGAGCACAAGCGCTACGCCGATCTGCGCGCCACGATCGAGAAGCGCCAGGCGGCGCTGCTCGCGCTGCCGGTCGTCGCCTCGATCGTCGGCAAGACCGACGCCGTCGCGCGCTCGCTCGCGCAGGCGCAGCAGCACGATGCCGCGAACGAGGCTACGCAGGCCATCGCCGCGCTGCACCAGGCCGAGGACGCCGTTGCCGCCGGAGAAGCCGCCGCCAGCGCGCGCGCCGCATTCGACACGCGCGCGGCAGCGCTCGTGGCGGGCAAGGGCAACCTGATCGAGGGCGACGCCGGCGTGCGGTTCGAGCAGCAACTGGTCAAGGCGCGAGCTCAGGCCGACACGTTCGCCTTCGACGCGGCGAGCCGAACGCTGGACAAGGCAGAGGCAGGACTCGAGAAGCTGACCGTGATGGACATGGCCCTTCTCAATCCCAGGGACCCGGCCCTGCTCGACGGCGCGCGCAAGCTGCTGAAGCTCAACGGCGAGAAGCAGCTCGACGAGGTGGTGGCGGCCCTGCCCACGAGCGTGCCCGACAGCGTGATCGCGCAGCTCGCGCAGGAGCGCTTCGGCGTCGCGTTCGACCTCGCGGCCGGCAGCACCGGCACGGCATCAATCAAGCAAATCTACGCCATGTTGGCCAAGGTGCCGCAGGACGTGATCGGCAACCCGAGCTTGAGAACGATCCGGCCCACCGCCCGGCCCGCCAACACCAGCCTCGGCGGCCAGTACATCCCCGATGAGGAAACGGTCGAGATCTACGGCCGGCCGGGCGCGGGGGACAAGCAGAAGTTCGGCAGCGAGCTCAAGAACGAGCAGAAGAAGCCACAGCTGCCGGCCGACATCGAAGACAGCTGCAAGCCGGCCAACTCCGACCCCGTCGAGCTGATGGACTGGACCACGCTGCACGAGATCGGCCACAGCCTGGACGACGCCAACAACTTCATGCGCAGCAAGGGCAAGGACGACGAGTACGGCGGCTGGATCGAGTACGGCGCCAAGATCGAACCGGTCGCGGCTGCGGTGGCTGCCTGGGCGCACCACGACAAGAGCGCGGCCCAGAAGCGCTACGTCGTCGACCTGATCCTCGGCAACCAGCCGCAGGCGCCGCCGGCGCCGGCCGGCCTCGAGAAGGAAGCGAAGACCGCGCTTGCCGAAGTGCAGCGCTGGTACAAGACGGCGACCACGCCGGAGATCTGGAAGGACGAGGCGGCGACCAAGTCGATGTGCATCGGCGAGCGCATCTACCAGATGCCCTATCCCGACGAGTGGGTCAGCTACAACGTGGCGGCGCGGCGGCGCGGGCTCACCGGCTTCCAGTTCAAGGCGCCCGGCGAGTGGTTCGCCGAGCTGTACGCCGGCTACAAGAGCGGCAAGCTCAAGCCGAACCACCCGGCCGTAAAGTGGCTGAGCAAGATCAAGGTCTGAAGCCGCGCCCACGGCCCATGCGCACCAATTGCGGCGACGGCGGCGTGACGCTTGCATCGAACGCTTGGGCCTCCAGCCCCACCCCCCGCACGACACGCTGCACATAGTTGCGCGTTTCCAGGTACGGCGGCACACCCCGGTAGCGTTCGACGGTGCGCTCGCCGGCGTTGTAGGCGGCTGCCACCAGCCTCACGTCGCCTTCGAAGTAGGCCAGCAGCCAGCGCAGGTAGGCGATTCCGCCGCGGATGTTCTGCGCCGGGTCGTAGGGGTTGCGGACATTGAAGCGCGCCGCGGTTTCGGGCATGAGCTGCATCAGCCCTTTTGCGTTCTTCGGCGACAAGGCGACGATGTCGAAGTTGGATTCGGCTTCGATGATCGCCAGCGCCAGCTGCGGTTCGACCCGATACTCGCGCGCGATCGTCTTGACGAGCCTGAGGATGTTCGGCGGCACCGAGATCCGCAGCTCGATGGCCTGGAGCGGCGCCGCGCTTGCGGTGGCCTTCGGCGCGGGCGCCGGCTCGCGCATGCAGTCGGGCACCTCGGACGTCGGCCCGCCAACCACGCCGAGCATGCGCTTCGCCTGCTCCATGCCCTGCTCCGCCGCGATCTGGAAATAGAAGGCGGCCAGCGAATCGTTTCGCTCGACCCCGTTCCCGTTCGCGTACATCCAGCCGAGCCTGAACTGCGAATCCGCGTCGCCCAGACGCGAGGCTTCGCAGTAGACCGCGGCGGCGCGCACCCCGTCCTTGACCACGCCGTTGCCCAGCTCGTACCTCGATGCTTCGTCGCGGAGCATCTCGATCAAGGCGTTCTCGGTCGTTCCGGCCAGCACCGGCAAGGAGGCCGTTGCAGCCAGCAGCAAGCAGCCGAGAAGTCGCCGGCTGGTTCGGATGTGAATCGATCGACCCGGCTTGAGCATCCCCCATTTTCAGTGAGAGCTCCGACTCCAGCCACCCACCGAACTAGGGGTGCCCGTGCCCAAGGCGGCAGCTGATCGAGCGCGATATTTCCGGGCAATCTTGGATTGACAAGGCGGGTGCCTGGGAGCTTGATCGAAGCCAATCTTGAATCGACCGCCGGTGAAGTTGCTGGAAGGGGGTCTACCATGGGAACACCTGCTGCCGCTGCGGGGGTCGTCCGCCTGTCTCATCTGTTGCCGTGTCCGAACTGCGCCGCTGACAACGGCGTGACTGCGCGCTTCTGCTGGCGCTGCGAAGGGCCGCTGCTGCGCAAGCGCCTGCGAGCCCCCGAGTTCGAGCTGCCGCAGCCTACTGTTGCGGAACCTGCCGCCGAGCAAGGGCCGCCGGCGGCCGCACCCGAGGTGCAACAACCGCACGAGCCGGAGCCGAGCTTTTTCCCGGTGTTGCACGACGAAGCGGCGGGCTTCCAGACTGCCGCGAACGACCATCCGGTCGGCGAGCCCGCGATGACGTTCTTGCGGCCGCGCGGTCCGTCGCGTCGGGTGATCGCCGGCGCTGCCTGTGGCGTGGCGGCGGCAGTCCTGCTCGGCGCTTACATGGTCGGACGCAGCGTGAGCGGGACCCAGGAAGCGAAGGTGCTGGCGCTGGCGAGCAGCGCGGCGCTCGCGCCCGACGCGACGCTGGTGCTGCCTGCCGCGCACGTGGCGGCGCCGGCCGCGCGGCCAACGATCGAGCCGAGCGCGGCAGCGACCCCACCCGACATGACGGCCGCACGCCGCCCCGACGCGGTGGCGGCAGCACGCGCGGCGCCCAAGCCCGCTGCTGCGAAGCCGGCAAAGGCCAAGCGTCGGGCCGCCTCGCCAGCAACCGCAAACCCGCTTGCGCCGGCCGGCCCGGCGACCTGCGCGCCCGAGGTCGTTGCGCTGGGCCTGTGCGGCGCCGGCTCACATTGAGGAGTGCCCCGGAATGCAGATGAGACTCGCCGCGACATGGGTCCTGACCATGCTGGCATCGATCACCACCGGGGCGATGGCAGCCGACGCCAAGTACAAGATCGTCACGGCCTCGGAACGCGGCACCTACATCCAGATCGGGCGCGACCTCGCCAAGCTGGTCGCCCCGGCCGCCGGCGTCGATCTTCAGGTCTTGCCGTCGGTCGGTTCGGCCGAGAACGTGGAGCGCCTGCGCTATGAGTCGGGCGTCAAGCTGGCGATGGTGCAGTCGGACGTCTACCAGGCATTCCTCGACCTGGCGGCGAACGGCAACGCCGACGCCGGCGCGATGATCCGCCCGCTGCGCGTGGTCATGCCGCTGTACAACGAGGAGATCTACTTCATCGCACGCTCCGATTCGGCGCTGAACTTCGTCCACGACATCAAGGACGCGAAGATCAATGTCGGCCCGCTGCGAAGCGGCACCGCGATGTCGGCGACGACCATCTTCCGGCAGATGTTCGGGGCGCCGATTGCCGAGGCCAACTCGAGCTACCTGAGCAACGAAGAGGCGCTGGTCAAGCTGACCATCGACAAGACCATCGACGTCGTGGTGGTCGTTGCCGGCCAGCCGGCGAAGCTGCTGGTCGACATGAAGCCCGAGGCGCGCCAGCTCATCAAGCTGCTGAAGTTCGACGCCGAGCAGCCGGCCAGCAAGACCGCGCTGCAGACCTATTTCGCGGCCAACGTGCGGGCCGCAAGCTACCCCAACCTGCTGGCCGAAGACGTGCCGAGCGTCGCGGTGCGGGCCTACCTCGTGACCTACGACTACAAGCTGAGCGGCACCGCCGATCACCTGGGGCGCTTCGCCCAATCGCTGTGCCACAACTTTGCGCAGTTGCAGACACAAGGCCACCCGAAGTGGCGCGAAGTCGAGCTGCGGCTGCCCGAGCTCGGGCAAGGCTGGCTGTACTACCCGACCACCGAGCGCACCCTTCGCAATTGCATCGCGAACCTGCCGAAGGCCAAGCCGGTTCGGGTCTGCACGCAGCAAGAAAGAATCCTCGGCCTGTGCAGATGAAGTTCGGCGCTCTGGCGCCGCTGCCGCAGGGCCGGGTGATGATCTCGAGGCAGTGGCCGAGGAAGGGACCGAACGGGACCGGCGCGCCGCGCCGAGCATCTCGGCCAGGAAGGTCGCGGATGGTGCACCGTGCGCGCCGTGCCAACCCGGCCGTCATACCGGCGAACGCCGGTATCCACTCGTTCAGCCTCCGCGCCGTGGCCATGCGCGCATGGCCTTCGGGCCGTGGATCCCGGCGTTCGCCGGGATGACGCGGCTGGGCGTCGTTGCTTGCGCGCATCGGGCTGAGCGAAGCGAACCTGTCCTGAGGTATCGAAGGATCAGGGCGAGCGGATCGTGGTGGCTGTCATGCATTCCGTAAGGATCAATCAGCGGTCTCCATCGTGGCGTCGTAGCGCCCGTCGCGCGCCGCGCTGTTCAGGCGCGCTCGCTGGAGCAAGCCGTCCTGAGCGCTGCGCACATTGGCGGCCAGCCCCTCCCACGCCTGCAGGACCGGCTCCTGCAGTGCGCGTCCGTACGAGAAGCTCAAGCACCAGGGCTGCGGCCCGAGCCGGTTCATCGCGTCGAGATGGGTGCTCGCCTCGGCGGGCGTTTGGCCGCCGGACAGGAAGAAGATGCCCGGCACGGCCGGCGGCACGCTTCGCCTCAGGACACGAACCGTGCGAGCGGCAACCTCGGCCACCGGGGCCGCTTGCGCACTCTCGCTGCCGGCAAGCACCATGCTCGGCTTGAGCAGCATGTGCTCGAGCGCCACCCGGTGGGAGTGCAGGGCGGCGAAGACTTCGTGCAGCACGGCTTCGGTCACCTCGGCGCAGCGCTCGAGGGTATGGGCGCCGTCCATCAGCACCTCGGGCTCGACGATCGGCACCACGCCTTGGTCCTGGCAGATCGCGGCGTAGCGGGCCAGCGCCTGCGCATTGGCCTCGATCGCGAGCCGGCTCGGCAGCGTGTCCGAGATGTTGTAGACCGCGCGCCACTTGGCGAAGCGCGCGCCCTGGCGCTTGTACTCGACCAGGCGCTCCGCGAGGCCGTCGAGTCCCTGCGTGATCTCGTCGCCCGGCGCCCGTGCGAGCGCGATCTTGCCGGCGTCGACCTTGATGCCGGGCACGATGCCTTGGCGCGCGGCCAGCGCGGGCAAGGACGTGCCGTCGTCGGCTCGCTGGCCCAAGGTTTCCTCGTACAGGATGACGCCGCTGATGAACGCACCCAGGCCGGGTGTGCTCAGCAGCAGGTGGCGGTAGGCGCGCCGGTTCTCCTCGGTCGACTCGACGCCGATCGCCTTGAACCGCTTCGCAATCGTCGGGCCGCTCTCGTCGGCAGCCAGGATGCCCTTGCCGGCTTGGACCAGCGCATCGACGGTCGCCTGCAATTGATCGCTATCGCCCATCACATACCTCCATGCGGGTGGAGTGGTCACTTGGCCGAGTTTGCTCCCGACGCGGCGTGCTCGCCAGTGCCTGCGCGTAGGACATCTACTACAGAGATTGCCGATGCGGTCCGCTGTGCGCCGCCCCGCGCGCTTTTCATACTTGCGCTTACGACCATTCAAAGGACTCTCATGAACACGCATTTCAACTTCAAGGCGTCACTTGTTGTCGCCGCCATGCTGGTGCTGCCGCTCGCGCAAGCCACCACCCTGGCCAAGGCCGACTACAAGGCCGGCAAGGACCACATCAGCGCGGACTACAAGGCCGACAAGGCAGCGTGCGCACCGCTCACCGCGAATGCCAAGGACATCTGCATCGAAGAAGCCAAGGCCAAGGAGAAGGTGACACGCGCCGAGCTCGAGTACAGCTACACCGGCAAGGCCAAGGACCAGAACAAGGTGCTGGTGGCGAAGGCCGAGGCCGGCTACGCGGTCGCCAAGGAAAAGTGCGACGACAAGACGGGCAACGACAAGGACGTTTGTGTCAAGCAGGCCAAGGCCGTCGAGGTCGCGGCGCTGGCCGACGCCAAGCTGGGCAAGAAGATCGGCGAGGCCAAGAAGGACGCCGCCGAGGACAAGCGCGACGCCGACTACAAGGTCGCAGCCGAGAAGTGCGACGCCATGACGGGCGACGCCAAGGCCAGTTGCATCAACGCCGCCAAGGCCAAGTTCGGGAAGACCTGAACCCCGCCCACTGACGTGGAGAAGGCCTGCCGAACGCGGGCCTTCTGCGCCATGGAGACGACGCCCCCTCGCTCGGATGCGCTGGTGTTCTTCGGCGCCACCGGCGACCTGGCGCACAAGAAGATTTTTCCTGCACTGCAGGCCCTGATTCAGCGCGGCGAGCTGGACATGCCGGTGATCGGCGTGGCGCGCAGCAGCTGGACGCTGGACACGCTGCGCGAACGCGCGCGCGACAGCCTCGTGCACAACGGCGGCGTCGACGCCGATGCGTTCGCCAAGCTGTCGGCGCAACTCAAGTTCGTCGGCGGCGACTATGCCGACCCCGCCACCTACCAAACCCTCAAGCAGGCGCTGGGCGGCGCCGCCCACCCGCTGCATTACCTCGCGATTCCGCCCAGCATGTTCGGCCCCGTGGTGCAGGGACTGGCCGCTTCCGGCTGCGCCCACGAGGCGCGCGTCGTGGTCGAAAAGCCGTTCGGCCGCGACCTCGCTTCCGCGCAGGCACTCAACCGCACGCTGCATGAGGTGTTCGACGAATCGGCGGTGTTCCGCATCGATCACTACCTCGGCAAGGAGGCGGTGCAGAATCTGCTGTACTTCCGCTTCGCGAATGCCATGCTCGACCCGGTCTGGAACCGCCACTACGTCGACAACGTGCAGATCACGATGGCCGAGAGCTTCGGCGTGCAGGGCCGCGGCGCGTTCTACGACGAAGTCGGCACGATCCGCGACGTGGTGCAGAACCATCTGCTGCAGGTGATTGCATTGCTGGCGATGGATGCGCCGGTCGGGCGCGATGCGCAGTCCTTGCGCGCCGAGAAACTGCGCCTGTTCCGTGCGATGCGACCGCTGGACCCCGCCGAGGTGGTGCGCGGCCAGTTCGGCGGCTATCGCGACGAGCCCGGCGTGGCCGCGGGTTCGCGGGTCGAGACCTTCGCCGCGCTGTGCCTGCACATCGACACCTGGCGCTGGGCCGGCGTGCCGTTCTACATCCGCGCCGGCAAATGCCTGGCCCAGACCGCCACCGAGGTGGTGGTCGACCTGAAGTGCCCGCCGCTGGCGATCTTCGACGAGATCGCACCCGCCACCTCGAACTACTTCCGCTTCCGGCTCAGCCCTGAGGTGGTGATCTCGGCCGGCGTGCGGGTCAAGCAGCCCGGAGAGCAGATGCGCGGCGAGCCGGTCGAGTTGATCGCTCGCCATCAAACGCACAGCGAGATGTCGCCCTACGAGCGCCTGCTGCGCGATGCGATCCGTGGCGACCCCGCGCTGTTCACGAGCGACGAGAGTGTCGAAGCGGCGTGGCGAGTCATCGACCCGGTGCTCGGCGACGCCGAGCCGGTGAACGAATACGCGAGCGGCACTTGGGGCCCGGCCGAGGCGGCGCGGATCGTGGGCGGCGACGAGGGCTGGCACGATCCGAAACCCGAGGAGACCACGCCGTGTTAGCGCCGGACGAGCTGGTGTTCCTGCTCGATGTCGACAACACGCTGCTCGACAACGACCGCTTCGCCGCGGACTTGTCCGAGCGCCTGGAGCAGGCCTTCGATGCCGCCGGGCGCGACCGCTACTGGGCGCTCTACGCGACGCTGCGCGACGAGGTCGGCTATGCGGACTATCTGGGTGCGCTGCAGACATTTCGCGCCGGCGTCGAAGACGATCCGGACCTGCTGCAGATGTCGGCCTTCCTGCTCGAGTACCCGTTCGCGCAGCGCCTGTACCCGCATGCGCTCGAAGCCGTCGCGCACCTGGGCAGGCTCGGCCGGCCGGTGGTGCTGTCCGACGGCGACGTGGTGTTCCAGCCGCGCAAGGTGCAGCGCTCGGGCATCTGGGACGCTGTCGCCGGGCGGGTGATGATCACCGTGCACAAGCAGCGCGCGCTGGCTGCCATGCAGCGGCGCTACCCGGCCGCGCACTACGTGATGGTCGACGACAAGCCTCAGCTGCTCGCGCAGATGAAGCAGGTTCTGGGCGCGAAGCTGACGACGGTCTTCGTGCGCCAGGGCCACTACGCACTCGACTCGGCCGGCACGCTGATCGAACCGGCGCCCGACCTGCGCATCGAACACATCGGCGACCTGCTCGGATTCGACCTGTCGCACTTCGCCTCTCTTCAGGAGCACGCATGAACAAGACCCGGCTACTGCGCGATCTCGGCCAGAGCATCTGGCTGGACAACGTCACCCGCAAGATGCTCGACGATGGCAGCCTGCGCAGCACCATCGAAGCGTTCTCGGTGAGCGGCCTGACCTCGAACCCGACCATCTTCAACGATGCGATCGGCAACAGTGGCGCCTACGATGAAGGCATCCGCAAGAAGGCGGGCGACGGGAAAGCCGGCGAAGTGCTGTTCATGGAGCTTGCGCTCGAAGACCTGCGCCGCGCCGCCGACCTGTTCCGGCCGGCCTTCGCCGCCACCGACGGGGTCGACGGCTGGGTCTCGATGGAGGTGTCGCCGCTGCTGGCGCAGGACACGGCGGGCAGCATCGCGGCGGCCGCGCAAATCCATGCGCAGGCGGATCGGCCGAACCTGTACGTCAAGATCCCGGGCACGCCGGAAGGTGTCCCCGCGATCGAGGAATCGATCTTCGCCGGCGTGCCGATCAACGTCACCCTGCTGTTCTCCCGCGAGCAATATGTCGCCGAGGCCGAGGCCTACCTGCGCGGCATCGAACGGCGCATCGACGCCGGGCTGGATCCGAAGGTCGCATCGGTCGCATCGCTGTTCGTCAGCCGCTGGGACAAAGCGGTGAGCGACAAGGTGGGCGCCGATCTGCGCAACCGGCTCGGCATCGCAGTCGCGCAGCGCACCTACCGCGCCTACCGCGAGCTGCTGGCCTCGCCGCGCTGGCGCAGGCTCGCGGCGGCCGGAGCACGCCCCCAGCGCTTGCTGTGGGCCAGCACCGGCACCAAGGACCCGACTGCGCCCGACACCTTGTATGTCGAAGCGCTGGCCGCGCCCGACACCATCGACACCATGCCGGACAAGACCTTGCGCGCCTTCGCCGAACACGGGTCGCTCGCCGGCACGATGGCGGTGGACGGTGGCGATGCCGAGGCCGTGCTGGCACGCTTCACGCAGGCCGGCATCGACATCGACGCGCTGGCGATCCAGTTGCAGCGCGACGGCGCGCAGGCGTTCGTCAAGTCGTGGAAGGAACTATTGCAGCGCATCGCCGACAAGCGCTCGACGCTGGCATGAGCACCACCATCAGCCCGCTCGCCGGCAAGCCGGCGCCGCCGTCGCTCCGGGTCGACGTGGCCACGCTGCGTGCCGCCTACGTCGACCTGCGCCCCGACCCCGCCGTGCCGGCGCAGCGCGTCGCCTTCGGAACCTCCGGGCACCGCGGCAGTTCGTTCGAGCGCAGCTTCAACGAATGGCATGTGCTCGCGATCAGCCAGGCCATCTGCGACCACCGCAAGCGCCAGGGCATTGCCGGCCCGCTGTACCTCGGCATCGACACCCATGCCTTGTCGCAACCGGCGTTCGAGAGCGCGCTCGAGGTGCTGGCTGCCAACGGCGTTGAAACGATGATCGCTGCGCGCGGCGAGTACACGCCCACGCCCGCGGTGTCGCATGCGATCCTGGTCCACAACCGCGGCCACGCACGGGGACAAGCCGACGGCATCGTCATCACGCCTTCGCACAATCCGCCGGACAACGGCGGCTTCAAGTACAACCCGCCGAACGGCGGCCCGGCCGATGCCGACATCACCGGCTGGGTTCAGAAGCGCGCCAACGCACTGATCGAGGGCGGGCTCAAGGAGCTGCGGCGCATGCCCTTCGCGCAGGCACGCCGCGCCGCCAGCACCCACGAGCACGATTACCTCGACGCCTACGTCAGCGACCTGGCCCAGGTGATCGACTTCGACGCGATCCGCGGCGCCGGCATCCACATGGCGGTCGACCCGCTCGGCGGCGCCGGCGTGCACTACTGGGCGCCGATCGCGCAGCGCTACCAGATCGACCTCACGGTGGTCAACGAGGAAGTCGATCCGACCTTCGGCTTCATGAGCGTCGACTGGGACGGCAAGATCCGCATGGACCCCTCGTCGTCGTATGCGATGCAGCGGCTGATCGGCCTGCAGGACCGCTACGACGTGGCCTTCGCCTGCGACACCGACCACGACCGCCACGGCATCGTGACGCGCAGCAGCGGACTGCTGGCGCCGAACCACTACCTCTCGGTGCTGATCGACTACCTGTTCCGGCATCGGCCGCAGTGGGGTCCGAACGCCGCGGTCGGCAAGACCCTGGTCAGCACGGCGCTGATCGACCGGGTGGCGACGCGGCTCGCGCGCAAGCTCTGCGAGGTGCCGGTCGGCTTCAAGTGGTTCGTCGACGGGCTGTTCGACGGCTCGCTCGGCTTTGCCGGCGAGGAAAGCGCCGGCGCGTCGTTCCTGCGCCGCGACGGCACGGTGTGGACCACCGACAAGGACGGCATCGCGCCGGCGCTGCTGGCGGCCGAAATCGCCGCACGTTGCGGCCGCGACCCCGGCGAGCTGTACCGCGATCTGGTTCGCGACCTGGGCGAGCCGTTCGCCGATCGTGTCGAAGCGCCGGCGAACGCCGAACAGAAGGCCAGGCTCGCGAAGCTGTCGCCGCAGCAGGTGCTGAGCACCGAGCTGGCCGGCGAGAAGATCACCGGCGTGCTCGACCACGCGCCGGGCAACAACGCAGCGATCGGCGGCATCAAGGTGAGCTCAGCCAGCGGCTGGTTCGCCGCGCGCCCCTCCGGCACCGAGGACATCTACAAGGTCTACGCGGAGAGCTTCAAGAGCGAGGCGCATCTGCAATCGATCCTGCAGGAGGCGCAGCGCATCGTCGATGCCGCGCTCGCAGCGCCATGACCCCTCTGGAGCCAGCCATGTCGGGCGAACTCGACCAGCAATGCATCAACACGATCCGCTTCCTGTCGGTCGACATGGTGCAGAAGGCCAACAGCGGCCACCCCGGCCTGCCGCTCGGCGCTGCGCCCATGGCCTACGTGCTGTGGACGCGCTGGCTCAAGGGCAACCCGCACAACCCGCAGTGGCCCGATCGCGACCGCTTCGTGTTGTCGGCCGGGCATGGTTCGGCGCTGCTGTACAGCCTGCTGCACCTGAGCGGCTACGAGCTGCCGCTCGACGACATCAAGCAGTTCCGCCAGTGGGGCAGCAAGGCGCCGGGCCACCCCGAACGTGGACACACAGCCGGCGTGGAAACCACCACCGGGCCGCTCGGCCAGGGCCTGGCCAACGCGGTCGGCATGGCGATCGCCGAGGCGCAACTCTCGGCGCGCTACAACCGGCCCGGTCACGCGGTGATCGACCACCACACCTATGCGATCGTCAGCGACGGCGACCTGATGGAAGGCGTGGCCTCCGAGGCCGCCTCGCTGGCCGGCCACCTGCAGCTCGGCAAGCTCACCTGCCTGTACGACGACAACCGCGTCACTCTGGCGGCCGGCACCGACATCAGCTTCTCGGAAGACCGCACGCGCCGCTTCGAGGCCTATGGCTGGCACACGGTGTCGGTAGCGGACGGCAACGACCTCGCCGCGATCGATGCCGCGCTGCAGGCTGCGCGCACCGAGACCACGCGGCCGTCGCTGATCCTGCTGCGAACCCACATCGGCTACGGCTCGCCCGAGCAGGACAGCTTCAAGGCGCACGGCTCGCCGCTGGGCACAGCCGACGTGCGCAAGACCAAGCAGGCACTGGGCTGGCCGACCGAGCCCGACTTCCTGATACCGGAGGCGGCACTCGCGCACTTGCGGCAAGCGGTGCAGCGCGGAGCGCGTGACGAAGCGGCGTGGAGGCTGTCGCTCGGCGCCTATGCAAGCGCGTTTCCCGATCTGTCCGATGAGCTCGCGCAGCGCCTGCGCGACGAACTGCCGCCGGGGTGGGACGCGGACATTCCGGTGTTTCCCGCCGAGGCCAAGGGCCTCGCCACCCGCGAGGCGTCGGGCAAGGTGATGAATGCCATCGCGCCTAAGTTGCCGGCATTGACCGGCGGCTCGGCCGATCTGGACCCGTCGACGAAAACGGCCTTGAAAGGCTTGGGCGACTTCAATCCGCCGCGATCGGGCAACGAGGACGAACAAGGCTCGGTCGGCGGCGGCTGGACCCATGCCGGACGCAACCTGCACTTCGGCGTGCGCGAACACGCGATGGGCGCCATCGTCAACGGCTTGGCCGCGCACGGAGGCTTTGTTCCGTTTGGCTCGACCTTCCTGATCTTCTCCGACTACATGCGCCCGCCGATCCGCCTGGCCGCGCTGATGGGCTTGCACGTGGTGCATGTGTTCACCCACGACAGCATCGCGCTCGGCGAGGACGGCCCGACCCATCAGCCTGTCGAGCAGCTGGCCAACCTGCGTGCGATTCCGAACCTCACCGTGATCCGCCCCGCCGATGCGAATGAAACGGCGGTCGCCTGGCGAGTCGCCGTCGAAACGCGCGATCGGCCGGTCGTGCTGGTCTTGACGCGGCAGGATCTGCCCACGCTCGATCGCAGCCACTACGCCGCGGCGGACGGGTTGCGCCGCGGCGCGTATGTGTTGAGCGATGCGCCGAACGGCAAGCCTGAATTGATCCTGCTCGCCAGCGGCTCCGAAGTGAGCCTGATCGTGGCCGCGGCCGAACGCCTGCAGGCGCAGGGCTTGGCAGTGCGGTGTGTGTCGATGCCGAGCTGGGAGTTGTTCGAGGCATTGCCCCAGAGCGAACGCGATGCCGTGCTGCCGCCTTCGGTCGGCGCGCGGCTCGCGGTCGAGCTGGGTGTGCGGCAGGGCTGGGATCGCTACGTCGGTGGGCGCGGCGACATGCTCGGCGTGGAACGCTTCGGCGCTTCGGCGCCGGCCGAGGTGTTGCTGCGCGAGTATGGGTTCACGGTCGACGCGGTCTGCGAGCACGCCAAGGCGTTGCTAACCCTCACCCCAACCCTCTCCCGCAAGCGGGAGAGGGAGTAGTCCGGCTCCCTCTCCACCGTACTCGGGGGAGAGGGTTGGGGTGAGGGGGTGAACCTGGGTCAAACTTCCTTCTTGATCGCATGCCCCCCAAACTCATTGCGCATGGCCGACAGCAGCTTGTCGGAGAACGACTCGCTATCGCGCGAACGCAGCCGCTCGAGCAGCGACAGCGTGATGACCGGCGCGGCGACATCGAGATCGATCGCCTCCGCCACCGTCCAGCGCCCCTCGCCTGAATCGTCGACGTAAGGGGCGATGCCGGCCATGCCCGGATTCGTGCCCAGTGCATGGGTGGTCAGGTCCAGCAGCCACGAACGCACCACGCTGCCGATGCGCCAGATCTCTGCGACCTGGTGCAGGTCGAGCCCGAACTCCTGCTTGTGCTGCAGGATCGAAAAGCCCTCGGCGTAGGCCTGCATCAGGCCGTACTCGATGCCGTTGTGGACCATCTTCGTGAAGTGGCCCGAGCCGACCGGGCCGACGCGGCCCCAGCCTTGGTCCTTGGCCGGCGCCAAGGTTTCGAAGATCGGCCGCATGCGTTCAACCGCCGCTGCGTCGCCACCGATCATCATGCTGAAACCCTCGGCCAGGCCCCACACGCCGCCGCTGGTGCCGCAGTCGATGTAGTTGAGCGCCTTGTCGGCGAAGGTTTTGCCGCGGCGCTGCGTGTCCTTGTAGTTGGAGTTGCCGCCGTCGATGACCGTGTCGCCGGCGGCCAGCAGCGGCAGCAGACTCGTGAGCGAGTCCTCGGTGACGGCACCTGCCGACACCATCAGCTACAGCGTACGCGGCGCCGGCAGCTTCGTGACCAGCGTGGCCAGCGTGTCGGCGGATTCAGCGCCCTTGTCTTCGAGGGCTTTGCGCGCTTCGGGTTTCGGATCGAACCCCACCAGCTGATGCCCGCCGCGCATCAAGCGCTGCGCCATGTTGGCGCCCATGCGCCCCAGACCGATCATGCCGAGTTTCATGTCGTCTCGTTGTGGGGGTCACCATTTCAACCAGCGCCGCAACAGCGATCGGACGCTCGGCGTCAGCCGCGTGCAGCATCACCATCAGCGGCAATCGCTCATTGAACTTCACGCCGGGCGGGCGGTAGAGCCGGAAGCGCCGCGCACCATTCGTGCCCATTGCGACGCCCTGGATCCAGTCGCCTGCGCCAGGCGGAGGCGTGCGTTTGTCCAGCGTCGGCTCGAGGGCCTTGGCCACCACCCGCTGACCAGCGCGCAAGGTGTTGCGTGTCATCAACGCGAAGCTGCGCTCGAAGGTCTTGGCCCAGGGGTTGGTATGCCGTCGTTTCGCCATCGTGTGCATTGTGCGGACGGGTCTGCGTGCCCGCCACTTGACAAGGCCATCGCAAGTCGCATGCTGCGTCGATGATCGAACCCCTGCTCCTGACCACGACCCGCGTTTCGACCTTCGACAACGAGCTGGCGCTGACCGCGGCGAGCGGCTTCTTCTTCGAACGCGACGGTCGCCTGTTTCTCGTGACCAGCCGGCATGTCGTCATCGACAAGCCGAGCAAGCACTTCCCGAACCGGCTCGAGATCGAGCTGCACACCGACGCCGAGAACCTCACGCAGTCGACCACCCTGTCGGTGTTGCTGTACGAGGACGGCCAAAGCGTCTGGCACCAGGGCAGAGACGATGCCGGCGAGATCGACGTGGCCGTTGTCGAGCTCGACCGTGCTGCGATGCCCGAGTCGGTGGCGATCGAGTGTTTCACCAGCGCGCATCTGCAGCGCTCGCTGAACGAGGTCGAGGTCGGCAGCTCGCTGCTGGTGGTCGGCTTCCCGCTCGGTTTTCACGACACGGTGCACCACTTGCCGGTGGTGCGCCAGGCGGTGATCGCGTCATCGTTCGGGCTGCGCTTCCAGGGCCACGGCTACTTCCTGACCGATGCACGAACCCACCGGGGCACCAGCGGCGCGCCGGTGGTGATGCGCAGCGCCGACACCGGCGCCAAGTTGCCGTGGAAGCTGCTCGGCGTTCACTCGGCCGGCATGGACATGGGAACACGCGACCTGCGACTCGACGAAACGCTGGGATTGAACTGCGCCTGGTATGCCGACATCCTGCTCACGCTGACGGACGCGAATGCGCGCATCGAGCAGCTCGACGCTGGCGCGACCGAGCCGCCGCCTTAGTGACGCGGTCACTCCGCGACCGCGCGCGACTGCACGCAGTCGGCATGGCCGGCACCTCCATCAACCTGCATTCGGCAAGCCCACGGCGTGCAGGTTTCCCGCCGCGTCGAGCAGGTAGGCCGTGTCGCCGACGACGGTGACCGGTGCGTTCAAGGGCACCCGGCCGGGTGCGTCCCACCACGGGTCTTCGTTCTGGCCCGGCAGTGCCTGGCCGCCGTAGAACACCTGGCCGATGTGGCCAGCTATGCCGAGGGCGATCGACCAGGTGCGGCGCCCCTGGCGGGTGTCGAGCGCGTGCAGCGCGCCGTCGAAGCGCGGCACCAGCGCCGACTCGCCGAATGCCGCCGGGCTGCCGTATTGCGGAAAGGCCGGCCAGCCACACGGCTCGGCCCAGACGATGCCGCCGTCGCGGTCGAAGGCGATGGTCAGATTCGAGTAGGCGGCCGGCACGATCGCGAGGCCGTTGACGATCACCGGCCGGGCCCGGATGTTGCCGAAGGTCTCGTCGGGCCTGTCGGTCTCGGCGATGGTGTAGCGCACCTGGAAGCGGCGCCGCTCGAGCGCCGCGACCGGCACGCCGGGCAGTGTGGTTTCGCGCGAATGCGGCAGGAAGATGGTGCCCTCGAGCCGCACGGGGCTGGCGGTGAACCAGCACGCGTATTGCGACCCCGCTTCGTAGCCGGCGCGGGTGATCTGGAGCCGCCGCACATCGGGCGCCTGCGGGTCGTCGGTCCAGCGCAGCGGGTCGGCGAGCGGGGCTTCGACGACCCAGCCGCTTTGCGTCGCGAACAGCACCCGGTCGTCGAACACCAGCGGATCGCCGACGACACCGCCGGCTATCGTCGCGGTGGCCAGCACCGCGCCGGTCGCCGGGTCGAGCAGCGCGGCCATGCCGTCGACCGCGCAGGCGAGGATTCCGGCTAGCGTTGCGACGGGCTGCGCGAGCACCGCGCCCGACAGCTGCGCCGGCTGGCCCCAAGCCGGCTGGCCGGTCGAGGCGTCGATGCACTCGAGCGTGCCCGCGTCGGTGCCGACGTAGAGCAGGCTGCCCACCTGCAGAAGCGCGTTGGCATCGTGCCGGGTGCGGGCATGCCACTGCTCGGACAAGTCCGATGCACGCAGGCAGCTGATGCCGTCGCGCGGATCGGGCTCGTTGTAGGCCGCGCCGGCGCTCGGCACAAAGAGCCATTCGCCGTCGGCGACGATCTGGTTCTTCAAGGTGCCGATGCCGACCACGGCGCTGCGCAGCAACTCGGGCACCGCGCGGCGCGCTCCCGCCACGCTCCGCACCCGATCGACCACCAAGTCGCTCAAGGCATCGATCGACTGGCGCATCAGGTCGAAGTACAGCAGCTGGCGCGGCAACCACTCGGGTGGCTCGCCTTCGACCCGCACGGGGATCAGGAACGCCGTTCGGTCGGTGTTGCGGCGCGCCAGCACCGCCTCGCGCTCGATGCGGGTCCAGACGCTTTGTTCGTAGGCGGGCGAGAGCAGAAGCACGCACACGCGCGCCTGCGCCCGGTAGATGTCGGTCAACGCGTCGGGCCCGTCGCGCCCGACGATGACTTCGACATCGACCCGGTCGAAAAACACGCTGAGGCCGCGCTCGCGCAAGGTCGACGACAAGCGCGCCGCCAGCGCCTGCTGCGCACCCACATAACTCAGCGCGACTTCGAACTTGAACGCCATGCCAGCCACCAACGATCCGGGCCCGTCACCTTACTGCGCATTCCGGCAGCCGGGAAGCCCTTGTCCCACGCGCGATAGCCAGCCAGGGCACACTGGCGCACTCTTGGCTTCACCTGCAACCCGCATCCGAGCACCATGGCCCAGACCGCGACCGAACGAGTCCTGCATGTCCACCACTGGAACGAGACGCTGTTTTCGTTTCGCACCACGCGCGACCCGGGCTTGCGCTTTCGCAACGGCCACTTCGTGATGCTCGGGCTGGCGGTCGACGGCAAGCCGCTGATGCGTGCCTACAGCGTCGCCAGCGCCAACCACGACGAACATCTGGAGTTCTTCAGCATCAAGGTGCCGAACGGGCCGCTCACTTCGCGCCTGCAGCACCTGCAGCCGGGCGACGAAGTGATCGTCGGGCGCAAGCCCGTCGGCAGCCTGGTGCTCGACGACCTGCGGCCGGGCAAGCACCTGTACCTGCTGTCGACCGGGACCGGCCTCGCGCCCTTCATCAGCATCATCCAGGACCCCGAAACCTACGAGCGTTTCGAGAAGGTGGTGCTGGTGCACGGGGTGCGCCAGGTCGACGAGCTGGCCTACGCGCAGTTCATCCAGCACCAGCTGCCGGCGCATGAATACCTCGGCGACATGCTGCGCGACAAGTTGGTCTACTACCCGACCGTCACGCGCGAATCGTTTCGCAACCAGGGGCGGCTGACCGAGCTGATCGACAGCAGCAAGCTCGCCGCCGACATCGGCCTGCCGCCGCTGGACGCCGCCACCGACCGGGTGATGATCTGCGGCAGCGCCGCGATGCTCGCGGACAGCTGCAAGCTGCTCGACGCCCGCGGCTTCCACATCAGCCCGCGCCAGGGCGAGCTGGGCGACTATGTGATCGAGCGCGCGTTCGTCGAGAAGTAGAAGTGTCATCCCGGCGAAAGCCGGGATCCACTCGATGGAGGCTTCGACACGCAGTGGATACCGGCGTTCGCCGGTATGACGACCATGGGTCGGAGAAGTAGACGTGTCATCCCGGCGAAAGCCGGGATCCACTCGATGGAGGCTTCGACAACAGTGGATACCGGCCCTTCGACAGGCTCAGGACAGGCTCGGGCTGCGCCCGCGCCGGTATGACGACTACTGGTCGACCGCGCCTTTCGCCACCAGCTCGGCGAACCGTGCCGGATCGATGTTCGACCCGCAGACGATCAGCGCCACCCGTTTGCCGTCGAGCCGGCTGCGCAGCGGGCCGAGCAGCGCGGCCGTCGTCGACACTGCCGCCGGCTCGGCGACCAGCTTCATGTCGCGGTACAGGTGGTGCATCGCGCGGCACATCTCCTCGTCCCATACCCGCACGATCTCGTCGACGAAGCGCTGGCACACGCCGAAGCTGTACGGCAGGCTGTACGGCGCGCCCAGGCTGTCGGCGATGGTGTCGACCCGCTCGAGCCGGGTCGGCGTGCCCGAGCGGAAGCTCTGGTACATCGCGTCGGCGCCGTAAGGCTCGATGCCGAACACCTGGCAGTTCGGATCGAGCTGCTTGACCGCGGCGGCGATGCCCGCGCACAGCCCGCCGCCGCCGACCGGCACGACCACCGCATCGAGTCCGGGCACCTGGCGCATCAGCTCGAGGCCGATCGTCGCCGTGCCTTCGGCCGTCAACGGGCCGTCGAACGGATGGACCATCGTGCGGCCCTCTTCGTCGACCCAGCGTTGGGCGAGGGCAAACGCCTCGTGCACGGTGTCGGTGAGCTGTACCTCGGCGCCGTCGGCCCGGCAGGCCGCGATGCGGGTCGGGCTGGCGCTGCGCGGCATCGCGACCTTGGCGTGGCTGCCCACCGCGCGTGCGGCCTGGGCCACCGCCATCGCGTGGTTGCCGGCGCTCGCTGCCGCGACGCCGCGGCGCAGCGCGGCAGCGTCGAGCGCGGCCATGCAGTTCAGCGCGCCGCGCAGCTTGAAGCTGCCGCTGCGCTGGAACAGCTCGAGCTTGAGCCAGACCTCGGTGTCGGGGCTGAGCGAGCGTTCGACGGCGCCGGTCTGCCAGCGCCAGACCGGCGTCTCGAGCACCTTGCCGGCGAGACGCTCGGCGGTTTGCTGCATTTGCTGCAGCGTCGGGTAAGTCATGGGGTTCTCCATTCGAAGCGAATCAGGGATGCGCGAGGCGCGCCGGTGCGGGAGGCGGACCGCCGAGCATCGGACTAAGCCGCAGCTCAACGATCCCGGCGAATTCGAATGGCGTGAATGCGCGGCGCGCCGTCGACGATGACGGCGGCAGGCTCAAGGCCGGCGCTGAAGAGACCAGAGTTCACCCCGCGATCTTCGCACAGCCTTCCTGCCGGCCTGGCATTGGGGGCAGAATCATCGACTCATGCCGAGGAGATTGACATGGCCCTCTCAACCAACCCGCTGCGCCGCAAGCTGCTGCTGGGCGCCGGCCTCGGAATGCTGGCGCGCAGCGCGTTGGCGCAGGCAGCGACCATCGAGCATCCGTTCGTCAACGGCCACCGCACCCTGGTGGCTTATCCGGAGAAGCGCCCGCTGATCGTGCTCACGGCGCGGCCACCGCAGCTCGAGACGCCGTTCGAGGTATTCAACGAGGGCATCATCACGCCCAACGACGCGTTCTTCGTGCGTTACCACAACGCCGGCATTCCGACCGCGATCGATGGCGACAAACACGTGATCCGGATCGGCGGCAACGCGGCCGGCAAGCCCTTCGATCTGACGATGGCCGAGTTGCGCAGCCAGTTCAAGCCGATCGAGATCGTCGCGGTCAACCAGTGCTCGGGCAACAGCCGGGCGTTCTTCACCCCGCGTGTTACCGGCGGACAGCTCGGCAACGGCGCGATGGGCAATGCACGCTGGGTCGGCGTGCCGCTGAAGGACGTGCTGGCGCGCGCCGAGCTGAAGAACAGCGCGCGCCAGGTGACATTCGACGGGCTCGACGTTGCGCTGTTCGGCGGCGGCGACTTCGTCAAGTCGCTCGACGTGAATCATGCGATGGACGGCGAGGTGATGCTGGCCTACCAGATGAACGGCGCCGAGCTGCCGATGCTCAACGGTTACCCGGTGCGCCTGGTCGTGCCCGGTTTCTACGGCACCTACTGGGTCAAGCACTTGTCGCAGATCGACGTGGTCGACCAGGTCTACGAAGGCTTCTGGATGAAGCCGGCCTACCGCGTGCCCGACAACGACTGCGCCTGCGTCGAACCCGGCACCGCACCGGCGGCGACGCGGCCGATCGGGCGCTTCAACGTGCGTTCGTTCATCACCTCGCTGGCCGACGGCGCGGTCGTGAAGGCCGGGCAGCAGCGTGTCGTGCGCGGCATCGCGTTCGACGGCGGCCAGGGCATCCGCGAAGTGGCGTATTCGACCGACGGCGGCCAGAGCTGGCGCGCGGCCTGGCTCGGGGCCGACATCGGGCGCTATTCGTTCCGCGAGTTCAGCTTCAGCTTCACACCCGAGAAGGGCCAGCACGAGCTGCGCATCCGGGCCTGGAACCGATCCGGCCAGAGCCAGCCGGCGGAGGCGCTGTGGCAGCCTGCGGGCTACATGCGCAATGTCGTCGAGCGGATCCTGGTCACTGCCGCCTGAGGAGGCCGACGATGAAGCGCACTCTCATCGCAAGCGTCGCCGTCGCGGCCGTCCTGAGCCTGGGCGGCGTCGCGCTGGCCGGCTCGAAGAACGTCAGCTTGCCGCCCGACGTGGTGCAGCTCAAGCCGAGCGCGTTGCCGGGCTACGCCAAGGCGCAGGCCAACTGCGTGGCCTGCCATTCGGCCGAGTACATGCAGTACCAGCCGCCGAGCGCGGCCCGGCCTTACTGGGACTCGATGGTCAAGCGCATGAAGCTCGTGTTCAAGGCGCCGATCGCCGATGAGGACATGCCGGAGATGGTGGAGTACCTGGCCAAGACCTACGGCAACGAGCAGCCGAAGTGACGGAGTTGTCGACCGAGCGGCTGCGGCTGCGCGCGTGGCGCGAGTCCGACCGCGCGCCGTTCGCCGCGATGGGCCAGGACCCGCAGGTGATGGAGCACTTTCCGGAGCTCGCCGACCGCGCGGCAAGCGACATGTCGGTCGATCGCTGGCAGGCCAACATCGAGCGCAATGGCTGGGGCTTCTGGGCTGCCGAGCGGATCGACAGCGGGGAGTTCATCGGCTTTGTCGGACTGCAGGAACCCGCCAAGCCGTTCCCATTTTCGCCTTGTGTCGAAGTGGGATGGCGGTTGGCCCGGGCGCATTGGGGTCGGGGGTTTGCGAGCGAAGCGGCGCGGCGTTGTCTTGAGTTTGGGTTCGAGGAGTTGAGGCTGGACGAGATCGTGTCGTTCACGACGCTCGGCAATGTGCGCTCGCAGGCGGTAATGGAAAGGATAGGGATGGTGCGGGATCGCGAGACCTTCGAGCATCCGCGGATCGCGCGGGGGCATCCGCAGCGCGAGCATTGTTTGTATCGAATCTCGCGCACGTCACCCCGGCGAACGCCGGGGTCCACTCTCCGATAGCGGCGCGTTTCCCGCGAGTGGATCCCGACTTTCGTCGGGATGACGGCTTTGCGAACTAGACCCGCTCCGCCACCCAGCCCTGCACCGATGCCAGCGCGGCCGCCAACTTGCTCGGATCGGTCCCCCCGGCCATCGCCATGTCCGCCTTGCCGCCACCCTTGCCACCGACTTGCTGCGCGACGAAGTTGACGAGCTCGCCGGCTTTGAGCTTCCCGATGCTGTCGTTGGTGACCCCCGCCGCCAACTGCACCTTGCCGCCGTCGACCGCCGCCAGCACGATCGCCGCCGTCTTCAGCTTGTCCTTCAGCTTGTCCAGCGTCTCGCGCAGGCCCTTCGCATCGGCGCCGTCGAGCATCGCGGCGAGCACCTTGATGCCCTTCACGTCGACCGCCTTCGATTGCAGCTCGTCGCCTTGCGCCGACGCGAGCTTGCCCTTCAGTGCGGCGAGTTCGCGCTCCAGCGAACGCAGCTGGTCCAACACCTGGGCGACCCGCGCCGGCACCTCGGCCGGCGCCGCCTTCAGCGTGCTCGCGAGCTGGTTCACCGTGCCTTCGAGGCCTTGCAGGTACGCGAGCGCGTTGTCGCCGGTGATCGCTTCGACACGCCGGATGCCGGCCGCGATGCCGGTTTCGGCGACGATCTTGAACAGACCGATGTCCCCCGTGCGCTGCACATGCGTGCCGCCGCAGAACTCGCGGCTCGAGCCGATGTCGAGCACCCGCACTTCGTCGCCGTACTTCTCGCCGAACAACATCACGGCGCCGGACTTCTGCGCCTCCTCGATCGGCATTACACGCGCCTGGGTGGCGGCATTGGCGAGGATCTCGGCGTTGACCATCGCCTCGACCTTGGCCATCTGCTCCTCGGTCATCGGCGCGTTGTGCGCGAAGTCGAAGCGGGTGCGCTCGTCGTTCACCAGCGAGCCCTTTTGCTGCACGTGGCTGCCCAGCACCTCGCGCAACGCCTTGTGCATCAGATGGGTCGCCGAGTGGTTGCGCACGGTCTTCGCGCGGCGCTCTGCGTCGACCCGCGCGTTGATCGTGTCGCCGACCTTCAGCTCGCCTTCGACGACACGGCCCTGGTGGCCGAACACTGCCGCCTGCACCTTGATCGTGTCTTCGACGACGAAACGGGTAGTCGCGTTGCGCAGCTCGCCGGTGTCGCCGACCTGGCCGCCGCTCTCGGCGTAGAACGGCGTCTGGTCGAGCACCACCACTGCGTCGTCGCCGGCCTTCGCGCTTTGCACCGGCGTGCCGTCGACATAGACGGCGGTGACGCGCGCAGCGTCGTGCATCAGCTTGTCGTAGCCGTGGAAGTGGGTCGCGCTGCCGCCGTATTCCAGGCCCTGCGCCATCTTGAACTTGCCCGCCGCGCGCGCCTGTTCGCGCTGCCGGTTCATCGCCGCTTCGAAGCCGGCGCTGTCGACCGTCACGCCACGCTCGCGGCAGACGTCGGCGGTCAGGTCGAGCGGGAAGCCGAAGGTGTCGTGCAGCTTGAACGCCACCTCAGAACTCAGCGTAGCTCTGTTCCCTCCCTCTCCCCCTGGGAGAGGGCCGGGGTGAGGGCCTGCCGCGAGCTTGCTCAGTTCCGCTTCGAGAATCTCCATGCCGTTGGCGATGGTGCGAAAGAAGCCCTCTTCCTCCTGGCGCAAGACCTCGACGACACGTTTCTCGTTCTGCCGCAGCTCGGGGTAGGCATCGCCCATCTCGGCGACCAGCGCGGCGACCAGCGCGTGGAAGAAGGGCTTGCGCGCGCCCAGCTTGTAGCCGTGACGAATGGCGCGCCGCGTGATCCGGCGCAGCACGTAGCCACGGCCGGCGTTGCTCGGGATCACGCCGTCGACCACCGTGAAGCCGCAGGCGCGGATGTGGTCGGCGATGACCTTCAGCGACGGCGAGTCCTTGTCGCACCCGGCGCCGGAGGCGGCGGTCCCCGTGCTGCCCGCGCCGGCCGCATCGACCACCTTCTTGGCCGCCGCCAGCAGGTTGACGAAGGTGTCGATCTCGTAGTTGCTGTGCACATGCTGCAGTACCGCGGTCAAGCGCTCCAGCCCCATGCCGGTGTCGACGCTCGGTTTCGGCAACTTGTGCATCACGCCGGCGTCGTCGCGGTTGAACTGCATGAACACGATGTTCCAGATCTCGATGTAGCGGTCACCGTCTTCTGCCGGCGATCCCGGTGGGCCGCCGGCGATCTCGGGACCGTGGTCAAAGAAGATCTCGGTGCACGGGCCGCAGGGCCCCGTGTCGCCCATCATCCAGAAGTTGTCCGACGCATAACGCGCGCCCTTGTTGTCGCCGATGCGAATGATTCGCTCGGTTGGCACGCCCACGGTCTTGTTCCAGATCTCGTAGGCCTCGTCGTCTTCGGCATAGACGGTGACCCAGAGCTTTTCCGCAGGCAGCTTGAAGACCTGCGTCAACAGTTCCCAGCCGTAGCTGATCGCGTCCTTCTTGAAGTAGTCGCCGAAGCTGAAGTTACCCAGCATCTCGAAGAAGGTGTGGTGGCGCGCGGTGTAGCCCACGTTCTCGAGGTCGTTGTGCTTGCCGCCGGCGCGAATGCACTTCTGCGAGCTCGCCGCGCGGCTGTAGGGCCGCTTGTCGAAGCCGAGGAAGACGTCCTTGAACTGGTTCATGCCGGCGTTGGTGAACAACAGCGTCGGGTCGTCGCCCGGCACGACCGGGCTCGACGCGACGATGCTGTGTCCCTTCGATTCGAAGAACTTCAGGAAGGTCTGGCGGATTTCGGAAGCTTTCATATTTCAGGCTCGATTCAGGAAAGGTAGAGGCTGACGCCGATGCGCTTGGCGGCCGCTGCGAGTTGTGCGTCCTTGGTGGCCAGCGGGAGGCGTTGCTGGCGGGCCAGCTCGAGATAACAACAATCGTAGGCGCTCAGATCCCACTCGAGCGAACGTTCGGCCCAGTGCCGCGCATCATCGGGCGTCGCGACGACCTGGATCGCCAACGCGCTCAGGCGCTCCCACGCCTGCACCAGGTCGGGCGCCGTCATTCGCCTGGCTTTCAGCGCGCGGCCGAGAATGTTGCCGAGCTCCAGGTGCCACAGCGGCGGCACGACGGCGACGGCGTCCTCGAGGGTGCCCAGCACCGCCAGCGAATAGGCATCCTGCTCGTCCTTGAACAGCGCGCCCAGCGTGACCGAGGTATCGAGGACAAACGTGCCACCGGTCACTTGCGTCCCTCGTCGCGCACGGTTTTCCAATCCATGCCGAGCTTGCGCCCTTTCGCCGATTGCAGCAGTTGCTTGAGGGCGGCCCGCCGAACGGCAGGGGCCTGGGTGGCGGCAACAAAGGGCACGATGCGAGCGACCGGGCGGTTGTGGCGCGTGATGATCACTTCGTCGCCCTGCTCGGCGCGCGCGACCAGTTCCGACAAATGGGTCTTGGCCTCGAACAGGCCGATGGTCTGGGTGCTCATGGCGTCACACGGATTTTGGTTGATTCAACCAGATTCTAGCGGATGCCAAAAGCTGTCATCCCGACGAACGTCGGGATCCACTCGTGGGTGAAGCGCGTCGATCGAGAGTGGATCCCGGCGCGGGCGATGCCGCGTTTCGCCGGCCTCGCGACGATGATACGGCTGCCCGCCGCGACTTCGGCGGCCGGCCTCGACGCGGCCTTCATCGGCGTGCCGCTGGACATCGGCACTTCGAACCGCGCCGGCGCGCGCTTCGGGCCGCGCCAGATGCGCGCATACCTACTCGATCGCCAAGTCGCTGCCCCTCATCACTGCCTTCTACGACGAGGTGCTGGCCCACGGCTGCAAGCCGCTGACACTCGGCGGCGACCACACGATCGCACTGCCCATCCGACTGGCCGCGCGCAGGGCTTCACCGTGCCGCAGGCGCTCGAGATCATTCGCGGCTGCCGCGGCTTGAACGTGGTCGGCGCCGACCTGGTCGAGGTCGCGCCACCCTACGACCCGTCGGGCAACACCGCACTGCTCGGCGCGAATCTGTTGTACGAAATGCTCTGCGTGCTGCCTGGCGTACGCTGTCGCTGACTCCTTCCATCCGAAAGACATGCCATGGACATGAAAACCTCTCCGCTCGCGGCGCTGAACGACGCCAGCCTCTTGAAGACCGATTCGCTGATCAACGGCGAATGGGTCAAGGGATCAGCGCGCTTCGACGTCGTCGACCCTGCCACCGGCATCAAACTCGTGGACGTCGCCAACCTGGGCGCAGCCGAAACACAATCTGCCCTCGCCGCCGCCAACGCCGCCTGGCCGGCCTGGCGCAGCAAGACCGCGAAGGAACGCGCCGCGATCCTGATGAAGTGGTTCGGCCTGCTGCACCAGCATGCCGACGACCTGGCCCGCATCATGACCGCCGAGCAAGGCAAGCCGCTGGCCGAAGCCAAAGGCGAAGTGAGCTACGGCGCGAGCTTCATCGAGTGGTTTGCCGAAGAGGCCAAGCGGGTCTACGGCGAAACCATTCCGAGCACCGACAACAGCAAGCGCTACTTGGTCATCAAGCAGCCGGTCGGCGTCTGCGCGGCGATCACGCCGTGGAACTTTCCGATCGCGATGATCACGCGCAAGGTCGCGCCGGCGCTGGCCGCGGGCTGCCCGGTGGTCATCAAGCCGGCCGAACAAACGCCCTTGTCGGCGCTGGCCGTGGCCGAGCTCGCGCAGCGTGCCGGCATGCCGCCCGGCGTGCTCAACATCATCACGGCCGACGGCGCCAACTCGATCGCCGTCGGCAAGCTGCTGTGCGCGAGCGACCTGGTGCGCCACCTGTCGTTCACCGGCTCGACCGAGGTCGGCCGCATCCTGATGCGCCAGTGCGCCGACACAGTCAAGAAGCTCTCGCTCGAGCTCGGCGGCAACGCGCCCTTCATCGTCTTCGACGACGCCGACATCGACGCCGCGGTCGAAGGTGCGATGGTCAGCAAGTACCGCAACGCCGGCCAGACCTGCGTCTGCGCGAACCGGCTCTACGCGCAGGATGCGGTGTACGAGCGCTTCATCGAGAAGCTGGCCGCAAAGTCGAAGACGATCAAGGTCGGCAACGGCTTCGACGCCGGCGTCACTCAGGGCCCGCTGATCGATGCCAACGCGCTGGCCAAGGTCGAGCAGCATGTGGCCGACGCGACCGCCAAGGGGGCGAAGGTGGTCACCGGCGGGCACCGCATCGGCGAGCGTTTCTACGCGCCGACGGTGCTCTCCGGCGCCACCGGCGAGATGCTGTGCGCGCGCGAGGAAACCTTCGGCCCGGTCGCGCCGGTGTTTCGCTTCAAGACCGAAGACGAAGCCGTCAGGCTCGCCAACGCAACCGAGTTCGGTCTCGCGAGCTACTTCTACAGCCGCGACATCGGCCGCATCTTCCGCGTCGCCGAAGCGCTGGAGTACGGCATGGTCGGCGTCAACACCGGCCTCATCTCGACCGCCGAAGTGCCGTTCGGCGGCGTCAAGCAGTCGGGCCTCGGGCGCGAAGGCTCGCACCACGGGATCGAGGACTATGTGGAGATGAAGTACCTCTGCCTCGGCGGGATCTGATCAGTGCTGTCATACCGGCGAACAGCAGTGCCGTCATACCGGCGAACGCCAGGCGAACGCCGGTATCCACTGGTTGAACGTTTGCTCGTTCGGTGAACGCAGGTGGCCTTCACACAGTGGATCCCGGCGTTCGCCGGGATGACGAGCCTCTCGGTCACGTCCAGGTCAGCCCGAGCTGTTGCTGGACATGCGCCAGCAGCTCTGCGATGTCGACCGGCTTGGTCATGAACTCGCTGGCCCCGGCGGCCAGCGCCTTCTCGCGCTCGGTGTTCGACGCATGCGCCGACACGCCGAGGATCGGCAACCCCGCATGGCGCGGCTGCGCGCGGATGCGCTGGATCGCTTCAAGCCCCGACAACACCGGCATCGCCATGTCCATCAGGACCAGGTCGGGCGGCGCGTGCTCGACGCTGGCCAGCGCCTGCTGGCCGTCGGCCGCCTCGTCGACGACGAAGCCGAGCTGGCGCATCAGGTCGCCCAGCATGGCGCGGTTGTCGGCCACGTCGTCGACGATCAGGACGCGCCGCGGCGCCCCGCTGTAGCCCTTGGGCAGGCGCTTCGGCGCGAGTGTCGCGCTGCCCGGCTCGAGCACCGGCAGCTTGAGGTCGAACCAGAACCGGCTGCCGCTGCCCGGGCTGCTTTCGACATGGATCTCGCTGCCCATCTGGCGCACCAGCTGGCGGCTGATCGTGAGGCCGAGCCCGCTGCCGCCGGCGCGGCGCTGCACATCGCCGACCTGCTCGAAGGGCTCGAAGATGCGCTGCAGCTGGTCGGCCTGCATGCCGACGCCGGTGTCGCGCACCTCGAAGCGCAGCTCGACCTCGTGCTCGTCGGCGTGCAGCGGCAGCACCGACAGCACGACCACGCCGCTGTCGGTGAACTTGACGGCGTTGCCCAGCAGGTTCAACAACACCTGGCGCAGGATCTTCGGGTCGACCCAGACCGCCGCCGGCAGGCCGCTCGCGGCATCGCACTCGAAGCGCAGGCCCTTCGTGTCGGCGCGCACCCCCATCAGCTCGCAGAGCTCGCTGATCAGGATCGCCGGCGCGATCCGCGCCGGGTGCAGCTCGACCTTGTCGGCTTCGATGCGGGCCAGGTCGAGGATGTCGTTGATCAGCGCCAGCAGGTGCTCGCCGCTGGTGCGGATCACGCCGAGCCCGGTGCGCAGCCGCTCTTCGCCGGGCGGGTGGCTCAGGGCCAGCAGCTGGGCATAACCGAGGATGCCGTTGAGCGGCGTTCGCAGCTCGTGGCTCATGCTGGCGAGGAAGCGGCTCTTGGCCCGGTTGGCCACTTCGGCCTGCTCCTTGGCGACCCACAGCTCGGCGGTGCGCTGCGCGACCTTCTCTTCGAGGCGGTCGCGGTGGGCCAGCAGCTCGGCTTCGACGGCGGTGCGGCGGGCCAGCTCGGCGCCCAGGCTCTGGCTCATCTCGTTGAACGCGGCGGCCACGTCGTCGAGCTCGTCGCTCGCATGGCCGCTGGTGCGTGCCAGGCGCAGCACCTCGTCGCGCCGGCCGGCGCCGTAGTCGCGTGCGTGCGCCGCGATGCGCTCGAGGTGGCGCGTCACCCAATGGCTGACGATGTAGAGAATGAACATGGCGATGAAGAAGGTCTTGGTCGCCTGGGTCGCGAGGATCACCAGCGAGCGGTCGATCAGGCGCCGGTAGACGCCGTCGAAGCCGGCCATCACCGTTAGCGTGCCGATTGCTTCGCGCTTGGCGGTCGGCGCGTGCAGCGGGTACTCGCGCGTCAGGCCGCTTCGCCCTGCAGGCGTGCCGGCCTCGAAGCGCTCGCCGGCCTGGCCCGACACCTTCACGTAGCGCATGTCGCGCATCTTCAGCATGCCGTTGAGTTGCAACCGGGTCTGGTGCTTGTCGAACGACCACAGGCTGCTGCCCAGGCTGTCGAGGTAGGCGTGTTCGACCTGGCTGAACTCGGCGTCGATCTCCGACACGTCGCGCGCGTAGTCCAGGTACAGCTGGATCGCCGTGGCCAGCAGCGCCAGGCCGGTGCTGGCCAGCACGATCGCGGCGAGCAGCCGGCGCCCGAGCCGGCGTTCGCCGGCTCGCGCCGGCGGAATCAAGCGGCTGCTCATGGCGCCGACTGTGCCATATCAGCGCGCGGTTTCTTCGCCAGGCCAATCGCGGCCGCGCTATCTGGGCCCCAACTCGCGCTCGACGTCACGCCGCAAGCGCACGATCACGCCCTCGGCCTTCATCTGTCGCAGCACCGCCGCCAGGCGCGGCGCAAGCGCGGCGTTCCTGCGATGCAGGTACGGGTAGAGCGGCGCCGATTCATTGAGCACAAGCAGCTTGCGGATCGACGTCACGCCCCTGAACGGCCCGGTGCGCAGCGTGGAGGCGACCGAGAGCTCGGTGTCGCAATGGAAGAAGTCGCTCGGCCCTTCGAGCAGATTGCGCAGCCCCTGTTCGGTGTTGGTCACATCGAACAGGCGCTCGGCCGGCTGCCAGGCCTTCAGCGCCTCTTCGCACACCATCACGCCGCGCCGGTATTGCGCCCGCAGCCGGGTTGTCGGCAGGTCCTCGAGGCGGCCGAGCTGCACCCGCGGGTTGGCGACGAACAATGCAAACTGGCCGTCGGTCACCGACTCGTCGACCCGCACCAGGTCGGGATGGGCGGCGGCGTAGGCCAGCGCCCGCTGGGCCTCGCCGTCGACCTCGCCGCGCTCGAGCATCACGCTCAGCCGCGCGGTCGGATAGACGACGAATGTCACCGGCATCTCGAGGCGGCGGAACGCCTCGGCGTAGATGCGTCGCAGCCATTTGCCAGCCAGCGTCGACTCCTCGTGGTCGAGGCCCATCACGAACGGCGCCGCAGCTACCGGCCAGGCCTCCAAGGGCAGCAGCGCGGCCAGCAGCCCGGCGACGGCGAACCTGCGCAGGCGATTCGGAGCGATCGGGGATCGCATCGCAGCCACGGCGGATCAGCGCCCGGCCTCGCGCAATGCCTCGAGGCGGTAGCGTTCGATCAGGCCCTCGGCCTTCATCTGCTTCAGCGTTGCCGCCAGGCGCGGCGCCAGCACGGCGTGGCGGCGATGCAGATACGGATACAGCGGCACCACGTTCAGGACCAGCACCTGGCGAATCGTCGTCACGCCCTTCAACTCCGGCACGTCGAGCGCGCTCGCCACCGCGATGTCGTTGTCGCAGAAGACATCGCTGCGTCCGGCCGCCAGCATCATCAATCCCTGGTCGACGCGCGTGACGTCGGCCAGCTGATCGGCCGGCAGCACCGGCACGAGCGTGTTCTCGCAGACGAGCACGCCGCGCCGGTAGCCGACGCGCAGCTTCTGAGCGGCCAGATCTTCGACACGCCTCAGCTCGACTGCCGGGTTCGTCGCGAAGAGCCCGAACGTGACATCGAACAGCGATTCGTCGACACGAATCAGTTCGGGGTGGGCGTCGGCATAGATGCGCGCTCGCGCCGCCTCGCCGTCGATCAGGCCCTGGTCGAGCACGACCCCGATGCGCTGGGTCGGGTAGGACACCAGGTCGACGCGAAGACCGAGGCGCCTGAAGGCTTCGAGGTAGATCCTGCCGTACCACTTCGCCACGAAGCTCGCCTCGTTGTCCACCATGCCCATCGCGAAAGGCTGCGCCACCGCGGCAGGCGGAAGAATGAACAGCAGGCACAGCGCGAGACACCCGAGCCGCGAGCCGATTCGCGCGCGCTTCATGGCGTGTGCGCTCAGAGGCTGAGAGTTTTTCGAGCGTGCCCGAGCAGCGCGCCAGAAGGCGCCTGATCTAGGCGCAAAGCGCAGCCATAGCTCGGGCTATGGCGAGCATTTGCAACGACGAGCAGGCGGCTTA
>Ga0209515_10000934_pt1 | contig 50424 bp, 52 predicted proteins | sample Subgroupgradi54m_FD_187454 | JGI IMG/M metagenome (GOLD analysis project Ga0209515, IMG submission 187454) | Subsurface groundwater microbial communities from S. Glens Falls, New York, USA - GMW60B uncontaminated upgradient, 5.4 m (SPAdes)... ... | reverse complement strand
TGATCTATCCGAAGCTCACACCGACGCTGGACATCATCGAGGACGAAGAACATCGATCGAACAAAATTACATGTCGCTTGCATGCCAACGGAGTCACCCATAGCGTTGACGTGACGCATGAGTTGGTCGGCTCCGCCGAGTTCCGCGAGCTGCAGAAGCTCTCACCGTCGGCGATCGGCTTGGGCCGTGCGCCGTACAAGATCAAAACCGATGGTCAGGAGCAGTTTCAGCCCGCGACGGCAGAATTGGTCAAGGCGATTCTCGACAAGGGCAAACACGGGCTCAGCATCCAGCGCTACAAAGGTCTGGGCGAGATGAATCCGAATCAGCTCTGGGAGACGACGATGAATCCGGAAGTCCGGACGCTGTTGAAAGTCAAATTGGAAGACGTGCCAGGCGTCGACGAGATCTTCACGATTCTGATGGGTGATGAGGTCGAACCCCGACGAAACTTCATTCAAGCCCACGCACTCGAGGTCAGAAATCTAGATGTGTAGCAGAGAAGCTGTCAGCTAGAAAGATGGAACGGAAATTGGCTTGTAGGATGCTCAAAATGGTCATCCAGCAAGGCCGCAGGCGAGCGAAAATCTGAGGCGTACCTTCTGGGGTACGTTGAAGGTTTTCACGAGCCGAGAACGAAGCTGGGGATCATTTTGAGCATCCGTGGAGAACTAGATGCCACCTGATGAAAGATTAGGACAAATCGCCATCGAAGACGAGATGCGCTCGTCGTACCTGAGCTATGCGATGAGCGTCATCGTGGGTCGAGCGCTCCCCGACGTGCGTGACGGCCTCAAGCCGGTCCATCGCCGCATTCTCCACGGCATGAACGAAATGGGCTTGGCGTCGAATCGGGCCTACCGCAAGTCCGCCAAGATTGTCGGCGAGATCATGGGGAACTACCATCCCCACGGGGACAGCGCGATTTACGACACGCTCGTTCGGATGGCGCAACCCTTCAACATGCGGTATATGCTCGTGGACGGGCAGGGTAACTATGGATCGGTCGACGGCGATCCTCCTGCGGCCATGCGCTATACCGAAGCCCGCCTGACCAAGGTCGCCGAGGACATGCTCGCCGACATCGACAAGGATACGGTCGATTTCGGGCCAAACTACGATGAGTCGCTGGTCGAACCGCTGGTGCTCCCCTCAAAAATCCCGAATCTCCTCGTCAACGGCGCCGGTGGCATCGCAGTGGGTTATGCCACCAACATTCCGACCCACAATCTCGGCGAAGTGATCGAGGCGCTTCTCCTATTCTTGGAGAATCCGGACGTCACGATTGCCCAGCTGATGAAAAAGATCCCAGGCCCCGACTTCCCGACGGCCGGATTCATCTATGGAACGGCCGGGATTAAGGACGCCTACGAGAGCGGACGGGGTCTTCTCACCTTGCGCGCGAAAGTGAGGGTCGAGTCGGATGAACGCACGGATCGTGAACGGTTGATCGTCACGGAGCTGCCCTATCAGGTCAATAAGTCCAAGCTGATCGAAAAGATCGCCGAGTTGATCCGGGACGAACGGATCAAAGGGATTTCCGATCTGCGCGACGAGTCCGATCGGGAAGGCATCCGCGTCGTCATTGAACTCAAGCGCGGGGAAATCCCGCTCATCACGCTGAACAATCTGTATAAGCTTACGCAACTCCAAACGACCTTCGGGGTCATCATGCTCGCGCTGGTGAACAACCGGCCGGAAGTGTTGAGCCTCAAACAGATCCTGCACCACTTCATCGAGCATCGGCGCGAGGTCGTCGTCCGTCGGACCGCCTTCGAGCTTCGCAAGGCGGAAGAGCGCGCCCATATCCTCGAAGGCCTCAAGATCGCACTCGATAATCTTGATGCGGTGATTACCTTGATCCGACGGGCACAATCGCCCGATGTAGCCCGAGTCGGCCTGATGCGGGAATTTACGCTGAGCGACATTCAGTCGAATGCGATTTTGGAGATGCGGCTCCAGCGGCTTACGCAACTGGAGCGCAACAAACTCATCGAGGAATATACGGAAGTCTTGAAGCAGATCGAGCGTCTTAAGTCGATCCTGGGCAGCGAGCCGCTGGTTCGTGCGATCGTCAAGGACGAGTTGATCGAGGTGCGCGAGGCCTACAAGGACGACCGTCGCACGCAGATCGTGAAAGAAGAGGCGGAGATCACCCTGGAAGACATGATCGCGAACGAAGAAGTGGTCGTCACGATCTCGCACGCCGGCTACATCAAGCGCAACCCGGTTACCCTGTATCGGGCACAGCGGCGAGGCGGCAAGGGCAAGATCGGGATGGGGGTTAAAGAAGAAGATTTCGTCGTGACCCTGTTCACTGCATCCACACACGAGTCGCTCCTGTTCTTTACGGACGCCGGGAAAGTCTATTGGCTGAAAGTTCATGAGATTCCTGACGCAGGGCGGGCTGCCAAGGGCAAAGCGCTCGTGAATCTGCTGGCGCTGTCCGGCGATGAGAAAGTCACCGCGACTGTGCCGGTCAAAGAGTTTCGCGAAGACCGGTTCATCGTGATGGCGACCGCGCAGGGCATCATCAAGAAGACCGAACTCTCCGCCTATGGCAATCCACGCCAGGGCGGCATCATTGCGTTGTCGTTGGATAAAGGGGATCGTCTCATCGGTGTGCAACTCACCGATGGCCAGCGGGAAATTCTGTTGGGCACGAAGAAGGGGATCACGATTCTCTTCAAGGAAGACGGCGTCCGTCCGATGGGCCGCACGGCGCACGGGGTGCGCGGCATTACGCTGGAGGAAGGCAACGAAGTCATCGGCATGGAAACCATTACCCCCGACTCCACCACTCAAATCCTCACGGTCACGGAGGGCGGCTACGGAAAGCGCACGCCGGTGAGCGAGTATCGCGTTCAGGGACGCGGGGGGAAGGGCATCATCAGTGTCAAAACCAATGAACGCAACGGACTCGCCGTCGGATTTCTTCAGGTCCGAGACGGCGATGAGATCATGCTGATGGCCGCTCAAGGCAAGGTGCTTCGATGCAAGGTGGATGAGTTCCGTGAGATCGGCCGGAATACCCAGGGAGTTCGGATCCTCGATCTCGACGGAGCGGACGATCGGGTCGTGGCCGTCGCGCGTTTAGCGGAAAGCGCCGAAGTGCTCCCCGAGGAAGGCGGCGGGTAACGAATACGCGCGAGACCGGGCGCCTTCCATGCAACAGCAGGATTTTTCTCCAACTCCCCTTCCCGTATCCAAGCCGAAGAAGCGCCTGGATATGGTCGTCAAACTGGCTCTCGGTGTGCTCGTCATGTCCTTTACCATGATTTGGGGCGGGATGTACCTGAGCCGTCCAGACCGAACCATCCCTCCTTATAGTGTCGGTTCTCAGGTCGGCCACATCGTCGCGGCGCATGTGCCTCATGACACGACCGACCAAGGGATTGAAACCTTGGTGAAGCGTTTTCGCAAGGTCGGTCGTCTGACGCACCATTTTGCCAAGATGAAGGTTCAACCGACGACGCCGGGCGATCCGGCCGGTTGGTACAGAAAGGTCGTGGTGTATGTGTTCGATGATTACGGATGGGCTGAGCCAGAGATGCTCAATAAGTATCTGGCTGGGGACGCCGAGGTGGTTAGGAAATATGAGAAGGCGATGCGAGGGTACTATCGGCTGCAGGACCAGGAAGAAGAAGGAGGCCTCGGTCCCATGCCAAAGGGCAATGTGGCCTCCGATGCCACGAACATTCTCTTTAAGGGACGCGTGACGGACCCTGTCCCGGCGGAGTTGGAGCCCGAAGATTTCTCGATATCACCGATGTAAACTGCTGGCGGAGATCAGGGTCTTGTATCGCTGAGACACGGACTGATACCTCAGCCAGTAACTCCTCGGAGACCGTAGTGTCGCCAACGATGGCGGGTGTCGTGGCAGAAACGACTACGCGTGAGGGGATCTCGCCTACGCGCAACACGATCTCGGTAACGAGTTCCCCGCCGGCGACACCGTTGATTTTTTGAGTAAGTGCCGGCTTGAGGAACGTGAGTTGGTGTAGCCAGACACTGTTATGGACCAGGAGATAGAGTTTCTTGTAGCGAATCTGGTCGGGCCAAGTATTCGACGCGATAGGGTTTCCGACGATAGATATCCAGTCCCTCTGCAGGCGGCTTTCGAGCAACTTGGACTCGATCCCCAGGCGACGAGCCAACCCCTCGAGGATGCTGGAGAGAGAGTCGATGGAACCGATTCCACGCATAGCGGCATCATAGCAAAAACGGACGTGGCAGTCAGCAACTAGCAAGCATGAAAGGTGAAACGCAGGACTGCTGGGCATTGCGAGCGGAAGGCTGACAGCGATCGACATTTTGACATGAAAGTCTGACGCCTGATGGGAAAAGAGAAAGACAGTTTCGAAAAAGCGGTGGTCACAAATCGCAAGGCCTACCATGACTATTTCATAGAAGAGAAGTTCGAGGCGGGGATCATGCTCCAGGGTACGGAGGTCAAGTCCCTGCGAGATGGGCGCGTGAATCTGCAAGATAGTTACGCCAGTGTGAGGGACGGCGAGATCTTTCTCCACCACTGCCACATCAGTCCCTACAGCCACGGCAACATCATGAATCACGAACCTCTCCGCACCAGGAAACTGCTCCTCCACCGCAAGGAGATCAATAAACTCCTCGGCAAGACGCAGCAGCAAGGGCTAACACTCATCCCGCTCCGCATCTATTTTTCCAAGCGGGGTCTTGCCAAGGTCGAACTCGGGTTGGCCAAAGGCAAGAAGCAGCATGACCGCCGGGAGACCATCAAGACGCGCGAAGCTAGCCGAGAAGTGGAACGGGCGATGAAAGAAAGAAAGTGAAGCCTGTGGGTCCTGTCACCGATCCAAACCCAGCCGTCCTCGCACCCCGCCCGGTGTAGGGACCCCGCTGCGGGCGGCTGGGTCTGAGATCGGTGCCACCCGCCGGCTTCGTGAAGCGAGGATGAAATAAAAGTAGAATCGACAACCCCCCCTGCTTGACCGTCTTGCGCGCGGTAAAGGACAGTATGGTCGCATGCCGGGAAGAAGGGCGATGGGCTGGTTACTCTTGGGCTCGGTCGATTCAGAGCACGTTCATTTCAGGTGAAGATCCGGGTTCTTCCGTTCTCGTTCCCCCAACAACATGGACTAACAGATCGACGCGGTCGCCGGGGGCGAGCGTCGGCGCTCGCACCACACTCCTATTCCTGCCACAGGCACCCCTATCAAAGATATCCGCCAGCCCGCTTTCGTCCTCCAGCGAGATGATCGTCAACTCGTAGGGCACTCCACAACCCCGTATCATAACCTGGGTCTGAATAGTGCGGATGGTGCCGGCTATCCTGACTTCTCGCAGGTGGAAGCTGGTGGGGGCGGAGAGAAGTTTCGAGATGGGAACGCGGTTATACGAGAGAAGAGGAATTCGCAGCGATCCTACTCGGGGAGAGCGAGGAAGGGGATCGAGCGCGAAACTCGATTGTGGGCCTCCGATCGTCAGAGTGTCGATGATGGCAAAAAAGGAGAGCGCGAAGAAACATAATCGTGCAACGAGAACAGGCATCATTTAATGATTCCCATCCACTGGTCTATTTGCCTCGCAGCAAAACCCCGTGATCCTACCGTACCATAGCCATGCAGGACGGCCCGGAAGTCTGCCATTGTCTCCACCCGTAAAGTCTACTGGACCATAAGCTGTATCGAGCCAAGCCTGTTTCCTGGTCAGCCAAAACTAGCTGATGCGTCGACGAGCCTCTAGGCGCTTATCCCAGGAGCGAATTTCACACTTGACTTAGTACTAACTAGAACTATAATGCTCTGTACGGGTTGTATGGTGACGTACTCGCGTTGTGATAAAGAGGCCGGCTGATCGAATGATTGCCGAGGAGATCTAACGGCCAGCGTATAGAAGGAGGCTTCATCATGTTTGTTGTTGTGGGCGCCACAGGGAATACGGGATCAGCGGTCGTCGAGACATTGCTGAATCGGAAACAGCCGGTGCGTATCGTCGTTCGCACAAGCGATAAAGGTGCGGCATGGAAGGCGAAGGGTGCGGAGATCGTCGTTGCTTCGCTGGACGATGTACCTGCACTGGTAAAAGCCTTCGAGGGGGTGAAAGGCGTGTATCTCCTGGTCCCTCCGAACTATGGAGCTGCGGCCTGGCTGGCCGACCAGCGCGCACGGATGGATCGTGCGGCAGAAGCCGTGAAGAAAAGCGGCATCTCACATGTCGTATTTCTTTCTTCAATCGGTGGCCACATCGCTGAAGGAACCGGTCCGATCCGAGCCGCCCGTTACGGAGAACAAGTACTCGGAGGAGCGGTGAAGAATCTGACGATTCTCCGCCCCTGCTACTTCATGGACAACTGGGCTCCGGTTCTCGGCGCAGCCAAAGGACAAGGTGTCTTGCCGACGTTCATTGCACCTCAGGCCATGGTTCCTATGATCTCGACCAGAGACATAGGCCGCGTGGGAGCGGAGCAATTGATAGCCGGTGGAAAGAGTAAGCAGATAGTGGAACTCGCCGGACCGGAAGAATACAGTCCGGATCAGGTTGCGGCCACCCTCGGTCAGATTCTAGGAAAGCCCGTGACGGCTCAACATGCGCCTTTGAACGCCGTGGTGCCGACATTCAAGTCGTTCGGCTTCTCCGATGAAGCGGCGAAACTGTTTGAAGAAATGTACACATCATTTTCCACAGGGGCGATCGGGTATGAGCATCCCGCATCGGTGATTCGGGGTCTGGTGACGCTGTCCGAGGCCTTGAAGGGGTTCGTGAAGGCCTAAAACGGTGCGCGATCATGAGTGAGACAAAGGAGACAATCATGAAGGCGAATCTCGACAAGGTGAAAACGTTGGCCAAGGATCTACGGAAGGGCTACCCGCGCAGTCCACGGGAGAAGCTGGGCGGCTATGTGATCGCGGCTCGCTGCGTGGACAAGTGCCGGGCGTTCTTGCTCGGGATCAATGGTGAATACAATTACTGGCCCTGTTCGTTAGCGAGCCAATGGTTTTCATTCACCGGCATCACGCCCGATCAGTTCAAGGAGGTCGTGGCGACCGGAGCCTCGGACGAGGAGATCGCGGAGTGGATCGTCAGCCATTCGCAAGTAAAGAATATGGATGACGTGTTGAAATGGAACAACACGTTGCGCGATATGCGGCTCAGCGAGATGAGTCTTGATGCCCAGCAATACCTCGAAGAATATATTCCCAAGGTCGTGCCGAAGCATCGCCCGGTATATGTGTGGTTTGATGTGTACGATCTGGAGGAGAAACGACTGTAAGCTCAACGTTCGCATCGCGGGGTTTGAGACGAATGGAAGGAGGATGCCAATGAACCGTCATGAGACAATCGAGACCGCAGCAACAAAAGACATCGTGGGAATCTATCAGCCAGGCTCCACTCACATGGTCGGCGACGGGTTTCCCGTGCGGAATCTCTTTCCGAGCAACGACCTTGATCGCGAAGTCAGCCCCTTTCTCATGCTGGACTATGCCGGGCCGCAGTACTTCACGCCGACCGACCATCCTCGCGGAGTGGGAGAGCATCCGCATCGCGGGTTTGAAACGGTGACAATCGTGTATGAAGGAATGGTTGCGCATCGCGACTCTGCCGGAAATGCTGGAGTGATCGGTCCGGGCGATGTCCAATGGATGACCGCAGCCTCCGGCATCGTTCACGAAGAGTTTCACGAGAAAGAATTTGCCAAGGCAGGCGGCACGCTTCACGCCATCCAATTGTGGGTGAATCTTCCGCGCGCCTCGAAAATGTCGGCGCCTGGCTATCAGACGATTCTCGATGCGGACATTCCCGCCATTGATCTTGAAGGTGGAGCTGGGCGATTACGTGTGATCGCCGGATCGTTTCTCGGACACAAGGGACCAGCCCATACCTTTACTCCGGTTGAGCTATATGACCTGCAGTTGAAGGCTGGAAAGCGTATCGCTCTGGCCTTGCCCGAAGGACACAATACGTCCATCTTTGTCTTGCAAGGCCGCGCCTCTGTGAATGGGTCGGAGGAGGCAGGCGAAGCGGAACTGATCGTCTGCAAGCGCGAGGGATCGCAAGTTACGGTGGAGGCTCAGGAGAACAGCCGACTCTTGGTCATGGCTGGGAAACCGATCGAAGAACCGATCGCGCGTTATGGCCCCTTCGTCATGAATACCAAAGCGGAGCTGGTTCAGGCTGTGAACGATTATAACGCCGGCAAGATGGGGCATTTAGCAGGACGCTGAAAAAGTCCGCCAGCATCGTTCTCGCCTCGAAAGCATCCTCAACGTAGCCAGGGGCTACGCCTCCGGTGCTTCCGTCGGCTGCGGCCTTGCTGGACGGGCTTTTTGAGCATCCTGCGGGACAGAGTAACAACGGAATCGATGATGCAGATCGACATTTATTCTGACATTGTCTGCCCGTGGTGTTACGTCGGGAAGCGACGGCTCGAACGGGCATTGACCTCGGTTGGTGGCGACATACATGTGACGTGGCGACCATTCCAATTGAATCCAACCATGCCACTCGGTGGAATGGATCGGAGCACCTATCTAAAAGCCAAGTTTGGGAGCTTGGAGGCTTTTGGCCATATGGAAGAACAGCTCCTCACTGCCGGCACAGAAGAACGAATTCCCTTTGCCTTCGAAAAGATTCAGCGGACGCCAAATACCTTTGCGGCCCATCGGCTGGTCTGGTATGCCGAGCAACTGGGTCGCCAAGACTCCGCCGTAGAATCACTGTTCCAGGGATACTTCACGGAAGGGGTAGATATCGGTTCAATGTCGGTCCTCGGTCAACTAGCGGGTCGCGCCGGCCTCGATGTTGCGGCTGTCGAATCATTTCTCCACAGTGAGGATGGGACCGCGGAGGTCAAGGCTGAAGAAGCGGTCGGTCGGCGACTCGGTATTCGCGGGGTCCCCTATTTCGTTCTCAACGGCAGTATTGCAATCTCCGGGGCCCAGACTTCAGATATCTTTGTCTCCGCAATGAAAAAGGCATTAACAGGCTGAGGTCGAGGCTAAGGTTGAGAGGGGACCAGACTTTGTAGGGAAAGGATCGGAAATCATGGCAGTTAAAGTCTACGGCTGTAACCACATCGTCATTGAGGTGACCGACGCCAAGAAAGCGGTGAAATTTTATTCCGACGTCTTCGGCTTGCAGATGCTCCGCGGCGGAGAAGGCGCTGCCTGGTGCAAGTTAGGTGAACATCAATTCATGGCGATTTTTGAAGTGGACAAGCTGCAACCGGATCGCGTGAAACATTTCGGCTTGATGGTTCGAGATGCCAAGCAGATCAAAGAGGTCCGGCGCAAGCTGGTCAGCAAATATAAGTTGAAGATGCAGCCGAACTTCCGTTGCGACTTTCACGATCCTTGGGGAAATCGCATTCAGGTCGGCGACCTCAGTGACGAATCGCTTGTTTGGCTCCTCCCCTATCAGGAGGTACAGAAAGCCGGAATTACATTCACCAGCAAGAAATAAGGCGTGAAACGTGAGACGTAAAAAGTGAAACGGGCCTATTCTCGGAAACCTTTCACGTCTCACGTTTTACGTTTCACGAGGGTGTCTAGATGAAAGCCCATTACCTCGGCCACGTTGTTTTCTACGTGAAAGATCTGGAGCGGTCGCTCCAATTCTATCGCGACTTGCTGGGATTTCAGGAAGTGGGCCGGATCTTCAACGGCGCGGCGGCGGCTCTGACATCCGGACGGACCCACCATGAACTCTTGCTGATCCAGGTCGGCGAGGCTCCTGGGCCGCTTGAGGGAAGGCGTCGAGGGCTCTATCATATCGGGATTAAGGTGGGAAACAGCCTCGACGAACTCCGTTCGGCCAAGAAAGAGTTGGAACAGGCTGGGGTACAGATCGACGGCATGAGCGACCACACGGTGAGCCAGAGCCTCTATCTGCGCGATCCGGATGGCAACGAAGTCGAAATCTATGTTGATGCGGATGAGTCAGTGTGGAAAAATAACCCCGCTGCCGTCCTCGCGCCGATCAAGCCGTTACAGTTGTAATCTAACAAGGAGGCCTGTTCATGGAGAAGCCACGCATTGCAGCCAAGCAGCCCGAAGTGCTGACGTTGGAAGCGGGAACGTACTATTGGTGTCAATGTGGACGCTCGAGGGACCAACCGTTCTGTGACGGAGCTCACCAGGGAACCGGGATTGAGCCGGTTGAATTTATACTAGATGAAACGAAAGAAGTTGCCTTGTGCATGTGCAAGCAGACTAAGACCCCGCCGTTCTGCGACGGCACGCACCAGACGCTCTGATTCTTCTTCGCCGCATACCCCGTATGCCTCCGGCCTTCGTAGCCAAAGTGGAGCTGTACCCTATGTCGTCTTCTGGCATTGTCTTTCTCTTTGACGTGGATAACACGCTGCTGGACAACGATCGAGTCACTGAAGACTTGCGGCATTATCTTGAACGCGAAGTTGGCCACGAGCGTCAGGGACGATACTGGGCGATCTTCGAACAGTTGCGAGTCGAGCTGGGGTATGCAGATTATTTAGGGGCTCTTCAGCGGTATCGCATTGAGTACCCCCGGGATTCGCACCTGTTAACGGTCTCTCATTTTCTCATCAACTATCCATTCGCCGACCGGCTGTACCAGAACGCGCTTCAGGTGATTAATCACGTCAAGCAGTGGGGGCCTGTCGTCATCCTGTCCGATGGGGATGTGGTCTTCCAGCCGAGAAAAGTCGAACGATCCGGATTATTTGAAACCGTTGGCGGGAATGTCTTGATCTATATTCACAAAGAACAAGAGCTGGACGACGTGGAGCAGCGCTATCCCGCTGAGCATTATGTGTTGATCGACGACAAGCTGCGTATTCTCTCGGCCGTGAAGACCATCTGGGCCTCACGCGTCACGACCGTGTTTCCTCGCCAAGGCCACTATGCCGTGGACAAGCAGGTACTGGCTCGCTTCCCACCGGCGGACGTGACCATCGCCCGAATCGGGGACTTACTCAACTATGATCGCTCGGCTCTCCTATTCCCATCTCGTTAAGGAGTGGCCAAGGTTGCCCTCAACTGCGCGCATCGAACGAGCACATTCTGATTGTGCGCGTTCTGCGAGCACCTTTTATGCTAAATGATCCCTTCAAGCTCGCTCGTTACCCTCTTTCAAGGGGTGGCCTGGCTTGGTCCCCAACTGCGCACGTCGAACGACCACCGCTTCATCGTGGGGGTTCCGTGAGCACGGGGGACCAACCAGGCCACCCCGCCCCTCCTATGCTTCGACGATATCTTTTTTCAAAGATTGCACAAATCCGACTACCTCGCCCCGCTCAGTCGGGGGAAGTTTAAAGACATCCAGGGTCGCATTCACGTGTCCCATAAACGCCGTCCAATCGGCTTCGCTGATCTTCATCCCTTTATGAGATACTTTCATGTCCCGTCCGGTGTAGTACATGGGACCGCCAGAATTCGCACAGAGAAAATCGATCAGGAGTTGCTTTTCGCGGTCGATGCCGTCCTGTCCTCGATGCTCCCAAAAGCGTTTCAGCCGCGAATCCGACATGAGGCGTGGCAACAGGTTCCCCGAGACCGCAACGATCGCGTCATAGCCCCCGAGTCGTTCATAGAGTGTTTTCGTGCCCATCGCTAGCTCTCCCTCCTGTTAAAAAATGGGGAATAATCTGAACTGGCCAGGCACGCCGGCCGCCAGCCCGTCCAACTCAGCCCGTCGGCGCCAACTTTACTGAAAATGCCAAACCGATGTCTACTGCTTCCAGCGTAAACCGGCCCTCGCGGCAGTGGTATATTATTGCTTTGGTGAGGTCGAAGAAGGATGAAACAGTGGCAAGCTCTAGATCAACGTCCTGAGCGCAGCGTGCGCGAGGACCAGTGAATCGATCGGATTTCCCAACCAGTCGCAGTCCTCGATAGCACCATCAGCTCAGCGCCAGTCGAGTTGATAGCCTGCCCGCGATATGTGCCTTGCGTCACCGTTGTGGAACTTGCCCACGCAACGTCCCCGTTTACCGTGACCTGCATCGCACGTAGACGCGGAGGCACAGCTTGGGCAAACTCGATGTCCGCGGTAAGGTGATGCGAACTGTACTCCTCTCGGGTTTCTTGATCGCCGTTCTCCAGAATCACAGCATCAGAGGCCAAGAGGCGCAAAGCTGCAGTTGAGTCCCCCCGCACGAGAGCTTCGTGGAAAGCACGGACGGTCGATTTCGCAGCGGCCGAGTCGTTGACCGGGAGTACTGCCTGGGCGGAGAGGTTCTGCGTCGCCAGCAAGGCGGCAACAATCAGCACAGAGCGAACTGCCATTACTGAATCCATAGTTGGGTTGATCTGTCCTGTCTAACTATATTTAGGCTGATCCGCATAAGATGCGGAGTTCTGGTGGTCTGTCCGAATAACACACCCTGGGATGTCTTGCTGAAGGCCTGTTCATCTCTTTGCTTCAATTGATTACTTGGTTACTGCCCGTCCGGCAGTTTATTGCGGCATCTTATGCGGATCAGCATAACACCACCTCTGTGAATAGGGTCAAGCCCGTCTACCGGACAACGAACGCCTGCTGGGCCGCGGCTGAGGACGTGAATATAGGAACAGAGATGAGGACACCTATGAAAAACGCTGTCAAGGGGCACACGGGGCGTCTTGCGATCGGCTGCGGCGAGTCTCAACGGACGAGGGTCAGACACCTATGCGTGCTCCAGACATTTCGAATTGATCCGCCGTGAAGTCGTATCGAATTCCATCGATGTGGTTGTAGAAGTGGCGCCCATTGGGAGGCCATCCGTCAGTCTTGAGTATCTCCCCACCGAAGGCTTCCCGCACGACGATTGCTGTCGGAGCGCATTGCCCATAAGACGCTGCTGCGTCCGGGGAGTAACAGACACTCGTCTTCGCCAACCAGCTGCGCTCGAGCGCCATTTTGATCTTTCGCGCTAGCTCTTCCGTCATAGCAAGTGGACCAAGCGGGCTGACTCTTAAGTGAGCTGCGAGGGCCATGCCGATCAGTGGCGGCCTATTCCAACAGGCTTCTTATTCCTTCATGCCGAATTTTGAGCATTGTCATGAACTTTCGAACACGTGTCAATGAGGTTCCCCAGTATAAGACCTGCGGCATGGCTTCCGATTTTCCCCACTTCGCCCTCAGGGGAACAGCCAGACTGTCCTTCCTTGCGCGCATCGAACGAGCACAGTTTCACCCTGCGCGTTCTGCGAGCAAGAAGGGCACCTGGCCGCCCCCTTCCCATTCCTTCTGAGGCCGCGCGTTGCGCGAGCACAGAAGATCATCGGGCTCCATCCCCCTCATCGTGGGGGTTCCGTGAGCACGGGGGACCAACCAGGCCATCCCTTCTCCCTGCTGGCGGGCTTTTTCAGCATCCTGCCGGCCCGAATTATTCATGACGGTTCGTCGCGAAGTTGCTAGAAAGCGCGTTCCTCGTGCTTCAAGGGACGTTCAATTGTACAGTCAACATTAAATATTGGGTATTACAGTTACTGTCGCTTCACGCGCAAGATCCGATGCTGTTTTCGACCTTTCCGGTTGTGGGCTTGCCGCCGTCTCGTCCCCACCGGTAGAATGCTCAGTTCAACGTGCGACATGAAGGTTCGACGAGGACAAGGGACTACGGAGTAGATTGCCATGGTGTTTTTTAAGCCTCAGCCGTTCGGATATCCCGCTGCGCTGTTCGTACTGGCCACGATAGCCTTGTTGCCTGGCTGTAAACAGGAAGCCGGGTCGGCGCCGGCTCGGGAAGTGTCGCAAGTCGAAGTGGTCACGGTGACTCGCCAGACAATCCCGGACGAACCGGAATTCATCGGGCGGGCTGAGGCCTCGCGCCCAGTGGAGATTCGCTCGCAAGTGACCGGCTTGCTGAAGGCGGTGCTGTACTTCGAAGGACGTGACGTCAAAAGGGGCGACCCCCTTTATCAGATTGACCCCGTTCCTTTCCAAGCGGCTGCGGCGAGAGCGAAGGCTAAGATCGCGGAAGCTGAAGCGCGTGTTGTGCAGGCGAAGCAAGACCTCGCCCGCGTGAAACCGCTGTTGGCTGAACAAGCCGTCAGCCAGAAGGACGTGGACGATGCCGTGGCCGGCGATCTGACAGCCAAAGCGCTGCTGCAGGGCGCCAAAGCAGAACTCACGAAGGCCCAGTTCGATCTCGACAACACCCTCATTACCGCTCCCATCGATGGCCTGAGCGAACGGAGCCGTTATTACGAAGGGCGCCTGGTTTCAGCGCAAACGGATTTGTTGACGGTCGTCCATCGCGTCGACCCCATGTATGTGGTGGTGAGTGTGCCGGAGACCTTCATTCTGAAACGACGTCGCGATATCGAGTCGAAGAAAATTACGCACCCAGGGGTCTACCAGTTGCGAGGCCGGCTCACGCTCATGGATGACTCAGTCTATCCCGATGAGGGTGTTCTCGATCTCCTGGAGCCTGGACTGCGAACGGAGACCGGTTCACGACAAACCAGAATCACGTTCCCCAATCCCAAGCGTACCCTCCTGCCCGGGCAATTTGTGAAGGTGCGATTCACCGGCGATACGAATACGGACGCGATCCTCATTCCTCAACGCGCCGTGCTGCAAGGTCCCCAGGGCCCCTTCGTCTATGTGGTCGGCCAGGATGAGAAGATCAACATTCGAGACGTGGCTGCATCCGACTGGAAGGGCGACCAATGGCTGATCGACGGAGGATTGAAAACGGGAGATCGTGTTGTCGTCAATGGCCTCATGAAGATCGGTCCCGGTGCACTGGTGAAGGCTATTCCATGGAGTCCAACCGGTCCGACGGCTGCAAATTCAGCCCTCCCCGCGCCCTAGCCCGCATTATTCATGAGCGCTTCTGCTACAATCGCCGATCCGCTGCTAGGACGAGCCTTCGGCCAGCGGGCTCGCCCCTCGACTCCTCACCGTACTGCACGAGTACGCATCGGATCCTCACGGCTCCGCGCGCCGGTCTCGGCCCCCCTCCCTTGCCCTCCCCCATATTATGGGGGAGGGAGGGGTGGGGGACGACGAACCGTCATGAATAATGCGGGCAAATAAGGATCATTTGTGACATTGCACGTCTTCATCGAACGGCCAATCCTGGCCTCGGTCGTGTCCATCATAATCGTCGTGATGGGGCTGCTGGCCATGCAGTTCCTGCCTATCGCGCAGTTTCCGGAAATCACCCCACCGGTCGTGCAGATCGATGCAGATTATCCCGGCGCCAGCGCCGAGGTGGCGGCTGAGGCTGTGGCCCGACCGATTGAAGTGACCCTCCCCGGCATCGACAATTTACTCTATTTCGAATCGACCAGCAGTAACGATGGGCACGTGACCATCAAGCTGACGTTTGAAGTCGGTACCAACCCCGACATCGCCCAAGTCCAAACCCAGAATCGTGAAAAGCTTGCGGAACCATTGCTGCCAACGGAAGTGATACGGCTGGGTATATCCGTGAAGAAAGTATCCCCGAGTCTGGTCCAGGTCATCGTCTTGAAGTCGACCGATCCCCGTCACGACGCCATCTATCTCTCGAACTACGCGACGCTCCGGCTGGTCGATGACCTAAAACGGGTCAAAGGCGTCGGAGATGCGTTGGTGTTCGGCCAACAGAACTACAGCATGCGGATCATTCTGAATCCCTTGCACATGGCGAAACTGGGCCTGATCCCAAGCGACATCACAGCCATCATCCGAGAGCAGAACCGGGATTATCCGGCCGGGACCATCGGGCGGGAGCCGGCGCCGAAGGGCACGGAGCTGACCATCCCAATCATTACGAGGGGCCGGCTGACCGAGGTGAAGGACTTCGAGGAGCTGATCGTTCGTGCCTTGCCGGACGGTTCTACGGTTCGGCTGAAGGACGTCGCGCGCATCGAGCTGGGCGCCCAGTCCTATGCCCTTGAGGGGCGCTGGAACAGCAAGCCCACCACCTTCATCTTGACCTTCCTCTCCCCGGGGGCCAATGCGCTCGATATGGCTCGCCGCACACGTATGCAGATGGACGAACTCGCGAAGGACTTTCCGCCCGGCGTGTCCTACGAATTGTCCTACGACACCACGCGTTTCATCGAAGTCTCGATCCACGAAGTGGTGAAGACCTTAGCGCAGGCCATGGTCCTGGTCGTCCTTGTGGTATATCTGTTTCTCCAAAGCTGGCGCGCCACCATCATTCCCTTGGTCGCCGTGCCGGTCTCACTGATCGGCACCTTCACAGGGTTGTATGCATTGGGATTTTCGATCAATACCATTACCTTGTTCGGAATGGTCCTCGCCATTGGGATCGTCGTGGACGACGCCATCGTGGTCGTGGAAAACGTCGAGCGCCACATGCGCGAAGATCGCCTGTCGGCCAGAGATGCGGCCAAACGGGCTATGAGCGAAGTCACGGCTCCGATCATCGCGATCGTGTTGGTGCTGGTGTCCGTCTTCGTTCCCGTCGGCTTTATCGGCGGGATCACCGGAGCACTCTATAAACAGTTTGCCGCGACGATTGCCATCTCGGTGATCGTGTCGGGGTTTGTCGCGTTGACGCTGAGTCCGGCGCTCTGTGCGTTGGTGCTCATGCCGCAGCACGCAGTGAGGGGCGGATTCTGGGCCATCTTTGACCGGACGTTCGGCTGGACACACCGGGGGTACACGAGCTCAGTCGGCAGGCTTGTGACCAGGCCGGTGTTGGTGATGTTGGCCTTCGGCTGTCTTCTCGTGGTGTCGCTGGGCCTTTTCGAAAAGCTCCCCAAGAGTTTCTTGCCAGAGGAAGATCAAGGTTATTTCATTGTGGTGGCGCAATTGCCTGACGGGGCTTCGAAGCAGCGAACCGATGCAGTACTCGAACGGATTGAACGGTTTTTTCAGGCGAACCCGGCAGTCTTTTCAACCGACTCCCTTACCGGCCAAAACTTTGTTTTTGGTACCAGAGGGCCGAACTCCGCGACCATGTTCGTGCCATTGGTTCCCTGGGACGAGCGTCCTGGACCGCAGAACCAGGCGCAGGCGATGGTCGGCGCAGCCTATGCCGAGTTCGCGAAGATTCCGGAAGCGTTGCTGTTGGCATTCAATGCACCGGCCATCGAGGGAGTGGGCGCGGCCGGAGGATTTTCCGCGCAGTTGCAGGATCCCAGCGGTGGAGATTTCAAAAAGTTCGCGGCGGTCGCACAGCAATTCGTCGAACGGGCGCAGAAGGAACCGGCGATCGGCCGGGTCGGGACGAATTTCCGTGTCTCCTCGCCCCGGCTGTTTGCCCATGTGAACCGGGAACGGGCGAAGGCTCTGGGGATACCGATTTCAGACATCTTCGATACGTTGCAGGCCTACTTCGGCAATTTCTATATCAACGACTTTGTGAAATTTGGCCGCGTCTATCACGTGCAGACGGAGGCCGACGCGGAGTTCCGGGCCACCCCTCAGGACCTTTCGAGGATCTATGTGCGCGCTCAGACCGCCCAGGGCACGAACATGATTCCCGTCGATACTGTTGTGACGGCGGAGTTTCAGAGCGGGCCGGATCCTGTGAACCACTTCAATGGATATAACACGGCTCTGGTGCTAGGCGGTGCTGCACCAGGCTATAGTTCGGGTCAGGCGCTCGAAGCGCTCGATCGTGTGGGCAAAGAAGTGCTTGTTCCGCAAGGCTACGCGATCGACTACAGCAACATCTCGTTTCAGGAGCGGCGCATCGGGGGCCAATCCGGCTACGTCTTCGGGATCGGCCTCTTGATGGTATTTCTCGTGCTGGCGGCGCAGTTCGAGAGCTGGGTCGTCCCCTTCGCGGTGATCCTGGCCGTGCCCTTTGCGATTTTCGGTGCGCTCTTTGCCGTGTGGGTGCGCGGCTTTGAAAACGATATCTATTTCCAGATCGGACTGGTCACCTTGATCGGCTTGTCCGCCAAGAATGCGATTCTCATCGTCGAGTTTGCCAACACGCGCTATGAAGCGGGGCGTCCTCTGATCGAGGCAGCGCTGGAAGCGGCCCGGCTGCGGTTCCGGCCGATCATCATGACCTCCATGGCCTTTATCTTCGGCATGGTCCCGTTGGTCTGGGCGACGGGCGCGGGGTCGGCAAGCCGTCAGTCGATCGGGACCGGTGTCATGGGTGGGATGCTTGCCGCCACGTTCCTGGCAATTTTCTTCGTGCCGCTGTTCTATGTCCTCATTCGCAAGTTGAGCCAGCGTAAGCCGCTGCCGGTCGCGGCGCCTAGCCCACCGGCTGCCCCACGATTGTCGCTGGAGGATGAACCCTAACGTGCGTACGGTATTGGCCATCGGATTGTCCTGTCTCCTTCTGTCCTGTTCGATGGGGCCTGACTATCAACGGCCCAAGACAGAAGAAACTACCGCGTTCAGAATGGCGGAAGGATCACCCGATATCCCTTCCCTGGCCAATCTCCCCTGGTGGGATTTGTTGCGCGATGAGCAGTTGCAGTCCTTGATCAAGGTCGCACTGGCGGAGAACAGGGATCTCCGGCAAGCCGTCGCGACGGTCGAGGAGTTTCAAGCCCGTGCCTTCATTGCAAGGTCTGATTTCATGCCAGGCATCACAGCTTCGGGCAATGCCCCGGTGTTCGGACGCAAGACGGTATTCCTTGTTCCGGGGTTCGCCAACCCGTTCAATTATTACCTTCAAGGCAATCTGTCGTGGGAACTCGACATTTGGGGGCGCATTCGTCGATCGAACGAAGCGGCTCGTGCCGATCTCCTCTCGAAAGAAGAGAACCGCCGTGCGGTGACGATTCAACTGGTAAGCGCGGTCGGTGAGGCCTACTTCAATCTTCTCCAATTCGATGCGCAGCTCGATATTGCGAAGCGGACGGTACAATCCTGGGAGGAATCGGTCCGCATTTCGCAAGCTCGTCTGAAGCAGGGATTTAGTTCGCGTCTGGATATGGATCAATTCGAGGCGGAGAGGGCTCATGCCGCGGCTCGTACGGCCGAGCTCGAACGGCAAATGGTTCAAGCAGAGAACCAATTGAGTGTCCTGCTTGGCCGTAAGCCCTTTGCCATTACGCGCGGCCGGTCCCTGTACGATCAGGTCATGTCTCCGGATGTCCCGGCCGGGTTGTCCTCGGAACTCTTGCAGCGACGGCCCGACATTCTCGTGGCCGAACAACAGCTCGCTGCAGCCACGGCGCGCATCGGCGCGGCAAAGGCCGATCGCTTTCCAAAAATCACGCTCACAGGCCTGCTCGGGTCGGCCAGCCCGCAATTGGCGAAATTCTTTTCCGATCCCGCTTTCTACGGCGTGGGGGGGGCCGGATTCGTCGGTCCGCTTCTGAATAGTCAGATGCTGGGGTTTCAGCAGGAAGCAGCTGAGGCGCAAGCCAAGCAAGCGCTTGCGCAGTATGAGCAGAGCATCCTCATTGCTTTCCGCGAAGTCGAGGATTCTCTCATTGCCGTCCGCACGGCGCGAACGCAGAACGAAGCGCAGCAACAACAGGTCACGGCGTTGCAGTCGGCGCTGAAGCTGGCCGAACTCCGCTATAAAGGTGGTCTGGCTAATTATCTCGATGTGCTCGTGTCGCGGCGCAATTTGTTCGAAGCCGAATTGGACATGACTAGTTCACGCCGCCTGCATCTTATCTCAGTGGTGCAACTCTACAAGGCCCTTGGCGGTGGCTGGTCTCCCGAGATGGACCGACCCAAGGGCGACGGTAAAGGATAGAAGAGGCCTTGGAAAAACTGGCTGATACGCAGTATCCGATCCATGACCTGTTGCGTCAGCGTTGGAGCCCACGCTCGTTCGACGATCGGCCTATCGAGCTGGAGAAGCTGCGGAGCCTCTTCGAAGCGGCACGATGGGCGCCTTCGTCGAATAACGGACAGCCCTGGCGATTCCTGGTCGCCACGAAAGTGAATACTACGGAGTATGACCGCTTGTTCAACTGCCTGGTCGAAGGCAATCAGCAATGGGCACATCGTGCGCCGGTGCTGTTGCTCTCCGTGGCGAAACTACAGTTTGAAGATGGCTCGCCGAATCGCCACGCGCTCCATGACACGGGCATGGCGGTAGAAAACCTCGCTTTGCAGGCCACAGCATTTGGGCTTGTTGCCCATCAGATGGCAGGTTTTCTGATCGATCGCGCGCGAGCGGACTGTCAGATCCCGGAGGGCTATGAGCCGGTGGCCATGATGGCGGTTGGTTATCCGGGCGATCTGGCCCTGTTGCCGGATCGTCTGCGTGCCAGGGAAACTCAACCGAGAGTCCGTAAGTCAATGACAGAATTCGTGTACTCAGCAACTTGGGAGCAGCCGTTGCCCCTTTTCCGATAGAAGAAAGGCAAAGAAAACATCATGGCCACACTTAGCGGAAAAGTCGCGATCGTGACCGGGGCCTCCAGCGGGATTGGACGGGCGATTGCAGAACGACTGGCCGAAGACGGAGCGATTGTGGTGGTGAATTATGGAACGAGCGGAGAGAAAGCTCAACAGGTCGTTACAGGCATTCAGGCCAAGGGTGGGAAGGCCGTTGCCGTCCAATCTGACATGAGCCAGGTGGCCGATGCGCGCCGCCTCGTGAGGGAAACGGTGAAGCAATTCAGCCGGCTCGACATCCTCGTCAACAATGCCGGGAGGTTTATGCCCAAGGCGCTGCTCGACACAACTGAGGAAGACTTCGATCAGATCATCGCCTTGAACGCTAAGGGCCCCTACTTTGCGATGCAGGAAGCAGCCAACGTCTTCAAAGAGGGTGGCCGCATCGTGAACATTTCCACCGATGGAACCCATCTGAGTTTCCCCGGTGCGACGGCCTATCTTGGCAGCAAGGGCGCACTGGAACAGTACACGAAAGGGCTGGCGCAGGAACTCGCTCCACGAGGGATTACGGTCAATACGGTCTCGCCGGGTTTTACCGAGACGGGTATGATGACCGACCAGTTCCGCCAGATCGGCATACAGATGTCGCCGTTGAAGCGGCTTGGTCTCCCCAAAGACATTGCCGACGTGGTGGCGTTCGTGGTCAGTGAGGAGGCACGGTGGTTGACGGGCCAGAATATCCATGCCGGCGGCGGCATTGTCATGTAGGAGGGAACGGATGGGGCGGCAGAATATTTCCACTGGCGGTCCATGGGAGAGCAAGCTTGGGTACTCGCGAGCGGTACGAGTCGGTGTCTCGATATCCGTCTCCGGCTCGACGGCCATGACCCAATCTGGTCTGGTCGGCAAGGGAGATCCCTATGCGCAGACGATTCAGACGTTGAAGACGATCGAGGCGGCGCTCAAGCAGGCAGGCGCTTCACTTGCCGATGTGGTCCGAACGCGCATGTATCTGGTGAACATCGATCAATGGCAGGATGTTGGCCGGGCCCATGGTGAAGTATTCGGGACTGTCAGGCCTGCGACGACGATGGTGGAGGTGAAGCGGTTGATCGATCCAGACATGTTGGTGGAGATCGAGGCCGATGCCATTCTGACTCAGGGGAAATAGCAGCCCGCATTATTCATGACAGTTCATGGTGAAATCGCGTAGCAGCTAGGCGAGGGGCGAGGGGCACGAGGCGAGAGGGAATAGATTCCTTCTGGTTACCCCTAGCCTCTAGCCCCGTGCCTCGCGCCCGTACATTGGCAATTGCAGCAGAAATAGTTATGAGTAATGCTGGCTAAAAGTAGACGAGAGGGCTCCCAGATGGGTAGACAGGCACCAGAAACCAGGCATCTGTCCAAGACAGATCCGGTCATGCGCCGGTTGATTCGTGAGGTGGGTCCCTTCACCTTGACTCCCCGATCGAAGCGGTCGCCGTTTGAATCGCTGGCACGAGCGATCGCCTACCAACAACTGCATGAGAAAGCGGCGGAGAGTATTTTACGCCGTTTCGTGGCCTTGTTTCCGACAAAGCGATTCCCTCAACCGGACGATCTCCTCGCAATGGATGAGCAGGCTATTCGTGGGGCAGGCTTTTCACAAGCCAAGGTTGCAGCGCTCCGTGATCTGGCAGCCAAGACGCTCGATGGCACCGTGCCGACCGGCGCCATCGTTCGTAAGCTCGACGACGAGGCGATTATCGAGCGGCTCATTGCTGTTCGTGGGATTGGCCGTTGGACGGTCGAAATGTTGCTGATCTTCCAACTGGGACGGCCGGACGTTCTCCCGGTCGACGACTTCGGTGTGCGCAACGGATTCCGCATCGCCTATGGCAAGCGTTCGATGCCGAAGCCGGGAGATGTGCTGCGATACGGGGAGCGCTGGAAGCCCTACCGCACCGCTGCAGCGTGGTACCTCTGGCGGGCGGCCGATCGTGCGAAGGAATCAGGATGCTGAAAAAGTCCGCCAGCGGCGTTCTCGCATCGCTCAGAGGCTCAACGTACCGAAACGTACGCCTCGCCTCTTCGCTCGCTGCGGCCTTGCTGGACGGCCTTTTTGAGCATCCTGTGAGCCCAGACTGAGTTTTTCCGTATCCTGTAGGCTCGACATAGGGTTGTGCCATGGCCGATGAGAAAAAACGACTCGATTCCAATATCGCAGGTAACTTTTATGTCGATGCGACCTGCATCAACTGCGATACCTGTCGGCAGTTGGCGCCGATGAGTTTCGAAGAAGTCGGTAATTTTTCCGCGGTCACCAAACAGCCGACCGATGAGGGGCATTCTCATCAGGCCTATCAAGCGCTCCTCGCCTGCCCGGTCGGCTCGATCGGCGCCGAGCACAGTGACCAGTTGCGGATGAAAGAAGCCATGGCGAGCTTCCCGCTCCAACTTGAAGACGAGGTGTCGTACTGCGGTTTCAATTCGGAGAAGTCGTTCGGTGCGAATAGCTTCTTCATTGAACATCCGGACGGCAACTGGCTCGTTGATTCCCCGCGATATCTCAAACATCTCGTCGAGGCCTTCAAACACAAGGGCGGCATCGCGTACATCTTCCTCACGCACAAAGATGATGTGGCCGATGCAGAGAAGTATGCCGCACACTTTGGCGCGAAACGGATGATTCATCGGGCGGACGTCGAAGCGGTTCCGGGTGCGGAATGGATCATCGAAGGGGCTGACAGTATCCAAGCTATGCCGCAGTTCCAGATCATTCCTGTGCCGGGCCACACGGCAGGCAGCATGGCCTTGCTCTACAAGAACCGATTCCTCTTCACGGGGGATCATCTCTGGTGGGACTCCGCACAGAAGAGACTTAGTGCCCCAAGCCAGCTGGTGTGGAGGAAGCATGTCCTGGTGGACTCCATCCGGAAACTTCTCGACCATCCTTTCGAATGGGTGCTGGCCGGACATGGGGATCGGACTTGCTTGTCGGCTGACGAGATGCGCGCACAGCTGCAGGCGCTGGTCGAGCGCCGCCAGACTGCCAGGGTTGTGCCATAGAAATGTTCATACGTTTTGTCCAGTGGATCGACCGCAACATTCTTTCCCTCGGCCGTGAGATGCGGCTCTCCTATCTGCCGCCGCTCATGGTCTACATGGCCTACGGCATCTCCGGCCTCACCGGCATCGTTGGTACCTTCTTTGTCAAAGACTACCTCGGCCTTTCCGCATCTTTCCTCGCGGCGCTGGGATTTTGGGCCGGCATTCCTTGGGCACTCAAGATGCCGATTGGGCATCTCGTCGATCTCTTGTGGCGCTGGAAAGGCTGGCTCGTGGGACTCGGAGCCAGTTTGCTGGCCGCCAGTCTTGGGATCATGGCGGCATTGATTGGGAGCCGGGAAGCGATGACCGCGATCTTGCCGGCGGAAGCGTGGTTTGTGGTCAGCACATTGCTTGGGCCGATCGGCTACGTGGTGCAAGACGCGGTCGCGGATGCGATGACGGTCGATGCCGTGCCACGAGTGGATGCGCGGGGGCAGCCGTTCGACCAGCCGACACTCAAGCTCATGCATACCACCATGCAGACGCTCGGGCGTGTGGCTATCGTCGGTGGCGGGATTCTGGTCGCAATGATCAACGTGTACGTGTTCACAGGGGTCGAAGGGCTTCCGCAGACAGAGATCGTTCGGCTCTACAAGCAGGTTTATCTGATGGCGCTCGTCATCCCTTTCGTCTCAGTGCTCGGCGTCGGTATGGCTTGGATTTTGAAGCGGCAACAAAAAAACACACTGCTCCGGCAAGGCTTCTCTACGGATCACGCAGCGCAATTAATGAATGTGCGTGATGACACACCTGAGCCGACTAAGCCCAATTGGTGGATTCTTGGCGGGAGCCTCGTCTTTGTATTATTCACACTCACGGTCGGATTCGGTGGCTTCTCGTATAGCGAAGAAATTGTCTTTGTCGGCTCGATGGCCATCGTTTTGTTCTTGATGGCCCGGCTTGTGCGAGAGCTGGAGCCTGACAAACGATTCACCCTAGTCGGGACAGCGGTCGTGGTCTTTATCTTCCGCGCGATACCGGGAACCGGGCCAGGGACGACCTGGTGGATGATCGACCAACTGAAGTTCGATCAACAGTTTCTCTCGATCCTATCGCTCATAGGCAGCACGTTAACCTTGGCAGGCATGTTCGTGTTTCGCCGCTTTATGGCCGAGCGGTCGATTGCTTATGTCGTGGGGTTTCTCACGGTGATCGGAACCGTTTTGACCATCCCGATCGTGAGCATGTTCTACGGCTTGCACGAATGGACGGCCAGAATCACAGGAGGGGTTATCGATGCACGGTTCATTGCGCTGATCGATACGGCGCTAGAATCGCCGCTCGGGCAGATCTCGATGATTCCGATGCTGGCCTGGATTGCGAACAGCGCCCCTGCGAACTTGAAAGCCACCTTCTTTGCCGTGATGGCGTCATTTACAAATCTGGCCTTGTCGTTGAGTCAGCTCGGCACCAAATACATGAATGAAATCTATGTGGTCAGTCGGGAAGTCCGTGACCAGGCCGCGGGCGTTATCCAAACGCCTGCCGACTATAGCCAGCTCGGCTCGCTCCTCATCGTGCAGCTCCTCCTAGGCCTCGCCCTCCCTTTCGCGGCGATTGTGTTTGCGAAGGTCACCCGCTTCAAAAGCGCATGACGGTTCTGCTGCAATCGCAGATCCGCTGCTGCGACAAGCCTGTCCACTGCCGAGCCTGGCCAGGCCGACGGGCTCGTCACTTAGTTCTTCAACGTACTTCTCCCGTACGCCTCGGTCCTGCGCGCCTCCGCGCGTCGGTCTCGCGACGCGGCTTTGCGATTTCGCCACCTGGGGAAAAAGGCTGGTGTCGTGAGACGATGGAGCCGTTGACATGCCGCGGGCTTCTCGCTAGGGTCCAGCATCATTGGAGTAAGAACCCAGCTGATTTCGTGCCGTGCTTCAGGACTCAGGGGTAGTAGCAATGGCGATCGACAAACAGCACATCCTGGATGAGATTAAGCGAGTTGCCAAAGCGAATGGCGGCAAGGTTCCCGGTTCGGAGAGGTTTGAGAACGAAACTGGTGTCAAGAAATCAGACTGGTATCCCCATTGCTGGCTCAGGTGGGGTGATGCGTTGCAGGAAGCGGGATTCTCTCCCAACAAATTTCAAACCGCCTATGACCAAGATACGCTGTTGGGAAAATTTGTTGGCCTCATCCGCGAGTTGGGACACTTTCCCATACACGGAGAAGTTCGCCGCAAGTCTAAACAGGACCCGACGTTCCCGAGTCATACTGTATTCGATCGCCTGGGTGGTAAACATAAACTTGCTGGGTTAACTGTTGAGTACTGCAAAGGCCGTAGCGGGTTCAACGATGTCCTTGATATTTGCACGGGAGTTATTCCTACCAAAACGCGATCAGCGAAGACCGACAGAGGGTCAGCCAACCAAGAGGTCGTCGGCTTTGTGTACCTCATGAAGTTTGGACGTCACCACAAGATTGGAAAGACAAATGCGGTCGGGCGACGAGAACGAGAATTGGCGATCCAACTTCCTGAGAAAGCCAATACGGTCCACGTTATCAAGACCGATGATCCAACAGGCATCGAGGCATACTGGCATAGACGGTTCGAGGCTAAGCGAGGTAATGGTGAATGGTTTGAACTGACGGCAGAAGATATCAAAGCCTTCAAACGCCGCAAGTTCATGTAGCTTTGCTATGACCTGTCAATTCTAACCCCTCCCTAGCATCTCCTTGACCTGTGCGGTATCATGAGCATCTGAAAGAAGCTGGATTGGAACGGAAGAGCCTGCTTCATCCCGGCAGGTTGTTCAAAATGGCCGTCCAGCAAGGCCGCAGCGAGCGAAATGCCGAGGCGTACTTTCCAGTACGTTGAGGCGTTGAGCGATGGGAGAACGCAGCTGGTGGTCGTTTTCAACAACCTGACAAGAAAGGGGGCGACCGGAATCGACGGGGATACTAACGTCAACGGTGCATGTCGAGCTCTCGGGGTCTCGTAAATCCTCCGGGAAAATGTAACTGCCAATCAAGAACTGGCACTCGCAGCTTAATTAACTGCGACGTTCCTCCACCTGAGGCCCGCGGGGGTGGTCGGAGCGCGATACAGCGGGCTGGTCCAAGGCTGGTGCTCAGCGGCTGAGGACGAGACAATACTGGGCTAGTGGCCAGTCTAAGCTAGCCGGTGGGCGTGGGTGGCTGCGAAACTAAAACGATCGGCTACACATGTAGATCCGTTGTGCGGAAGGTCTTCGGACCCGGGTTCAACTCCCGGCGCCTCCACCAAACAACTCGCGGGGAATGGGAGATGGGTCCCGTTCCCCGCTCGCTCAGTACATGTCACATACAATCGCGAGTGGTACATTGGCGAGTTGAAGAGGGCTTCAAGCCTCACCAAGGGACTCGCATCGAAGAATCCCGTCTCCCCCTGTTTGTGCTCGAGTGTTTCCACATTCACCCTAGATTTGTCCTCCACTTTTTCGGTACCCTGATGGGCCTGCCCTGCGTGGTCGGGCGATGGTCTTCCGTTACCTGTTGAATCTGGAGTGACACGAGCATGTGGGCTGAACGGATGATTCCTGTAGTGGTGGTCAGTCTGTGGTTGGCTGGCTGGTTCCTTGGCCACAGTCTAGCGGTAGCCAACGAGCCGGTTCCTGCCAAACCTGAATCAACTCCAGTCAAGCCTGAATCGGCTCCCGCAAAGCCGGAGGCTTCTCCGATGAAACCGCGATCAGCAGGGAACGATCCGAAGCCGACGGAGAAGACGCGACATTCTGCAAACGGGAGTCCGACTTCCAAAGCAACCATTATCCCGGCCACGATTACGGGCAAAGATGGGGCGCCGATGGTGCTGGTGCCGGCCGGGGAGTTTCCGATGGGGAGCGAGCAGGGCGATGACGACGAGCAGCCGGTCCATCGCGTCTTCCTCGACAGTTTTTATCTGGATACGTTTGAAGTGACGAACGGGCAGTTTGCGAAGTTTGTCGCCGCGATTCAGAGCGAACCACCATGGGGGTTTGCCGATCAGGAGACCCCCGTGCTCCACGCCGAGCAGCCGGTGCGCTGGGTGACCTGGCTGGAGGCGACGGGCTATTGTCTGTGGGCGGGGAAACGCTTACCGACGGAAGCGGAGTGGGAGAAGGCGGCGCGGGGACCGGAAGGCCGCCTCTATCCCTGGGGCCACGAGCCCCCCACGCCGGCCCACGCAGTCTTTGGGTTGAAAGAAGGCACGGAGACGGTGGCGCCCATCGGCAATCGCGACAAGGGTACCAGTCCCTATGGCGTGCATGATCTGGCCGGCAATCTCTATGAATGGGTGGCCGACTGGTACGACGATGCGTTCTACACGCCGACCCCCACCCTCAATCCCCGTGGGCCAGCGGCGGGCACCACCAAGGTGCAGCGCGGCGGGTCCTATATCAACAACCCCTATCGGCTTCGCTCGTCGTTTCGCACCAAGGGCGATCCCACCGAACATGATCCTCACGTCGGCTTCCGCTGCGCCCACGACGCGCCGGTCCTGCCCTAAGCGTGACACCCGTTCGCTTGTAGCGAGCGAGCCTGCTCCCTAGCGTTTCGTCGGGCTGGGTGGGGGGCCAGCCAGGAAGGGATAGACCACCCCGGCGATGGCGCCCCCCAGGATCGGCGCGACCCAGAAGAGCCAGAGTTGTTGCAGGGCCCAGCCGTCGGCAAAGACGGCCGTGGCGGTGCTGCGCGCCGGGTTGAGGGAGAGGTTCGTGACCGGGATCCCGGCCCAATTGATCAGGGCCACGGCTAGCCCGATCGCCAAGGGTGCGAAGCCCTGCGGCGCCCGGCTGTCCGTGGTGCCCAGAATGATCAGGAGGAAAAAAAAGGCGAACACCGTTTCGGCGCAGAAGCCGGCCATGAGGGAATAGCCAGCGGGGGAGTGCTCGCCATAGCCGTTGGAGGCGAAGCCGCCGGGGACGAAGCCGGCCCGCCCGGTGGCGATGAGATAGAGCACCCCGGCCCCCAGGATCCCGCCGATCACTTGGGCGGCAAGGTAGCCGGGGACTTCGTGGGCGGGGAACCGCTTGCTGAGCAGGAGCCCGATGGTGACGGCGGGGTTGATATGGCAGCCCGAGATATGGCCAAGAGCGTAGACCATCGTGACCACGGTGAGCCCGAAGGCGAAGGCGATGCCGAAGACCCCGATACCGAGCTGCGGAAGGCCGGCGCTCAGGAGCGCGCTCCCGCAACCGGCGAACACCAACCAGAATGTGCCGAGCGCTTCGGCGGCGAGTCGTGGCCCCATCATGCCCTCCCTCAAAAGTGTGAGCCCGCCCCGCACTATGCCCGGAGACGCATCAAAGTGCAAGCCGCCCTGGGGCCAAGCTGGCTATGCTAGTCGTTGCGTCTCACGGTCTGGCCTCCAACACCAGATTGAACGGCGTCTGTGTCGCGCGTCGGAATCGTGTGAGCCCGCCTTTCATGACCACCTCTCGCAGCCGCGCTTCCCCTGCTTGGGCGCCAAGGGCCGGACCATTGTACGCCAGAGAAGCAGGTACGCAGATCATTGTCGACGCAGCGTAGAAGACTCTGCCAACCGGATTCAGATTATCTTCCACACGGTCATTTGCGAACGGCTCCACGATCATCCAGGTACCATTCTGTGCGAGGGTTTTCTTCACATGCTTCGCAGCTCCGATAGGATCGCCCATGTCATGCAGACAATCGAAGTGGGCGACGAAGTCGTACTCTTTGCCGGGATAGTCTGTGGACTTCGCCGCTGCAAAGGTCACGTTCTTCAGGCCTGCTTCCTTAGCCCGTTTGCGTGCTGTCAGGATCGAGGGTTTATGGTAATCGAAGCCGATGAAGGTGGATCTGGGATAAGCCTTCGCCATGATGATGGTGGAAGCGCCGAATCCGCAGCCGACATCCGCGATTTTCGCGCCCCTTTTGAGTTTTACTTCCACGCCGTCGAGGGATGGAATCCAATTTGTTACAAGGTTGCCTAGGTAGTTCGGACGGAAAAATCTCTCTGTGCCTTCGAACAAACGGTGGTCATGCTGATCCCATCCAAGGCCCTTGCCGGTCTTGAACCGCTGCTCGATCTTGGGGTTGGCTGAAAATGTGGCTGCGATGACCTGAAACGCACCGGGGAGAAAACAAGGGCTGTTTTCATCGGCGAGTGCCATTGCCTGTTCTTCAGGGAGCTGGTACCGACCGGTTCCGGCGTCATAGATCACGTACCCACCTGCTGCCTGATTGCCCAGCCACTCACGGACGTACCGTTCGGCTGTCTTTGTCGACTTTGCGAGTTCAGCTGGCGTGACGGGACCCGTCTTCGCCATGGCTTTGTAGAGACCGAGCTTGTCGCCAAGGAGCACCATGTTGGCGCTCAGCGCGGCTCCAATGTCGCTGACTGCTTTGCCCATGAATGCGTTCAGCTTGTCCGGATCGACTGCCATGAAGCACCTCCCCTTGAATAATTTGGCGCATTCTTTGCCAGTTGTTCGTGGGTGTCAAGCTGGAACGAAAGGAGTAAAATACCGCCTCGAACACGAGCCTAAGAAGGTAAGGGAGGCACCGAACATGAAAGAGTATCGAGTCAAGCCTGACTCACAACTCAACTTGGGCAGATGTGACCCTGACGATACCGGCGAGTACAAGAATACAGATCAAGGCAAAGAGAAAGCGAAGGCCGTTACGGTTCAATTGATCGGCAGACTTGGGGAGTTGCAGCAACGTCTCTATGCCAACGGCAACCGCGCGGTGCTTATCGTGTTGCAGGGGATGGATACCAGCGGCAAGGACGGGACGATCAAGCATGTCATGTCTGGTGTGAATCCGCAGGGCTGCAGGGTGGCGACCTTCAAGGCCCCTTCCAATAGCGAACTCGCCCATGACTTCCTCTGGCGCGTTCATCACGAGGTGCCGGCCAAGGGCCAGATCGGGATCTTCAACCGATCGCACTACGAAGACGTGCTTATCACGCGGGTCCACAAGATGATCTCAGCCAAAGTGGAGGCCCAACGATTAAACCAGATCAAAGAGTTTGAAGAATTGCTGGCTGAAAACGGGACCGCCATCCTCAAGGTCTTTCTGCACATCTCCAAAAACGAGCAGAAAGCGCGGTTGGAAGCACGCATTCGCGATCCGGAGAAGCGTTGGAAGTTCAACGAAGGGGATTTGGAAGAACGGAAGCTCTGGGCCGACTATATGAAGGTGTTTGAAGAGGTACTCTCGGCCACCAGCACGAAGCATGCGCCCTGGTACATCGTACCCGCCAATCGGAAGTGGTATCGGAATCTCGTGGTCGCCGATCTAGCCGTTAACGCGTTGGAAGACATGAAACTGAAGACACCGCCTGCTCCCGCAGGGGTCAACTTCGACACATTGAAGATTGTGTAACAAGGTCAGTACGACACCAACCTGACAGTCTTTCCCCAGCCAGAATGAATCTGAGCGAAGGCCTGCGAATCTCAGCCCTTGAACCTGTTCCGCAGTCAGGTTCAATTTATATTGTAAAGGCCGTTTCTTGACACCTTGGGCAGGGCTATATTAGCATGCGCATCCAGATCGATAGGCGCGTAGCTCAGGGGGAGAGCGCTACCTTGACACGGTAGAGGTCGACGGTTCAAGACCGTCCGCGCCTACCACCTAGCTGAGGTATCCGCTTGCCTCTCGCAGGCGGGATGCCTTTGTTGTTTCTAGTGCTTGGTCGATTGAGCGCATGTTATGAAAATTACACTCAAAGATGGCAGCAGTCGAGATATTCCAGCTGGCCAGACCGTTGGGTCTGCTCTGTCGACTTTCGGTCTGACGCTTGGCCAGGATATCCTTGCGGCAAAGGTGAATGGGCAGACCGTTGATCTCTCGAGCGCTTTGACGGACGATGCTGAGGTGACTCCACTTCAATTCGACAGTGCTGAAGGCCGTGAAGTTTACCGCCATAGCAGTACTCATATTATGGCGCAGGCCGTCAAAGAGGTCTTTCCCACCGCACAACTGACGATCGGCCCGGCTCTCGAGGATGGGTTCTTCTATGACTTTGCTTTTGAGCGCCCATTTACCCCGGAAGATCTCGAAAAAATCGAAGCGCGAGCGAAAGATATCGTCAAGCGTGCTCTTCCTGTAAAACGGGCAGAATTGTCGAAGCAAGAGGCGGTGAAGTTTTTCCAGGAGCGCGGCGAGGCCTACAAGGTTGAGTTGATTCAAGGACTGGCCGACGGACAGACCATCTCAGTCTACAGCCAGGGTGAGTTCACCGATCTCTGCCGCGGCCCGCATCTACCGACGACGGGTCATGTCGGGGCCTTCAAGCTCCTGAACACGGCTGGAGCGTACTGGCGTGGTGACGAACGCAATCCCATGCTGCAGAGGATCTATGGGACTTCTTTCCCGACCCAGGCTGAACTCGATGCGCATCTCGCGCGCCTAGAAGAGATCAAGCGACGAGACCACCGAAAGGTCGGCAAGGAACTCGACTTGATCTCAACCCAAGATGACATCGGCCCAGGCCTGGTGCTCTGGCATCCGAAGGGCGCGACAATCCGGCTGTTGATTGAGAACTTTTGGCGCGATCAACACATTCAAAACGGGTACGAACTGGTATACTCCCCCCACATCGCCCGGTTAGACCTCTGGAAAACTAGCGGCCACGTCGACTATTACCGCGACAACATGTTCGCTCCCATGAAGGTTGAAAACAGCGAGTACCAGCTCAAGCCGATGAATTGTCCGTTCCACATCATGATCTACAAGTCGCATCTGCGCAGTTACCGAGATCTCCCGATCCGCTATGGCGAACTTGGAACAGTCTACCGGTACGAACGGACAGGCGTCCTCCACGGTCTGCTGAGGGTTCGTGGCTTCACACAGGACGACGCGCACCTGTTTTGCCGGCCGGATCAGATTGAAAGCGAAGTCAGCAAGGTTCTAGACTTCACGTTCTTTATTCTCGGCACCTTCGGGTTCACCGAATTTGAAGTGTACCTCTCGACGAAGCCAGACAAGTCCGTCGGTTCGGAAGAGCGATGGGCCCAAGCCACGAGCGCGCTCGAAGCGGCATTGAAAGGGCGAGGAGTCACGTACCAGATCGATCCGGGCGAAGGCGTCTTCTACGGACCCAAGATCGACATCAAGATCAAAGATGCCCTGGGACGCTCCTGGCAATGTTCGACCATTCAAGTCGATTTCAATAATCCCGAACGGTTCGAATTAGGCTATATTGGGGAGGACGGCAAGGTGCACCAGCCGATCATGATTCATCGGGCTCTGATGGGATCGATCGAACGGTTCTTCGGCATTCTGATTGAGCATTTCGGCGGCGCCTTCCCGACCTGGCTCGCCCCGGTTCAGGCGGTGGTCATGTCCATTACGGACAATCAGCGGCCCTACGTTGCCGAGGTCGTGACTCAGCTAAAGGCCGCGGGGTTTCGCGCCGAGGCAGATCTTCGGAATGAAAAAATTGGGCTCAAAATTCGAGAAGCGGAGAAGGCGAAGGTTCCATTTATGTTTGTGGTCGGCGACCGAGAAACGCAGAGTGGGACTCTGGCCATACGGGGCCGGAGTGGAGCCAACCTCGGCAGCATGACCATCGCGGGAGCGCTGGACCTGCTCCGCGCGGACCTCAAGCCAGCAGGACAGCAATACTCACTAACTCAATAAGAGGTGTCTTATCGTCCCCAAATTACGAGTGAACCGGGAAATCAGAGTGCGCGAAGTCCGGGTGATCGGTCCGGAAAGTGAACAGCTCGGCATTCTCCTCACGGCGGATGCGTTCAAACAGGCACAAGAAAATGGCTACGACCTTGTAGAGGTCGCGCCCACGTCGGTGCCTCCCGTGTGCCGCATTATGGACTACGGGAAATACAAGTTCGAACTGAGCAAGAAGGACCATCAAAACCGGCGCCATCAAAAGTCGACGCAGGTGAAGGAAATTAAGTTGCGTCCTCGGACAGATAAGCATGACTTGGAGATCAAGATTCGACAGATTAAGGGTTTTTTAGCCGATGGTAACAAGACAAAGGTCCTCTTGACGTACCGCGGTCGTGAGATGGCGAATCAGGAGATGGGCCGAATGCTCATGAATACGGTCATTGCAGAGTTGGGAGAGACAGGCACGATCGAGTACGCCCCTCGCATGGAAGGGCGGAGCTTGATCATGATCGTGGCGCCGAAGTAACATAGTCGGCCAGAATGGTATTAACCTAAGGAAGCACTGACATGAAGAATAGGAAAATGAAAACCCATAGCGGCGCAAAAAAGCGGTTTACCCGCACCGGCTCTGGAAAATTGGTCAGGCGAAAGGCAGGGAAACGCCATATCCTCACCAGCAAGACGCAGGATCGGAAGCGCCGATTAAGCGGGACGGTTCTCGTGGATAAGACCAAGACCCAGGCGCTGGATCGCTTATTGCCCTACAATTAAATTAGAATGCCCCAATCGCGTTAACCAAAAGGAGTACTGATTCATGCCTCGCGCAAAAGGTGGTCCCAAAACAAGACATCGGCGGAAAAAGCGGCTGAAACTGGCCAAAGGGCAGTATGGCGGAAAAAGCCGGCTGTTCCGCACTGCAACAGAATCGGTCGATAAGGGTCAGGCCTACGCCTATACAGGACGGAAAAATCGGAAACGGGATTTCCGCGTGTTGTGGATTGCGCGTATCAACGCGGCAGTTCGGGCACATGGACTGACCTATGGTCGATTTATCAACGCACTCAAGAAGGCCAATATTCTCTTGGACCGGAAGGTTCTATCGGATATGGCGATCAAGGATGCTACGGGGTTTGAGCAGCTGGTCGGTCTCGCCAAGCAACACATCGCTCCGGCTGCCGCCTAAGCGCAGTCGCCTATCGAGAGTGTTCTTCGTAAAATTGGCTTGGACAGGACATAAGTCTTGAGGAATGCGCCGACGAGCGTATGCCTCAAGACCGTTCGGCTAGTTCTGTTAGATCGATTTCAAACGTGACAGCTGGAACACTAATCTGCCAGCGTTCGAGCACTTCGGGGTGCAGTTCTCCAATCACACCGATCTGTTTCCCCTCAGACACAATACCACCCACTCGTCCAGCGAGGAATGAAGGATGCTGGATCGGCTCCAGGCTGTAGGCTTGGTTCACGTAATAAAATAGCGTGTCTAGGCAGGAGTGGGCCTCGGAGAAATGTGCATCGGCATGGGCAATCATCCCGCCGAGCACTGTCACGGTGCGTGACCCTAGGGACTGCGTGAGATCGTGACGTGCCACTTCGCCGGCCTCAAATATCCGATGGGGATAAAAGGCCCGGTTCGATGCAGCTTCTACGCGAAGCAACGATGGAAGCATCCATTGGCGAAGTGCGGAAAAGTTCTGAGACATCACATTGTCCACCTCGACAAGTTGCCCCCACTCAGTTCCTTCTAGGCGCATCGCATCGCGCAGGTCTTGGGGAGAACCGAGAATATTGGAAATGATTTCTTGAAAACCCATGCCGACCATGAGGGCTCTCACACGATCGGAGACCTCTTCGATGCGCGATAATCCCCCGACCGTAAATTGCGAAGGCATCACCGGCAAAAAGTCTCCGTACCCACGGCTGATCGCGACATCTTCAACCACGTCCATCGCGTGCATGAGGTCTTGTCGATAGAAGGGAAGCGCCACCGTCACATTTTTACCTTTCGCCGTCACTTCATAGCCGTAGGCCGTTAGAGCCTTCGCGACTTCCTGGGCGCCGAGGGCCTGCCCAAGGGCCTGTTCGATCGTGCTGACGGGAAGCTTCCGTGACTTCTCAAGATCTTGTGGAGTGATGACCCCCATGCCCAGCGCAGTCTTATAGGGATATCGAACTTCGATCGGTTCTATCACAGCGCCACGATCCGCGAGATTAGCGGCAAAGATGTTGAGGGTCAGGACGACCATCGAGAGGTCAGTACCGGTTACCTCGACGAAGAGGGCATCGTCTCCCACCCGTACCTCTCCCGCTTCGCGGCTATTGATGATCGGCGGAAAGGAGAGAGCCTGACGCTTCGCATCACACAAGAAGGGCAGGCGATCATGTCCCGCGAGAATCCCACCGAACTCCAGACCCTTTGGATGGACGAGCAGCATCTCTCCAAGCGTCATCACCGTATCCATGCCAAGCGGCGTGAATGACGCTTCGTCCGGCTTGACCAAATCATAGGTGACCGGAAACTCGATTGCCGCGAGCCGATAGAGTCCGATCGACACAGTCCGGCGTTTACGGCCGAACATCTCGGCGAGTTTCTCTTGCGTCTGGATCAGCTGCGCGAGACCCTCCTCGGTCACAAGGTAGCCGGTCGCGGTGCAGGCTGCCACGTAGGGTCTGACCTTCTCCAAGCCGGGAGCCACGTTCAGTCGCTTCGGCGATTGTGATTTGGTCGTGAGAAAATCGTACTTCCCGAGGGCACCCTGCCGCTTCGCCCGAATCTGCCGGGCAATCCCTTCGCAGCACCAGAGATCGGGGCGATTACTATCTTGTAGCTCAATACGAAGTTCGCCCGTGTCGGAATTCTGCCCTTTCAATTCACCTTTCACGAGCATCAACGACTCTTCAAGTTGCTCCATGGTGATCGGTTGGGGAGCCTCTCCTGGCGCTGCGAGCAATCCCTCGAGATCCTGCTTAAAAATAGTAATCGTGGGCATGTGAAACCTAGAAGGCTCCTCTGGTGGAGCGAATCAGATCAAGATTGTCAGTGAATAACTCACGAATATCGTGAATGCCGAGCGCCACCATCGCCATGCGATCGAGCCCCAACCCCCACGCGATCACCGGAACGGTCACGCCCAGCGGAAGGGTGACTTCCGGCCGGAACAATCCGGCTCCGCCAAGCTCCATCCATCCGAGCTTCGGATGGCGCACGTGCAGCTCGACCGACGGTTCGGTGAAAGGAAAGTAGGCCGGGAGAAATTTGACTTCCTTGGCTTGTGCCACTTCACGGGCAAAGAGATTTAGCAGGCCGAGCAAGGTGCGAAAGTTGATGTCGTCGCCGAGGACGATCCCCTCCACCTGGAAGAAATCGGTTGCGTGCGTTGCATCCACTTGATCGTAGCGGAAACAACGGGCGATGGAAAAATACTTTCCAGGCACTGCGGGCTGTGCCGCCAATGTATGGGCAGAGACAGCTGTTCCCTGGCTCCGCAAGACGAGCCGTCGCGCACGTTCTGCATTGAAAGGATAGTTCCAACCGGTTGAACCGGTTTCACCGCCATTCTGGTGCGTTTGCGAGACCTGGGATAAGTATGGTTCCGCAATCGACGAGGCATGGGTCGGTTCCTTGACAAAGTAGACGTCATGGATATCGCGCGCTGGATGGAACTGCGGCATGAAGAGGGCATCCATGTTCCAGAACTCGGTCTCCACGAGCGCACCCCGCATTTCCTGGAATCCCATGCTCACGAGTTTTGTTTTCACCGCATCGAGAAACTCGCGATAGGGATGCCGTTTGCCCGGCGCAATTCGTGGCGCGCGAAGGCTGATCGTATATTTACGGAAACGCTTCTTCCGCCAGCCCCCGTCTTTCAACAGGTCTGGCGTCAGTTGGGAGACCTCTTCCGCGGTTCCCTGCCGAGAGAGTTGTTGGGCAGCCTCGACACCGGCTACAGAAAGCTTGAGCGCTCTGGCCACCCGATCATCGATGCGGAAAGGTTCCCGTGCATTCCCGCGTTTGACGGCATGATCTTGAATGACCTGCCGTTGCGCCTCGGGGAATGCCTGTAGCCCACGAGGCGCCCCATGAAGCTGTTGCAGCAATCCTCGTATCGCTTCCGCCGTCTGGCTCGGTCGACCGGTCGATTCGATACAGCCACCCTGAATAATGAGGAGCGCGCCTTCTTTCTTGAGCCGTCCGATCGCACCGCTCACTTCCGCCGGTTCGAGTCCCTCCCGGGATTGAATGTCCTGAATGGTCAGGCGCTTGCCGGTTTTGGCCGCATCTCGAGCGGCAGACAGTACCCGTTCGATCGGTGAGTATTTTTCAAAGTAGAGTTCGCCGATTTTGGTGAGCGAGACAATCGGCGTCACGGTTTCCGCATCGACCGCGAGCAACGACTTGGCGAGCAACCATTCGACCGCCATACTGAGCTGCGAGGGTTCTAGACCGGTGGACTGTGCGAGCTGTTCCGTCTGGAGGATCGCGGAGGGATTCGCCTCAAAGGCCGATAGGACTTTGACTTCGAGAGGATGAAGGCTATCGATGAGGGAAGATATGTCCACCCGCGCGGCCTATCGGTGTGCGGAGACGCGCGGCGGCGTCGTGGAAGAAGGTTGGATGGCTGCGCGCATCGCAGCAATCGTCGCCGCATAGTCCCGGCTGGAGAAAATGGCCGACCCGGCGACCAATACATCAGCTCCCGCAGCCAGCACCTGAGCCGCATTGTCGATCTTGACGCCGCCGTCCACTTCGAGCAAGGCGCGGCTTCCAACCCGATCGATCATGGCACGAGCCGAGGAAGTCTTCTGCAGACAGGAAGTGATAAACGTTTGACCACCGAAGCCAGGATTGACTGACATGATGAGGACCAAATCGACATCGGGGAGAATTTCTTCAATCGTACTGAGCGAGGTGGCCGGATTTAGAGTCACTCCGGCCTTGACTCCACGCTCCTTGATCGACTGCACCGTGCGATGGAGATGCGGACAGGCCTCTACATGAACCGTGAGATAGTCCGCTCCAGCCTCGGCGAACTCAGCGATAAAGGCGTCGGCGTTGGTGATCATGAGGTGGACGTCGAGCGGCAGCTTGGTGACTTTTCTGAGAGCCGCCACGATCGGTGGACCGATGGTCAAGTTCGGGACGAAATGTCCGTCCATGACATCGATGTGCAGAAAGTCGGCTCCCGCGCGTTCCACGGCTGCCACTTCCTCGGCCAGTCTGGCAAAGTCGGCAGCTAAGATCGAGGGTGCAATAAGAGCGGGGCGTGTCATCACAATACCTTCCTCAGTCGTGCGGCGTAAAATCCGTCCATCGAAAACTGATTACCCACTGTTGAGAGGGCACCTTGTTCGGTGACGAACCCCTGTGCTACTGGCGGGAGCCAAGGGGTGACGGACTCATGCTTGAATTCAGCATGAGTCCGACAGAATCGCTCGATGACGTCTTCATTTTCTTCCGGTTCCGTCGAGCACGTACTATAGACCAGCACCCCGCCGGGCCGCAAGCATGGGGCAACCGCTTCGAGAATTTGACACTGGAGTACTTGATGTCGAAGGAGTTCCTGCTCGCCTTTCCGCCACTTCGCTTCCGGATGACGCCGTAACACGCCGAGCCCGCTGCAGGGCGCGTCCACCAAAATCCGATCAATAGATGTGCCCACTCCGGCCTTCTTCATGGAAGGAGACCCTGCTGTTTCAATCATGGGAAACCATTCGAGTGGTTGTCGAATATCGCCGATGATCGGCACGACAATCCGGACCCCGAGTCGACGACAATTGCTTCGCAGGAGATCTAAACGGGCACCTTTCCGATCGACGGCGTAGATAGTCCCCTTGTTATGCATCAGGTCGGCCACATGAGTTGATTTTCCTCCCGGCGCCGCACAGGCATCGAGCACGATGTCACCAGGCTGAGGATCGAGCAGGAGAGGAATTAATTGCGCTGCTTCATCTTCGACATAAAAGGCGCCTTCCTGAAACCCTGGAAGCGAGGGCACAGATCCTCCTTCATCAACCAGAATACCGCACGGACTCACGCTGGTCGGCTTGGCCGCAATACCCGCCTGTGCAAATGTTTCGAGGAGTGCTTCCCTGGTCGTGACCAGCTGGTTCACCCGTAGCGTCAACGGAGGTATGACGCTAACCCCCTCGCAGACTGCCTCCGCAGAGGCGATGCCCAAACGTTCCACCCATCGATTACTGAGCCAGCCCGGAATAGAGTACTGCACGGCGAGGGCCTGCGCAGCATCAGTATCCATGCTGGGCCAGGGCTGAGGCGGATGGCGCAAGAGCGCGCGCAACACCGCATTGATGAACCCACTCCAGTCTCTGCCGACGGTGACGGCAAAGGCCCTGGCCAGTTTGACTGATTCGTTGACTGCAGCAGATTGCGGAATACGATTCAGAAACAGTAGCTGGTAGGCCCCAACTCTGAGCGCCATCTGCACGGCGACTGGAAGGCGAGGAAGCGGCTTTGCCAAGACCGGTTCAAGCCGCCAATCGATGGTCGCAAGACGCCGCAAGACGCCATAGGTGAGTTCCACCGTGAGGGCTCGTTCCCTGCTGTCGAACGAACATCGCGCGAGTGCGCGATCTAACAAGACATCGACTCCTTCCTCGCTCTTGACAGACTCCACTAGCACGGAGAGGGCGATCGCACGCGCTGACGGTGCGGTCCGGGTAGTGAGTAACGATCGAGAGCCAGAAGCCATAGGGGGATTTAGCCCGGTCTGTCTGTTCTGTTCGGTCTGTCTCGTTTGTTTGGCTGAACAAGACCAACTCGATGAACTAAACAAACCAAATCGACCAGACAGACCAAATGAACAAGACAGACTTTTAAGAAGGCGTCGGTTCTCCTAACTTCAATCCAACAGCAACGGGATGGCCTGCCAAGTATTGAGATGCGGCCATGCGACGGCTATTAGCCGGCTGTAATTCCATCACGGCAAGAATTCCGTCCCCAGTGGCGACATGAATTGCCTCGGTGGTGATGGCCACGACTATACCCGGAGGTTTCGTCACGGGGCCTGGAAGTGCCAAGGCTCGCCAGATCGCCCAACGGTCACCTCCAGCCAGGGTTGTGTAGGCCCCAGGCCAGGGGGAGAGTCCACGGACCCGGTTGGCTAGAGTGGTGGCCGGTAAGGCCCAATCGATCGCACCATCTTCCTTGTTCAGTAGCGGTGCCAGGGTCGCCCGTGAAGAATCTTGTGGCCGTGGGGTGAGGGTGTCGGCCTTGAGTCGAGCAATCGTCTCGACCAACAGTCTGCCTCCCAGCTCAGCCAAACGTGGCGAGAGGGTGCCTGTCGTATCGTCAGCGGTAATAGGGATGGCCTCTTGGAGCAACATGGCGCCTGTATCCATCCCCTCATCCATCAGCATGGTTGTAATCCCTGTTTCAGTCTCGCCGTTGATGATCGCCCACTGGATCGGGCCAGCCCCGCGATATTTGGGCAGAAGGGAACCGTGCACATTGATACAGCCGAGTGGGGGAAGCGAGAGGATTGCTGACGGCAAGATACGCCCGAACGCTGCGACCGCAATCATGTCCGGCTTCCATCCAGCCAGAGCGTGGAGAAACTCAGGATCCTTTATCTTGAGCGGTTGCAGCAGAGGAATCTGCTCTCGCTGAGCCAGAAGTTTCACCGGTGATGGCGCAAGGATTTGCCCGCGCCCTTTCGGGCGATCCGGTTGAGTGACAATGCCGACAACGGAATCGTCCGACCTCAACAAGGCCTCAAGTGAGGCAGCCGCAAAATCCGGCGTGCCCATGAAGACAAGACGCATGGTATCGCTTTAGCATTGCAGGTGAGCGAAAGCAACTCGGATGCGTGGACGTTAGCTTGACTTGCCGTTCAACGCTTTGTTAGCATCCGCACGCGGGGTGGAGCAGCCCGGTAGCTCGTTGGGCTCATAACCCAAAGGTCGAAGGTTCAAATCCTTCCCCCGCAACCAACCGTTTCCTTCGAACTGATCCACCGCCAGAAAGCCTCACTCCTCGTCAAGCCCTCGCTCTTTTCTTGCCCACGAGACCTTGCCAGAAAATACGGTAAGCGTTTGACGGAGAACTATACGGTGATATAGTCGACGAGGAGTTGGCGCAAGGACGGGAGATGCTATGCATTTCGTTCGTATTGGCAAGAAAGCCTTAAACCTCGATAGCGTGAGTTACTGCGAAGCACAGATTTGGCAAGATGAGATGTCGCTAAAGGTTTATTTTGCCGGATCCGCGAACAATACCCCGCTGGTATTCGCCGAAAACGATGCCAAGGAACTCTGGAAGTACTTGGATTACGTCGCCGAAAAACCCGTCTGACACCTGCACTTCCTCAACACTCGGACCGTACGGTTCTCCTCGTTTTTGACCCCTAGATGCTTGGGGTCCTTGTCTCTTCGGAGGGGTCCCTACTCTGAGCAATGCTTCCCAAGAGCCACTCGAGATCACAGGCGATTGATTAGTACGGTCGGCCTGCGTGCGTAGACGGGGCAGCAGTTACAATCGGCATGATCCAGCCGTCCTTCTTGTACCCTCGATAATATAGGAGTACTTTTTTTACATAATCCTGTGTTTCCTTGTAGGGTGGGATCTGTCCATATCGATCAACCGTGCGTTCGCCTGCGTTATAGGCAGCCAAGGCTAACCGGGTGTTCCCGTGAAATCGGTCCAGGAGGTACCGCAGGTGCTTGGCCCCACCGGTGATGTTGTCGTTCGCGTCGTAGAGATTACGCACGCCATGCCGGATGGCGGTTTCCGGAATCAGCTGCATGAGCCCTACCGCCCCCGCCCGCGAGATCACAGTCGGATTAAAAGAAGATTCGGCCTTCATTACCGCAAGGAGCAAAGCCGGTTGGAGGTGGTGTTGCTGAGACGCACGGATGACTGCTTGCTCAAGTTCCAGATTCGTCACACCATTGTGATACTGAGCCTTGCGGCGAACTACTGTGACTGGCTCATCTGTCGGTACATTCTTGGGGATCACCAGTCCCGCGGGACCGATGTATCCATAGGCCTGCGCATCGGAGAGAACAGAGGGCGCCCAAGTTGCCGTCAGTATCAAGAAAGCACAAGCGGTAGATCTGGCTGAGCCCTTGTGGCTGAATGTCCGGTGTCCTGGGTCATCACTATAGGGTTCGTTGTGAAGTTCGACCCTGTTCATCTTTGTTTCCTCCCTGTGCCGAAGCCCGTGTAACCCTTCGGCGCGTCTTTCATGTTGCTCGGGAGTTGACCCTGTCCTGTGATGCTGTAAGCGCAGGTTCTATGCCGTCTGGCAGGGAGGACTAAATGCTTGACTGTTGAATTATTGCAATGACTTGCGGTTACTCGTAACTCCAGCTTTCGTAGGGGGATTAGGGTGGGGGCTTCCCTTGTTTTGGCTCTCCTTGCCGCACTTTGCGGTTCGTCGGATGGACGGTGGGAGCCTCCCCATCTCTCTGGCACTAGATCCCTCGAACGAGGGGCTCACTCGCGTGATGAAGGAGACTGTGGTACTCTATTCCCTCCTAATTGTCTGACCGAGAAGGAGCCGACAGTCATGGCGAAGCTTCGGTACTGCGAACGAATCCACACACAGTTCCCCGTGGTGTTTGCTGGGGAAGCCTATGTGGGGGAGGGAACCGTGCTCAATGTGTCTGTTCCTGGTTGCGCCATCCACAGCCGAAAACGAGTACAGCCCGGCTCCTATCTTGAAATGAGAATGCTTGTCCCTGACACCACGCCTCCGCTCCGAGTCGGATTAGCCAAAGTACGCTGGTGCGAGGGACGACGGTTTGGTGTCGAATTTATTCAAATGCCTGGTGAAGACCAAGTCCGTTTAGGTCGACTTGTCAAAAACGAGATCCCTCTCGCGCTGTTACCTCGATCCATCGCGTGGCAAGGGGCACATTTCTGATAATAGTCAGACCACTAGCGAGGGTGAAGACGCATGACCAAAGGACTGTTACTCATGATGACCCTGCTCCTGGCAGGTTGCGCTGAGTCCTATACCGTATTCCATAGCCAAACGGGCAACCCGATCATACTGGGTCGCCGCGCATATTCCTACGAAGGCTGCCTCTCTACACTGCGCGAGGAGGCTGCTCGACTTGGAGTCTCGATGAGCACGGTCCAAGTGAAAGGTTCTTGGGAGGGTCGATCCCTCCTCTGGCCCTTCGAGCCAGGATATGCTTGCGAAGGGGCGATTGGCCCCGAACGTCTCCCACGCGGAATCTATCTGAACGTTCCGCCTCTCTCGCCGCAAGGGTAGTCATCGCCCACTTCCTGCTATTTTTGACTTCGCCTGTACGCCGAAGAATCTGGGAGAGATTTCTCTTTATCAATCCCCTCAAGAGAGCTGTTGACAACACCATTGCTGGCGCAGTATTAATCGACCAATACCACCGGCTATACCTATTGGGTGCCCCATTTGGAGCTACTCCGCGTTTTTCGCCAAAGGCCATACATGGAAAGGAGGTGGCTTGCGTTGGTCTTGCTGGGTTACTCGTATTTCAAAGGCCGATAACAGAAAACTTCAACGGGATTTTCGGAAAATATTTCGTCGCCGTTCACCCACTATTTAAGTAAATTGTTTAACAAGGAGTTGTAATGGAAGACCTGGTTATCGAAGAAGAAGGCGCCTCATCCGCACTGAAAATTACGCTCGGTGATTTTCTCGTCTTCATCAATTGGATGAATCAAACTGAAAAATCTCTCGATCGCGCCGAAGCCTTGCCTTCCCTCCCTGACTTGGATTCAGGCAAAGTCAAAGGCTGGATCCAACTCGTACAGAGGCTTGAGGAGCGTTTCCGCCGGAGTGAAGAAAAGAAATTGGCGCTCGAAGCGAATGTGATCGCACAGGACGCACAGTTGGGACAACTCTTGTCGCACTTGCATGCGAATATCGCCTCACTCTACGACAACCTCGGACAATCGCAAAAAGCCGAAGGGGTTCGTCGCCGAGCTGAAGCGCTCCATGTAGGTTAAAGTCAGGTCGCCTGCATTCCAGATCGTCCGCCATGGTTCCTTTTGACCACCCTACGTAGCTATCTCGTTGGTGTGCATTGCTTACAAGGGGTGGTCATGGGTTTTACCGGGGAAAGTGGTATTGTGAGCCCTCTGCCGTCACTTTTGTCCGTGGCGCGGAACCCCCTTCTGATTTCACGCCTTTCCCTTACCGTATTCTCGCATTTTCTTTATCCTCCCTCGTCTCTTGGCTATACTTAGTCTCTCATAGTCGCGGGCATTGTCACGGGCAGCTGGTCCAGACCTAGAAACTGAAACCGGCCTCAAGGGTCCACGCGAGAGCGAGGGTGTCAGATGATCAAAGTGCTTCTGGTCGAAGACAACGACGTCGACGCTCAGCTCACGCAGGATCTCCTTTCTGAATGGAGCATGGAGGAGTTCCAGGTTATCCGGGTAAAAACGCTGGGAGAGGGACTCATGCTTCTCAACCGTGAGCGGTTCGATGCAGTGCTCTTGGACCTATCTCTCCCGGATGCGTTCGGTCTCCCGACAGTCAGACATGTCCATGCCACCAGTCCGACGATCCCGGTTGTCGTCCTCAGCGGCGTGAGCGACCAAAGCCTGGCGCTTCAAGCCGTCCAGCAGGGGGCGCAGGATTACCTCGTCAAAGGTCAGGGTCATCCCGAACTTTTAGCTCGTGCTGTTCGCTATGCCATTGAGCGGAAACGCTCTGAAGAACACCTGACCTACCTCGCACAGTACGATCACTTGACCGGACTGGTGAATCGTACTCTCTTTCGTGATCGGCTGGTTCAAGCCATGGCTCGAAGCAAGCGCATGCAACAACCGATTGGTCTCATGCTCCTCGATCTCGATCGATTCAAAGCGGTGAATGATACCTTCGGCCATGACATGGGTGACGAATTACTCAAGGCCGTATCTGAACGACTCAAGACCTGTGTGCGGGAAGTTGATACCGTGGCCCGGATGGGTGGGGACGAGTTTACGATTATTCTAGAAGGGGTCTCTTCGGAACAGAACATCCTTGTGGTGGCAAAACGCATTACGGAATCCATTGCCACGCCGTTCGAGCTAAAGGGGCACCACATCTCCGTCAGTGTCAGCATCGGAATTACGATCTATCCTCACGACGATCATCCTATCGACGAGCTGCTGAAGCATGCCGATACCGCTATGTATCGAGCGAAACAACAAGGCGGCAGTGCGTTTCACCTGCACGAAGCCTCCGGGACTCACTCGGCCAACCTCCTTCCCTAGGAGCATTACCGACGTTGCGGAATCAAGATCAGAGACGCCTTCTGACTCCTCTCCGACCTCGCCTTCTGTCTTCCACGCACTGACTCCCCAATCGCCGGCGTTCTCGATATTCAGGCGTATCACCGGCCGATGTCACCTAACGGCTGGTCCGTCACGATCAAGGTCCCGCGCGGATTGGGAGCAAGAATGTTTGAGGTGCCGAGCGCCTCCCGACCGGGAGTAGGGTGACAGTCAGGAGTGATCACCATGCCCCAGTGCTGATTCTCGCTGCACGTATTGTCGACGAGGAGTGCTTCCGCGTGATGAAAGAGAAGAATCCCGCTTAGCATATTCTCCCGACACCGGTTTCTGACGAGCTCCGGGTGGCTCCCAGGATCCCGCACCGCAATACCGAAATGGTGGTTGCCGCTACAGACATTATCGGCGATTCTCGGCTGTGCGCCGGCAAACACAAAAATCCCCAATTCCCGATTGCCACAGACTTCGTTCTCGACAAATGTTGGCCGCGATTGCGGGCCATAAATGACCACGCCGGACAGAATACCCTCCGTGGCACGGCACTGCGTCACAGCACAAGAGGAGTCGAGCAGGTTCATCGCGGAATTCTGATCGCTTCCGACATAGCGAAACGTAATGCCGGAGATGCGACCGCTTGGGACCTGCTGGAGATAGAGGGCCCCCCACGACGGGAAAAAATCTGTACCTCGTCTCGACCGGCCCCCACCAAATGAATTGGTCGCCCTGTGATAAAAACTTTACCCTCATAGATCCCTGGATAAACAAAGACCTGGTCATGTTCTCCTGCATCGAGTAGAGCTGCACTGGGTCGCGGGTATGAGTCGCAGTCATTCGCGTCGACGATTAAGGTCTTTCCACCGAATGGATTTTCCGGAGGATCAGTCATCATTTCCAATTCCCTTCACCGCGCCTTTCTTGTTCATTTGGTCTGTCTGGTCTGTCTCGTCTATTTGGTTGAACCAGACCAACGAAATAAACGAAACAAACCAGATAGACCAGAGAAACCAGATGAACCAGACAGACCGAGAGGCATTATTTCGACCATGGGCTAACAAGTCAAGATCTCAACAAACCGTTTACTGGAGCCACTTTGCTGAGTGGAAGACTCTATTCTGTCAAGTGGTGAGACTCGCGAACAGATCGTACAAATCTGTCGCGCAGGCGAGGGGAGTGAATCGGCAATTCCCAGCATCGAATGGTGCCAAGCTCGTGGATTCTCGTTGGTTTTAGCCATGCCGGGTAGCTGCACAGTGGCACGGCGATTGCGTTGTTATGAGAGAAAGGGTACCGAGACCTTGCCGAGCGGTACGGAGGCATTACGATGAAGACGTTAATGATCGTGCTCCAGGGAATGATTGCGGTATTGTTTTCTCTCAATCTCGCCGTCGCTGCCTCTTCCAACATGCAGGATTCGTCTCGACACCTCTATGATCGAGTGATGGAGGAGTACAAGCACAGAGATTACGAGGCAGCCTTGGCTGGTTTTCGATTTTTCCTCGAACTCCACGAGCATTCCTCTCTGGCAGCCAACGCGCAATATTGGGTGGGAGAATGTCAGTACCGATTAGGGCACTATAAGGAAGCTCTGAAATCCTTCTACCACGTTGTCTCCTACTACCCCCTCAGTCCGAAGCTTGCCGCCTCTACCTTGAAGATCGGACAAACATACACCAGGCTGAAGGATCACGAGAAAGCTCGTATGATGTACGAGCGAGTGATCGATGACTATCCTGAAAGCGCTGAAGCAGAGTTGGCACGGAAAGCCCTCGATGCGGCGTCGATGCGGAATGAGGAACCACCCTCTCAACCGACCGGTAACAGCCCCTCAGACTAGTTCTACTTCAAGGACAAGCGGGGGATGTGTCGGCAATATGCAGGGCCGTCATTCCTCATCGCCGACGCCAAACAGCTGAGCCAATTGAGGCACTGTATAGGATGTGTGGGGCTTTAAAGTGATCAACGTTATGCCGGCTGCCTGTAGGACGGACTGGATTTCCCGTCTCCGAGCGACCTCGTGCGGCTGAGGGGGCAAACCTTCCTCAAGCAACACCACTTGCTCCGCAGCCTTCGTTCCGGGGTGGACCAACACAAAATCGAGTTGCTTCAGCGCGATCTGTCTCAACACCTGTGACCGAGCCGTTCCTTCTGCCTCGACGCTGACAACCGACCAGAGCGGAACCCTCGCAAAGACAAGATAATGGTCTTCTACGGCCAACCGTATGAGATTGTAGAACAAGAGATCAGTATCAGTCAGTAGAGGTTGGGGATGCAACGTGACGTTGGGAGGAAGGACAAAGGGCTCTTTCCTGACTGGCCCAGTGGTTGACGAGACCCTCAGCCGCCAAATCAGGAAAGCCAGGAACGCGATGGCAAGGCCTATGAATACGTTCTCCATCGTGCCGCTATCGACCAGGAAGAGATTCACGCCAGCGAGGCCCGCTTGGGACAATGGTGCCAAGGAGCACGGGATGGCTCGCGCCCGTCACAGAAGGGATGTTGCCCCACTGTCCGGTCACAGTTTGATAGGCCAATAGGGCGAAGGCCACCGCCTCAAACACCTTACTGTCCCATCCTAGGGCCTCAAATGTGGTGACCGGAACGGGGGCGAAGACTATTGCGAGATGGTTCATGATCGCACGGTTACGGACGCCGCCGCCGCCCACCACCACTTCATCGATCTCACCGTTGATCCACAGCCGCGAGGTTCCCACCGCCTTGGCCGTCCACATACTGCAGGTCGCCAACAGATCTTCGATCGAGAGGCTGCGTTGTTGCTGGATGGTGATCAACTCCTCGATGAGGTCAGGACCAAATGCTTCACGTCCTGTCGATTTGGGTGGCCGCTTGGACAGAAAGGGATGGGCAAGGAGCTTGCCCAGCAGTCGTGAATCGACTTGCCCCTTCAAGGCCAGTTTTCCATCACGATCCATCAAAAAACGCCCGTGGGTCACATGCACCATAAGACTGTCCAGCACCATATTGGCAGGTCCCGTATCAAACGCTTGTATCTTGCTGAGGTGTCCACCTTTCGGCACATACGTCACGTTGCTGATGCCCCCCAGATTCACTACTAACCGTGCACGACGCGCATGCTTCAAGAGCAGCGCATGTGCTGCCGGCGTCAACGGAGCCCCTTGACCGCCTGCGGCGATGTCACGCGAACGGAAATTGGCCACAGTGGTAATCCCCGTTCGTTCGGCAATGACTGCCGGCTCAGCGATCTGGAGGGTGGAACGAATGGCGCCGACTCCCGGCGCATGGATACCATGCGGAAGATGATGCAGGGTTTGGCCATGAGAGCCGATCAATGCCACATTGCTCGGTTGAAGTTTCGCCTGTCGAATGACGTGCAGCGCCGCGTTCGCAAACCATTCGCCCAATAGCGCATTGAGGTGACATACCTCCGCGACCGTTCCTGAAACTGACGCGGAGAGAATGCGCTGCTGTAACGAACGTGGATAGGCTAGCGTGTGTGCCGCCAGCGTCCGCGCTTTCAGGGAGCGACCTCGTCCAGTAATGTCCACGAGTGCCGCATCGACACCATCGCCGGATGTTCCAGACATGAGTCCCACGATGTGCATCCTTTGATTCCTCCGGTGATCGCCCCGCAAGTGCGTTAGAACTGCTACGCTAATGGAACTACCCAGTGGGGTCAAGCAGGGAAGCATCGTCACCAAGCTCAAGCCGTACGTGCAGATCGTTGCGTTGACAACGATAGGACCCGATGCTACCGTCCCCGCCCATGTTAATCTTCCGATCCGTACTCTTCCTCTGGCTCCTCCTCGTCAGCGACGGCATGCTCTCAGCACACCTATCCCTTGCCGCCTTGCCGGACGAGCCCCTCAACATCGTCGTCACAATTCCTGTTCTAAAAGATCTGGCTCAACAAGTCGGCGGGCCCAACGTACGCGTGACCTCTCTGCTGAGCGGCTATGAAAATGAGCACACGTATTCGCCGAGACCGAGCGATTTGGTCGCAGTGCGAAAGGCCCGACTATTGTTCGAGGTCGGGATCGGTCTTGAGGTATGGGTCTCCTCGCTGGTGAAGAACGCCGGAAGCCCGTCGCTTCGCGTCGTCACGACATCTCAAGGAATCGGCCTGATCCGTGACCACACAGGCCATCGAGATGGGGCACACCAGGGAGGAGAAGCGGCAGGGTCAGACGGTAACCCCCACATCTGGCTGGACCCGGAAAACGTCGCGATCATGTTGCGGCACATCACCGAAGCCTTGATCGCAGCCGATCCTGCCCATGCAACAGACTTCCGAAACCGTCAAGCCGTCTATCTTCGTAAATTGGACCAGCTGCGGAAAGAACTCTCCGATCGGGTCAAACAATTGCCGGATCGTCGGTTCGTTGCCCACCATCCAGCCTGGCCCTATATGGCAAGGCGCTTTGGCTTCGACATGGCCGCGACTATCCTAATGCAATCCGGTGCAGAGCCATCCGCCCTTCAGCTACAATCCCTGATCGACAAGATCAAGAAAGAACGGATCAAGGTCATCGTATCGGAGATCCAACTCAGTCAAAAGCTTCCCACGCTACTCGCCAAGGAAACCAAGACACGAATTGTCGTCTTGACCACGTTACCGGGAGGCGTACCGGGGACCGAGACCTACATCGACATGCTCCGCTATAATGTGCTCCAATTAGCTAACGCCCTAGAGTCCCCTTAGCGGTTTTGCGGGCCATCTCCTCAGCGCCGGAAGGAGCGCCGGGTTTCGTGCCACACTTCCACGAGCCTATCATTCGGTTTGACCACGCGTCGTTCGGATTTCCCGGCGTCATCGCGCTCAAAGATATTTCCCTTTCCATCAACGCAGGGGAGTTTGTCGGCGTCATCGGCCCCAACGGATCGGGGAAAACCACACTTTGCCGAGCCGTATTGGGTCTCATGGCTCCCGTCGAGGGCCATCTCCATATTTTCGATTGTGCCTGCAATGAATTGCGGTGTCACCACCGGGCTAAGATAGGATACCTCCCGCAAAAGGGCGTCGTGGACCGCAACTTTCCGGTCACGGTGCTTGAAACGGTGATGATGGGCCGCTATGGGGCATTGGGTTTGTTCAAGCGCCCAGGACTGAAAGATCAGGAGATCGCGATCGAATCTCTCACCCATGTCGGAATGGAGAGGCACAAGGACACGGCTCTGGGCCATCTCTCCGGCGGCCAGCAGCAGCGTGTGTTCATCGCGAGGGCGTTAGCCCAACAGCCCAAAGTTCTCCTGCTCGACGAACCGACCACAGGACTAGACATTACCGCTCAGCATAATGTGATTGAGCTGGTCGAGCACCTGCACGACGAACTTGGACTCACCGTACTCTTGATCACCCATGACATCAATATGGTCCGTTCGCGGGTGGACCGGCTCG
>Ga0209515_10000932_pt1 | contig 50526 bp, 44 predicted proteins | sample Subgroupgradi54m_FD_187454 | JGI IMG/M metagenome (GOLD analysis project Ga0209515, IMG submission 187454) | Subsurface groundwater microbial communities from S. Glens Falls, New York, USA - GMW60B uncontaminated upgradient, 5.4 m (SPAdes)... ... | reverse complement strand
AGGCGGCCGCCCGCGGAGAATGAAATGGAAAACTCAAGCCGGAGGGAAAAACGAGCGGGCGGGCCTGCTTACAAGATCACGTCAGAGATTGAGGCGCGGCGGCCCAGCCGCGCCGCCCGGCGCCTAGCCGGGCAAACGAGCGAGCGGCCTAGCGAGCGATGCAGCGAACCTGAGCGACAGCGAGGGTGAGCGTGGAAACACCCCTCACGCTGCCCCGCCCCAGCGGGGCGGATGGATTTCAGCATGTGGAATATTCAGCCGGAGGGAAAAGCGAGCGGGCGGGCCTGCCTACAAGATCCCGTTAGAGCTTAGGAGGCGCCATCCACGGGGGTAGCGTTGGAACCCATTGGAGCGGCGAGGGGAGATACGACTCGTTCCCCTGTAATAATGTGAGGGGTTAAGAAAAAGATCAGTTCAGTCTTTTTGACGGTGTCCTTCGTTGAACGAAACAGGAGGCCAACGAACGGAAGATCTCCCAGCACGGGAATCCTCTGATGATCTTTCGATTTCTCATCTTTAATGAGGCCCCCCAGAATAATGGTCGCCCCATCCTGAACAAGGAGGCTGGTTTCCGCTTCGGACGTTTCCACAATCGGAATTGTGTTTTTCTGGGAGGTCGTCAAGGTCCCGGTCTTGGAGCTCACCTCCGGCCGGATCTTCATAGACACAAACCCTTCCCGGGCAATTGTCGGCGTCACGAATAATTTCACGCCTATATCAATGTAATTGACCTGCTCAGCCGTCACCGATGTGCCGGTGCCGGCTTGAGAGATCTGGCTCGTGACGTAGGGCTCTTTCGAACCGACCAGGATTTTTGCTTCCTGGCCGTTTAACGCCGTAATCCGAGGCTCCGATAAAATCTTGCTGTCCCCAAAGGTCCGCAGTGCTTCGATGAGTACCTTGTAGTTTCCCTTAGAGGTCAATTGCGGCGTGGCGACGGTCAGTTGGCCGCCAGCTGCCAGATTGAGCGCCCCCAGCCCCTTCACCGTCACAAACTTGTTGGCCAAACTCGTCCAATCTACCCCCATCTGGAATTGGTCGGAGAGAGTCACCTGAATGATCTTGGCCTCAATCAGCACTTGGGTAGACCGTTCGTCGAAAGCTTTAACCAGACGATTGATCTCTTCTAATTTGGAAGGATAGTCGGTCACCGCCACTTGGTTGGTCCGCTCATCCACGGAGACTCTGCCCATTCCCTTGGTGATCGCGTCCTGCAGCATCGGGGCAAGCGTTTTGACAGCGCCATAGTTAAAGCTGTAGATCCGGGTTTCCACAGGCTGGTCCATCTCTTGAATCAGCTTCATCATCTGATCAACCACTGCCGGAATATCCATGAGGATTACCGTGTTGGTAACTTCATCCGTGATCACCCGGCCGACGTTGGATTTCACCTGGGCGAGGGATCGGCCCAAATCAGCCACCTTGGCGTACCGAGGAACGATGGATTTTAAGATCCTTTTGTCCTGATACGGCTGGCCATAGAGAAGCTCATAATCCTGCCGGGTCATGATGGTCAGAATCTGCCCCCGCCGGTCATACGCCAGATCATTGGCAGCCAAGATCACTTCCAGCGCTTCCCACGAATCCACTTCTTTCAAGAACAACGTCACCTTGCCCGTGACGTTCTTTCCAGCCACCATGTTGAAGCCGGCCTGGTCTGCAAGGAGCTTTAAGATTTCAACGATGTCCACCCCTTGAAATTGCAGGGTCAGTCTCTTTTGAGTGGCTCCCATTTGCTCAACAGCGGGTTCCTCCGCAGAGAGAGATGTTGGGAAGAAGCTCAAAAGAAACCCAATTAAGACAATCCGCGAGAGAATTTGAAAACGGCTTCTCCTTTTACATGCGAATCTCATAAAGCTTCCCCTCCTTCTCTAACACCACAGATCTTTCTCGAATCTCCTTCACGCGGAAAACCCCAAGGCTCTCATCTTCCAAGACCCAAACGGTTTGCTGACCCTCAGCGTCTTGAAGAAGAGCTCGTTTGCTGGTTCCTTCCAAAGCGACGCCGACCAGTTTCCACTCCCCTTTCTGCGTCGCTACTTCAGCATTCGGCCTGCCTTCGGATCCCGTTGGTCCAGCCGAGGAAAAACTGGCGGCTGCCCACTCCAAAGCAGGAATCGCAACCACAGGACGTTGAAACTCTCTCAGCGATGGCCGAGAAGGAGCGATCGGTCTTCTGGAATCCATCCCCACGCGGACAACCGTACTGATCACCCCCAAAGCAGCAAACGGAAGCGCCCAACAGAGAAAACGATTCGCCACGGAAACCCGGACCCGGCTCTCTTCTAAAGTTTTAAGAGACGCGCTCATCGGCTCAATGCTCCAACAGAGATAAACTCAACCGCAAAAGGGCTTGGATACGGTTTCCCCCTTGCGGAACAAACTGCACACTGTCCAGGCGAATGCCCGGAAGAAACTCCGGGAGCCGTTGGACGAGGCCGCTCACCTGTTCCAACCGGCCCTCGATCCTTGTGTCCAGATGGAGAACCTCCGGCCCCTGACCGGACGTGCGGGAAGGTTGAAGCTGCGTGACGCTCACCCCTTGTTCCTGCGCAACCTTCTGCAAACCTTGCACAGCGGCCCAGCTCAGATCCGTCCCAGACACCCGACCCAAAGAGCCACACACTTCCCCCTGGCGCTCTCTCAATGGCTTCTCCACGTCCAGCCACCCCTGCAAGCGTTTCACCTGTTCCTGCGCTTGGCTGAGCGTCTCCCGCTGTTTTTTCCAGAATCCAAACCCACTGTCCACAAGGCGAACCCCGACGATCACAAAGAGTCCCCACCCCAAGGCAATCCCCAAGTTCGTTAAGGAACGGTTCGGTTTCATCGGGTCCTCGGACTCTTGGGTTGAAGAACCAACTCAAAATCGGTGGCCGAAGATCCTCCCTCTCGCTGACTCTTCGCGGAGCGTAAATCAACCTCTTTCCAAACCGGCTCTTCCCGCAGAGCGGCCGCATACTGCGTGAGCACCGTCAAATCCGGTGCGGTCCCTCGAAGGGTGACGGCCTGATCGGCTTCCAATCCCAAGAACTGCAGCGTCATTCCCGGCAACAGATGTTTGGTGCAGTTTCCGAGCAGCTCCACCTGAAAAGCATAATCTTGACGGGCCCGCTCAACCGATTGGATGGAAGCCGCGATCGCTTTAACTCGGGCCGCTTGAGGTTCCAAGAGGTTGATCTGATCTTGGGCCCTTCGAAGCTGCCACCAGGTTCCTCCCATCTCCACACCCACCCAGACCAAGAAGAGCGCCATGCTCAAGGAAACGAGCAGTGCGGTTCGCCGCAGTTCACGAAACAGCACCTGCCGGGCTTGCTCCTGGCGGCTTTCCACCGGCAGTAGATCAATCTCCAGAAGGCGGGGAGCGCACACAACCCCCAAAAGTTCAGAGAAAGAAACTTCCGGCGACAACGCCTGAGAGATCGCGCTGAAAGCGCCCTTGAAAGGAGAAGATTGGGGATCCACACGGTGAATGGGAAGCCCCAGATTGGACTCCAGCCGCTCGAGCGGGATGAATTCAAAACCTTTCGATCCCCCACTGATCGTCACCTGTTCCACCGGCGGGCCGACCTGCTCTTTGGAATAAGCCTGTAGGGTCTCTTGGAACCGGGTCGTAAGATCCTCCGCAGTGCCGACTGCGCCAAGGACATGTCTCATGTAGATGAGAGACCCATTGACCCACACGCCCAGATCCAATCCTTCCCGGGTTATGTCCGCCACCAGCCAACCAGCGGGGGAACTTCCTTGCACGCTGGGCCAGCAGGCCCGGTGCCAACAGCCGATCGCTTCACTGGAAGCGACAATCCCGGTGAGGGTAAGCCCTGCCCGCTGACAAATCCGGATCAGGCGCTCCACGTTCGGCCGGTGAACCACCGCAACAAGAACCCGAGTCGCCTCCCCGGCCGGACCCAAGGGTTTGACCGAGGTGACGCATTCTTGGATCGGGTAAGGCAATGTCCCGTCCAGTTGGTACAGGGCCATCGCCTTGAGTTCGTCCAGATCCTCCGAAGGAAGCGTGAAATATCGCGTCAGCATCTCTCCGGTTGAGAGAGCCCCCCACACCTCCCGGGCCGGCGTGGGCAGAGACTGGACACACTCTTTCAAAGCGTTGACGGCGGTTTCTTCATCGACGCCCGTCATGGGCCTGGCTTTCATGCTTAAAAGCTTGGCCGAGCCGTCCTGCGTAGTCTGAGCCTGCAGGAGCTTCATCCACCCTCCCTGAAGACTAACCACCGTCCTGACCTGAATTGATCGGCTAATCTTCATGCCACCCTCGAACAGTGCCGGCTCGATCAAGCAGTGCCACTGCTTTCTTTCGGACCCCGTGCCGGGTAGTCCAACCTTCCGTTTCGACTCGAAAGAGAGAGGAAGAAACACCCAGCAGGAGCGGCTCAACCTGCTGATCCTCCGCCACAAGCGGGCCGAACTGCTCGTTCAGTACAGAAACGATTTTTTGCGCGTCGTCGAAGATACGGTCATCCGAGGTGCCCCAGGTTCCATCCGGCCCAAACCGATATTGGACGATCCGCGCGGCAAGCTGAGGGGAAAACCCAAGAATCTGAAGAACCGAGCTGGAAGCGGTGTTGATGTTGACCGGCCTAACACTCTGAACCGAAACGAGCGGCTCCAGCTCCGGAAGAAAACGGGATTCGACTCCAACAACCAACAGCTCCGCCAGGTGGGTGATCTGTTTGGGTTCCGGTTGGGTGCGCTGACTCAGAAGCTTGTCGACAACGTCCGGTCGGAATCCAGGCAACCTAAGCAAGACCTCCCGAGGCGCTGTGTTGAGCGGAATCTTTGCCTGCTCGTCTAAAATCCGATACCGGAACGTTCCAGGCCCGAAGGGGATCGGTTCCTTTGACACTTGACCCCATCTCTCAACAGGGGCATCCCACGCCGGATTGTCTAAAGAAAGAAGCTTCTGGGCTAATTCCACCCCGGTCCAGGCCAAATACCACGCTTGGCGTTCCTCTTGCAGCCGCCCGCCCCACTTCAATTCCAAAGAAACTTGAGTGGCCTGGGTGATCTCCAGCGCCGCCAACGTGGCGGTGGCCCACAAACTGATTAAAAGGACGGAACCGCGATTATTCAATGGGGATGCTCTGTAACCCCTCATGAGGGATCCAAAATTCACGATTGTAGATAGAAATCTTCCCCTGGGAATCTTCTGCAGCGATATGAACCCGAACAATCGTCGGCAGCTGCGCCTGTTGGGTAACTGCCCAAGCTTCTTGCCATGCAATGAGGGTTCGCCCGTCATCGGTCTTCTTGGGGAAGCCATACTCTATGGAGAAAGCGGCCACTTTCGAAATGAGATTTTTGGGTTGGAAGGGTGCGTCCTTCCCAGAAGGAAAGGGTTGTGACTCTCGAACAAGCGTTCCTTCAGGCAAGACCCGATAACGCACCCGAGCCAAATGGACTGGATCTTCTGAGACAAAGAATTTCATCTCTCCTTTCGATCCTTCAAACGGCCCATCAGCCAGAACCACCGCGTTGCGAAGCTCTTTGCCAAGAGTGCGGAATCCCTTCTCCACTGCAAACAACTCCTGAAGCCGCGCATCCGATCGGCGCCATGCTGTAAAACCCCGCCCAAAAACCGTGACGACCGCTAAACCGACAACAGCGATCAGAGCGCTGGCGATCATTAGCTCCAAGAGAGTAAATCCCTGTCCGCGGAGCGGCTTCTTCATGAGGCACTCCCGCTGGCTTTCGGGGCAAAGCCGGCCGTGATCTGGGCGGAGCGCTGCTGGCTCCGGCGGGTCCACGAAACCTGCGCTGTCGCTTGGTCCATGACCAGATCCTTGACCGGGTCTTGGGCGAGACGGTTTGAGTTGAAAATCTGCTCGGCGGTAAAACCGCTTTGAACGGGAGCGTTCTCGGTCCACTGAACTTCCAGCCGCCGATGAAGCGCCTCTTCCATCAAGCGCTGGTCTGCCCATGCGGAGGCGGTCAATGAGTCCTGGAGAAGCTGGGTGGCGGCCAGATGGCGGCCAAACGCCAGCGCTACCAAGGTCAACCCGGTCAACAAGACGGCGCAGGCCATCAACACCTCAATCAGGGTGAACCCGGCCTCCTTATGATTTCTTCCAGTTCCCAATGTCATCGCTGGTATTCTCAACTCCGTCCGGTCCAAGTGAAAACAAATCGTAATCCTGCGGATTGTGAACGCCCGGAGCAACGTAACGATAGGGATGACCCCACGGGTCGACGGGGTCCTGCTTCAGATACGGCCCGCGCCAATTCCGGGATTGGGCGTCCGGCGGCGGGGTGCGCAGGATGGAAAGTCCCTCTTCCTGGGTTGGGTATTTCCCGGTGTCGGTCTCGAAAAGATCCAATGCAAGAGGAATACTGGCCTTGACATCCGCCTCGGCTCTGGCCTGGCGGGCCTGCTCCGTGCGGCCGGCCAGACGGGGTACCACCATCGCCACCAAAATTCCAAGGATCGTTACGACAACGAGAAGCTCTACGAGGGTAAATCCGAAAGAAGCAGGCCGGTTGTGTGGAGAGACTGACCGCATTAGCATTATCCTACCGTAAAATTAATCTGAAAGATCGGCAAAAGCATCGAAAAAACGATTCCCCCCACGATCAGCCCCACCACAAGAATCATCACCGGTTCAATGAGGCTGCTGATCGTCTTGATGCCGCGATCCACTTCCTCCTTATAACGGACGGCCGTCTCCTGAAAAGCGCGGGCCAAGTCACCCTGCGCTTCTCCCATCGCCACCATCGTCAGCAGAAACGGCTCTTTGAGGCCCACCTTCCGCAAGCTGGCCGAAAGGCTCACTCCCTCCATGACATGCTGTTGGCTCCGTTGGATCTGGGCTTTCAGCTCCGGGCCGCCGACTGTCCCGGCCGTCAACCGAAGAGACTCCAGAAGCGGCAACCCCTGCTGAAGAAGCAGCCCTAACGTAGAAGCGAGCCGGGCGATTTCTGCCTGGGCCGTCAGACGGCCGAACCACGGCAGACGGCTTAATACAGCGCGCCCCCATCGAGCCAACGGAATCTTGAACCAACCTCGACGCATTCCGATCCCGGCCGCCAGAAACCCGGCCAATCCTACCCCTAAAACCCAGATCATCGCCTGGCCGGACCCAATCAAAAGGCGGGTCATCCAGGGAATCGGCTGCCCTGTCTCGGCGAACAGCAGCGACAGCTTCGGCACCACCACCCACATCAAGACAGCGACAGTGCCAACCCCAACGGTTAAAACGAAAAGAGGATAAACGAGCGCTCCGCGAACTTTAGCGATCAGGTCTGACTCCGACTCCACCTGCGCAGCCAGCGCCCGCAGAACCTGCTCCAGAGAACCACTGGCCTCTCCGGCCCGAACCAGATGGATCGCCACGGGAGGGAAAAAGCTGCCCATCTGTTCCATCGCATCGGCCAGACTCATACCGGCAGTGACCCGCCCTTCGATGACCTGAGCCACTTTCCCCGTGGGACGTCCCTGCTCTTGTTCAGCTAAGAGATGAAGCGCTTGGGTGAGACTCAAGCCGGCCTCCAACCCTTGCCCCACGGTTCGGGCCCAGAGAGCCAGCGCGGTTCGAGAAAAGGAAACCGGCTGAAGGACATCCTGTGAAAAAGTTTTGGGGGCCTCCAGAGGCACAACTTCGACTGGATACAACCCCATGCCTTTTAAGTGAGTGAGCGCGTAGGAGAGATCCAGCGCCTCAATCGTGCCAGAGGCTTCGGTACAACGGTCTTGTTTTGCTCGGTAGGTAAACTGCATCAATCAAAATTAGGCAGATTCCATCTGAGTCACCCGCATTACTTCCTCCAGTGTGGTTAAACCCTGTTTGACCTTCTCCATCCCATCCTCCCGAAGCGTCCGCATGCCTTTGGCTCGGGCCACGTCGGTAATCTCTCCGGCTGAAGCATGCCGCAGAATCAATGAGCGGATCTCGTCATCCAGTTGGAGAAATTCAAAGATCGCCGTGCGCCCCTTGTAACCGGTCTGCCGGCAGTGAGAGCACCGGTTCCCATGGCATTCCGGGCAGATCAACCGCACCAAACGTTGGGCGATGGCGCACTCCAAAGAGGAAGCCGCAAGATACGGCTCAATCCCCATATCCAACAGCCGGATCACGCACCCGGCGGCATCGTTTGTGTGCAGGGTGGAAAAAACCAGATGGCCGGTCAGGGCGGTCCGGATCGCCGTCTCAGCCGTTTCCACGTCCCGCACCTCCCCTATCATGATCACATCCGGGTCATGCCGGAGGATCGAACGCAGTGCCGTTGCAAAGGTGAAGTTGATCTTTGGGTGAACTTGCATCTGCGTGATTCCCTGCATCAGGTACTCGATCGGGTCCTCGATGGTGAGGATTTTTCGCTTCCGGTCATTGAGCTGTGCTAAAGAAGCATACAGGGTGGTGGTCTTTCCGGAGCCGGTCGGCCCGCTGACGAAAACGATCCCGTGTGGCTTGGCAAGAAGTCCCTCTAAAATCGCCTGATGATCCGGCAAAAGCCCCAACTGCTCCAGCCCCAGGAAGATGTTGGTGCTTAAGAGCCGAAGCATCACCGACTCGCCATACGGCGTGGGCAGGATGGAGATTCGAAGATCCAGATCACGCCCTCCTACTTTGACCTTGGACCGGCCGTCCTGAGGCAGTCGATGCTCCGCCACATTCAGGCTGGCCATCACCTTGACCCGGGAAACTATCCCTGGATGGAAACGCTTTAAATCTGCGGGGACTGGAATGTCGTACAGAACGCCGTCAATTCGATAACGGACCATAACAACCCGCTCATAGGCCTCCAGATGGATGTCGGTCGCCCGATCCCTGACTGCTTCTAAAAGAAGCTGGTTGACGAATTTGATGGTGGAGGCCTCACCACCGATCTTGTCCAGGTCGACCACCGCCTCTGTTAACTCTTCTGTCAGCGGCAACTCCGCTGTGGCCACCATTGCCTCCACCGTCTCGGCTCCCACCCCGTAATGCTGGCGAATCGCTTCCTCTAACTCCTGAGGGCTGACCACCACCGGTTGGATCGGACAATGAGTCAGCATCCGAAGCTCATCCAATGCCTTGGTATCCAACGGATCCGCCATCGCCATGAGCAAAGCCTCTCCCCGCTGCATCATGGGAAGAACCTGATAGCGAACCGCCAGGCGGGCGGGAATGAGTTTTAACAGAGAGGGGTCAATAGGCTGTTTGCGAACGGAAAGATAAGAAATGCCGAGCTGCTGGGCGAGAACGGGAAGAAGTTTTTCTTCAGCGGCAACACCCATTCGGACAAGGATGGTGCAGAGAGGCTCTTTTGTGGCGCCCTGCTGTTCCTTCAAAGCCTGCTCCAATTGCTCGGCCGTTATCACACCTGCGGCAAGAAGTAGCTGTCCGATCTGCAGGTTACTGCGTTTAGTCGTCACTGATCTTTCTCTTTTGGGCCTTAATCGAATATTTTACCAATGCTACGGAAAACGGCAGGCACACTCCAGAAAATACCGTACCTAAGATGCCGGCGTACTTCGCTTTGTGATCGGGCAAGAACAGAAGAAAAATGGAGACGCCTGTCGTCAAAATACTCCCGCTGAGAAAAATAAGATTCACAAACATGCCGTTTGCGGCTGCCGCACGTTCGGCTTGTTCTCCAAACGACGTTCTTTCTTGAGTCTTTTCCGCACCTTTGAGAAGATCCCTGATCTTGATGTAATACAAGGGTAGACCCAAAAATAATAGCCACAAAGCTCTCGACCCGAAGAACACGACAATGAGTATCAAGACGGCGGAAGAAACCGCGTAATACACCTTAAGGAATTTCTTAATCTTGGTTTCTCTATCCCGGGAGACAGCGAATCCGGATCCGAGAATTCCATAAGGGTAAAAGATCGCTTTATCATTTCCCGTCTTCTTGAAGGAACTATTTACCAAACCGCTAAGATAGCCCACTCCCGTTTCCTCTCCTCACTAATAGGCGTTGCCGTTATCTGAATTACCAAAGAAATTATCGATAACATCGCCAATAGCCTGACCTGCAAGACCACCAAGGTAACCCAGTCCCCCATAACCAATAGGACCGAAAAGCTCCCCACCCACTGTAGCCCCGAGACTACCCAAAGCCATTCCAACTACAACGTGAGCAGATCCACCTGGATCAAATACCTCCGCTGCAACACCTAAATCTAATGCCGAATCTTCCGCTCCCAACGCTCCTGCAAGGAGTGCGGCCTCTCCTAAAATCTCATCAGGAGAAAGCCCTTCTCCCTTCTGTTGCAACCCAAAAGGATCGGTGAAATGGATCGGGCGATTCCGAACATAGGAGTAGCGATTTATACCGAGCGGATTATGGAGAAGCCCTGCCTGAAAACTCGCGGTCATCGCAGGCAAACCCATAGGTAGAAATCCGGGTACTGCTCCCGGCAGTGGATGCCTGGCTGCCGGGAAGCGGCTCAGGTAATTCAGGCCCATCACCCTCGGATCTGCTGGAGTGCGGGGCAACGGATCCTGCTGAAGAAATCGCCCTACAATAGGATCATACGCCCGGGCGCGGTAATGATACAGCCCGCTCTCCGGGTCCAACTCTCGCCCCGTGAATCGGAATCGGCTGTCTGTCAAGCCGGTCTTGTTCCTGGTCGCCCCAAATGCCCCGTACGTGAATGTCGCCTGCACTTTCTGGCTGGCATCCACCAACGCAATCGGAGAACCCAGATGATCCGTCAAATCATAGAGATTCTGATTGGTCGCGTGGTTACGGGTGGCCAGTAGCTGATCCACTCGGGGGCCGTGTACATAACTGGTGGTGAGAGTGCCTGTCTGGTTGTACTCTCCCAGAGTCTCCGGCCCGTCATAGAAATATTTTGTTACTGCCCCTCGTACTGTCTTGGCGACGCGGTTGCCGTTGCCGTCATAGGTGTAGGTGATTGCATGCTGAACAGGAGGGGGTAGGGTTCCGTTAGGATCCACCGCCACCAAATGATTCACACAATCGTAGCTGTAAATCATGCTCCCATTGATGGGATCTTGCTTGGCAACCCTATTGCCGATCTTATCGTAAGCGTAAGCAACGGAGCCAGCTTTGATCAATCGATTGGCAGCATCGTAAGTATAAGAAACACCACTGGCGGTCAGACGATTGCCGACAGGATCGTAGGCAAAGGTTTCAGTCACTCCGTTCGAATAGACGGATTTTGTCAGTTGATTCAAAGCGTCATAGGTGTAAGTCGCCGTTCCGGCTCCCGACGCTCCGGTTGGACCCTGCAGGCTGCTTAGGATGTTACCTGCCGGGTCGTAGGTGTAATTCAATTGAGCTAAAACAGAAACCCCGCTGGTCTGGTGCTTCAGCTGCCTCAGTCGGCTGGCCGCATCGTACTGGTAGGTGGTTTGGACTCCGTTTGGAAACCGCAAGGAAGTCCGACGAGACGCTTTATCGTATCCAAAGTCATAAGCGCCTCCCTGAGGATCCGTTAATCGAGCAAGCCGATCTAAGGCATCGTAGGTATAGCCCGTGACTCCGATGGGTGAGGTCATGCTGGTCCGATGGTTGATCTTGTCGTAGGCGAAAGTAATGGTTTTTTTATCGGGAGTCGTCACGCCTATCAAGCGGTTCAAAGCATCATAGGTGTAACGCGCGATTCCTGTGTTATCCGTCATGGTGGTCCGGTTACCGGCCTTATCGTAGGCATAGATCACCGTTGTTCCATCGGAATAAGCGATCTTCGTCAAGCGATCCAGCTCATCGTAAGTGTAAGCGGCTGTCTTTCCCTCGGCGTCGGTCTTGCTTGCCACCTGACCTTGGCGGAGATAGGTGAAAACGGTTTTGTTCCCCAAAGGATCAACAGCCTGAGTCAAACGTTCCAAATCGTCGTAGGTGTAAGTAGTGACTTTACCGTTGGCATCGGTGATGGAGGTGACATGGGTGGTTTGGTCATACCCATATTTCGTGATTTTTCCAAGAGGATCGGTCACCTGGATCAGACGTCCGCGGGCATCGTACTGGTAACTCGTTTTCTTCCCGTTGGCATCGGTTTTGCTGGTCAGGCGACTGGTTCCAAAATGCATGGAATCCGCCGTATCCCAAGTGTAGGAGATGCTGTTGCCGAGGGGATCGATCACTTTGGTGAGATTCCCTACTTTGTCATAGGTAAAGGTTGTCTTGTTGCCTTCCGGATTGGTCAGCGAAAGAACGTTCCCTGTCCCATCATAGGTATAGACCGTGTCATTTCCAAAAGCATTCGTGACTTTAATTAAACGGCTGTCCGCATCCCAGGTCAGGCGGGTTGTATGGCCGTTGGCATCCGTGATCGATGTGGGGCGGCCAACGATATCGTAAGTGGCGGTGGTAATATTGCCCAGCGGGTCGATGGCCGATGTCCGGTTGCCATAGGTATCGTAGGCAAAAGTCCATCTCCGTCCCAATGGATCCGTTGCCGTCAACAATTGGCCAAACGCATCATAGGTCTGCGTGTTTTCAACCCTGTCCACGTAATTGAACGGCCGCCAGAGCTTGGTTAAATTGCCATGCGTGTCGTATTCATAGTGAGTTTCGTGCTGGTTGGGGTCGTAAAGGGCCGTCAACTGATTAAAGGTAACCTCGTACTTCAAGATGGAAACACTGCTTAACCCAGATCCGGACGGAGGCACAAACTGGATGATCTTCGTGGGGTTGCCTTGGGCGTCGTATTCCCAGAAGATCGAGCGGTTGCTTTCGTCCGTCTTGCCGATCCGGTTTTTATCCGTGTCCCATGCATACCCTTCCGTGTTCCCATAAGGATCCGTAATCACATGGATCTGGTTGTAAACGTCCGGCCGGACTACATCTTCAAGCTTGAAGCGGTATTTCCAGGTGTTGCCGTTGGCGTTGATGACCGATACGGACAAGGTGCCACCCAATCCGTTGTAGGGAATTTCCCAGACGAATTTGGTCGTCTTCCCTTCTGGGTCCGTTTGGGTTTTGATGCGGTCGTAGATGTTGTAGGTATATTGATAGACTGCCCCGCTTTTGTCGGTGTACTGAGTCAGGTTATGGGTGACCGGGTCGCAGGTATATTTCTCTACCAACCCTAACGGATCGGTGACCTGCGTCAGATGGTTCGCGCTGTCGTAGGCATAGATCCACTGACGGTTGGCTGGATCGGTCATTGTCGCCACCTTACCATTGGCGCCGTAAGTAAAGGTGAGTTGCCGGCCGGTGGGGTCGGTTGCCTTAGTCACCCGGCCCTGCACGTCCCGGGTGAGAGCAATCGCATTGCCGTTGCGGTCAGTGACGGTGGTTAAACGCCCCAAGATATCGAAGGCCCAGGTCAATCCGTCCTTGCGGCGAAGGGTATAGCCGCTTGCCGTCTTGGTCAGCGTGTCATGGATACCCAGACGGGCTTTGTAAGAACCATCCGGCTGTTTGGTAAAGTAATCCTCCAGGCCATCCTCTCGGACCACCTGCGCCTTTTCAGTAACCTGCGCTTTCCCCAGGATATAATCTTCCTCCACCACCGTCGCTACATGCATCTCGAGGTTGGATACCCAAGCGTAGCCGAACATCCCTTCCTGGTTGGGAATATCATTGAAATTCCAGTTGCACACCTCACCGGAAACAAGATTCGTCATAACGATGTCATCCCAATGGACATGGGAAAAATGCGCTTCCAGACCAATGTGGCCGGCAGGCAGCGGAGAGGAATCGGTGACATCGAAAATAGCGGCGCCGTTTAAGAAGACCTGAATCCGGCCTCCGGTCATCCGAACTCTCAACGTATTCCATTGGAACGGCCTGGCGGCAGTTTGCTGACGCCAGAACGTTCTCTGGACTTGCCCGTTCACTTGAATGTATTTGACCATCTCCAAAATCCCGGTGGTCTTTAAGAGCAGTTGGTAATGGTTGTTGTAGTCCTTAAAACGGAAATGGAGCCAGCCGGTGTAGAACTCCAAATCGGGAGCTACCCCATCCGGGTCCTGGGCAATTGTCTTAACCTTCAGGGAGACGTCGAAATCGGTGGGCAGATCGTTGGTGAGCATATAGCCGGTCTCTCCGCTGAGCTCGCCGTTCTCCACCACCCACGCCCCAACACCGGATTTCCAATCAGGAATCCGGCCTGTCACCTGGCTATTGAAGGTGCGCGTTAATTCCAAACCCATTCCACGGCCAGGAATCTTCACATCCGTCTGGGGAAGAAAGAGATTGCCCAGTCCGAGAACCACTGGTTCTTTGGTGGGCGGGTCATCGGGTCGAGAGCCACCAGAAGCGGTCATATCCGCTTGCGCAAAACCCACCGTAGCCGCAATCATCCCTGCCAGCAAAAAAGATCGAATTATCCAAGTTTTCATGGTTTGCTCCGTGATTTACGATAACCAAACAGCTTAAACTCTGCTCGGCCCGACATAAGGAAACCCGGCACTGCCGGAAATGCTACCGATCCTCACTCTGGTTATCACTGATCAATAATCTCAGTCTGGGGTGGTGGGGAAAATTTAAAGATCGCATCGTCTATAGGAACATTTAGTTTAAAGTTCCGGAATACGGTTTCGGAACGTATTCCGCCCAACTGATCTAAAAAATCCAGTCTAACCAAAAGACCTGTCCGCTGACTAAAGTAGCCTCTGTTGATATCCCAAAGGTTTGGATTGTCAGAAGTCTTATCTGCTACTTCAACGACATACACGCTCTCTCCATCAATACGGCGCGTTCCTAAGAATTCGATCTTTGTACCTGACTTAAAAATGCCAATAAGCAGAGAGCGTACCCCCAATTTGGTCTCTTTCCCTTTGTAGCGCCATCTGTCGAGAGTTTTTGATTTAGGAGAATAAAAAAGCGAGTCTCCATCACTATTAACCGTCCAAACACTGTCAAGTTGACCTGTCAAATCGTACTCTTCCCATTTTATTTTAAGCGGCCTCTTAAAATGAAATCGACCCGTACCAAGCAACAAACTGCGGTCCATGTCTTGCGTATCAACCTCCCAGGAGTCCAACTTGCTATATTTATCTCTAATAAATGCAATGACACCCTCCAATTCCTTAGATTTACCTGCCCTTCTATTATCAAGCGAAGCTTGTCCATACGCGTCCGCTGCAGAATTCAAGCTTAGTCCAGCCATAATCAGGAAAATTCCTAAAAACCGCATGAACAATGTATCTGTCTTCACATTAAGAACTCGTCTGAGTTGAGTCATCGGTTGATACTTCCGAAGGACCGTCTTGGTAAATAAAGGGCGTCTTCGGTAAGTGGGACGGTTGAGTCAGAACCTCTTTTAATCCTTCTTCTAGAAGATGACTCCCATAGTCCTCGGAAAATTTGACGATTGAGAGCTCGTTTCTGTCAGGATTTAAACCTTCTACAGCGTCTTTCAAAGAACTAAGTCTGTCCATACGTCTAGATTCATTGCGAAACTTTGCGAGCGGACCCTCAACTAGGAGTTTTGATTCCTCGGCTTGTTCAACCCGGAAAACATCGGATGATGCCCTACCTTCGGCTCCAGTCCGATTCTGTGCATACTGAGCGTCCCTCGCCCCTTGAAGATTCCCCGACTGTGTTCACTGCTTTTTTATCCCCTGATTCGCTCCGGAAAATTTCTCGGAGAGCCGAATTAATTTAGAAAGTTCATCCTCTTCTTGTTTGGTAAGACCGACTTCGCGAAAGCGCTCCAGCCATAACCGTGCCTCTTCAAACTTTCCCTCGCCAAGTAAAAGGCTAATGAGTGCCCTCCGAAGATAGGAGCGGATCCACGCATCATCAAGTGTTTTTGAATCCCAACCGAGGTACAGGTGTTTTTTTAAGAAGCGTGTAGTTTCAGGTTCAAGTTGTATGGACTCTTTCCGCTTTAAGAGTTGCCAAATTGGCTCTACTCCTCTATGACCTAACGACTCAACCGGCACCCCATGTAAAACGATCAACGCCAAAACGTCACACACGGCGGCATCGTCAGACCACCGAAAAGGTGGGGCACTCAATGCAATGCGTTGAAACCCCTTTTGAACAGCTAACCATTCGGTCTCGCGTTGTTTAATCGAAGAGACTTTATTTGGAAAGATGAACTTGATAGTTCCTCCCGACGGTGTCTTTATATGTTCGGAAGTTGCGCCTTCGTTTGCAAGCCGAAGTAGGTAACTCCATCTGTCTAATACTCGGATATAATCCGATCTCTGAGGATCGGACTGGGTACATGCTGAAGCAGTAGGAAGGGCTACTAACAAAAAGCCAACAATACTTTTCCGCATATGATCTCCTACATGCGAAGCATTTTCCCGCTACTGATCTGATGGCCCATCAAAAACGGGGATCAGCTCTCCGTCATTCGGAACAAGTGTCCCAGGCACATTCCTAAATTGTGCATCGCTCCACGTCCGAGTATATGACTCCCCTATAAATCTCCCACCCAAATAATCGAAGTGTCCAGACTGGGTATAAGTGATATCTCTCTCAAATACTCCGATGATGCGAGCCCCTGGCATAGGCATATGTGAAATCATATCTTCTGGAGGCCAAGTTCCTTGGACTTCCCAGGGGCCCTTAGTGACGGTCAAGGGGCCTTCTCCCACCCAGCGTTGGACAAATGCTCCTTCGCCTCCTTGTCCTCTTCGTAACGCGCTTTGGGCTATCGCCTTGTCTGCGCTAGGTCCATCTGCTCCCTGGTGGCCACCATCCACCGCGGCCTGCAGATTCCCCGACTGGGCCAGCTTGGCAAGCAGGAAGGAAGTCCCGGCGAAGGTGCCCATCCCCACCCCCGCCCCAATCGCCCCCGTGGCGAACTTCCCGCCTTGAACTTCCGCCGCGGCGCCACCCCCCACAATCGGCCCGACATACGGTATCACGCCGGCGGCCCCGGAGACCAGACCTCCCAAGGCCGCACGGGCGGGGTCCCCTCCGGTAACCGCGGCTGTGACGGCGCTGATCGTGGCCTGCCGAACGGCATCCACCCCCGCGTTGATTAAAAAGTTGGTGGACCCCGCCCCCGGAAGGGCGAAATTGAGGGCCGTGGAGACGATCGCCCCCGCAATCGCGCGCCCAATGTCCCCCCCATTCACCGCGGCGGTGGTGACCGAGTCCACGAGGTTGAATACCGCATACGCAGCAGCTATATTGCCCCCCGTCACGGCGAAGGTGACCGCCGCTGCCACCGCCCCAACCACTTTTCCTATGAACTGCCTGACCTTCTTCCAGAACTTCTTGTGCCCCGTCGGGTCGGTGTACTTCAGGGGGTTGTTGTCTACGTAACTGTACCGGTTCAGCGTCTGCGGATTGAACGGGTCGGAGATCGTCGAATCCGGCGTGATCCACCGGCCCAGCTCCGGGTCGTAGTACCGGGCGCCGTAGTAGTAGAAACCGGTGCCGGTATCCAACGGTTTGCCGTTGAACTTCTGGGCGAGATCCACCGTTCCGCTCTTCTTCCAGACCGAGCCGAAGGGAAGATACTCCAGTGTTTGCGCCACCTGACCCTTCGAATCAGTGACGAGCGAAGCGGAACCCAAGTGATCCGGATGGTTGAAGTAGGTGCCGGCATTGAGGCCGGTCCGGCGGGTCGCCACCCGCATCGCCCCCAGGAAGATGTGCTTGGAGAGGGTGGTGCCGTCCGAGGTGGTCTGCGTCTCGTAAAGCCCACCAACGTACTGGGTAGTAGCAGTAGAGGTCACCTGCTGGACTCGACCTCCATCCGCATCATAGAGAAACTGCTCTACCGTTTCCTGGGAGGCAGTGACGTCGCCTGAGGCGACCGCCTGAGCCAACGCCCAATCGGCCGGATGGCGCATCGAGAGGAAGAAAGCTTCCGTAGGAAGGAGGGCCTGGAAAGGATCGCCGGGTTGCCCTTTGTAGCGATCGTATTGCTTGGTGGAGGGATTGTAACGGGCAGCTTGGTTATAATCGCTACCGACCGTGTAGGAACTTAGAAGATCTTTGACGGCGGCCGACTGAGGCTTGGGATTCCCCAGCAGATTCCAGCCGGTCGCCAGCGAAAGGCTTCCGGAAACCTTTGGAAGTAAGCCTTTGATCTTTAGCGTGGCCCCGGCCGGATTGGTCACGTACACCTGGTAGCCCGCTCCACGAGACATCGTGGTGAACTGGTCGTAGCGGGAGTCACCCACCGAGTGCTCGTACGTCTGGCCTTGAGCGTTGAAGCGGCTGACTTGGTCGTAGTCGGTGCCGCGCTTTAAGGGGGCCAGAACCTCCTCAACCGTCCCTCCCAACGGATCGAACGGAACGCCGACGAAGTTCCAGCCGGACTGGAGCGGCCGCTGGATCGCGTAAACGGTGCGGGTAACGCCGGAGAGGCGGTTCTCCAGATCGTACGTGAGGGTTTGGTCGTTCTTCGTCACCAGGTTGCCGTTGGCGTCGTAAATGCCGCGGAATCCGTCCGAGCCGGCGGTGACGGCATGCGGCTTCGTCCCGCCTTGGCCATAGGTGTAGGTGATGCCGTCCTTGTCTAGGAGATTTCCGATCGCATTGTAGCGGTACGTGCGGGCACCGTAGGAAGCCCCAACTGCTTGGGTCAGCCGGTCCAGCTCGTCGTAGGTGAACCGCTGGGTAGCGGTGCCGACCTTGTCGGTGATGGCGAGGATATTGCCTACCCCATCAAAGGTGTAGGCTAAATCTTGCAGGCGGCCCTGAGCAGTCACCAGATGCTGAAGATGGCCGGTGCCGTCGTAGGTATAGTCGGTCACCAACTGATTGCCGTAGGTGGATCGGGACAGTTGAGACGCTTTGTTGTACTCCGCCCGGTCCACGTAAATTTGAGCTCCCTCCACGTGGATTGGGCGTCCTGCCGCATCGTAGGTGTACCGGACCACTTCCCCATCCGGGTAAGTCAGACGGGTAAGCTGGCCCTTCAGGTCGTAAGCCCGCTGGACGATAAAGGTCTGCGCCCCGATCTTCTTGATCATCTTCACCGGCCGGCCCACGGCATCGTAGAACAACTCGGTAGAACCATTGGGGTCGGTCACCTTGGATAGACGGCCGACGCAAAAAGCTTTGGAGGCGGCGTCGTAAAGGTAAGAGGCGAGTATCACAGCGACAGTTCCCTGCGGGGGCAGTCCCTTTTTCAAAGTGACACGGCTCAAGGCATCGTAGGCGAAGGTAAGCACCTGTCCTTTGGCATCCGTCTGACTCAGGAGATTGCCGAGCGCGTCGTAAGCATACGTCCAGTGCCCCATGTCCGGATCGTCCATCGCGACTTTTCGGCCCAAGACGTCGTAGGTCATCTGGGTGACGTTCCCGAGCGCGTTGGTCACCTTCACCAGATGGTTCAGCGCGTCATAAGCGTAGGTCGTCCGAGCGCTGATGGGTTCGACGACCGCAACCCGGCGATTCAGCCCATCGTACTCATAACGGGTAATGTGGCCATTGGCGTCGGTGACGCCGGTGGTGTTTCCATTCGGATCGTAAGCCATCTGGGTTACGTTGCCCAAAGCGTCCGTGATGGTGATGCGGCGGTTCAAGGGGTCGTAGGTGAAACTGGTTGTGCGGCCTTCCGGGTCGGTTTGAGAGAGAACGTTGCCAAAGGCGTCGTAAGCGGTGGTCGTCTTGTTCCCCAGCGGATCGGTCACGGTGACCGGCCGGTCGTAAGCGTCGCAGAAGAGGGTCGTGGTATTGCCCAGAGGGTCGGTTTCGCTGATCTTTGGAGCAGAGCCCAAATGGAGAAAACGGGTGGAGTCGTAGCCGGTGATGGTCACCGCTCCCAGCGGATCCGTCACCCGGACCGGGTGCCCCATCGCGTCGTATTCGTACTTCGTCACCCGGCTATTGGGATCGGTGGTGGTCAGCACCCGGCCATCGGCGTCATAGGTGTAGGTAATGGTATGGCTCAGGGAATTCTGGACCGTGAGCAGATCCCCCACTGCGTCGTAGGTGTTCGTCATCGTATGCCCCAAGGGGTCGGTGGTCGTCAGCAGCCGGCCCACGGGGTCATAGGTGAAGGTCGTCCGGTTACCCATCGGATCGACCGCCGCGGTCCGCCGGCCGTGGGAGTCGTATTCGTAGCGCGCTACGTTCAAAAGAGGATCCTTGACCGACAGAAGCTCTCCGGAGGAGTCGTAGGTCATCTGGGTGACCAGAGAGGTGGATCCGAGCGATTTGGCCGTTTTGAGGAGGTTGCCGTTGGTGTCGTACTCAAAGGTGGTCACGTTCCCATTGGAATCCACGGTCCGGCTGATCTCGTTGAACGTGGGGTCGTACGTCATGCGGGTGTCGGTCAGGATCTGTTGCTCGAGGAGGTAGCGGATCGCCCGGGTCGGGTTGCCGTGCGCGTCGTACTCGAACGCCGTCAGATGGCCATTGCGGTTGGTGATCCCAATCCGGTTGCCCTGGTCATCCCAGGCGTACCCTTCCGCCTTTCCGGAGGGGTCCACGATCCGGGTCGGCTTATCCCACTGCCCCTCCTTCCAGAAGTAGGTCCAGCGTTCCCCTCGGGCGTTGACGACAATGCTGTTGTCCCACCAGTACTCAAAGTGAGTGGTCTTGAGCAACGGGTCGGTTTGAGAGCCGACCCGGTTGTTGTACCAGTACGTGTTGGAGGTTGCATGCCCGCTCTTGTCGGACCAACCGGCCATACTGTGGCTGGAGTAATAGGTGTACCGGACTACGCCCCCTAACGGATCGGTGACGGAGGTGAGATGTCCGACGGAGTCGTAGCCGTAGCGGACCACACGGCCCTGAGGATCGGTGACGCTGGAGACCTTTCCATTGGCACCGTACGCCAACTGGAGCTGAAGACCGGTTGGGCCGGTGATGGTGACGGGGCGGCCTTGGGAATCGTACGTCAAGGTGATCGCATTGCCGTTGCGATCCGCCATCCGAGTATGCCGGCCTTGAGCATCAAACTCGCGGAGCAGGCCGTCTTTCTCTCTGTAGCGGCTTGATCCATCCGGTGACTTGTAGAGCTGCCCATAGCAGCCGGGGGGAGGAATAAAGGTTTGCGGATTTCCAGCGGGGGCAGAGGGAGTAAAGTCATTATGTCCTCCGTCGGACCGAAATACGATGGTTAGCGGCGGCTGGAGACCGGGAGGGATGCCCGCTTCAGCCGTCACCCCTTCTGTGAACCAAGCCAGCGCACGGCGCCAAAGCGGCGTTCGGCTGGCCGTGATGAGCTGTGTCCCCTCCACCTTCAGTCCGTAGTTCCAGGTCCAGCCCCAGCCAAAAATCGACTGCTCAGGGCGAGACTGACGATTAAAGTCGTCTGAAAAGGTTCCCTGGGAGTCTGTAACGCTCAGATCGTCAAAGAGGGCATGGCACCAGTAGGCGTTCAGGCCCACCTTGCCGGAGGGAATCGCAACGGTGTCTGTGTATTGAAGCAGTAAAGCTCCATCCACCGAGCAGCGGATCGTAGCGCCGGATACCTCTACCTTCACCGTATGCCAATCGAACGGTTTTAGGCTGCTGGAGCTGGTTTTTAAGGTCACTAAGGATCCACCGGATAGTTTGGAAAGCTCCAAGGTGCCGTCCCGATGGATGAGGAAATAATAGAAATTCCGGTAATCCTGATAGCCGAAGTTCACCCAGGCCGCGTACCAAGAAGAAGGAAAGGCGGGTTGGTCAGGGTTGTTCAGATCTGGGACGTCGGCCTCGCCGGGCTGCGTTTGGACGGTTTTCATGCGGACCGTGACGGTCACCGGGTTTTGGAAAACCCGCTCCGTCAGGATCCGGTCTCCTTCTCCCCGCAGGGAGCCCTGGTCAATGAACCAACTGGAGCCGCCACGGTTCGTCTCGTGGACCCAGCCAGGCAGTTCAAAGGGAGGTTGGCTGTTATAGGTGCGGACGATCTCTAGGGAAAGACCACGCTCCGGGAGGATAAGATCCCGGTGGGAGAGGACAAAATCGCCGTTGGAGAGATTGACCCCGCCGGGCGTCACCTGTTCCCAGCGATTGATCCCCGGCCCGTTGGTGTTGTTAGAATTGTGACAGGCCGGAGCGCCGGGGGTAGAAGCTGCTGGCAAGGAAGTCTGCGCCGAGGCCGAGGGAGCTTGCGGGGAAGAACGTTTGCGGCGAGCTGTCCAAACAAAGTCGCTGTATTTTGGGGAGGTGACAACCACCGCAGATTCCGTCTCGGCAGCGTAGGCCGATGGGTTGAGCCACTCGCGCAAGCCAGCCCCCAGCCGACTCAGCAACTCTTCATCCAGCCCGGCAGCTTGAGAAGAAAAGGCTAGGATGAGTAGCCATGAAACAGCCTGCTGAACGGGCCGGCCTGGAGTTCCTTTCTTTATCATCAATGGGCTCATGGCGTGGGCACCGGAACGGGCCGCCGATAGCCGAACAGCTTGAAGCTTTGCTCGACCTGGCGGGTGTACGGATCGCGCACCTGAACGGTGATCGCATGTTCCCGGACAACACCAGTCGTATTCCACGTCCAAGAAGCGGCGGAGGTCCACGGCTGCTTGACCACCCCATCCACCAGAAATTGATACTGCAATGCGTCCCCATCCGCATCCGAAGCGGCTACGGAAATGGGGACCGAGGCCCCATCCACATACGTGGTTCCATCCGCCGGGGTGATTGTTCCAATCAGCGGAGCGTTCACATCGACAAAAATCCCATCAGATGCGCCCACCGCCGACCAGAGGTTGACACCATTCCTGGCTTTGACGCTGAAGAAGTATTGCACCCCTTGGGTCAGAGAGAGCCCGGTTCGAGTTACCGAAGTAGTGGTGCCGATGGATGTCCAGGGGACGATCACCGTGCCGGCGGCGCTGTCCCGGGTAATCTGATACTGATACTCTGCAACTCCCGTCTCTGGGTCGGAACTGCTCCATTGGGCATGAAGCTGTGTCTTGCTGGCAGTGTATGAGCCGTCATCGGTGACGACCGGCGTTGTGGGCGGAGTTTTATCAACAATCCAGGTACCCAATTTGGTCCACCCGACGGCAGTGGCATTGTCCTTTACCCAGAGGTAAGTGTTGTAGGTCTTCCCCGCAAAAGCGGTCTTAAAACTCATCTGCCACTTCACCGTGAGAGTCCTGCCGGAACCGGTGACAGTCGTTTGAGCGCAATAGAGCCGTCCTTGAGAATTTTCCAGCGTATTGGAACTTCCTGGGGAAAATCCTCCAAGCCACGTCACGCCAGCGTTGTCCAAGAAATAGAGCTTGTTTGAGACTCGGTTGTAACGCACACAGACAGCGTTGGCCACCGCGGTGCTGGTGTTGACAAGAAGACGAGCGTCAGTCAGATTGGTCCACCCATCCGCATCGGAATAGACCGCGGTGACGGCCACACTTTGATCAGGCGCAGATTTCCCTTGTGCGGGTGCGATCGATACCAGAACGGGAGGAGCGGCCCAAACTGCGGGACTTGCGTTAGAAATGAACAAAACAGCTGCGAACAGCAAAAAGAAAACTACACGCTTCGTTCCGACTAGATCTGGGAGTGTCTGAGCCGGGTCTGCCATAGGTTCTCCTTTTTTGATCCATTCCCTTTGGCAGCCCGGCCGTCCTGATCTCAGGACCCGCAGCTTTGTGGCCGCCGCTTGCGCGGCGTGTACCTTTTCGGGGAAGTTCTCCTGAAGTAAGTATGGCTGATATTTCCTCTTTTATCAAGTTATTGAAGAAATATTTATCAACTATGGAAAATAAGAGTCGGGATAAATATGTGTAAGTTATTATATAAAAACTACTTATAGATTATATTTGAATTATAGTCTAGCTGAAGAAATAAGCTTAATATCTTCCGATTTAAACAAGATTTCGTATTGAACACTTCCTTTTTTAATGCTATTTTCATAGTAGGAGGGTAGAGCAGATGCAGTTGGGATTCCAAATCCGGGTTTTGAGGAAGGAACATGGATTAACCCTCGAGCAGTTGTCGAAAAAAAGCGGCGTGGCCCTGGCAACCCTCAGCCGGCTCGAGAACGAAAAGGCCGTCGGCACCTTCCGCACCCACCGCAAGATTGCCGAGGCCCTCGGGTTTTCAGTCACGGAACTGTACAAAGGCCTGGATCAGCCAGAGCAGGAAGCCACGCTTCTCAAGCAGCCGGGGCCTAAGGAGGCGGAGGTTTTTACCTACAACGAAAAGGTCTCCGCCATTCAGTTGACGAGCCAGCTCTCCAACAAGAAGATGTTCCCGCAGATGCTGGTTCTACAGCCGGGGGGAGAGACGGTCATGGAGCAGTGCCACCGGGGCACCGAGCGGTGGCTCCTGGGTCTGGAAGGGGAGCTGGAAGTCCGAGTGGGGGACCAGAGCTACCGGGTCCCCAAGGAGGGAACGCTTTATTTCAAAGCTTCTTTACCGCATCAATTTGTGAACGCCGGCAAATCCGAAGCGAGATGTGTCCTGGTCACCAGTCCCGTGGTCCTATAAGGAGAAACCCCTTGGAAAAGCCCCACGTCCTTATATGTGACGATGAACTTGGAGTCAGGGAATCGCTTCGAGTGATCCTTTCCGAGGCCTACACCTTGGCTTTTGTCACCAATGGGGAGGAGGCGGTCGAGTATGTGCGCACGAAGGATCCGGAAGTGGTGATCATGGACGTGAAGATGCCGAAAATGAACGGGATGGAAGCCCTGGGCCGGATCAAGCAGATGAAATCCCAAATTTGCGTGCTGATGATTACCGGGTATGAGTCGGACGACGTAGCGGCCCAGGCCATGCGGCTGGGAGCGGACGACTACCTGACCAAGCCCTTTAACCGAGAGGCAGTGTCTCAGAAGCTGCGGGAAATCTTCGAGCATCGTAGGGGGGTCTAGAAAGGATGTTGATTCTAACGGTATTTTGGCTGCTCCTTGTGGCCGCTCTCGCCTGCGGCGGATGGGTAGCGGTCCAGGGGTGGGAGATGCGCCCGGCCCGGCGATTCGTAGCCTTATGCGGCGGGATCGCTGCTTGGAGCTTCTTTAACGCTTTGCAGATGATCGGCACGGAGGCGGAGCCAGCCCGCTGGCTCGGCAGGCTCAAACTGTTTTTCCTCTGCCTGATTCCTGTCCTGCTTGTCTTCTTCTTCATGGGGTGGCTCGGAGCGAGTAAGTCCGAGCCGCTGGCCCGTAGCCGGCTTCATTATTTAAGAGCGGGCACCCTCGCCATCGTTCTGGGTCTGGCCGCAAGCTTCTTTTATCTCCTGGCGGTTATCGTTCTGGGAATAGGGTTGGTTCTGATCGCCACTGCTTTGGCCAAAGAACGGCTCAAGAATCCGAGGACCTTTTTTCAGCGTTTGGCGGTGGAGACGGTGGTGTACGCGCTCTGTCTGGCCGTCTTCTGGCTGTTTGCGTTCAGAATGGGTCGTTGGATGGCGTTGGTGGGGGTGAATCCTCAGCCCGGCCTGTGGGCGCTCCTGGGGGCGGTGTTGGCAATAGGACTTGCGCGTCCCCTGGGGGCGTGGACCACCCGCTGGACAGACAAAACCTTCTTCGCGGAGAAGTACCGCTACCGGCAGGCGCTCAAAGCCGCCGGTGTCAGGATAGGGCGGATGAGAGACCTTCGGAAATTGCTCAACCTGATGGTCCGGGTCATGGTGCGCAGCATGAAGGTGACGCATACGACGATTCTCCTGAGATCGCGGGAACAGGATTTCTTTGAAGTGGCGGCTTCACACGGGCGGCTTAAGAGGCCGGCGGGCGGATTAGGACTGGATGAGCAAAGTCCGCTCGTCAATTGGCTGGCGCACACCATGGCGCCGGTGGTTCGCGAGGATCTGGAAATCGCGATCAAACGGGCCAAACCGGAGAAGGACGGCACTCCGGTGCGGTGGGTTTCACAGGCGCTCAAAGAGATGGAACGTCTGCAGGCGGCGGTGTGCGTGCCCAGCTTTGTGGAACAGCATTTGCAGGGGATTCTTGTGTTGGGTGAGAGGCAGTCCGGCAAAGCATACGCGCCGGAAGACCTGGAGATCTTCTCCGCGCTGGCTGCACGGGCGGCCTTTGCCGTGGAGAACGCGCAAGCGTACGGTGAGCTCAAAGACACGCGGGACCAGCTGATCCAGGCCGAGCGGCTGGCGACCATCGGCAAGTTCGCCTCGAACATGGCGCACGAGATCAAGAACCCTCTTCAGGCGATCCTCACGTTCTTCGAGTATCTCCCGAGCCGCTACGACGACCCCGAATTCCGGCACCGCTTCTCGGAGATCGCCCGTCAAGAGGCCCAGCGCATCAATGAACTCGTGCGGGCTTTGGTGACCGTTAGCAACCCCAAGCCGCCGGTCTTTCAGACGATCGATCTACATGAAGTGGCGGAAAACGTGATGGAACTTATGGCCCATGATCTGCAGCGGAAAAAAATCGAAGTGCGGCGGGAGTACGGACCGGAACGGTTGATTGCCGAGGCCGACCGGGACCAGATGAAGCAGGTTCTGCTGAACCTTGTCATGAACGCGGCGGAGGCCATGAGCGAAGGGATTGAAGCAAATCGCGTTTTGGAGATCAAGACAGCACAGCTCATCGGGCAGGTGAAGATTTCGGTCCGGGACACCGGTTGCGGCATCCCAGAAAATCAGCAATCGGTGATTTTCACTCCCTTCTTTACGACGAAAGAGAAGGGCTCCGGGCTTGGGCTGGCGATCGTTCAGAACATCATCAAGGCGCACCGCGGGCAGATCAACCTCGAAAGCAAAGTGGGAGAGGGGACGGTCTTTTCGTTGATTTTGCCGGTCCGGCAGAAGCAGGCGACTTCACCAGAGGTGGTTCGAAAATTCGTCAAGCCAGTACAAGGATCTCAATCCATCAAGCCGAAGGAAGCACGCGGAAATACCTCAGTCTCTGGCTGAGCTCTGTTCTTCCAGATAGCGCAAGAGGTCGGAAACCGCTTTAAACTTTTCAGCCTCCACGGTTGGAATTTGGATGCCGAGTTCTTCTTCGAGACACAAGATGAGCTCAACCGTATCCAGAGAATCCGCCCCGAGATCCGCGACAAAACGGGCCTGAGGCGTGACTTTCTCGATGGGAACATCGAGCTCCTTGGCGATGATGGGCTGGACTTTTGTGAGAAGCTCTTCGGAAGAAATAGCCGGGTCAGTCAAGGTTTTCCTCCTTCGATGAAGGACCGAATCTTGGGCGCAAGCTCGCTGATCTGGATCGGCTTGGTGATGATGCCGATGGCTCCCTCCTGCTTAGCCTGTTCCTCTAAACCGCGGTCGGGGACGCTTCCGGTAAGAATCACCACACGCAAGTCGGGCGCAAGCCCGCGCATCTCCCTGAGCGCCTGCCAGCCGTCCTTGCCCGGCATCGCCAGATCAAGCAACACGAGGTCGGGTTTGGCCTCCTTCACCAAGTCAATCCCCCCCTGCCCTGAGTAGGCCGAGCGAACGGTAAAACCCCGGAGGTCCAGGTACATCTTGAGCGCGTCGGTCGCGTCCCGTTCGTCATCGACAATGAGTACCGAGTAAGACATCAGCCCTTCTCCTCCGCGGCCGGCAGGAAGATCGCGAACGTCGTTCCCTCCCCGTAGATAGAGTTTACATCAATCTTGCCGCTGTGGTTCTCAACGATGCGCTTAATGACGTACAAGCCTAAGCCGGTACCTTTCTGGGAGGTTGCCTTTGTGGTGAAGAAGGGCACGAAGATCCGGGATAAATCTTCCGGCTTGATCCCGATGCCGTTGTCGTGCACGACCACATGGAGCCAAGTCATGCCGCTCTTACCATTCGTGGTCACACTGATCGCCAGCTTTCCTTTGTATACCTGGCCCATGCCCAGGTTGAGGGTTTTCTCCTGAATCGCCTTCTCTTTGCTCTTGATGGCGTCGTAGGCGTTGGCCATCAAGTTAAAGAAAGCCTCTGTGAGCTGGTTCTTGTTGGCGTTCAAAAACGGAAGCGGATTGGCCATTACCGATTCAAACTCGATCTCATCGAACTTGACACGGTACTGGGCCAAGTCTTTCGACAGCTCAAGGATCTCTGGAAATGCCGTGCGCTCCAGCTTCCCCGGCTTGGAGAAGTCCAGCAGCGTTTTGACGATGTCCCCTCCCCGGATAGCATCTTTTTCGATCTTGCCGAAAGCCACGTGTGCTTTCTCTATCAATTCCTTAACAGGCTCAGGGGCGTTACTGAGATCGGCTTTCTCCAGGGCGTCCTTGAGTGTCCCGGCAAGAACAGCCTCCACGTAAAAGCGGTTGTTGATCTGATGGCCCATGCTGCCGGCCATCGTCCCGAGGGAAGCCAACTGGGCGGTGTGGAACATCTCGGCCTGGCGATCTTTCTCCGCCTCGTAGAAACGGGCGTTCTCAATAGCCAGAGCGGCCTGGTTGGCTAGGGTCATTAAGACCTTGATGTCGTCGTCGGTATAAATTTGGCCCGACCGCTTGGCGCCCATAACAACAAATCCGAGGAGCTGATCGTGGACAAAGCTTGGGATGACCAGGGCCGCCCCGAGACGGCGGAGCGACATTTCCACTTCGCGGAGGCCGGGGTCTTCGGCTTGTTGTCTCTGGATGTGGAATTCTTCCAGAACGATCGCATTCTTGTGAACCAGAAGATACTTGATGAGCGGATCGTCCAGTTCCAGGCCTGGTCCACCAATTGGACCATCCTTCCCTTTGGCTACCTGCTGGACGTACCGCTTTGTCTCCTCGTCCTGCAGATAGATGGAAACATGGGTAAGCCCCACGGCCCTTGAAAGAATGCCCGCGGTCAATTTCAGAAGCCGCGGAAGTTGACGAATCCGGGTCATCCCCTCAGAGGCCTGGCGGAGGGTCGCCTGATAGCGGCGCTGCTCCGCGAGGAACCTGTTCTCCGCCAACCGTTGAAGATAGAGGTTGGCGTAATGGGCCGCCGTGGCCAGCGCGGCGTAGGCGATCAAAAGCCACACCCACCAGCGAGAACCGAGGAACTGTTCGAGCCGCGGCTGAAGGGAGAGGGCAACCAGAAGCGGGCCGCCCAGCGCCAGCACATACACCGCCATGAATACTGCCGTCCGGGTAAAGACGAGGTTGATGTCCATGAGGCGATACCGGACGACGGCGTACATCATCAACAATGCCGAAATGAGGGTGAAAATGTATCCGAACGGGTAGAAAGAGATACCGTAGTTGACCAAGAAATCAATGCTCGCGAAGGTGTACGCCACGATGGACAAGAGGGTATACCTGAACTGGTTCTTTCGAAGCGGCGGGAACTGCCCTGATTGCAACTGCCGGACAAGAATTACAAAGATCCGTAGGGCGGAAACGGTTAGGAAAAAGAGGAACACCGGGTGAAGAATCCCGGCTACGGGGTAATACCCCCAGAAGAAGTGGGCAGGCCCGGAAATGAAAAGCTTGGTTGTCCAGAGGAGGACAAGAAACAAAGCTCCGATTGCATAAAGAGAGATCACGCTCCATCTTTCACGGGTCAGACCAGTAAAGGTGACCACGAGGTGGTAGAACGTGAAGGGGATGAAGATGATTCCCGAGTATCCTATCCGTACCAACAGATTTGCCAAGCCGGGATCTGTAATGGAGAAAAGAACTGTCCACGTCCCCTGCCAGATGATGGTGGTCAGACAGTTGAGGGCAAATATTCGGTTGGCTAAGGCCCTGGGCGCCCGGAAGAAGACCGCAGCCCCCATGGTGAGGAAAATGATCGCGATAATTAACGGGGGCACGGCGTAGTAGGAGATCAGCGACAAGCCAACCAGGAGCGGCACCCCTATCAAGAGTGCACCAACCCCCATGAATACCGAAGCCATGGAGAAAGCAAGGTTGATATCCATCAGACGGTGCTGGCTGATTGCGTACACCGTCACAAGGGCATAGGCAGGAATCGCGTACGTTCCAAAAGGCATAAGAACCGGGATTTCGATATTGAACGTTGGAAGGAAATTGGGGACGCCTCCCAAATAAGCCGCCAGCATGGACCAGCAGAAAAGGCGTAGCTGCGCCTTGCGGTCTCCACTCGACCGAAGATAAGTTTTGAAAAGAAGGGACAGGCCATATCCGGCCAGCGCCAGCCACCCGCAGAAGAACCAAGGGTAAAATAGACCGGGATTGATGAAGTGGCGGAACGAGAACCTCGGAGCAACCCCTGCTATCAACAGATCAGTAGTGTTGAGCCCTACAAGACCAATCCCGATCATGTAGGACAGGAATATAAGCCATTCCCTTCTTTTACGTTCGCGGTCTTCGAGTAAGCTTGTGACAAAGTGGACAAAGAAGATGGGGATAAAGAAAACCCCAACGTGATTTAAGCGCCAAAGGAAAAGCGCCGAAACCTTGTTGTGAGCAGTGATGGAAAACGCTTCCAGACCGCTCCACCAAGCAATGGCAACGGAATAGAGGGCATAGGTAACATTGGTGAGCTTTTTGGGGTCTTTCGAATAGATAAAGACCGCTAAAACAAGATAGGTTACTGCAGTAACAGTAAGAGCTAGGAAATACTGATTAAGCACCCGCTACCACGAGCCGTGGAGTCGGGGGTAGAGTGAGGAAACGACCGGGGTGAATCGCGAGCGAGAACGCGAAGTGATTCATGATGCAGCCTGTCTCAATGCTTCGACAGGATTCAAAGAAGTCTCTTCAATCGCCAGCGCTATGCGCCGGATCGGCGGAGGAACGGGGATGATGCGCCCCTTTCTATCCTGGAACGTCAACTGCTGGGAACCCCGCCCCACCAACTCACCCATCCTTCCATTGAAGAAAGCAAAGACCAGTTCCAAACTGGCTCTGCGGATGTTGCGCGTTGTCATGCGCACATAAATGGTGTCGAAGAGACGCAGCATCTTCAGGTACTCCATGGTCGCCTTCATCGTGACCATCATGGTTTTGCTGACAAGCAACGCACGGTATTCTTCGGGGGATATCCCCTGCTGAAGATAGGCCTCCCGAGTTTCTCCCTGCCAGTCGAAAAACCGCGCAAAATAGACGTTGCCTTCGGCATTTGTGTCCGGCAAGAACGCGGTCCGCTCGAAGACAAAGGCTTTGGTGATGTGCGTAAGCCCTTCCTTTAGATCCTGTTCCCGCCCCGCGGTAGATAAGAGCCTGGCCCCATACCGGTTCGTTTTCGGGTCATGCCAGACCACGGTGGCCTGGAGACTGTAGCTTTCCCTCATGGGTTCTTTCGGGTTGGTCGGCTGCAGAACACCTATCTCAACGGGCACGGAAGGCATCAGCTCCGCCGGACAGACGAAGTTGAGGCCAACATCGCTGAGATCCAGGAGGAGTCCGTTTGCGGATAACTTTTCTTCAGGGGCGAGAAATCTGTCTGCAAGAGATATATGGACCGGGTGGGCCACCCGAATCCTGGAGGTGTTCCTTCTATCTAGACTGGGGGCTTCCATAAAAGGTCACCTATTGGTCAATGCAGGATCCACTTGCACCCAAAGATCCCATTTTCGAATAGAGCTTTTCTTATCGCCAAGAATGACTTGGATTCGCTCTGCTACGTCTGCGGAGGAATTCCAAGGCTTGGTAAGGAACGCTACTAAGCCACACTCGCGGATTACGTCTTCCTGGAAATCAATGTTGAATTCTTGAGCGATCAAGAGAATTTTAAGCGCGGGGTAAGACTGCCGGATTGTTTGCAGGGTTTCCAAGCTTTGGGAATGCGTAGGTGGAGTAAAAGGTTGGCCCATGCGGATTGCTTTCAAGACACCTTGCATAGAACCGCTCGTCCGATCGAGGTCCCAGATCAACAACCGGACCGGGTGGCTGCGCAGCGCCAGTGGAATTTCAGTCGGATCGCTGACGAAAATCAGTTCATATTCGCTACCCAGCGCCAGGGTGAATGCTCCCTGCATTCCCGAGTAGTTTTCACAGATCAGAATTTTTCCGCTGATTTCTTCTTTTTCCACCCTGCTCTCCCTAAAAGTAAAAAGGCTTCCCTTTCAGAATGCATTTTAGGAAGCCAGTTAAGACTATAGGCACCATTGACGGATTTGTCAAGCGTTTATACTGGTTTGTATCGGTTTCTCCTACTTCCCAGAATAAGGCTCTGAGTGGGCTCTATGTCTCTGCCAGTTCTCTTTGTATGCAATGGTCAGGTCCTTGTCATGGAGAACGAGAAGATTCTCCGCATTATGTTCCTCCGCCGCCTTGGTGAAATTAAAGGAGCCGGTAATCACGGTCTCATCGTCAATTACCATGACTTTGTTGTGCGCGATGGAGTGAGCAGCGTCAATATAGACGGGGATCCCCGCCCGGCCGAGGAAGTCCGCCTCAGAGTAATGTTCTGTGCGCTGGCTTTTATCCAAGATCGCTTCCACCTTCACTCCCCTGCGGCTGGCGTTCACCAGGGCCTGAGCAATGGGAGCAGAAGTGAAGGAATAGGCTTGAACAAAGATTGTCTGCTTGGCTTGGGCGAGAGTATCGACAACGAGCTGAGTGCAGCCACCGTTGGGAGAGAACCGGACATTCCAGACCGGCTTGGAAGTCCCTACTGCGGGACCGGACGGGCTGGATTCACAGCTGGCCGGAGCGATCGCTAAAATTAGGAGAAGGGGTAATGCCCAGCGTCGCATCATGTCGTCTATTTTACTCCAAGAGAAAGCATTGAGATATTCATCCCCATTCTTGATCCTCCGGCTTGGCTTCAATTCGAACTCACTCTAGCCGCCTATCCGAACCACCTTCCCGTCTAATTTCCCTGCCTGAAACTGAAGCTTGGACACTGCGCTCCTGAGGTGATCCGTTGTCTGATGGGTGTAAATCATCGTGGTCTCGACACTCTGATGGCCCATCAGCTTCTGGACACTAGGAATATCCACCCCGTTCATGAGGAGATGGGAGGCGAAGGTGTGGCGCAACGCGTGCAGCTCGGTCAGGTTAGTGATGCCAGCCCTCTGTGCCGTACGAACCAATCGGGTCCGTAGGATGTCGGGGTCCATTCTATTTCCTTTCCGGTCGGTAAAGACGAAATTCCCTCTCCTGGAAAGCCGGTTCAATACCAGGAGAACTTGGTCATTGAGAGGAATTTCCCTCTCTCCGGTCTTGGGCAACCAGAAGGGTTTGCGCTGTATTTTTAACGTCTGGTTCTTAAAGTTGATGTCGCTCCACTCCAAGTGAGCAATCTCAGCCCTTCTCATTCCGGTATTCAACAAGACAAAGAAAATCGGGCGGTCTTCTGGAGAGCTGTGTGCCAACAAAGCGCAACATTCTTCTTCAGTCAGGAATCGCCTCTGTTTTGAGTCATCCGTCTTGAGCAGCTTCACTGCGGAGGCTGGATTCTTGTCTAAATACCCCCACTTGATGGCCAGATTGAACATCGTCCTGAGGGTGGTAATTTCGAAATTTACCGTGTAGCCCTTCGCGCCTTGGCGCACCGACTTCTTGTTTACCCGAACCGGATCCCATCCATTCCCAGCAACAGGAGCCGAGCGCCGGTGGATCTTGTATTTCTCGATGGTGTCCGGAGTGATCTGGCTAAGGCGATTGACTTGGGTCTGTTTCTGGATGAATTGCAGCACGTTGTCGCAGACAGCCTTGTAGCGCGAGACTGTGGCTGGACGGTGATTGGCCTTGGAGTAAGTGCGGAATTCCTGCAGGAAGACCTCTACCGTGATTTCTTTGCGATCCAGGAACCCGAGTTGACCTCTCTCGGCTTTCAGCTCCAGATCGTTGAGAGCGAGACCGGCGAGGTGTTTCGACTTGCCTATCCGTTTCCGATAGCGATGTCCCTGAATACGAACATCGACGTACCAGCTTTCACCCCGCTTGTAGATCGGCATTTTCTCCTCGCTTTCAGGCTAGTTTGGTCACAAATCGGACACAAGGCCTATGGCGAGGATATTACCACTTCGATTTATCGTCGTAAACAACCTTGAATGAGAATAAGAACGGAGAGAGGAGGATTCGAACCTCCGAACCCTTGCGGGTTAACGCTTTTCGAGAGCGCCGCATTCAACCACTCTGCCATCTCTCCAGATAAAAACAGCCCGCTATAATTCCTGGAATGAATACTGTAGTATAACCCTCATGTTTCTGAACGAGAAAACATTCCCGTTCGTCCCGTCGCTGGAAACCGGCGCGGGCCGGATCACCGAAGAGCTAAAAACCCTGGCTCCGGAGAAATTTCTCCCCTGGCATGAGCGCCATCTCTATACCCGCCAGTGGAGGGTACTGGGGCTCTACGCGTTCGGCGAGCCGGTCGAAAAGAACTGCCGTCTCTGCCCTACCACCGCAGCAATTCTGCGCTCGATCCCCGGAGTCTACAACGCCGGCTTCTCTTCCCTTTTACCCGGAACCCGCATCAAACCCCATCGGGGCTACACGCGGACCCTGCTGCGCTGCCACTTAGGGTTGGTGGTCCCAGACGGCTGCGGCTTGAAGGTCGCCGGGGAGACTCGCCGCTGGCAGGAAGGGTGCTGTCTCGTTTTTGACGATACGTCCGTGCACGAGGCCTGGAACGAGGGGACCGAGGAGCGGGTGGTGCTGCTGGTGGACCTCCTGCGGCCCGGCACTGCATTTACATTTCTGGACCGGATGAAGATCTGCCTCATGAAGCGGATCGCCCGCCGCTACCTGAAATAGCTTACGTGACCTTCCCCCCGAAACGGTGCCCGTTGAGAGTTCAGTCTCCGGGTGGTACAACCAGATCGAGGGAGGGATAGATCATCGGCGCCTTTACGGTAAAGGTCTCAAGTTCTCTCGAAGAGATTACTCCAAGAGAGTGGAATGACGTCTTTCCTTCGGCGCCGGAGGAGTACTTCCTCTTCAAAACAATCGAAGAAACGCTCGGCCAACAATTTAAGTTTCACTACGTCTCCCTATATGAAAACTCCCGCATCGCTTGTCTTGCCCCATGTTTTATCATGGATTACTCGCTGGATACCACCACCGGGGGTCTTTCGAAGATATTGACGACGTGGGTTAAGAAGATGTTCCCCCGCCTTTTTACCATCCGGGTTCTCATCTGCGGATCCCCCATCTGCACGGGAAGACTCGGGGTGTCGGACCCCCCGAATCCGCATATGGCGCATATTCTGGTGGAAACCCTGCGATCCATTGCCCAACGAGAACACATTCCGTTCCTGGCTTTTAAAGATTTCCCGGAACACCCTGCGCCGTTCTTTAACTCTATTCTCGAGATGGGATTCCATAAGGTAACGAGCTACCCCGCCGCCTCTTTAGACATCCGCTTCCGTTCATTCGAAGAGTACCTCGCCTCTCTCAGCTCAGCCACGAGAAAGGACCTGAAAAGGAAGTTTAAAAAGGTCGATGACCAAATCCGCTTGAAGATGGAAGTACGGAGCGCTCCGGGAGACCTCTTGAATGAGGTTTATCAACTTTACCTCAACACTCTTGAAAAAAGCGACGTGCAATTCGAATTGCTCACCAAGGAGTTTTTTGAACGGATTGCGGTCAACATGCCGCAGGAAACCCGGTACTTCCTCTGGTACCTCGATGGGCGCCTTGTGGCATTTGATCTCTGTTTGATATCGGGATCGACGCTGGTGGATAAATATCTTGGGATGGACTATGCGGCGGCGTACAAGTACCATCTCTATTACGTCACCTTCCGGGACGTCCTGAGTTGGTGCATTCAAAACGGCATCCGGACCTGTTCAAGCGGGACGTTCAACTACGATCCCAAGAAGCGCTTGGACTTCACCTTCGCGCCGCTCAATGTCTATGTTCAACACATGAACAGCACCATGAACTTTCTTTTCGGGCTTTTCGTCCCGCTCTTGAACCCTGAAAATTTTGATCCCGTATTAAAATCGATACCAAAGGAATCGCTTAAATGAAAGATCGCGGCGGAAAGCTGAGCGGGGCCATTTTCCCGCTCATCATCGCGGTAGGCATCTTGAACGCGCTCGCTGAGCTGTCCTTTAAAAGGGGAGCGGCGGCGACCCACATACACGCCGTCACCCTTTCGAACCTACCGGGATTCGCCTTGGGGATGCTTTCAAGCGCCGGGTTATGGACGGGGATCTTGTGCTACCTCGTTATGTTCCTTTTGTGGATCACCGTCCTTTCACGAATCGATCTGAGCGTTGCTTTTCTTATCCTCAGCCTGGACTACCTGCTGGTACCCCTCTTTTCCATCCTGTTTCTAAAGGAAGCGGTCCCTTTCTCAAGGTGGGTTGGGATCGCGCTTGTCGTGGCGGGGATATGCCTCACCTCAGGGTCGGCCGCGCCTGACAAGGACTCCCGGCTGTGACACTCAAGATACTCTCCCTGATCTTTTCCGTGGAACTCTTGGATACTGGATCGCAGGTCTTGTTCAAGAAAAGCACCGGAAAACTTGATCCCAACGATACCCCCGGTCTGAAGGGTTTGCTCCTATTCCTTGGGAATGTCCTCAAAATGCCCGCCGTCTGGTGCGGTTTCCTTCTGGTTTCCTGTGGGCTGCTCTTATGGTTTACGGTCCTTGCCGAGGTCGACTTGAGTCTCGCCTTCCCTCTGGGCGGCATGCGGTATCTTCTTGTTCTGGCGGCTTCGAATGTGTTCTTGGGAGAAAGGATCGGCCGGAAACGGCTTTTAGGAGGGTTATGTATTGCTCTTGGAATCGCGTGCGTCGGACTCAGCTGATTGACTCGTCAATAATTCCAGGATCTCTATGTTCGTTCTTTCGTTGATCGCATCGATCGCGCGCTCGGGCCTCCCTTTCGCGCTGTAATTCTTAGGCCGGTCGATGTGGGCCAAAGCCGCCTTCCCCCATCCCCTGATTCTGGGCGGAGAATAATCTCCAACGATATCGAGCCCAACGACGTCCAGATGCGTTCTGATCAAGCGCAACAGGCTTAACAATTCCTTCAGCTTAAAACAGCCCTCCTCCCAGTTCGTGAGAGAGTGATCGGCCGTCAAACAATCCTTATCAATGCTGACATACACCTGTTTTGTTTCCAGCCTTTTCAGCAAATCAAAGAACATCTCTGCGGCATCCTGTTTTCCAAGCTCTTTCCAATGGATGGTGGCCGAGAAGAACCCTCGCTTGACTTGGATGGACTTGCTATCCGGAACGTGCTTGAACAGGGTCCTCGTAGGCTGATGCCGATAGGGATAGATTTCAACCCGATCATCCTCTAGGGCGCGTAAATTACCCGATTGGATCCAGGGGCTGGAGATGTCTTCCGAAGAGACCCCCAAGAGAACGAGTTTCTTGACGTTCTCTCTTTTGAGGACGTGGGTCACCCATGAACCGCAGTGCAACCTGGGCGGAAGCGTGCTCCAATCAGGATGATGGTCAAAAACAATGACGCTGATCGGTTCCACGAATTGCTCAATGAGGAGGCTGGAGACCTGGTGAAAATCCCCCGATCCGAGAAACGTAATCGCACTTCTGAGCTCCGGTCGGAGGACCTGACGGACTTCCCTGGCTATCTTGTCGCCCATCGACACCCGGCAGGAGGATCCGATCCGCGTCAGATCGACAATCAGGGGATGAAAACGCTTAAGGAGACCTTTCTGACGAGTGATGCTGTCGTCAAAATTAAGGATTCTGACCATTAGCCATAAGAATACTACTCGATACCTGTAAGTTTATTGAACTCTTCCGCTTTCACAGTGACCGCGTCGCAGATGTCTTCAGCAATGTGAGAGTCTAGTATCGCATCGTGATCAACGCCGTTTAGCGTTAGCTCATAGTTGGGTGACGATGATCGATGGACCAATTTCTTAGCCATCAAAGGAGTAACCTCTTCATCATTATCGAAATAGATAAACATGACCGGGCTACAGATAGAAGCGATCCTTGTGAAAGCATCGAAACGCTGGTCAATGGCTTCCTTTGGAACACATAGCGATCGAATAAACCCAGGGACTTCTTCCAGTAAGTGCTCATAATAATCCGGAATACTTGGTGGCGTTGCAATGAGTACAACCAGTTTAAACAGGATGTGTTGGGCCACGCCTACCGTAACCAGACCTCCGAGGGAGTGCCCAACAGCAATTTGATGAGTAGCCCCGATCTTATGTTCTAAGGCCAGGTACTCGCTCACGCTCTCTAACCCTCGGTATAAACTTTGCTCAGATGGCCACCCTTCGCTACGCTCATATCCTGGATAGCTCCACCCTAAAAAACCAACCCCTCTCTTGCCAAAGGATTCCATTAAGTACTTCGCCTCACTAAGATTCGAGCCATTTCCATAGGAGTAAATCACCGTCGGCATCTGATCTTTCGGTGGAAGAAACCAAGCTTGGAGCTTGCTGCCGTTTTTGTTATCTTTTATGGTAATTTCCCTGAGCAGATCTTGGTTGACGGCATTGCGCAAGAAGGTCAGTTTGGGGTCATCTTCTACGCCCATATCGCGAAAAGTGACAGGGGTTGTTTGGTGGAAAATCGCATCGGTTTCTGCCCAGATTTGAACCTTTCTCAGTGGAATCCTTTTTAAGATTGCCCCTCGTAACCCTCGGATCTTTTTTGCTAGGACCTGAGAAGCTTGCGCGCTTTGTTCCTTTTGTTTTACAGATCTGCCCATCTTATCCCCATACACTCTTTCTTAACGTTGATACCCGGCAGGAGGATCCGATCCGCGTCAGATCGACAATCAGGGGATGAAAACGCTTGAGGAGACCCTTCTGACGAGTGATGCTGTCGTCAAAATTAAGGATTCTGACCATCTCGGCCCCTTAAGCCGACATGGAAACTGACGAAAAAGAGGCGGCCTTTCCGTGGGATGTTTTCGCGATGCCTTTCTGCAGGACTTCCTCAAAGAGGTCAATCGCGAGATCAATTTCTTTCTCCTGGATGTAAAGCGACGGCGCTAATGTGAAGACATTCTTATAGTAACCACCGACGTCGAGTATCAGCCCCCGCCGTTTACCGCCGGTTTTCAGATTTCCGCTGAGGCCGATGTTCGTCATCGCGTCGGTGAGTTCCCTGTTGGGAGTAAATCCGTCCTTCCGGCACATCTCCACACGGATTGCCAAACCAAGGCCGTCGACATCGCCCATGACCGGGTATTTCTTCTGAAGCTTCTTCAATCGGGAGACAAAATAGGCCCCCTTCTTCGGAACCTCCCGTTTGAAATACTCTTCATCGTCCTCTATCAGTCTCATGGTTTCCAACGCTGCCGCGGTCCCCAGCGGGTTCGATGAGAACGTGGAGTGCGTTGACCCGGGTGGGAACACCTTGGGAGAAATCAATCCCTCCTTCGCCCAGATCCCGGACAACGGATTCAGGCCATTGGTAAGCGATTTCCCAAATGCGATGATGTCCGGAACCACGTTGAAATGCTCGATGGCCAAGAATTTCCCGGTCCTATAGAAACCCATTTGGATTTCATCGTCCACCATGAGAACGTTGTACCGGTCTAAAACCTTTTTAAGCCCCGAGAAATAATTGCGCGGGGGAACGATGTAGCCCCCTGTCCCTTGAACCGGCTCAATATAAAAAGCGCCGAACTCACAGTTCCCCGTCTTGGGATTAGCCACCCCGTGATACTCCGTGTCGAAAAGCCGTTTAAAATCGCTCACGCACTCGCGACCGTACGCCTCCAATTTTTTATGACGGCTGTGCCTGAAAGCATAGGGGTATGGGATAAACAACGCGCGATCTGAAAAATGCCCAAACCGCTCCCGGTACCGGTAGCTCGAGGTAATCGCCGAAGCTCCCAGAGTCCGGCCATGGTAGCCGCCCATAAACGCAAAAGCGAGATTCTTCTTTGTATGATTCCGGACAATCTTTAGAGAATCCTCTATGGCGGAGGCGCCGCCCACAGAGAAATGAACCCGACCCTTGACCCCAAAGGTCTTTTCGACCCGCTGGGCCAACTTGGCGGCAAGCAAGATCTTTTCCTCATGGAGATACTTGGAGGCCAGCTGGGGAAGCCTGTCGATCTGTCTCTTGAGAGCCTCGTTTAATCGGGGGTTCTTGTAGCCGAAGTTCGCGGCAGAATACCACATTTGAAGATCGAGATATTCCACTCCCCGGATGTCATAGAGATAAATCCCCTCAGCACGGTTAAAAATGTCCAATTGGCTGGTATAGTGGACAGTATCTCCCCACGAACAGTACTTGGCCTCCAACTTTAAGAGGTCTTCCTTCCGACTCATTTAAACCGTCTCCCCCTTAGAGAGTGTTGTACATCCTTTAGATTTTTAAACGCCACGCACGGAACCCTGTTTTTCCTGCAATAGTCCAACAAGTGGTCCTTCGCGAAAAGTAAATCCGCTTGACGGGCGGGACAGACATCCGAGAGGCCATCCCCAATATAGACGGTTATTTTACCCCTCCATTGAGGATCGAGCAAACGTTGTTTCTTGCAGTGAGCGCAGCGGGGACAGGCCTTGGACCGGTAAGGAAAGGACGGAATCAGCCTGTTCCCTGAAAACCTTAACTCATTACAGTACACCTTGACCCCCCGAATTCCATGATTTTTAAGGATCTCCTTGATGAAAAAAGAGAAGCTGTCGCTCAAGATGACCGGCCGGATTTTGTTCTTTTTCAGCCATTCCACCAGTGGACTGAAAGCAGGGTCGATGGGGACCGTTGAAAGGTACCGCCGCATCTCTTTCTTCGTCAGCCTCACAGATCGAAGTTGACCTTTTAAACATTCCTTCGAACCGATACGCCCGGCTTGCCAAGCGTTCTCGAGCGGAACCCATTTCTGATCTACTGAAAACCGCTCCAAGACATCACAAATGACATCAAATCGGGTAATGGTGTTGTCAAAATCAAAGAAAACAACACAATCCGACAACTTCAGGCGCTGGGCTTTCTTACCGTAGGCGATCGAAAAAGTCCCCCACTTTGCTCGCCACCACATCCCGTTCCTGGTCCGCCGTAATGATATGGTACGAATCATAGAGAAGCACCAGCTCTTTGACGTCGGATTGGATGCGATCATAAATAAATTGGGAATTTTTTACGCTGGTCATATCGTCATCTTTCGCCTGGATGAGCTGGACAGGGGTTTTTATCCGGTGAAGGCGCTTGCTCAGATGTGTAACCAGGAAGTGAAGCTCGCACAAGAGACTGACCGGAAAATAGGGGTACCCATACTGCGCCACCTGACCGATATCGTCCAAACTCGCTTTACCGAAATAACGGTGTATCCGTTCCCGGACCGCTTTATTCTTAATCCCATAAGGAGACTCTTCCTTGAAGTAGAAAAAGCGCCTGAGGGGGGTGACATACGCCAATGGCAGCAGATGACTGGCCCAAGGAGTATTCCACCCATCATAAAAGAGTGTCGGAGAAAGACAACTCACGCCAACAACCCGGCTTGGGAACTCCTCAGCAAGCAACAAACCAAGTAATGCCCCCATGGAAAGGCCCGCTATGAAGATGGGGCCGGAGGGACCCGCCGCGTCAATGCCTCTGAAGGCTTCTTGGACGGATTGATAAAATTCTTCCCAAGTGGTCTTGCTCAAAATCTCAATCGGCTCACCATGATTAGCCAGCCGCGGGCAGATGACCGCATAACCCCGCTGGTTCAAGGAGGTACCCAATCCCCTCATCTCGTGAGGAGTGCCGGTCATGCCATGGATCAAGATCACCGTACCGATACCACCCTTTCCTGGAAAGGAAAAACTGGCTCCGAGGGGAGCACCCGCGAATGATCGCTGTGAGGGTGTCTTATGCTGTTGGGTCTTGAGTTTTAGACGAAATTTGACGGCCATACCAATCTTGCCATTATAACCATAAGCCAAAATGGTACAAGCACTTGAAATTTCCTATGTATATATGGCATATTTTGCATGAGCGGAAAATGAGCTCTGTCCGAAAAGGTTAACCTGGAGAAATCCGGGGGCGCAAAACCACAGACCTAACCCCAGGAGTTCAGGGCATGGAAGCTGGGTTGCCGAAGACATGCGATGTAATAAAGATTTCTGCTGAGAGAAGATTGCGGTTTAGTCTGCTTTCTTTGTCTCTCATCGGTTTTTGCTTGTTCAAAAGCCCTTCCCCCATCTATTCAAGTCACAGCAATCCTTCCGCACTCGCGATCGCGAATCTGGCTTCCCGCGGAACCTCCATCATCTGTTTGGGAGACAGCCTGACTCAAGGAGTTGGGGCTTCTGCGGGCCATGATTATCCAACTCTCCTCAGCAAAGAATTGGGAGTGCCCGTACTCAATGCCGGGGTTGATGGAGATGAGACGATCGACGCGCTTAAACGGTTAGATGCGGATGTCCTGGCAAAGGACCCCAGGCTCGTCATTGTCGCGCTGGGAGCTAACGATTTTCTGAATAAACAACCTCTTAAGAAGGCGTTTGAAAACCTTGACGAGGTCGTTCGGCGCATTGAGGCTCGGGGGGCTATGGTTGTTGTCGTAGGAATTCCTCCGGGCTACCTGGGGGATGTGTTGCAAAAAGACTACGACCGGATCATTCAGAAATATCACGTCGCTTTTATCCCAAAAGTTCTGGAAGGCATCCTCACTAACCCTCGCCTCAAGAGCAACGACAATCTCCATCCTAACGACGAGGGTTACGCATTAATCGCCAAGCGCATCCGGCAGACGGTCATCCCGCTGATCAAACAGGGCGGCACATGTAACGACTAAGGCCGGGTGATTTTCCTCTTATAGTAAATTTCCGGGTTCCCATCCCGTTGATCCACCCAAACAACGTGAGTGAAATGACGTGAAACCCCAACCGACGGCTGGACCCAGTCACTTTTGATGCTTACCAGATGCGTCTCTGAATTCCACGTAGCTCCACCATCTGGAGAATGCCTATAGTAAACCCCCTCGCCTGCCTCCCGCAGGTCATACCAGACCAGGTGCACATCCTTCCCCCGCACCGCGATACTCGGCCGGCGGGCAGACCCTTCCGGCTCCGTAAGGCGGATTTCAGGCCCCCAGGTCGTCCCTCGATCAGTAGAGCGCTTGTAGTAAATTTGCCACTCGGATGTACCTTTCTTCAAAGTCTGCTCAACTTCCTGGAGCATAGTTTCCAAGCGTTTTGGATCACCCCCCCGCCGTATCCAGGCCGGGGCGGCTGACAGCACCTGATGCATCTTTTCCTTTATGCGCTCCTGCATCGCATCCAGGTAATACACTCGCGCTGTTTCTTTCTCCGGCACAAAGGGAAGCCCCAAAAGATGCATGGCTTCGTCTATCTTTTTCTCTCTGTCTTTAACTGATGGAAAAGGAGTTTCGGCCAGTCTGTAAAAGGCATTCAGCTTGATGCGCAGCTGTTTCAGGTCGCCGCTTCGCTGAACCCATCGGGGTATCGCTTCCTGAATTGTTTGCATCTTTTCCTTCATTCTCAATTGCAGGGCTTCCAGATCGTAGTCTGCTTCTGCTTCAGGAAGAGCCGGGTGCACAGGAAGACCTACCAATCGCATCGCCTCGTTTAATTCTTTCTCCGCTTCAAAAGGTGCGGCGGGCCTCGCCATCTGTTCAAAGTCATGCATGATCGCTCGAAGTTTTACTTCATCGCCGCCCTTCCGAATCCATCCGGGTGCAGCTGCGTGGATCTTTCGAATCTTTATCTCGATCCGCTGTCTTGCATTCTTCGGCTCCACAAAGAGCATCACCCCTGCGGGCTCAGGCTCAACGGGGAGCCCCAGGAGAGTCAAGACCGCGTCCAGCTGCTTCTCCGCGTCACGGGGCTGAACGGGGCTGTCTTTCTGATCAAACCAGGCAAGATGAACAGTTTTTCCCGAAGCATCGATAACGGGCGCCCACGAATTGGCTGGGTTATTCGTCAGGCGCACATTCGGTCCCCATGTCACTCCATCGTCCATGGAGCGTTTAAAGTACTCTTCTTCATTGCCATCATGGGTATCCGTCCAGACGGCATATACAAAATGGCCGGAAGCTGCCACGCTTGGAGTCCAAGAGTCCTCAGGGAAACCGGATAAACGGACTTCGGGAGCCCACACGGCGCCCCCGTCCGAAGAGCGTGCGTAGTAGACTTCAACATGGCCGTCGCGGTCATCCACAAAAGTCACATGCAGATGCAATCCTGAAACCGCAATCGCTGGATACATGGAGTCGCCAACCCCATGGGACAGCTGGAGATCCGGCCCCCAGGTATTCCCCCCATCCATGGAGCGCTTGAAGTAAACATCCATGCTGCCGTCCCGTAAGTCGTGCCACACCACATACACGGATGACCCAGAAACCGCAATAGCGGGTTGCTCCTGGGGTGCAGGGCTGTCCGAGAGACGGACATCCGGTCCCCAGGTTGCGCCATTGTCCCTTGAGCGTTTGTAGTAGATATGAGGATCCCCGTCCCGGGTGTCGTACCAGACGACGTGTACTCTACCCGCGCCATCGACAGCGATGCTTTTCGTGAAGTGATAACTCAGCTGAGAAATGGCGGGATCATAGGTAAGACGCCTGTCCCGCTCCCATTGCTGTCCCGGAAGATTTCTTGCCACACCAGAGACGTTCATGGGAGAGGAGTGAAGGGTACAACCCTGTATTAAGAAAGGGATGAGGATGGAAATGCCCCTCTGGATCCTCTGGTATCCTGCGCGATTTTCCATCATTGATTCCTTATTTCATTCCATAGATTAACACGGAGGGAGGAGGATTCGAACCTCCGAGCCCTTGCAGGCTAATGGTTTTCAAGACCACCGCATTCAACCGCTCTGCCATCCCTCCGGATAGAGACTACCGGAAAAGCTGGGTAAAGATCCCGCGGTACAGATCCAGACTGCCGTGCCAGCCGTGGGTTAAGTAATTCCAAAAATGCACCTCCGGCACGACGAGGCTCATGATCCCGATGACGCAGGAGATGTTCGCGAAATAGATGATGCCCAGCGAGAGGACCGGCCCGAGCACGTCCAGGTCCGTCTGCTTCTGCTTGAGCGCCTCCACCGTGAAGACGAGGTGGAACGCCAGGCTCGCCCCGAGCCCGAACAGGAACCCGTGGATCCAGGGCCGCACGTCCCAGAAGAAGCCGGCGATGCCGTACGCCAGCGCCACCAAGATCGCGTAGACCGGGATCATGTAGGGGGCCAGCGCGATGAAGCCGGTGATCTTGTTGGTGACCACCGCTCCCTTCTTGGCACCGGCTTTGAACCCCTTCACCTCTCCCCCGGAAACCCAGGTGGCCGTCGCGTGGGTCAGCTCATGCCCGAAAACGTACGCCCGGTTCGGAGCGCCGAAGAGCACGTGAATGGCCAGATACGCGGTGATCCCCAGCAGAAGGGCCACCTCCGGCTGACCGACCCGGCGGGGAGAGAGCAGTTGCTCATAGAAGGCAAAGGAGTAGCCGATCGCCGCCGGGATCAGCAGGATGCCGAAGAGGGCCCGAACGATCTTCGCGATCATACTTAGGGGGGCGCCAACCGCTCCAGACCGTCCAGGTAGGGACGGATCGCCTTTGGCAGAGTGACCGAGCCGTCAGCGTTCTGGTGCGTCTCCAGCAGGGCGATCAAGGTCCGGGCCAGCGCCACCCCGGAGCCGTTGAGCGTGTGGACGAAGCGGACCTTCTGGGTCGCCGCCTCCCGGTAACGGATGTTGGCGCGGCGGGCCTGGAAATCCTCGAAGTTGCTGCAGCTGGAAACCTCCAGCCACCCGCCGGTCCCGGCCGAGTGCGCCTCCAGGTCGTACGTCTTCGCGGAGGAGAATCCCAGGTCGCCGGTGCAAAGAGAAACCACCCGATACGGCAGCTCCAGCTTCTGCAGCACGGTCTCAGCATCGCCAAGCAGTTTCTCCAACTCCTCGTAGGAACTCTCGGGCGCCACGAGCTTCACCAACTCCACCTTGTCGAACTGGTGAACGCGGGTAAGACCCTTCGTTTCTTTCCCGTACGAGCCGGCCTCCCGGCGAAAACAGGGGGTGGCGGCGGCGTAAAGGATCGGGAGCTGCTTCCGCTCCAGCGTCTCCCCCGCATGGATGTTCGTCACCGGCACCTCAGCCGTCGGGATCAGGAAGAGATCGTCATCCTTCAGCCGGTACATGTCTTCCTCAAACTTCGGGAGCTGACCGGTTCCGGTCATCGTGGCCCGGTTGACGAGCAGCGGCGGGGAGATCTCCGTGTAGTGATTCTCCCGCGTGTGGAGATCCAGCATGAACTGGATGAGGGCCCTTTCGAGACGCGCCCCCATCCCGGTGAACAGAACGAAGTGGGACCCGGAGATTTTGGCGGCCCGCGCGAAATCAATAAGCCTGAGCAGCTCGGCTAGTTCCAGGTGGGTCCTCGGCTTGAAGTCAAACCGGCGCGGCTCGCCCCACGCACGGACCACTTTGTTGGCCGCCGGCGGTTTCCCGACCGGAACGCTCTCGTGCGGCACGTTGGGGATGTAGAGGAGGTCGTTCCGGACCGTTTCCTCCAACTCCGCGTGCTCGAAAGAGAGCTGCTCCTCCCGCACCGAGACCTCTCCCACCTGCTTGAGCAGATGCTCGGCCGGCTGTTTCTGCCGTTTGAGTTTACCCACTTCGTCCGAAAGGGTCCGTTTCTGGTGCCGGACCTGGTCCAGCTCCTGCCCGATCCGGCGGAGCTTCTCCTCCCTTTCGAGCAGGTCGTCCAGGTTGAAGGCGGTATTCCGGCCCTTCAGCGCCTGCCTGACCTTGTCCGGCTGTTCCCGGATGAACTTGAGGTCGATCATCTTTAGATCAACATGATAGCACAGGAAAAAGGGGGGAACTTGGGCAGCTGGCGGGGGGATTCAGATGGTGTACAATGTCAATCTCGTTGGGCCGGTAGCTCAGTAGGAAGAGCGCCAGACTTTTAATCTGGTGAGCGTGGTTCGAATCCACGCCGGCCCACCACTACCCTGATCCGCGCTAGACGACCTTTAATTCCGCTTCTTTGGAGGCAAGGAGCTCGTCTACTTTCTTTTGGTAGTGGTCGGTGAGCTTCTGCAGATCGTCAAGCGCCTTGAACTTGCCGTCTTCGCTGAGCACCTTGTCCTTGAAGAGCTTCTCGACCTGCTCCTTGCCGGTGTGGCGGATGTTCCGGAGTGCGACCCTTCCCTCCTCCGCCTGCCGGTGGGCGACCTTGGTCAACTCTTCGCGCCGCTCGGTGGAGAGCGGCGGGACCGGCACCCGGATCAGCTTCCCCTCGACGATCGGGGTGAGCCCCAAGTCCGACTTCTGCAGGGCCTTCTCGATCTCCTGCACCACGTTGGCGTCCCAGGGCTGGATCACCAGCATCTTGGGATCCGGCGTGTTGATGTTGGCCAGCTGTTTGAGGGGGGTCGGCGTCCCGAAATAATCCACCCGGACTCCCTCGACCAGAGCGGGGCTCGCCCGGCCGGTTCGGATAGTGGCAAAATCCCTCAGCACCACCTCCAGCGCCTTCTGCATCTTTGTTTCGGTGTCCTTCAGGAGGGTCTGCACGTTGAGAACCGCTGGCTTGGATTCTGGACTCATGGGGTCGTCTCTCCCTTTATTGGATAACCGTTCCGATCCGCTGGCCGAGGATCACCCGCTTGATGTTCCCCGGGCGGCTCAGATCAAAGATGATGATCGGCAGGTGATGGTCCATGCACAGGGTCACCGCGGTCGCGTCCATCACCTTCAGTCCCTTGTTCAAAACGTCGATGTAGTGCAGGCTGGAGAATTTCTTGGCGCGGCGGTCCTTGTGGGGATCGGCCGAGTAGACGCCGTCCACCTTGGTGGCCTTGAGGATCGCCTGGGCGCCGATCTCGATGCCCCGCAGCGCCGCGGCCGTGTCGGTGGAAAAGTAGGGGTTCCCGGTGCCGGCCGCGAAGATCACGACGCGTTCCTTCTCCAGGTGCCGGATCGCCCGGCGGCGGATGTACGGCTCGGCCAGTTCCGCCATCTGGATGGCGGTCTGCACCCGTGTAAAGCAGCCCTGCTTCTCCAGCGCGTCCTGGAGCGCCAGCGCGTTGATCACCGTCGCCAGCATCCCCATGTAATCCGCGGTGGTCCGGTCGATCCCCTGCACGTGGGCCGTGGCACCCGTGCCGCGGAAGATGTTGCCGCCGCCGATGACCACGCCGACCTGGACACCCAGCCTCTGGATTTCCTTGACCTGAGCGGCGATGCGGTGGGTGACGGCTCCGTCAATGCCGTACCCTTTAGAGGAAGACTGGAGGAATTCTCCGCTGAGCTTCAGGATGATGCGGCGGTAGACAGCGCGGGAAGAGGCCTTCTTCCCCATGTTACCGGGCGGCCTGGGCGAAAGCGGGATCTTCTCCGAGGACAAAGCGGACAAAGCGCTGGACCACGATGTTCTCCCGGGTACTCGCCACCGCTTCGTGGAGGAGGTCCTGCATCGTCTTGGAAGGATCTTTCACGTAGGGCTGGTCCAGCAGAACGCGCTCGCGGTAGAACCGCTCCATGTGCGCCTGCTGCATCGGCTGAGTGGACTCTTCATCCACTCCTTCGATCTGCTCGTGCAGATCCTCCAGTTCCCTTCCGATTTCCTCAGGAGGAACTTCTTCGCGCCGGACAAAACGGGGATTCATCGAAGCGATCTGCAGGCAGACCTCATGGACGAACTGTTTGAACTGCTCGGTGCGAGCGACGAAGTCGGTCTCGCAGTTGACCTCCACGAGAACCCCGATCTTCCCGCTGTGAACGTAGCTGCCGATCAAGCCCTGGCCGGTCGTCCGGCCCGCTTTCTCGCTGGCAATGATCTTGCCTTTGGCCTGGAGCAGTTTGAGGGCTTCGTCCAAGCGTCCGCCGGCCTGCTGAAGCGCTTTCTGGCATTCCATCACCCCGGCGCCGGTGCGCTCACGAAGCTGCTTGATTTGATCCGTTGTTACAGAAGCCGCCTTCTCAGACACCCGCAGGACCCTTCTCCGGCTCCTTCGCGGCGGGTTTCACCTTGGAGATTTTTTTCTTCTTAGGGAACTCTTCCACCGCGGTCTTCAGGACGGCTTCGGGAATGATCTTTTCCACTTCATCGGGGGGGGGTATAACATCGGGATCCGGCAGCGCCACCGGCTGCTGCGCTACCGTTTCCTCTTCCTGCTCCTTGGCTGCCGCTTCCGCCTTGGCCGCCTCCGCCGCCCGACCGGCCAGGTAGGACTGATGCCCCTCCAGGATCGCGTCGGCCAGCAGGCCGGTGACCAGCTTGATGGAGCGGATGGCGTCGTCATTGCCGGGGATCACGTAAGAGATCGGGTCAGGATCGCTGTTGGTATCCACCAAAGCAACCACCGGGATCCCCAGCCGGATTGCTTCCTTCACCGCGGTTTCCTCCCGCTTGGCGTCGATGACGTAGATCGCCTTCGGAAGGCGCGGCATGTCCTTAATTCCGCCGAGCACCTTCTCCAGCTTGGCCAGCTCCTTCCCTGCCTGGGCCGCCTCTTTCTTCTTCATGTTGTCCAGCGTGCCGTCCTCTTTCCAGGACTGAAGCGTTTTCATCCGTTCGATGGACTTGCGAACGGTCTGGAAGTTGGTCAGGAGCCCGCCCAGCCAGCGCGTGCAGACGTAGAACTGTCCGCATCGCAGAGCCTCCTCCGAGATAATCGACTGCGCCTGCCGCTTCGTTCCGACAAAAAGAATGGCTCCCCCCTCTGAGGCCAGCTTTCGGAGGAATTCCCTGGCCTCGTTGAGGCTCCGGGCGGTCTTCTCGAGATCCAGGATATAGATCCCGTTCTTCTCGCCGAAGATGTAGCGGCGCATCTTCGGGTTCCACCGATGGGTCTGGTGCCCGAAATGCACGCCGGCTTCCAACAGTTCCTTCACGATAGGCTCAATCATCATAAACGGTTAATTTACCAGAAAAGGGGTTAGGACGCAACCTGAAGTTGATAGAGGCGGCGGTAGAGGGCGGAGTCCCGCATCAGCTCCTCATGGCGGCCCACCTCCGCGATCCGCCCGCCGTCCAGCACGACGATCCGGTCCGCCTTGCGGATCGTGGAAAACCGGTGGGCGATGACCAGAACGGTGCGGCCCTCCATCAGCCGCTCCAGCGCCTCCTGAACCAGGCTCTCCGACTCGGAATCCAGCTGAGAGGTCGCTTCGTCCAGGACGAGAATCGGGGGGTTCTTCAACAGCGCCCGGGCGATCGTAATCCTCTGCCGCTCCCCCCCGGAGAGCTTGGCACCGAGGTCTCCCACCTGCGCGTCATAGCCGGCCGGCAACCGCCGGACGAACCCATCCGCGTTGGCCGCTTTTGCCGCCGCGACGACTTCCTCCAGCGAAGCCTCGGGCCGCCCAAACGCGACGTTCACCCGGATCGAATCATGAAACAGAAACGGGTCCTGCGTCACCAGCCCGATCTGCCGGCGCAGCGACTCCAGCGTCACCGAGCGCAGGTCTTGCCCGTCCACCGTGATCCGGCCCGAGGTCGGATCGTACAGCCTCAGCAGCAGGTTCACCATCGTCGTCTTGCCTGAACCGCTGGAGCCCACGATAGCCACCACCTCCCCCCTCCGGATCGCCAGATCCACCCCCTGCAGCACCGGCCGGTCGCCGTAGCTGAAGCGGACCTCCTCGAAGCGGATCTCGCGGGAGAAGGGCGGCAGCGTCACGGCGTTCGGTGCCTCCTTCACCGACGGCTCGGTTTCCAAAATCACAGCTACTCGCTTTACTGCGCTCAGCGCCTGCTGATTCAGGGAATACAGCCGGCTCAGCCGCTGGACCGGCGCGTACAGCGACAGCAAAGCCGCCAAGAAGAAGACGATGATCCCGGGCGAGATTTCGCCGTTGAGCACCGCCCGCCCGCCCACCTCCAGCACGACGAGCCCCCCCACCATACCCATCATGTCGGTAATCGACGACAATCCCTCTCTCCGTTTGACCGTTTTGATGTTCGCCTTGTAATAGGCCTGGTTGATGGAGGAGAAACGGTCAAGCTCCGCCCGCTCCGCGGTGAAAGCCTTGACGATACGGATCCCCTGCAGGGTCTCGATCAGCCGGCTGTTGAGGTCCGCCATTCGCTCCTGCACGGCGAAACCCAGCTTCCGCAGCGCCTTGCCCATTCGGATGACGGGCAAGCCGATGGCAGGCAGCAGCAGCGCCA